>Ga0163144_10027253_pt1 | contig 11071 bp, 9 predicted proteins | sample OliLak19BULKMAT1_FD_123175 | JGI IMG/M metagenome (GOLD analysis project Ga0163144, IMG submission 123175) | Freshwater microbial mat bacterial communities from Lake Vanda, McMurdo Dry Valleys, Antarctica - Oligotrophic Lake LV.19.BULKMAT1 | ecosystem: Environmental > Aquatic > Freshwater > Lake... | reverse complement strand
GGCTCGGCGGACCTGCGCGCCGAGCTCGCCGGCCGAGCCCGCCAACGGGTCCTCGCCGAGTACGACGTCGCCGACCGGGCGCTTGACTGGGCCGCTGCCTATCGCTGGGCCGCCGACCATGCCGGTGCCGGCCGGCTCGCCGGGCGGGGCGGACACCACACCAGCTGAGGTCCAGACCTCAAGCCGCGGCCGGCGGCCGCCGATAACAGACCCAACGGGCATTTCGCTCCGTTGGTGGCATGGATGCCGCCCATCCGATCCAAGGCTAGGAGGCCTACTCCAATGGGTGTTCGGATCAACACCAACATCGAGGCGATGAACGCACAGCGCAACCTCGGTGTGACGGCGCTCGCATTCGGCAAGAGCGTCGAGAAACTGTCCAGCGGCCTGCGGATCAACCGCGCGGCCGACGACTCCGCCGGACTGGCCATCAGCGAGAAGCTCCGGGCGCAGGTGCGAGGCCTCAACCAGGCCCAGCGCAACGCCCAGGACGGGATCTCGATGGTCCAGACGGCAGAAGGCGCGCTCACGGAAGTCCATTCGATGCTCCAGCGCATGCGCGAGCTTGCGGTCCAGGCCTCGAACAGCACGCTGAGCTCCGGCGACGCCCAGAGCGTCAACACCGAGATCACGGCCCTCAAGGCCGAGATCGACCGGATCGCGGGCTCGACCACGTTCAACGGCCAGCAGCTCCTCACGGGCGCCCTGACCGTCGCGCAGTCAGGCGGCACCGCGGTCACCGGCACCGCGCTCAGCACGACCACGACAGCCTCGGTCTCGGGGATCAGCGTCTCGGGCGCGAAGGCGAGCACGACCTACACGCTGACCTCCGCCGCCGGCGGCCTGGTCACCCTTACCGAGGGCGGCAACAGCCAGCAGGTCCAGCTCGACGCCACGATCGGCGCCGACGGGGTCCTGGTGGCGAACTTCAGCACGCTCGGCGTGTCCATCGACATCGTCGGCGCGGCCGCCAAGACCATGGCGGACCTCGCCACTGACCTCGCCGGCAAGACGATCATCACCGGCTCCGGCAGCGCGGCCAACTTCCAGATCGGCGCGAACGCGTCGGACGTGCTGGCGGTGACCTTCTCCGACGCTCGCACCAGCAACACCGCCGGCTACAGCACCCTGGCCGCCAACATCGCCTCGTTCACGACGGCGGTCGGCCTCGGCACCGGGATCATCGCTGCCGCGCAGCAGCTCATCACCATCAGCGACACGGCGCTGGCCTTCGTCAGCACCACGCGCGGTAACTACGGTGCGGTCCAGAACCGCCTGGAGCACACGGTCGCCAGTCTGGGCGTCGCGTCCGAGAACCTGATGGCCTCCGAGTCCCGGATCCGCGATGTCGATGTCGCGGCCGAGATGGTCGCCCTGACCCGTTCGCAGATCCTGCAGCAGGCTGGCACGGCCATCCTTGCCCAGGCCAACTCGGCCCCGCAGTCCATCCTCTCACTCCTCCGGTAGTCGAGCCGACCCGTCGGCTCGGACGGGCCGGGGCGTAACGCCCCGGCCCGTCCCACATGACATGGAGTCTCGCAATGCATGACACGGTCTCGATCTACCGCACCGCTCAGGTCGTCACCAGCAATCCGGTGGAGCGGGTCGTCCTGCTCTACGAGGGTGCGCTGCGCTTCGCCGTGCGTCACATCGACGCACTCGAGCGCGGCGACCATGAAGGGGCTCACATCGCCTCGGTTCGCTGCCAGGAGATCGTCGCCGAGCTCCAGGAGGTCCTCGACTTCGAAGCCGGTCCCATCGCCCACCAGCTGGATGCGGTCTACCGCTTCATGCTTGACGGCCTTGTTGCCGGGAACCTTGCACAGAAGCCCGGTCCCACGACCGAGGTCATCGAGCTGCTCCGGGAGCTGCTTGGTGCCTGGCGGGATGTTGCCAGCCGAGCGCGTGCCAGCTATTCGGTCATGCTCGGCGTCCCGATCAGCAACGGCAATCCTGGTCACGCCGCGGCAGCCGCCGGGCTCTCTGGCTATCGGCCCGGCCTGGCATGAGGATCACGTTGGGGCAGCGACGCCGGCCGGTCCCCATCGACGGGATCGCCACCGCGAGCATGCCCGTGTACCTGCAGGCCAGCCTGGACCTGCTGCTGGGACGCGATCCCGCCATGCGGGTCCAGCTCCGCTGCCAGGTGCAGGAAATCCATCGGGGTGACCCGGGTCGCGGCCGCTCAGCGGCCCGCACGACCTGCAGCTCAAGTTCCACCGGTGCCCGGCCGACCCCTCAATAGAACCCGATCACACCCGACCGGCCGACATCAGGTCCGCGGATGAGGGAGGAGCCCCAAACGTGCCATCTCTTCAGTTCAACGGTGTCTCCTCAGGTCTCAACACGAAGGCCATCATCAGCGTGCTCATGGGCGGCGAGCGGATGCCACTGGTGCGGCTCCAGACGCGGGCCTCACAGCTGTCGAGCCGGCGCTCGGCGCTCGGGACCTTCGGGACCTCGGTCAGGGAGCTGCTCGCCAAGGTCCAGGCGTTCACCCTGACGAGCGCCGGGAGCGCCCGCTCGGCGACATCGGCCGATCTGAACCGGTTCACCGCCGTTGCCGGCAGCGCCGCCGTTCCCGGCCAGTACAAGGTGAGCGTGGATCGGCTCGCGACATCGACGAAGGCCACCTCCACGGCCGCCCTGGGAACCGCTATCAGCGATGCGACGGCCACCGGGTTCATGAGCGCCTTGCCGCTCCCCGGCACCGTCACCGCCGGCCAGGTCGGCATCGTGGTCGATGGCACGATCGTCAACGCGACCATCGGGGCTCCGGCGACCACGAGCCTCAGGGGCGCGATCGACGCGATGGCCGCCGCGATCCAGGGCCAGGTCCAGACGACCGACGCCGGCGCCACCGTCACCGCCTCGATCGTCGCCAACAAGATCCGATTCACGGTCGCCGGGGCGGCCGGCGCGCACGACATCCACTTCGGTGTCGCGAGCGACACGAGCAATGCGCTCACCCTCTTCGGGCTGGCCGGGCAGCGCATCGCGAACTTTGGGACAGGCACCGCCACGATCAGCGGGACGACGCTCCTGGGGGTGGCCCAGACGACGGTCGCGCTTGACACCGCGGGCCTGACCGGTCTCACATCCACGGCGACCGGCGTCCTGACGATCAACGGGACCGCGATCGCCTACGACACGACGACCGAATCACTCAACACGATCCTGGCGCGGATCAACAACTCCGATGCCGGCGTGATCGCCAGCGTCGACCGAACGAACGACCGGATCGTGCTCGCCCGCAAGTCTGCCGGCGCGACGGCCCTCGCCATCACCGACACGAGCGGTACGCTCGGCGCGGCGCTCAAGCTTGCCCCGGGCACCACGAACGCCCAGGTCATCGGCCAGACGGCCCAGGTGACCATCGATGGGACCCGCGTCGTGACGAGCGACACGAACACGGTCACCAACGCGATCGACGGCGTGACCCTCACCCTGCTCGACACGACGGTGAGCCAGACGACGCTCACCGTCGGCGTCGACTCGACCGCGATCGCGAAGTCACTGAACGACCTCGTGACTGCCTACAACGGTCTGGCCGACACGATCGACAAGTTCACCACTCACGCCAGGGGTGCCGCCGCTGGTCCGCTGGAAGGCGACGCGGGTGTCCGCGACCTCGCGCTCTCGGCCCGCGCGCTCCTCATGGGCATCTCGTCGAGCCTGACCGGCGGCACCGTCCGGTCGCTCGCCGACCTTGGTGTCAGCTCGGGCGCCGTCGGAGCCAAGCCCGGTTCCACCACCCGCCTCAGCCTTGACCCGGCCAAGCTCGCCATCGCCCTCGCGAACAACCCGACCGGCGTCGCGACGCTGCTGGGGACGACCGGGGGCATCATGACCGCGGTCGGTGACCGGCTCAAGACCATTACCGCAGTGGACGGCATCGTCACCCAGGGCCAGGCCTCGATCGACCGGGAACTGCTGACCAACACCGCCGCCCAGACCGGGGTCCAGGTACGGATCGACCTCAAGGAGAAGGGCCTGGAGCGCAAGTTCGCGGCACTGGAGGTCGCCCTCGCGAAGCTCCAGTCGCAGCAGGCCTCGGTCGGCGCGCAGGTGGGCTCGCTCTACAACAACAGCAACTCGCGCTTCTGAGTTCCCGGTTCGCAAGTCACCCGGGGCTTGCGGACCGCGTTGGCGAGGATCTCGTCGGCGGTCCCAATCCGCTGCACGTGGACTGCCACGCGCGCGCGTCGGCCACCCGAGGTGCCGGGTCAGGCGGCGAGCAGCGAGGTCACGGCCGCGACGAGCGTGTCCACGCTGAAGGGCTTGTCGAGGGCGACCACTCGTGCGCCCGGTCCCGCCTCCGGAAGCTGGGTTGATCCGGCGTAGCCCGAGATGACCAGCACGCGCCGGACGGTACCCGCATCGAGGAGCCGCTGGGCGAGCTCCGCCCCGGTCAGGCCGGGCATCTGCATGTCGGTGACGAGCAGGTGAATGGCCGCCGCTTCGCGGGCCAGCTGGAGCGCCTCCAGACCGTCGCTCGCGGTGACCGTCGTCCAGCCCCGCGCCGAGAAGATTCGGGCCATGAGGCTGCGCAGGGCCGGATCGTCCTCCGCCAGCAGGATCGTGGCCGGCAACGGTGGCGAGACCGGGAGCGGAGCGGGCCCGACCAGGGAGGGCGGTCGATGGCCTGGCAGGGTCGCGGACGCCAGCCGGTCGGAAGGCTCCGACGCGCCACCGAGGGCCGGCAGCAGGATCACGAAGCGTGAGCCCTCGCCGGCCCGGCTGTCGACCAGGATGGTGCCCCCCGATTGCTCGATGATGCCGTAGGCTGCGGCCAGTCCAGGGCCCGTCCCGCGACCGACCTCCCTGGTCGGGAAGACCGGCTCGAAGATGCGGTCGAGGGTCGTCCGGTCCATCCCGGTGCCGGTGTCGCGGACGGACATGCGCACGTAGTTGCCGGGCGCCAGGTCCTTCGCCTGGCGATCGCTGCGCTCGTCGATCAGCTGGTGCTCGATGGCGATCTCGATGCCTCCACCGTCAGACAGGGCCTCGGCCGCGTTGACCACGAGGTTGAGGATCGCCTGCTCGATCTGGGTCCGGTCGGCGAAGATCAGGGCGGGCTCTGAAGTGGCCTCGACGGACAGCGTGATGTGGCTGCCGAGCTGCCGGCGCAGGATGGCATCGAGGTCGTGCACGACCGCCGCCAGGTTCAGCTCGCTGGGCTGCAGAACCTGCCTGCGGCTGAAGTCCAGGATCTGGCGGATCAGCGCCGCCGCCCGGTCGGCGGCATGCAGGATCTCGCCGATCTCCCGCCGGCCCGGCGCATCGTCGGCGATCTCGAGCTGGGCGATCTCGGCGAAGGTCACGATGGCCGCCAGGATGTTGTTGAAGTCGTGGGCGATCCCGCCCGCCAGACGACCGACGGTCTCCATGCGCTGGCGCTCGACCGACTGCTCGCGCAGAGCCCGCGCCTCCTCTCGCAGCCGATGGTCCAGGAGGGATCGCTCGATGGCCCACACCAGCCGGCCCATGCGATCCTTGAGCAGGTAGTCCGCGGCGCCGCGTCGCATGCACTCGACGGCCTTCTCTTCGCTGCTGGCCCCGGAGACGACGATCAGCGGGATGTCGAGCGCGCGCTCGCGCAGCGTGGCCAGGGCGTCGAAGGCGTTGAATCCGGGCAGACTGAAGTCGCACAGGATGAGGTCCGGCGGATCGTCCAGGGCCGCCTCGAACCCCGGCCGGTCGCCGACGCTGCGGGTCGCCACCGCCAGGTCGCCGTGGCGCATCTGCTCCACCAGGAGCGCCGCATCGAGCGGGTCGTCATCGACCAGCAGCACGCGCAGCGGTCGGGCGTCCCGGGCTCCCCGGGCTCCCCGGGCCGGGCCGCTCGCGAGCCCACCCGCGAGCCCACCCGCGAGCCCACCCGCGAGCCCGCTGGCGTGCGGATCGATCAACCCGCGCGCTCGCTTGGCGGCTGCGCCAGCTGGCCCATGACGGCATCGGCGAGGACCTGCATCCGGTACGGCTTGCCCAGGAACAGGTTGCCGCCGATCACGCTCACCGCCAGCTGGTCGGGCAGGTGACCGGTCAGGAAGATGATGCGCATCTCGGCGAGGGCTGGGTTTGAGCGCAACTCGTAGGCGACCTGATAGCCGTCCGTGTCGGGCAGTCCGACGTCCAGGATGACCATGTCCGGCTGCCACTCGGCCGCGCTGACGAGGGCCTCGGCGCCCGTCGACACGGACCTGATCTCACAGCGCAGGCCCTTGAGCGCGGCGCGCACGCCGACGTGGATGTAGGCGTCGTCATCGACGACGAGGATGCGCCTGGCGGTGGCGGGTGCCAGATCTCTGGCGGGCACGATCAGGTCGGCCAGGTCCGCAACGGTGGCACTCGGAAGCGGGGTCGGCATCTCTCCAATCCTAGGTCCCGGTCCGGTCCGGTCCATGGTCCATTCGTCCGGTCCGGGGCTAGTACTTGCCGGTCAGGGGCGGTCTGCCGTAGTAGCCGGGCGACATCGCCACCAGCCCGATCTCCCGGGCGCCAAAGATGGATTCGGTCCCGCCGATGAGCAGCGTGCCGCCCGGCCGGAGGGCGCCCATGAAGCCGCAGTAGAGCTTGGCCTTGGCGTCGTCGGTGAAGTAGATGACGACGTTGCGGCAGGCGATGACATCGAAACCGCTGCCCATCGGGTCCTTCAGCAGATCGTGGCGGGCGAAGCGCACCAGCGCCCTGATCTCCGGCTTCACCTCGTGACCGCCCTCGATCGGGGTGAAGAAGCGCGCCCGCCGGGCGGGCGACACGCCGGCCATGAGGCCCTCGGTGTATCGGCCGGCCCGGCCAACGGTCAGGATCTTCTCGTCGAGGTCGGTCGCCAGCATCTGGAGCCGGACCGTCGGCGAGGCCTCGCGGAAGAGCATCGCGATGGTGTACGGCTCGTACCCGGACGAACAGCCGGCGCTCCACACGCGGACCGTCGCCTGGCTGGCGACGAGCGGTTTCACGACCTGACTGGCGAACCGCTCCCAGACCTCCGCGTTGCGAAAGAACTCACTGACGTTGATGGTCAGCATGTCCATGAAGGCGCTCCGCAGGGCCGCATCCTTGCGCGCCTTCACGACGAGTTCGTCGGGCGTGGGGCAGCCATTGGCGGCGGCAAAGCCGATGACCCGGCGCCAGACCTGCTGGGGACGGTACTGGGCAAGGTCGATCCCGAGCAGCGGGCGGACGTCGCGGGTCAGGCGCTCGTAGCCGGCGAGGTCGAGCTCCAGGCTGGTCTTGCTGGTCGGCGATCCGGGCGGGGGCGAGGGCCGGGGGTGCATGGACTGATTATCCCGGCGCGACCTCCCGGACAGCCATCGGGGTTCACCGCTAGACGGGCAACGGGCGCCCGGTCATCGCGAGCGGGCGACGATCCTCAACTCATGGGCGATGCCGACCGATACCTTCGACATGAGCCCATCCCGCGAGCGTCACGCCGCTCACGACGGACTGTCCCGGTCGTCCTCGGCCACGCGACGCCCCGCACCCTCGGACGGGTCGCCGAACCGCCGTCCCAGCCACCAGGCCGTCGCCAGCGACCTGCTCACGGCCATCGGCCAGCTGCCGTGCGACCTGTTCCTCGAGCACGACGGACGGTACGTGCTCTACGCGATGGCCGGCGCCGATGCCTTCGACGTGGCCCGGCGGGCCACCGCCGAGCTGGCCCTGGCCATCCGCTCCGAGGACCGCGACGTGCTGCGGCGCAGCCTGTCCCGCTCGGTCACCCGGATCCTGGGCGACGCGAGCACCCCGGCGGTCGAGCGCAGCCGGCGGGCCTACGGGGCCGCGGCCCACGTCATCGGCCCCATCTTCAACGTGGGCGGCCGGGTGGACCGCGGCGGCCTGGAGGACGCGACGGAGGCGATCGATGCCATCGTCCGGCACATCGCCGGTGCGGAGGACATCCTGTGGTCGATGGTCGCGACCATGAGCAAGCACCTGTCGACGCACACCCACGCCATCAACACCGCGGTCTATGCGGCGCTGCTGGGCGAAACGACCCAGTCCTTCGACGCCGACGCGCTGCGCGACATCGGCCGGGGCGCCCTCCTCCACGACATCGGCAAGAACCGGATCTCGCCGGCCATCCTGGACAAGCCCGGTCCACTGGACGAGGAGGAGTGGCGCCAGATGCGCCAGCATCCCAGCGTCGGCTACGACCTGGTCGTCCGCACCCTGGGTGCGGAGCCGAGCTACGCCCATATCATCTCCGAGCACCACGAGCGGGCCGACGGGTCCGGCTATCCCACCGGCGCCCTGTCCCGGCAGGTCCCGCGCGACAGCCGGCTGGTGGCCATCGTGGATGCCTACGACGCGCTGACCTCCGTCCGCTCGTACAAGCCGGCGGATAGCTCGTACAGCGCCCTGTGGACGATGCGCTTCCGCATGGCCGGCCAGTTCGATCTGCGACTGCTGGCCTCGCTGGCCGAGCTTCTCGGCGGCTGGAAGGAACTGCGCAAGGCCGACGCCCGCTCCCTGGAGCTCCCGGAGGCGATCTGACCGATCCCTCTGGAGATCACGCCGCGACCGGCTCCGGGCGGGTGGGCGGTCCCGCCGTCCGCTGCCCGAGCAGGGCGCCGATGTCGGCCACCAGCGCGACCCGCCCGTCGGCCATGATGGTCGCGCCGGCGATGCCCACCAGGCGGCCGGCGAAGGCGCCGATGGACTTGAGCACGATCTCCTGCTGACCCACGAACTCGTCGACGGCCAGGGCCAGTTCCGTGGACCGGGAGCGGACCACGACCAGGTTGATGGCGCCGCGCGCGTCGGCCTCCAGGCGGCGTCGCGAATCGCCGAGGGCGTTGTCGAGGACCGCGACCGGGACGACCCGGCCGCGAAGGGTGATGACGTGCTGGCCCTGGATGGTGGAGATCGCCGCCTGGTCGAGCCGCAGGGTCTCCACGACGCCGGTCAGGGGCAGCGCGCAGACGCGCGTCCCGGAGCGGACCATGAGCGCCCCGATGATGGCCAGGGTGAGCGGCAGGGTCAGCTCCACCCGCGTTCCCTTGCCCAGCGTGCTGTGGATCTCCACTCGGCCGCCGAGTCGCTCGATGTTGGTGCGCACCACGTCCATCCCCACCCCCCGGCCAGAGACGTCGGTGATCCGGGCGGCGGTCGAGAAGCCGGGCGCGAAGCTGAGCCGCAACGCCTCGGCGTCGCTCAGGGCCGCCGCCGCCTCCGCCGTCAGGATGCCCTTGGCGATGGCCGACTCGCGAAGCCTGGCCGGATCCATGCCGCGCCCGTCGTCCTCCACGGTGATGAGGATCTGGCCGTCGGCATGGCGCGCGCTGAGCAGGACACGGCCCTCCGGGTCCTTGCCCGCGGCGATCCGCTCGGCGGGCGTCTCCAGGCCGTGGTCAAGGGCGTTGCGCACGAGATGACCGAGCGGATCGCCGACCTCTTCCAGGACGGACCGATCGAGTTCGGTCTCCTTGCCCTCGATGTCCAGACGGACGGACTTGTCGAGCCGGCTGGCGATGTCGCGGACGACCCGCGGAAAGCGACTGAAGACGCTCTCGATGGGCAGCATGCGCAGGCCCGTGACCTGGTCCTGGAGCTGGCCGGCGATGCGCGAGAACTGCTGGGCGCCTTCCTCGGCGTCCCGGGCCAGCGGGTCGTCGCCGACGCGCATCATCACCTCGTGGGCGTGGCGCTGCAACCGGGTCTTCTGGACGATGAGCTCGCCGACCAGGTTCATGAGTTCGTCGAGCCGGGAGACGTCGATGCGGATGGTCTGCTGGGCGACCTTGAGGCGCTCGCCGGCGACCGCCCGATCATCGGGCGCGAGCCCGCGAGCCTCGGGCCCGAGGTCGATCTGGCGTCGATCGTCGCCGGACCCGGACCCGGACCCGGACCCGGCACCGCTGCCGTCGGCGGGCTGCGCCGCGATCTCGACGGCGGTCACGTCGTCGACCGTGAGCAGGGTGGCGCGCAGCGCGTCGAGGTCGCCTGGGACGCCCCGCACGAGCAGGGCCACGCTGCCGCCGACGAGGCCGCCCTCGATCTCCTCGCGCGACGGCACGCTGGACACCAGGCGGCCGCTGGACTCGGCCTCGACGACCAGCTGCATGAGCCGGACCGGGCCCCACTGCGACTCGGGATCGACAGAGCAACGCACGATCGCGCGCGCCTCGTCGCCGGACGGCGACTCGGCGATCAGGCGGGAGACGAGCTCGCCAAGGGCGTCCTCGTCGCCGCTCGTGCCCTGCGCATCCGGTGACGTAGCCCCGGGCGAGGCGGCCGCCTCCGACGTAGCCGCCTCGAAGGCGCTCCGAAGGGTGGCGGTCAGCGACTCTGCGGCGTCGGTAAGGACCTCGCCGGCGGTCACTTCCTCGACCAGTGCCCGGAGGACGTCGAGCGTCTCGAGCAGGATGTCGGTGAATGGGCGGGCGTCGGACAATCGACCGGAGCGCATCGCCCCGAAGATGTCCTCCATGGTGTGGGTCAGGCCGGTCATCCGGGCATGGCCGATGGTGGCGGCGGAGCCCTTGAGCGTGTGCGCGGCGCGGAAGACCTCGTTGAGCAGGGCCGGGTCGAGCGTGCCCCGCTCGAGCGTCAGGAGGCCCTCCTCGATGCGCTCGATCTGCTCGGTCGACTCGTCGGTGAACAGGCGGTCGTCGCCCTCCTGGAGGTCGAACTCGAGCTTCATCACGCGGCCTCGCGAAGGGCGATGTGGATCTTGATGGTGCCCGCGACCGTGTCGATCGGGACGACCAGACGCTGGATCTCCGCGCTCGACAGGCGCGCCCCGGCACCGACGACCAGGATCGGCGGTGTGATGTCCGTCACGTACCCGTCGTTGGAGACCGCCACGCTGGCCGAGCCCGCCACGACGTTGGCCAGTTCGGAGATCCCGCTCTGGGCGAGCTCGTCGAACACCGCCGCCGGCTGGCCGAGCATGATCGACACGACGCCCAGGGCGGTCTTCTCCGACATGGTCAGGTAGATGGATCCGGCCAAGGCTCCGGAGACGCCGACGATGGAGGTCACCTCGTCCGTGGTGTACGGGTTGGCTTCCATCAGGAGGGCGCGCCGGGTCACCGGCGCGCCCGTCTCCTGGGCGAGGACGTCG
>Ga0163144_10027251_pt1 | contig 11071 bp, 12 predicted proteins | sample OliLak19BULKMAT1_FD_123175 | JGI IMG/M metagenome (GOLD analysis project Ga0163144, IMG submission 123175) | Freshwater microbial mat bacterial communities from Lake Vanda, McMurdo Dry Valleys, Antarctica - Oligotrophic Lake LV.19.BULKMAT1 | ecosystem: Environmental > Aquatic > Freshwater >... | reverse complement strand
GCCAACTCGCCTTCCATCTGAAAAAACAGCTCTTCATACGGGCTGACGTGGTAGTCCTTGCGGCGGCAAGGGCCGCTGACCACCGACATGACAAAGTCCTTCGCGCCGTCGATGACGCGCCCCTCGCCGATCGGCGGTTTCAGGTGGCGACGGTTGTCCGCGAGCCACGACTTCAGATTCAGCGGCAGTCCTAACGCGGCCGGCATGGCAGGCCTCCAGAAACGCTTCCCCCGCACTTTGGAACTTTCCCCTGTCGATGCTCAATGCTACCGCCCCCGATGCCGCACGTAGTGCCGCGGCGAACTCCGCACGAACATCCACAAGAAACTCGCGCGTGGCACGCGGGCCCCGGTGTGCAACGATGTGGGGCCATGAACCCGTCACCAAGCACTGTCCCGCCTTTCCATCCTCGTGCCCGGGTTGCGCTCGAAACGACGTTGCTGCTGCACGGCGTGCCGCGGCAGGATGCCCGGGCGCTTGCGCTCAAGCTCAACCACGCCATCGAGGCCCAAGGGGCAACCCCCGTCACGGTCGGGCTGCTTTCGGGCCGTACGGTGGTTGGGCTGAGCGATGCTCAACTCGAAGAGTTGCTTGCCGCGCCGCCGGAGCGGGTCCGCAAGGTCAACACCTCGAATCTTGGAATCGCCATCGCGCGAAAGCAGCACGGCGCCACCACCGTCAGTTCAACGATGGAGCTCGCTTCTGGCGCGGGCGTGAGTGTTTTCGCGACCGGCGGCATCGGGGGGGTTCACTCCCCTGAAGCCTCGGCCGCCTCCTCGCTTGCAGCGATGGATGTCTCCTCCGATCTGCACGCGTTCACGCGCTTCCCTGTCGCCGTGATTGCCTCGGGCGTGAAGTCCATCCTCGATGTCGCGGGCACGCGCGAGGTGCTCGAGACGCTGGGAGTGCCGGTCGTCGGCTTTCGGGCCGACGACTTCCCGGCCTTCTACCTGCGCAAGTCCGATGGCCCGGCCGTTGCGCCCCTCGATGCGCGGTTTGACGATGTGGCGGAACTCGCCGCGTATGTACGGCACGAACTCGCCCGCACCCGCCGCGGCGTCTTGATCTGCAATCCCATCCCGCCCGAGCATGAGCTCCGTGTGGCCGACTGGCAGAAGTGGCTGGGCAAGGCCCGCGACCTTGTCGCCGCGTCGGGCGCACAAGGCCGCGATGTCACACCGAAGCTGCTTGGCGCGTTGCACAGCGTTTCGGGCGGCGCAACACTCCGGGCAAACATCGCGCTGGTTGAATCGAACGCGGTTCTGGCGGGCCAACTGGCGCGGGCGATGATGGAAGAGCCAAGGTAGAGATTGGCCGCGGATCGACACGGATGAAGACGGATCAGAGGCAAAGGGGACAGGTCGGAGGGATGGCTCACATCTGGTCTTCATCGGAACCCACGGGGCGATCCGGTAAACCTCGATGCGCCTTCCGGTTGTTGTCAAACACAAACCTCTTGAACTCGGGCTTCGGGCCGTAGTTGAGAAGCAATGCGACCTCGATCTTCGTTGCCTTCAGGTAGTTCAGTGTCTGTGCCTCGTTGCCGGGCTCCAGTGCTCGTGCAGACTTCAACTCGACCAGAACACGATCTTCGACCAGCATGTCACTCTTGAACACGCCCGCTGGCTCACCACGAAAATACACGGTCACAAGCGACTGCCGCTCGACCCTGAGACCGGCATGTCGGAACGCGATCTCCATCGCATTCTCGTAGACGCTCTCCAGAAACCCTTACCCAAGCTCGTTGTAGACGTCATAGAAGATCCCAACGATGTTCTTGGTCAGTTCTCCATGCTTCAATCCGCTTTGATCCGTGTTCATCCGTGGCCTGTCTTCCGGCGCAGCCACTTCGCCAGCCGCTCCGCCGTCCACGTGTTCACGCACTGTTCCGCGGGCAGCCACCCGCGGCGCGCCGTGGCGACACCGTGCCGCAAGTTGTCAAAGTCACCCGCTGCGTGCACATCGCAGTCGATGGCAATCAGGCAACCGGCATCGACCGCCGCGCGAACGTGCACATCACGCAGATCAAGCCGCATCCAGTGCGAGTTGACCTCCAGGGCAACGTCGTTTGCTCTCGCCGCCGCGATGATCTTCGCCATATCCGGACTGAGGCCCGCGCGCCGGTTGAGCAATCGCCCGGTCGGGTGGCCGACAATGTGTACCCTCCCGCTCTCGATTGCGCGGATGAGCCGCCTGGTCGCGACCTCCGGCTCCTGGCTCAGCGCGTTGTGCGGCGAGCCGACAACCACGTCCAGCAGCGCGAGCGTCTCGTCATCGTAATCGAGAGAGCCGTCGGCCAGAATGTCCACCTCGCTGCCGGCGAGGATCTGAATCCCCTTGACCTTCTTCCGCGCCGCGTGAATTGCCGCGACATGCTCGCGCAGTCGCTCGGGCGAGAGGCCGCCGGCGATGACGCTCGACTTGGAGTGATCGGTGACGGCGATCGTGTGGAAACCCCGCTTCTTCGCATCGGTCGCCAGCTCTTCGATGCTCAGCCGACCGTCCGATGCGGTGGTGTGCGCGTGTAGCTCGGCCTTGATGTCCGCAAGCTCGATCAACCCTTCGACCGGCGCCGCCGCATGCTTCGCGGCCGTGGTCATTGCGCCGGCAAAGGCCTTCTCGGCACGGTCGATCTCGCCGCGATCCTCACGAAGCTCCGGCGGGACGTACGCCAGCTTCAGCGCGTGAAAGATCGCTTCCTCGGTCTCCCCCGCAGCGGGCTTGATGCCCCGTTGCTGCGGCGGAGTCTTGTCATCGTCTTCGGGGAACAGCCCGTACTCGTTGAGCGTGAGCCCCATCTTCAGCGAGCGCTCGCGCAGGCGGATGTTGAACTCCTTCGAGCCCGTGAAGTACATCAGTGCTGCGCCCCAAGACTCGGCCGGCACTACACGCAGGTCGACCTGCACGGTCGGCCCGGTGTCCGCCTCACCCGCCTTCCCCTCGACCATGAACCGGCCGGAGTCGGGCGCGATGCGTGCACGCACGGATGACTTCTTATCCCCCGCGGCGATGATCTGGGCGACTCCCGGCAGCACGCGGAACGCGTCGCCAGCGTGCGCCGCGGCGGAAACTGAGGCCGCGACCAGAATGTCGATATCCCCAATGGTGTCGCGCCCGCGACGCAGCGACCCCGCAAACGAGGCCTGCTTCACACCCTTGACCTTCAGCATCGCCTCGACGAATCGTTCGGCAAGGGGCATCGCCAAACCAAGCGGCAGGCGTGTGTTCCCCTGCTCGGCGAAGTCGATCGATTCCTTGAGCTTCTCGACACTCTTGGCGCCCATTCGCGGCAACTTCAGGATCGAGCCATCGGCGATGATCTTTTTGAGCGCGGCGAGGTCGGTCGCGCCGCCCTCCTTCCAGAGGGTCGCCACCGTCTTGGGTCCCAGCCCCGGAATGTTCATCAGCGCGAGCACGCCCGCGGGAACCTTTGCTTCCAGTTCCACCAGCTCGCTCATCTTTCCGGTTCTGGCGAACTCGGCAATCTTGTCGGCGATCTTCGGTCCGATGCCCTCGAGCGCACGGAGCTTCGCGGGGTCATCCGCGATCGTGGCGATGTCGATCGACAGTCCCTCGACGATCCGCGCTGCGCGGTCGTGCGAGATCACCTTGAACTTATCTTCGCCGAGCAGAGCCTGCAGCCGCGCGATGCGTGAGAGTCGTTCCGCCACCGCTTCGTTCATGCTCATGGCCGGATCGTAGAAAGGCAAGGCCGCGTGCGATCACCCGACATCGCCCAGCCCCAGCCATTTGCCATGCAGCCGCAGCAGACGCTTGCGCAACAGGTCCTCCCCCGGCGACTTCAGCTCCGGCGACCGCTCGATCCACGCCGCGGCGTCGCGACGGGCCATGACCAGCAGCTCGCGGTCCCGCATGAGGTCCGCAACCTTGAACGGCGGCGCGCCGGCCTGCTTCTGCCCGAACACCTCCCCCGGCCCGCGGATCTCCAGGTCCTTCTCCGCCAGCACGAAGCCGTCGGTCGTCTTGGCCATCGCCGCGAGCCGCAGCTCGGCATCGGGCGTCTTGGGCTCGGCGATGAGCACGCACACCGACCGCTTCTTGCCGCGCCCCACGCGCCCGCGGAGCTGATGCAGCTGCGCGAGGCCGAACATGTCCGCGTGTTCGATCACCATGACCGTCGCGTTGGGCACATCGACGCCGACCTCGATCACCGTCGTCGCGACCAGCGCATCGATCAAGCCCGCGCGGAAGCGGTGCATGATGTGGTCGCGTGTCCGCGGTGCGAGCCGGCCGTGCATCGCCGCCAGCCGCTTACCCGAGAACTCGTGCGCCTCCAGGCGCGTCATCACGCTGCGCAGGTCGGCAAGGTCTTCATCGCCCCCCGCGCCCGCCGCGGATGCCCCGGTGTCGATCGCCGGTACGACGATGTACGCCTGATCCCCTGTATCGAGCCGCTGCCGAACGAACTTGTACACCTCGCCTGACTTCTCGGCGGTAACGACGCGTGTGGCGATCGGGCTGCGTCCGGGCGGCAGCTCATCGATCGTCGATACATCCAGATCGCCCAGCAGCGTCAGGGCGAGCGTTCGGGGGATTGGTGTCGCGGTCATCACCAGTGTGTGCGGCGCCAGGATCCGGGGATCGGCGCCGGGCGCCGCGGCGGACTTTCCTTTCAGCACCGCGCGCTGGTGCACGCCGAACCGGTGCTGCTCATCGATCACCACCACCGCCAGCGAACGGAACTTCACATCGCCTGTCAGCAGCGCGTGCGTGCCGATCACCAGATCGGCTCCGCCCCCCCCGCCCCCCCCGCCCCCGCCTGCTTCCCCGTTCCCCGCGGCGATCCGCGCGAGCGCGGCTTCGCGATCCGCCCTGCTCATTGCCCCCGTCAGAAGCTCGATCTTGAGCTTCGAACCCTTGAGCGCCTCGGAGATCGACAGAAAGTGTTGCTCGGCCAGCAGTTCCGTCGGCGCCATCAGTGCGGCCTGATGCCCCGACGCTGCGGCGAGCAGCATCGCGTACATCGCGATCACCGTCTTGCCCGATCCCACATCACCCTGGATGAGCCGATTCGCCGGCGCATCGTGCGTCAAGTCCTCGACGACTTCGCGGATCACCCTTTGCTGCGCGTCCGTCAGCGCAAAGGGGAATCGCTCGCGGATGTGTGCGTCGATCTGCTCCGTCCACCGCAGCGCCTCGGCCCGCATCGTGCGGCGGATCTGCGCCCGCCGCAGAAACACACCGAGCTGGAGCATCAGCAACTCGTCGTAGGCCAGCCGCCGGTGCGCCGCCGCGGCCTCTTCCTCGCTCGCCGGGCGGTGCGCCATGCGGTACGCATCCGCAAGCGAGGGCAACTCCTTGGCTTTGCGAAACTCGCTCTCGAAGTGGTCTTCGATCTGCGGGAGCGCGGCATCGAGCACCTTGCCCGCCGCGAGTTCGATCTTGGCGGAGTTGATGTGCTCCGATGCCGGGTACACCGGACGCATCTTCGCCTCGCTTGATGCCGGCGCCTCATCGTCGTCGAGCACCTCCCATTGCGGGTTGACGATCTGCAGCCACCCGCCTTTCGGACCGAACTTCTTGGCCTGCCCCTGCACACGGATCCGCATCCCTGGGAAGATGCGATCTTTCAGGTAGGTCTGGTTGAACCACACCAGGTCCAGCCGACCGGTGTGGTCGAGCAGCACCGCCTCAAACCTCGGCCGCTTTCCCATGGGCTTGATTCGCGTTGCTGAAACCTCGCCGCGGGCGGTCACGATGTGCCCTGCCGCAAGCTCGCTGATGGCCGCCTCGGCCTCCAGCCGCTCATACCTCATCGGCAGGTGCTTCACCAGGTCTGCGACGGTGAACAACTCGAGCTTCGCCATCGCCTCTGCCCAGATCGGACGGATCGCCCGGACCCGCGACAGGGGCGTGACCAGCGCGATCTCGGCGGTCTCTTCGGGCTCACGCGGCATGCACACACAGTATGTGGTTTGCGGGCTCCGCTTGCAGGCGATAGCCTGTACCCATGCCCGAGCACGAAGAGAACTGGCGGTCGTACCCGATCGAGTCCGAGGACACGATGGGTTTCACTATGACCGACCTTGGCTGGGTCGAGCCGCCGCCCGATCACCCGTGGTGTCTGCGCCTCTCCGTCGAGTTCACCGAGCCCGGGCCTGAGGGCCTGGGCGGCAGCGAAGAGATGGAAGAGCTGTCGGCCGGTGAAGATACGTTCCTGGCCGCGGTCGCCAGTACCGGCGTGATCCACGTCGCGCGGGTGCGTCTGGCCGGTGAGGTGGCATGGTTCCTGTACGCGGCGTCGGAGGAGATTCTGGAAGAGCTGGGCAATGCCGCGGCGCAGGCGCTGCAGCGGGATGTCTCGGTGGGTTCGCAGCACGACCCGGAATGGAACATCTACGCGAGCCTGCTTCCCAGCCCCGCGGTCGAGCGATGGATGGGGGACTGCGATGTCATCGATGCGCTCGAGCAGCACGGCGACCCGCTGACCACGCCCCGCGAAGTGAACCACTACGTCTATTTTGAGGATCGCGCAACCGCACAAAGCTTCGCCATGGCGGGGGACGAAGAGGGCTTTGCCTCGCAGGTAAAGGAGCCGGATGCCGACAACGATCACTTCAGCGTGATTCTCACGCACCAGAGCCCGGTGGATCTTGACACCATCAGCGAGATTACGCAGCGGCTGTCGGAACGGGCCGAGGAACTCGATGGCGATTACGACGGCTGGGAGTGCAAGCTGGTGAAGGGCCCCGGCGGCACCAGCAACTGATCGCCCCGACGCTTCATCGTTCCGGCGCGCCCGGATTGCCGGCCTTGTTCGCCGGATCGATCTCGCGAAGGTACGCCCAGGAATAGATCCCCGTATCGTGCCCGTCGGAGAACCGGATCCGGATCGCGTAGTTGCCCACCATCTCCGCGCTCTCGGCCACCAGCGCCCCCCCACCCCCCACCCCACTGCCAGCCCTCGCCGCCGAAGCCGGCAGGACCGTCAGCGGGTTCCGGGCCTGCTCCATCCGGAGTTGCCGCGCATCGGCCGACGGCGACATCCGTCGCAGATAAACAATGGGATAGAACGACGATGTTCCATCCGCCCAGCCGACGGTCAGGCCCACGTCTTTCTTCAGATCCAGCTTGGCGGGTGCATCCATTGCACCGGAAGCGTAAGCTGGCCGGAAGAGAGCCGGACCGGCGGATCACCATCCGCATCCTGGGTCGATTCTGGAGGAACGCATGCACTTTGCCGATCGACTCGCCGATGCCCTCGACCGAACCGGCGCGCCCGCGTGCGTCGGGCTCGACCCTGTGCTCGAGAAGATCCCGCAGGAGTCCCTCGACGCGACCGCGGGCGACGGCGGAGACGACGTCGAGGCTCTGGGCGACTTCTGCATCGGCGTGCTGCACGCAGTTCGCGATGCGGGGATCACCGTCGTCAAGCCGCAGAGCGCCTGCTTCGAGAGGCACGGCTCGGCCGGGATGGCGCAGCTGGAGCGCGTCATTACCGAGGCACACCGCCTGAGCCTGCTCATCGTTCTTGACGCCAAGCGCGGCGACATCGGCGTCTCCGCCGAGCACTACGCCGCATGGGCGTTTGACAACCTCGATGTCCACGCGATCACCGTCAGCCCGTACCTGGGCCCCGACACGATCGAGCCGTTCATGCGCGAGGGGCGCGGCGTGTTCGCGCTCGTGCGCACCTCCAACCCCGAGAGCGACGCCGTGCAATCCCCGCGACTGGTCGATGGCCGCAGCGTTGCGGAGATGATCGCCGACACTGTGCAGGAGCTTGGCCGGCACCGCCGCGGCGGGCGCGGCATGTCCGACATCGGGGCGGTTGTGGGCGCCACAAAGGCCACTGAGGCCGCGGCCCTTCGCGAGCGCATGCCGGATCAGTTCTTCCTGGTACCGGGCTTTGGCGCACAGGGCGGAACGGTTGAAGATGTCCGCGGCATGACCCGCCCGGGCCGCAGCGGGCGCAGCGCGGGCGACCTGGGCGTATTGGTCAACGCCAGTCGATCGGTGATCTATGCCAAGCCGCAGGCGGGCGAGAAGTGGACGTTCGCGGTTCGTGCCGCGGCGGAGAAACTCATCGCCGACCTGCGCGACCTGACATGAACAACGCTGAAACGCTCTCAAGCGAAGCGAAAACAGGCGGTTCCTTGTGGGGAACCGCCTGCGTGTGATTTGTCCGTGCGAAGGATCGAGGGCTCAGCGGCGGCGACGCAACACAAGCAGCATGCCCAGGCCCAGCAGCGCGGCCGAGGCCGGCGCGGGGATGTTGTCGGCCGAAGAGGTGAACGAGGCCGTCGCGGTGTAGTCGGTCGGGGCGCCAACCTGGTTGGCGAAGCTGAACGAGATTGCTTCGTTCGATGGAGTGCCCGGCCCGACGATCGGCCCGGAGAACTCCACATCGAAGCCCGCGAAGGCACTGGCACCAAAGCCCAGGGCATCGGTCAACAGACCGCCTGAGAAGGTGATCGTGGCGATCGGTACCACACCACCGAACTCGTAGAAGCGGATCTGTCCCGCGCCCAGCGTGAAGAACGGGGGCGTCCCCGTGGGGGTCACCGTGACGGGTGAGAAATCGAACCAGGCATTGGGATAGTCCGGCGCGGCAAGGCCGGGCGTTTCGAGCGTGAGCCCGAGACTTCCGCTTGCCCAGCCGCCCGTCAGCTGCCCGCCTGAGAGCTGGAACAGCGGTGTTGACGGACCCGAAGCCGGATCAGCAAAGGTGAGGATGGTTGCAGCCTGGGTGGAACCCACGAGTGCCGTTGCGGCGACGGCGAAAGCGCAGAGAGAACGCGACATAGCGGAAAACTCCTTCCGTAGTCTCTCTCGCTCCCGAATTGTTGGTCTCTCCCCGCCTCAGATGCCACCACAGGTCTCCAGCCCGTGGTGCACGTCCATAATAATCCTTCACGTCCGAGATACCAGTCTTTTTCGATTAGATTTTGAGTGTTTCTCTCGGACCACGCGGCGTGGACCTCACAAAGTTCGCGACTTGCAGGTGAAAAAACTCGCCATTCCAGGCGATTACCCAAACATTCTACGAATAAATGCGCCGTCTGTTTACATCGGCTTCTTGGAGATCGTCACGTCGTACACCTTCAGGAGCTTCTCCTTGTCGAAGATCATCTCCTGACGGCTGAGCCCCACGACGTCGTACTCGGTCGTGAGCTCGATGGCATCAACCGGGCACGCCTCTTCGCACATGCCGCAAAAAATGCACCGAAGCTCATCGATCTCGAACTTCTTAGGGTACTTCTCCCGGTCATCCCAGGGCGACTCCTCGGCCTCGATATGGATGCAGTTGGCCGGGCAGAGCGTCGGGCACATCATGCATGCCACGCACTTCACGCGGCCCTGCTCATCGCGATTGAGGCGATGAACGCCGCGGAAGTTGCTGACTTCCATTCCCCCCTTCTCAACGGGAATATCTTCCCGCCGCTGCTCGGGATACTGCAGCGTTCGGCTGGTGGTGCCCGCGCCGAAGGAGGTCACAAAGTGCCGCATCGTCGTGCCGAAACCCTTGAAAATCTCGGGGAGGTATGAGGCCTCCCAGCGGGACTGGGTGGGCGCGGGAACGACGAAAATGTCCTGCTCACGGATCGTCATGGGGGGGAGTATACGGGTCCGCGGGGCTGTCTTCGATAGCAACAACCCGGCGGGGTTCCGCCCCGTATACTTCCGCATGGGCCGCACACGCCGACAGCCCCCGCTGTACGAGGTCCTTTCGTCGCCTTCGCGCCGATTGGGAGGCAGCCCCGCTGCGCCGCGTACGCCCGTCGTCGTGCCGACTGAAAGCCCAGCCACCCCCGCCGAACCACCCGCCCATTCCGCTCACCCCACTCCCGCCGCACCGGTGCACCGCGAGCCCGGCTCCGCAGGCGTGCGCCACCTGACCGGCCTTGAACAGTCCTCGCGGCCGCATGTTCAGGCGGAAACATCTCCCACGCGTGATTACCCCCCTTCCCGGACAGCCGAGCGCGACCTTCAGCAGCCCGCTGCCGCGCCCGAAGCCGAAGTCGAGAGCCAGTTTCGTATTTCGTCCATGACTGTGATGATCGGCATCGGAGCGCTGATCGTCGTGATTGCGGTGGTCTGGGCGGTCGCGTTCCAGATGGGCGAGAAGAATCGGGATCGGGAACTTGGCAACCTCGGCGGCTGGAAGCCGCCCGAGGGCGAGACCGGAGTGGTGCCGCCAGCCGGGATATCGCAGGTCAAAGCTCCCGCCCCGATCGTTCCTCGAAAGGATGGGTCCGGTAATGCGGCCCGCACCACCGAAACCCCCAAGCCGCCGGCCGCGGAAGCAGGCGCTGACCCCCGTGTCCCGGGGTTCAACTACCTGTATCTGTGTAGCCTCACTCTCAAGGATGCCAACGCCGCGGTAGATTTTCTGAAGCGAAATGGTGTTCAGGCCTTCCATGTATTTGATCGGCAGAAGCCCAGTGGCAACAATCCCCTCTGCCGAATCTACGCGAGTCAGGGCTTTGCGGGTGGCGCTCTCTTCCGGGAATCCCAGAAGGAGCGCGACGAGCTGGTCAGGCGAGTGGAGGAGCTCGGCAAGAAGTGGCAGCGCGAAGAGAAGGGCCCCAGCGATTTCCGCCAGCCCCTCTGGGCGCTGTTCAAGGGTCAATGACAGTGTTTTCTGGCCGGCAAGTCGGCCTTCCAACCTGACCGCGGGAGTTCGACCGATGAGCCTCGACCGTTCACTGAAAACCAAAGGCAGCCTCTCGGGTGTTCGCAGCGTGCTCACCCGCGCCGAGCGCATCGCCAAGATGACCACCGACAAGAAGTTCGACGCAAAGAAGGACAAGGCCTTGGGCCTTGCCAAGACGCGCGTCGGCAAGGTCGCCTGATCGTCTGACACGGCATTGATGACGTCAATCAACGTGGCCGGCGACTCGCCGCGCCCGCGGGCGATACCGTTGTTCCACCAGACGGGAGCTGCGCCATGGACATCGATCGGCTGATCTCTGACCGCGCCAAGCGGATCGACGCCTCGGGCATCCGCCGCGTTTTCGAACTCGGTGCACGCCTGAAGGACCCGATCAACCTTTCGATCGGCCAGCCGGACTTCCCCGTCCCCGAGCCCATCAAGCTCGCGGCGATC
>Ga0163144_10027249_pt1 | contig 11072 bp, 10 predicted proteins | sample OliLak19BULKMAT1_FD_123175 | JGI IMG/M metagenome (GOLD analysis project Ga0163144, IMG submission 123175) | Freshwater microbial mat bacterial communities from Lake Vanda, McMurdo Dry Valleys, Antarctica - Oligotrophic Lake LV.19.BULKMAT1 | ecosystem: Environmental > Aquatic > Freshwater >... | reverse complement strand
GTCGCCGAAATCAAGATTACCGATGGCCCGCCGATGCTAAAAAGCGAGAACGCGCGCCCGTCCGGCTGGGTGTACGTGGACATTCGCGGTCGCGATCTGCAATCGGTGGTGAAGGATATGCAGCAAGCCGTGGCCAAAGAGGTAAAGCTCACGCCCGGCTATTCGATCGCCTGGTCGGGACAGTTCGAATATCTGGAGCGCGCAAACGCCAAGCTAAAGATCGTGGTGCCGTTTACGCTGCTGATCATCTTCGTGCTGCTGTATCTAACCTTCAAGCGCTTCGACGAAGCCGTGCTCATCATGGCCACGTTGCCGTTCGCACTGGTCGGCGGACTGTGGCTGATGTATCTGCTGGGCTATGCGATGTCGGTAGCCAGCGCCGTTGGCTTTATTGCACTTGCCGGCGTATCGGCCGAATTCGGCGTGATCATGTTGCTCTACCTCACGCAGGCCTGGGGGAAGCAGTTGGCGCACGGACGGCATGATCTCGCCGGGCTGATGGAGGCCATCCGCGAGGGCGCGGTGTTACGCGTGCGGCCCAAAGCCATGACCGTGGCCGTGATCCTCGCCGGTCTGTTTCCCATCATGTTGGGTGGCGGCACCGGCTCGGAAGTGATGCAGCGCATTGCCGCCCCAATGGTCGGCGGCATGATCACTGCGCCGCTGATTTCGATGTTTGTTATCCCGGTCGCGTATTTGCTGATGCGCAGGCGCGCGCAAGGTGTGGCCGAGTTGTCCTCGGGTAATCCCGCAATGGCATCGCCAGTGGTTGGTCGCCGGGCAGCAGATTGAGATATCGAGAATAATTGGAAACCCCAGCACTGGCGAGCCTCTCAGACACCAGTTTCCGCTGAGAACCGCGCCAGTGCTTAAGGTGGGGGGGGTAGATTCCGACCCGCATGTGGATCGCCCGCGCCACCGCACTCGATGCAGTGTGTTGTGCGACCTGCAAAGTTACTTTCCGATTTTGGCCCGGTTTAGTGAACATTCATGTCGTTCACCTCGATTTCTCGCCGCAAAAGCGCCTGTATGCCAACACCACCGCAGGCGGAATGAACAGCCATTGCAACATCGGGGAAAGTCCAATCCCGTAAATGGTCGGCATCGCGGGCGTATACCCCCAGCCACCGATGCGATAGACGTTGTACCACTCGCTCCACACAGTGAACGCCATCGCACCTGCTATCGCGATGGCACCGCCTGCGACCGGTCTTGCCATCGGCCAGTCAAATCGCCTCAACACAATGCCCGCCAGCGCAAATCCGCCCAGTGCGATCACCACGTCGCCCAACGTACAGTGCAACAGCGCTCGCGCAATACTCGCTCTGTCTGCTACCAACCGAAGCGTGTAGAGCCTGACTTGGGCAATCTCCCACGCGAGGTTGAACGCAAAGGCGAGTGCCGACCACACACAGGCGAATCTCACCATGTGGACTATCCGAGTCACGGCAATGCCGACTGGCCGCGTTCAATCGGTGCACAGCCGTCCCTGCTCAACGAGACGACTTCAACCGTTAAACAGTCTATTTTGATTTCGACATGGGCATGTTCATGGGTTTCTCATTCTTTGCCAGCCACTTGTCGAACTCTTTAATCTCTTTTGTCTGGGATTTGATGATGTCCTTGGCCATGCTGCGCATCTTGGCGTCTTTGCCCTGTTGGAGCTGGACATTGGCCATGTCCAGGGCGCTTTGGTGATGCATCTTCATCATCATCGCAAAATCGTGGTCGACGTCGCCAGAGCCTTTCATCGACTCCATGCTTTTCATGCCGCTCATCATCGACTTGTGCATGTCCATTGAGCCCATTGCCATGGGCGCAGCTTTGTCGGCGGCAAGCGCATTGCCAAGAAATGAAGAACTTAAAAATACTGCAGCGATGGCCGCCGTGCTGACTTGGCTACCAAACCGGACCGCACTCTGAAGCTTGTTTGTCTCTGACATGTCTATTCTCCTGAAAGGTTAATAAGCATATCGATGCTACGGCACTGCGAAGGGAATTTCTGTACGCCAGCGCACATTGCGTCGTGGTCATTGCCGTTATGCTGCGTTGTTGCTTTGCCCGCGCCGCGCTCATCTTGTTTGCGGTAAATCAAACCGTCGCCGCTACGTGGATGTAAGGTACCCGAGATGCTGACAGGACGAGCATCACAATTCGCAAAGGAAGAACTATGCATAACCATGACGGCGATCCACAACTGCAAAAGCCGTTGCCCGACGCGCAGGCTGTCGGCACGAACACGCCCGCGATATCGCAGGCAGTAGCGGCGCCAATGCCATCGGCTAACACCGTCTTTACCTGCCCGATGCATCCCGAGATTCGTCGTAACGAACCCGGTTCCTGCCCGAAATGCGGCATGACGCTGGAGCCGGTCATGCCGACGTTGGACGATGACGAAAACCCGGAGCTCGCAGACTTCCAGCGTCGCTTCTGGTGGACGCTGCCACTAACGGTTGTGGTCACATTTCTGGCAATGGCGGGACATCGGCTGAGTTTGTTCGAAGGTGCCACCCAAAGCTGGATAGAGCTAGCTCTCGCGTCGCCGGTAGTGTTGTGGGCCGGCTGGCCGTTTTTCGTCCGCTGCGTGCAATCGATTTGGACACGCAGTCCCAACATGTGGACCTTGATCGGCCTTGGCACGGGTGCGGCTTACGCGTACAGCATTGTGGCCACTGTCGCACCGGATGTTTTCCCGGCCAACTTTGTGACCATGGACCGCGTGCAGGTGTATTTCGAAGCGGCAGCGGTGATCATTTCGTTGACGTTGCTTGGACAAATTCTTGAACTGAAAGCACGTTCGCAGACTTCAGCTGCCATCAAATCGTTGCTCGGTCTGGCACCCAAGACTGCGCGCCGCATTAAAGCGGACGGCGGCGAAGAAGACATCCCGCTCACCCATGTGCATCTCGGCGATCTGCTACGGGTTCGCCCCGGCGAACGGGTACCGGTCGATGGCGTAGTCACCGAAGGCAGCAGCGCAGTCGATGAATCGATGCTTACCGGCGAGCCAATGCCGGTCATGAAAAAGACCGGCGAAAAACTAATCGGCGCGACCATGAATACGACAGGCGCCCTCGTCATGCGCACCGAAAAAGTCGGCGCTGAGACCATGCTTTCACAGATCGTGCAGATGGTGGCGCAGGCGCAGCGCTCAAAGGCACCGCTTCAAAGACTTGCCGATACCGTCGCCGGCTACTTTGTGCTGGTCGTCGTGTCCATCGCGATTGCGACTTTTCTTATCTGGGGGTTCTTTGGGCCTGAACCGAGCTGGGTGTTTGGGCTGATCAATGCCGTCGCTGTACTCATCATCGCCTGCCCCTGCGCGCTGGGGCTGGCCACACCGATGTCGATCATGGTTGCCACTGGCAAGGCGGCCACCAGCGGCATCCTGTTTCGCGACGCGGCGGCTATCGAAAACTTTCGCCGCATCGATACGCTGATCGTCGACAAGACCGGCACGTTGACGGAAGGCAAACCGATATTTGAGCGCGTCATCGCGGCAACGGGCTTCGATGAGGCGGAAGTTCTGCGCCTCGCTGCGAGTCTTGATCAGGGCAGCGAACATCCGCTCGCACAGGCGGTGGTCGCGGCAGCGGTAGCCCGCAAGCTGGCGCTGGAGAAGGCCGAGAGTTTCGAGTCGGGAACGGGTATCGGCGTGCGTGGAAAGGTCGCAGGCAAAACACTTGCACTCGGCAACGCAGCATTGATGGCAGATATGAACATCGATCTGAATCCGCAGTTGAAAGAGGCCGATGCGCTGCGAGCCGAAGGCGCGAGCGTAATGTTCCTGGGTGTTGACGGCATGTTAGCCGGGATACTTTCCGTATCCGATCCAGTAAAGGCCAGCACGGCGGAAGCACTACAGCAATTGAAAGCGGCCGGCATTCGTGTGGTGATGGCCACCGGCGACGGGACCATTACCGCCAAGGCCGTCGCTGCAAAACTGGGCATCGATGAAGTGCACGGCGAAGTCAAGCCCAAGGACAAACTCGATCTGGTGGCCAGGCTGCAAGCCGAAGGCAAGGTCGTCGCGATGGCGGGCGACGGCATCAACGATGCGCCCGCGTTGGCCAAAGCGGATATCGGCATCGCCATGGGCACCGGTACCGATGTGGCGATGAACAGTGCGCAAGTCACTTTGGTCAAAGGAGACTTGCGAGGCATTGCGCGCGCCCGACTGCTCTCGCAAGCGACTATCCGCAACATGCGGCAGAACCTGGTATTTGCGTTCGTCTACAACGCCTTGGGTATTCCTCTTGCGGCAGGCCTGCTGTATCCCTTTACCGGCTGGCTGCTTTCACCAATGATCGCAGCGTTGGCGATGAGCCTGAGTTCGGCCTCGGTGGTGTTCAATGCTCTGCGCTTGAACCGCACCGGTTGACGACCGGTACGACAAACCCTGCGACCCGCGCGCTTCTCCAGACATTTCGAACCGGAAAAGCGCGCCGAATGGCGATGTACGTTTTCTATCAATGCGTTGTTGCGTAGGCACGACTGGCTCATTTCAACGGTAAATAAGAAAGAAGCATTTATGACCACCGCATCTACCCCGCCACTTGCTGCTCCCGCCCCCTCCCCTGCTCCGGCGCCCGCAAGCGCCGGCGGCAATATGACCAAGAAAATCGGATTGATCCTCGCGGTGGTCGCACTACTCGTCATCGTGTTGATGCCGACGCCGCAGCGTTTGCCGGCAGCCGGGCAAGTGATGCTCGGCATCCTCGCTTTCGCGGTGATCGTGTGGATGACCGAGGCGCTCGACTATGCGGTAAGTTCGGTGGTGATCGGCGCGTTGATGATTTTTCTGCTGGCCTATGCGCCCGATGCGGCCAAGCCCGCCGGTGCCGACATGGGCACCGGCGCGGCGCTGAGCCTGGCCTTATCCGGATTTTCCAACAGTGCCGTCGCGCTGGTGGCGGCAGCCTGCTTCATCGCTGCGGCGATGACCGCTACCGGGCTCGACCGGCGCATCGCGCTGGTGGTGCTATCGAAGGTCGATACGCGCACCAACCACATCGTGATGGGCGCCATGGTGGTGGGGTTCCTGCTGTCGTTCATCGTGCCGAGTACCACGGCGCGCGTGGCCTGCCTGGTGCCGATCATGATGGGCTTCATCCTCGCCTTCAAGGTGGAAAAGCGCAGCCGCTTCGCCGGTTTGCTGATCATCACCGCGGCGCAAACCGCCAGCGTCTGGAACGTGGGCATCAAGACCGCCGCTGCGCAAAACATGGTGGCCGTGGGCTTCATCGAGAAGCAGTTCCAGACCAGCATCACCTGGATGGAGTGGTTTATCGCCGGGGCACCTTTCTCGGCCCTGATGTCGGTCGCGCTCTATTTCATCATGACCCGCATGATGAAGCCCGAGATGGACGAGATCGCGGGCGGTCAGGTGACCATCCGGCAGCAGCTCGATGCGATCGGGCGCATGACGACGCGGGAATGGAAACTGCTGGTCATCGTTCTGGTATTGCTGAGCTTCTGGGCCACCGAAAAGACGCTGCACAACTTCGACACCTCATCGACGACCATCGCCGCAATCGCCCTGATGCTGCTGCCCCGCCTTGGCGTGATGGACTGGAAGGAATCGCAACGCGGCTTTCCGTGGGGAACAGTCATCCTGTTCGCGGTCGGCATCAGTGTCGGCACGGCCCTGTTGCGTACCAACGCCGCGCCATGGCTCGCGGACCTGATCGTCACCCACCTTGGCCTGCAGCAAGCCAGCGCTTTCGCGATATTCATGCTGCTATCGCTGTTCCTGATCGTGATCCATCTCGGCTTCGCCAGCGCAACCGCCCTGGCTTCCACGATGATTCCGATCATCATCAGCGTACTGTTGGCGGTGCAGACACCCGGCATCAACGTGGTGGGCATGACCATGCTGCTGCAGTTCGTGGTGAGCTTCGGTTTTATCCTGCCGGTGAATGCCCCGCAGAACATGATCGCCTACGGCACCGATACCTTCGACGCCCGCGACTTCATCCGCACCGGCCTGGTGATCACACTGGCCGCGACTGCGCTGCTGGTTATTTTCTCCCTTACCTACTGGCCTTGGATGGGCTATATGACCATAGCGGGCTGAGGCGCGGAGCGAAACGCACCGAACCTTCCCTTCCCTCGGCATCGTCATGCCGGGCAACGCGCACGAATCGTGGGGGAACTTCGAAGCAGCCGCTTTTTATGTCTGATTGATTGATTGATTACGTAAGTCTATGTTCGGCAACGCACTGAGCAATTTGAATTTTCAGCGTAAATGTAACCGTGAATTACGGTCACTCTGATTCACTCACCGCTAAGGAAAATACCAATATGAAAACCTCAATACTCGTTGCCGCAATGGTTGCCTGCACCCTGTCGGCGTCCATCGTATCCGCGCAGGAAAAAGCCGCGCCCGCCAAACAGGCAATGAATATGGGCATGAACATGGACAAACAAATGCCGCAGATGCAGGAGAACATGAAAAAAATGCAGCAGCAGATGGAAAAAATCCGGGCGACAACCGACCCGAAGGAACGCCAGAAGCTGATGCAGGCACACATGCAGACCATGCAGGAAAACATGAAGTCGATGCGTGGCATGGGCGGCCCGATGATGATGGGCGGAGGCGATCATGGCAGCATGATGAAACACGACATGAAAGGCGGCATGAAAGACGGCGACATGATGAAGCACCAGGACATGATGGAAAAACGCATGGACATGATGCAGATGATGATGGAGCAGATGATGCAGCGTGACCAGATGATGCAGCCGATGCCCGCCAAGTAGCGGCGGATCGTGATTGTCGATCACAAGGTTTAAACCACCGGCTTTCGCCGGTAGTTGTTTAGTCTGCGTTTGATTCAGGCGCGGATTGGTGACAGAAGTCAGCATCCGGCTTGGCGGTGCTCCTCGCCGCAGTCGCTGTGGGTAAGCTGAAAATTCGCGAGTCTGAAAGGATGCGCTGCGTTCATGGCGGCGACAATTGAAATGAAATCGCCGCACCGAATCAAAAGTATCGCCACTCAAAGGAGTTGATTCATGTACGGATTCAGCACACAGCTAAAGTTGCCGTTCGATGCCGCCGTCGCCAAAGTCACTGAGGCTTTGAAAAAGGAAGGATTCGGCGTACTCACCGATATCGATGTCAAGGCGACGCTGAAAGCCAAGCTCAATATCGAAAGCCGACCGTATCGCATCCTCGGCGCATGCAACCCCCCGCTCGCCCACCGCGCGATCGAGGCCGACCCCGACATCGGCCTGTTACTGCCGTGCAACGTGGTGGTGCGCGAAGAAGCCGACGGCGCCATTACGGTCGTGTTCATGGATACCGAGGTCGTATTGCAACTGGTCGACAAGCCGGAAATACATGCGCTTGGCAAGGAAGTAAAGGCACTTCTAAAGCGAGTCAGCGAGAGCCTGAAGGCGTGACGCCAGGACAAGGAGCGGACGGATAACTACCTATGGAGATTGAAATGAAACAAATCAACAGAATCATCATTGGATTGGCCATCGGCACCGGATGGACTGTAGTCGCATTGGCCCAAGGTCAGAAAGACTGGCAAGCGCCCGACATTGGAAAATTGCCTGACGACAAGTACGGCCAGATGGTGCGCCAGGGTAAGGCGCTTATGGAGCAAACCTATAAGCACATCGGACCCGAGGTGAAGGATGCGAGCAAACGATTCTCAGGCAATAACCTCGCCTGCGTCTCCTGTCATATGGATGCAGGCAGCCGCAAGTTCGGCAACCCGTGGGTGGGTACGTTTGTGAGCTTCCCGCAGTATCGCGGGCGCGAAGACGCGGTCTCCACCACTGAGGAGCGCATCAACGGCTGCATGGAACGCAGCATGAATGGCCGAAAGCTGCCGCTGGAAAGCGCAGAAATGAAGGCGATGCTGTCGTATCTGCACTTTCTGTCGACCGGCATTCCGGTCGGCGCAAAACTCGAGGGAAGCGGCACGCTCAAGCTCAAACCGCTTGCGCGCGCGGCCGATCCTGTTGCAGGAAAACAGGTCTACGCGACCACTTGCGCGGCCTGTCATGGCGAGAACGGCCAAGGGATGCGGCGTGGCAAGGTCGGCGATGCCGACGGCTACCAGTTTCCGCCGGTATGGGGCGCCGACAGCTATAACAATGGCGCCGGAATGGCACGGGTTACCTTGGCCGCAGGGTTCATCAAGGGCAATATGCCCAGCGGCATCACCCATACCACGGCGGTGTTGACCGATGAGCAGGCGTTTGACGTGGCCGCTTACGTCAACAGCCAGCCAAGGCCGGTAAAGCTGAATCTCGACGCGGATTTCCCGGCACGCAAGAACAAGCCGGTGGACGCCGCATTTCCGCCTTACACGCCGGGCTTCTCTCCCGAGCAACACAAGTACGGTCCTTGGAAGGCGATTTCGGAAGCAAGAGAAAAAGGCATATACCCGGCCAAATGACGATGCGCCATGCGCTACCCGATTGGGTCATTCCAGAAGTGATCTTGTGCGCCCGGCTCGGGTTCGTGCGATCACAGACCAATGCCCGAACCTCCGTCGGCTCCGCCGAAATCGTCACCGGCACGCTTGTGAGGCGCGCGTGGCACTATTGATCGACTCGATACTCGCACTGCACCACGGGCGGCGGGATACCTTGCAACGGTATCGGAGGCACGCAGGGTGAGTGTGTGCGGATTCCACATGCCGACACCAGCCTGCACCCGATTCCCGACGGCGCGTACGAAGAAGCGTTGGTCATGCTGAGCGACATCCTGCCCACCGGCTTTGAGTGTGGGGTAATGAACGCAAGAGTCAAGGTGGGCTCCCGGCGTGGCCATCGTCGGTTCCAGGCCGATTGGCCTCGCGGCGTTGCTGGCGGCGCAATTCTATTCGCCGGCCGAGATCATCATGATTGACCTGGACGACAACCGGCTTGCGGTCGGCAAGCGCTTCGTTGCGACCGCCACGGTGAACAGTTCGGACGGCAATGCAGCGCAGCAGGTCATGAAGCTCACCAGCGGACGCGGTGTGGATACGGCAATCGAGGCGGTCGGCATTCCAGCCACCTTCAAGATTTGCCAGGATATCGTGGCGCCAGGCGGCACTATCGCCAATGTGGGCGTGCACGGCGCCAAGGTCGATCTGCACCTGGAACGATTGTGGTCGCACAACGTGACGATCACCACCGGGCTGGTCGATACCTTTTCAATTCCGATGCTGCTAAAGACGCTGCAGTCCGAGCGCCTCAACGCAAAGCAATTGATTACTCATCACCACTGCTGTCCAAGACAGCTGAACAAAACTGGTGACGCGAAGTACTTCGCTGAGCTGATGAAAGCCACTGTGGCATAACAATTGCCGCATGTGTTCGCGAGCGAACAGACAGCGTTGCGCTGTCAAGCAACACTTCTGCTTAAGCTTTCGACGCTGCTGAGACGTTCCCACTGAAATCAACCCTGGAAAAATCCACATGACAGAACCACGTAAAGGACAAGCGCCAGCACCGCTGGGCCGCAACGAATTTCATCTCAAGTTTTCGCGATCCTTCATGGACCCCGCATTTGTCGAGGTGAAAGATGCCTTGGCAAAGGTCGAAGAGATCGCATGGGACAACTACATCGAAGGGCACAAAGCGCCGGTGACGGTGAAAGCGGGCCGCGAGTTTGCCGACCCCGATTACGACCTTTCAATCGAATGGAAAGCAACCCGCGACCAGCTACTGGCAGCGGAGGCGAAACAGAAAAACCCGGCCACGCCATCGCGGGTGCTACTCATCTGCGGTGCTGCGCGTAACGACGGCACGTGTCCCGGCGAAATTTCCAAAACATTTCGCATGACAGAGATGGCGAAGCAGGTGCTCGAAGCTGAGAAAATTGAAGTCGATGTATTGGACCTGAGTTTACTGACCTCAGATTACGACCTGCACATTCATCCGTGCAAGGGCTGCGTCTCAACCGCGATGCCGCTATGCCACTGGCCTTGCAGCTGCTACCCCAATCACGGCCAGCGCCAGACCAACGATTGGATGGCGCAGATTTACGAGCAATGGGTGGCAGCGCACGCGGTCATCATTCTGACTCCCGTTTACTGGTATCAAACGCCTAGCGTATTGAAGCTTATGATTGATCGCCTCGTATGCGCCGATGGCGGCAATCCTGACCCCACCACTACATCGGGAAAAGACGCAAAAAAGGCAAAGGCGCTTGAGCTAAAAGATTGGCCCTACCCCAAACATCTCGCGGGCCGTGCGTATGGACTGGTTGTGCATGGTGATGTCGCCGGTATTGAGGGCGTACGCCGCGGATTATCTGATTGGCTCGACTGGATGGGACTCATCGATGCAGGTGCGCAATCGCGGCTGGATCGTTTTGTGGGTTACTACGAATCATATGCTGAGAGCCATGAAGCGTTGGATCGTGATGTGGCATTTCAACAAGAGGTTGCTAACGTTGCCAAGGTGGTGGCTATTGCGGTGGGCGAGTTGCGGCGAGGCAATCTATCGGCACCAGACGCCGATTTAACGCGGCCGAGACCGAAGTAATACCAACAGGTTCAAACGAGTTCTTCCTTCCCTCACTTGGGCCGTGAATGTAATCAAGAATCGATGCTCATGGGCACCACGGCGTCCTGTTGGAAAAGAGCGCTCGTAGCTATTGCGCAACACGCTGTATATAATTACAGCATGTTGGGTGCATTGTGTGAGGCCGTTGACGCATATCGTCGTGCCGCTTGCAGCGGACATGATCCGTTTCCTCCCGACTGATTATGAGGAAAATAAAGATAGACCCGATGGCATCGCCAGTCACACATCCGCCTCTGTCGACGGAAGAGTTTCAAAGGCTCCATGAGTCAATGAATTCGACGAACGCAATACTATTGTTTCGTGAAACAGAGCGGCGACGCGCGCTTGAGCGTTCGGCCACACGGTCAGCAACGACCGATAATGCCGCCGTGCAAGGGCTTTGTCGCTGCGCTGTCTTGCGCGAAGTGCAGGGGCGCTTGGGCGACGTTGACAAAATTCGGCCTTGTTAGCAGATCCATGCAACCACTCGCCTTTGTCGATATTGAAACGACCGGACTTACCGCCCCACGCGATCGCATCACCGAAATCGGTATCGT
>Ga0163144_10027248_pt1 | contig 11072 bp, 8 predicted proteins | sample OliLak19BULKMAT1_FD_123175 | JGI IMG/M metagenome (GOLD analysis project Ga0163144, IMG submission 123175) | Freshwater microbial mat bacterial communities from Lake Vanda, McMurdo Dry Valleys, Antarctica - Oligotrophic Lake LV.19.BULKMAT1 | ecosystem: Environmental > Aquatic > Freshwater > Lake... | reverse complement strand
GACGCCGGAAGATCGTTCGATGCGAGAGCGCAACCAAGCCATGGGGAGACCTCCGCTGGACGCCCGGAATGTACCTCCGGCGTCCGACGGGAAACGCCTCAACTCGTGCTGCTACATAGGGTTACGGGCCCGTTTCGAGATCCGGCGTCGATCGGGCGCGGAACGGGCGTCGATCGGGAACGTGGGCTCGCCAACTCCAGCACATGTGCTGGGATGGACCGCTCCCTACGATTTGCGCGCGTCAGAGCGCGAAAACGGGAAACGCCGCAAACCACGCCCCAATGGGGGTTTGCGTGCGAAGTAAGTGGCGGGAGTGGCGGGACTCGAACCCGTGACCTCCGGCTTGACAGGCCGGGGGTGGCCGCCCCTTCAGACGTACATCTCGCGGACGGGGGCGTAGCGGACGCCTTCGAGCTGGTCGACGATGCGGACCGGTCGGCGCCCGGCGAAGCGGATGCGGTCCTGGTCGATGCCCATGCTGTGGCAGACCGACGCGTGCAGCTCCTGCACCGTCACCGGGCGCTCCGTGCACGCGACGCCGTCGGCATCCGTCGCGCCGATCACGCGCCCGCCGCGCACGCCGCCCCCCGCCATCGCGACCGAGAACGCCTGCGGGTAGTGGCCGCGGCCGCCGGGGCCGTTGCCGCCCTCGCCGACGCGCGGGGTGCGGCCGAACTCGGAGAACCAGACCACCAGCGTCTCGTCGAGCAGGCCGCGGTCGCGCAGGTCCTTGAGGAGCCCCGACATGCCCGGGTCGAGGGCCTCGGCGAGCGCCTTCACGGCCGCGTGCTCGTTGTTGTGCGTGTCCCAGCCGCCGAGGGTCACCTCGACGACCTTCACGCCCTGCTCGAGCAAGCGCCGCGCGACGACGCAACCCTTGCCGAACGTGGACTCGCCGTAGAGCTTGAGGATCGACTCCGGCTCCTCGGTGACGTCGAACGCGCGGTTCTTCGCCGTGTCCATGAGCTTCTTGGCGCGATCGAACATGTTGCGGTGCGGCGCCACGGCCTCGTCGCCGCGGTCGCCCTCGAACTCGCGGTTCAAGCGGTCGAGGAGCGACAGCCGGGTGTCGCGGCGCCGCTTGTCGATGTTGGGAGGCGACGTCAGGTTCTCGACGGGCGCGGCCGGGTTCTGGACGACGAAGGGATCCCACTCGACGCCCAGGAAGCCGGCGCCCTGGCTGCCGCCGATGCTCACGAAGTTCGGCAGCACGCTGTTCGTGTCGCCGATCTCGGACGCGACGTACGAGCCCACGCCCGGGTGGAGGACCGTGGGGTTCGGGACGTACCCCGTGTGCATCAGGTAACGGCCGCGGTCGTGGTTGCCCTCGCGGGTCGTGACCGAGCGGACGACGCAGACGTCGTCCATCGTCTTCGCCATGTTGGGGAACCACGACCCCACCTCGACGCCCTCGACCGACGTGTTGATGGGCTCGGCCTCGCCCATGTTCGGCGAGCCCTTCTTCTTCGGGGCCCACGTCTCGAACTGCGTGGCGCCGCCCGCCATGTAGAGCAGCACGAGGCGCTTGGCGCGGCCCTTGCCGGGCAGCAGCTCGCCGTCGGGCTTCGCCTGCTTCTCGTCCTTGGCGACGGCGAAGGGGAGGCGCGGGTTGAGCAGGGCGGCGGCGCCCGCCGCGAGCCCCCAGCCGAGGACGTCGCGGCGGGTGGCGGAGGCACGGGTGCGGGGGGAACGGCTCATGGGGATCCTCGCGGGGTCAGGGCGCGCGCCCCGGGGGGCGCGCGGGGCCGGCTAGTGGTTGGACATGAACTCGGTGGTGTTGCAGAGCGCCCACAGCAGGTCCTCGTAGCCCTCCTGCTCGTTGCGGCTCGTGTGCACGTGGGTAAGCGCGTTGTTCAGCTCGCCCGCCGACGGGTCGCGCGACAGCACCGTCAGGTACAGGCGGCGGACGCGCTCCCGGTCGCTGCGGCTCTCGGCGAGGATCCGCTTGAGCGGCGAGTCGCCGTTCACCGACGACATGATCCGGTTGATCTCCATGCCGTTCATCATGAGGAGCCCGCGCGGGATCGTGCCCGTGAAGGTCTCCTCCTCCGCGCCCTCGTCGTCGTCGAACGAACGGCGGAAGAGCTGGTAGATCTGCGTCCGCGGGTCCACCAAGCCGCGGCGGGCCCCCTCCATGTTGTTGCCGCGGAGCGCCAGCCGGCGCTCGACCTCCGCCTCGGCACCCGTCGCGCGGAACAGCGCGTCGAACGACTGCTCGACCGACAGGGGCTTCACCGCCGCGACCGCGTACAGGCTCGGGTCGGGGCGCTCGAGGCCGCGCGGCATCTTCGACGAACGCTGGTAGGCGTCGGTCGCGACGATCGTCCGGATCAGGTGGTTCACGTCGAAGTCGCCACGGGCGAGCTCGTCGCCGAGGAACTTCAGCAGCTCAGGGTTCGAGGGCTTGTTCGAGGTCGAGAAGTCGTCGACGGGATGGACGATCCCGCGGCCCATGAAGTAGGCCCACATACGGTTCGCGAAGGCCTCGGCGAACCACTCGTTGCCCTTCGAGGTCATCCACTTCGCGAGCACCGTCCGGCGGTCGAGCCCCGGTACGTCCTTCACGGTCTTGCCGAGGAGGAACTTCGCGTCCGGCAGCGCTGGCGCGGCCCGGCCGCGGAGGTCGGCGGGCCGGCGGACCGGCTCGAGCATCAGCGGGATCCCCCGCCCGCGGGGCATGGCCGCCATCTCGGTGCCGGCGCGGCCCTTCGCGGGCTCGAGCGCGTACGAGTTGACGTCGAACGAGATGTCCGGGGTGTTCGGCGACATGTTGCGCCGGTACGTCGTCGTGAAGAAGAAGGCCGCATAGGCCTGGAAGTCGGTCTGCTTGATGCGCTTGTCGTACGGATGGTCGTGGCACTGCGCGCACTGCATCTGGACGCCGAGGAAGTAGCGACTCGTCTTGCCCGCGGCGTCCGCGGCCGACGTCTCGAACGAGGTCATGAGCCCGAGCGCGCCGTTCTGCTCCGAGTTCCCCGACGCCGTCACGAGGTCGTAGACCATCTCGTCGTACGGTCGGTTCTTGCGGAACTGCTCCCGCAGCCAATCGTTGAACGCGCGGCGGTCGACGTTGCGGTTGCGTGCGGACGAACCGACGAGCAGGTTCCCGTACCAGATCGCGAACCAGTCGGCGTGGCGCGTCGAGGACAACAGGCGATCCACGACCGCCGTCCGCTTCGCCGGGGACGGGTCCTGGAGGAACGCGACCGTCTCCTCGTACGTCGGGATCGTCCCCTGCAGGTCCATGGTGACGCGGCGGAGGAACTCGGCGTCGTCCGCGGGGGGCGCGACGACGAGGTCCTTCTGGCTCTTGAGGCGCCCGACGAGCAGCTCGTCCGCCTTGGCGGCGGCGGCCTTCCAGTCCTTGGGGCCAGCGGCCGCGGCGGGCGGGGCGAACGAGACGGCTCCGGTCGCGAGCACGAGCCCGGCGAGCCCGAGGGCCGCGAGCCACGACTTCGACGAGCGACGGCGATCCATGGCGAGCCCTCCGACGACGATCGACGCGGTTTCAAACCCGGGCCGCAACGAAAAGGTTTCGCGCCAGCGGTTCGAGCCCCCGGATCCTACCCGTCGGGACTTTCGCGGGGGATGGGACAGTGGCCGCGACCGCCCGCCGCCGCCCTGGACGCGAACAACGACCTTACGTCGAGGCAGGAGCCCGCCGTAATGCGACGAGGGTCACGTCGTCGCGGTTCTTGGCCCCCCCGGTCCACGCGTGGACGGCGGCACGGACGGCGTCCACGATCGCTTCGGGGGTCGCGGCGGCGTGCGCCGCCAACACGGCCTGGAGCCGCTCCTCGCCGAGCAGGTCGCCGGACCCGGGCGCCGGCGCCTCGGTCACGCCGTCGGTATAGACGATCATCGCGTCGCCCGGCTCGAGGACGACGTCCTCGCCGCGGGCGTACGAGATCCCCGGGATCACCCCGAGCACCGGCCCCGTCGAGTCGAGCCCGACGGACGTCCCCGTCGCGACGCGGTGCAGGAAAGGCGGGTTGTGGCCCGCGGAGCACCACTCGAGCCGCCCGGTGGCGGGGTCGAGGATCCCCACGAACATGGTCATGAACTTGCCCTGCGTCATGTCCTTCACGAGGAACTCGTTCAGGAACGTGACGACCTGGCCGAGGTCGGCGAGCGTGCGCGTGAAGGCGCGCAGGAGCGCCCGCGCCTCCGCCATCACGAGCGCCGACCCGAGGCCGTGGCCGCTCACGTCCCCCACGGCGACGAGCACCCGCCCGTCCTCGAGCGTGAAGAAGTCGTAGTAGTCGCCGCTGGCGTCCTCGCAGAGCTCGTTCGCGCCGAAGAGCGTGAACGGCGCCACCTCGAGCGTGTCCGACGCCGGCAGGAGCGCGCGCTGGATGCCCTGGGCCACGAGGATCTCGCGGTCTTGACGCTCCTTCTCGAGGGACCGACGGTGGAGCGTCGCGTTCTCGATGGCGAGCGCCGCGTCGACCGACAGGGCCTCGAGGAACTCGACGTCGGTGGCCTCGAACGGCCCGCCGCGCCGGTTCAGCAGCTGGAACACGCCCACCACGTGGCCCGCGCGGTTGTGGATCGGGGCGCACAGGATCGACCGCGTGCGGAACCCGCTGCGCTGGTCCGTGGTGGGGTCGAAGCGCGGGTCCTGGTACGCGTCGTCGATGCGGATCAGCTCGCCGGTCTGCGCGACCGCGCCCGCGATGCCGCGGCCCAGCGGCAGGCGGATCACGAGGGGCTGCCCCCCCGCCGCGACGACGCGCGACCAGATCTCCTGGCCGTCGTCGCTCTTGAGGTACACGGTCCCGCGCTCGGCGTCGACGGCCTTGGAGGCCGTGGTGAGCAGGATCTGCAGCAGCTCGTCCTCCTCGAGGGTGCCGTGCAGGGTCTGGCTCGCCTCCACGAGGCTCTTCTGGCGCGCCAGCTCGTGCGCGAGCCGCGCGTTCTCGGCCTCCAGGCGGGCGAGGGACCCGTCAGCGCCCACGCGACGCCCCTCCGCCCCCACCGGCGTTCCCGAACGGATACGTCGCGGTCACCACCGACGAGATGCCGCCGCGGACGTTGAACGCGCCGCTCACCGTCATGCGGCGGGGGCGGGTCACCGCCACGAGGTCGTCGAGGACGCGGTTGACCACGGCCTCGTAGAAGATGCCGCGGTCGCGGAACGCGGCGAGGTAGAGCTTCAGCGCCTTCAGCTCGACGCAGGTCGCGTCGGGCACGTAGCGCACCACCACCGTGGCGAAGTCGGGCTGGCCCGTGACGGGGCAGACGCTCGTGAACTCGGGGGCCGTGTGGACGATCTCGTAGTCGCGGTCCGGCGCCGGGTTCGGGAACGTCTCGAGCAGTGCCCGCGGGTCGCGAGCGCGGCCGGCGGTCGCGCGCGGGGCCTTGCGTCCCTTCACGCCAGCGTCTCCACGAGGTCGAGCGCGCTCGTGAGCGTCCGGTAGACGGGGCACTTCTTCGCGATCTCGAGGAGTTTGGCCTGCTGCTCCGCGTCGAGCGGGCCGAGGACGCGGACGGCGACCTCGATCCGGTTCTTCGCCTCGGGCGCGCCGACCGCGGCCTTCTCGTACGCGAGGGTGACCTCGACGCCCTCGAGCGGCCACTGCTTCCGCGCGGCATAGACCTTCAGCGTCATCGCGGTGCATCCGCCGAGGGCCGCCAGCAGCGTCTCGTGCCCGCCGAGGCCGTGCCCCTCGCCGCCGTCGACCGTGGGGAGGTCGAGGACGACGGACGACGTGCCGTTCGTGGCCTCGACGCGGTGGCCGCCGACGGTCCGACAGGTGATGCGCTCGCCCATGGGCGGGATGCTCCTCGGCCCGCCCGACCGGGGCGGGGACGTCCTACCCTACGGGGCCCGCCCGGGGACGGGGAGCGATGGTCGACCGGGACGCCCGTCCCGCCGACGCGAGGCCCGCGAGCGACCGGGCCTCGCGTCGCGACGCCGGGGTCCGCCGGGCCCGCGGCGCGCCGCGTGCCACTACAGGCGACCGGCCTGCGACAGGGACAGGAGGTCCATCGAGAGCGCGACGGCGTAGTGGAGGAACCAGCCGTAGACCACCGTCCCGGTGCGCCAGGACAGCGAGCCGAGCACGAGGCCCGCCCCGACCGCGCCGAGGGCCTCGAGGCCCGGCTTGTGGAAGTGGATCATGCAGTAGGGCGCCAGCATCACGAGGATCGACGCGCGGCCCAGCGACGGCTTGAGCCCCAGGACCATGAAGCCGCGGAAGAAGTACTCGACCGCGAGGAACTGCAGGAAGTAGATCGCCTCGAACGCGACCCAGTCGCCCCCGACCTTCACGGGCCCGCCGCGCGTGACCCCGCCGGCCGACGGATAGAAGGGGTAGGTCTGCGCGAAGTCGGGGCGCTGCGACGCGAGGTAGACGACGGGCAGGAACACGAGGAAGAGGCCGAGGTAGACCCACGCGTCGCGACCGGTGCCGCGCAACCGCAGGCCACTCGCCCGCGGGCCCATGCCCCCGAGCACCTTCAGCAGCAGCATGGGCACGACGATCATGGCGACGACGCAGCCGATCCCCCACCACACCCATGGCAGCAGCGACGCCGGGACCGCGGGCACGGCCTGTCCGATCCACCGCTGCGCGGCGAAGACCCACGCCGGCGACGGCGGCTTGTGGCGCAGCGGTGGCAGGAACAGGTACTCCATGGCCGTCAGCGCCACGGGGACGTACGCGAGCACGACGAACGCGCGGCGGTCGAAGTCGACGACGTCGCGCAGGAGCGCCCGGAGGCCCGCGCGGGGCGCCCCCTCGGGCGCGGCCGGCGGCGCGGCGACGGGCGCGCGGTCGCTCACGCTCGCCCGGCCTCGCGGCGGACCACGTCGGCCACCGCGCGCGCGACGTCGAGGTGCAGGCCCGGCATAAAGGGGGACGGCAGGAGGTCGTCGGCGTTCGCGTGCTGCGCGAGGGCGCGCGCCGCGGCGATCTTCATGGCGGGCGTGAAGCGGACCGCGCCCGCGTCGATGGCGCCGCGCATGAGGCCGGGGTAGGCGAGCACGTTGTTGATCGCCGCGCCCTCGGACGCGATCACCGCGCCGGCGGCCAGCGCGTCGTGCGGGCGGATCTCGGGCCGCGGGTTCGTCAGCGCGAAGATCACCTGGCCCTTGCGGACCCAGTCCTTCTTGATGAGGCCCGCCTTGCCCGTGGCGGCCACGATCACGTCGGCCTCGTCGAGGACCTTCTTGGGGTGGTCCACGAACTTCGCACCGAGCCCCGCCGCACGGGCGCACGATTCCGCGCTCGGGTCGTAGGCCACGGCGCCCTTCGGGCCCAGTTCGATGAGCAGCTCGAGGATCGTGTAGCCGGCGGCGCCGAGGCCGATCTGGCCGACCACCAGCTGCGACAGGTCGAGCTTGGCGATTTGCAGGGCCGCGAGGACCGCGCCGGCGGCCACGACGGCGGTGCCGTGGCGGTCGTCGTGGAGGACGGGCACCTTCAGCTCGTCCTGCAGGCGCGACTCGAGCTCGAAGCAACGCGGGGCCGCGATGTCCTCGAGGTGGATCGCGGCGTAGTTCGGGCGGAGGGCGCGACACAACTCGACGATCTTGCCCACGTCGCGCTCGTCGAGGCCGAAGGAGAGGCCGTTCAGGCCGACGAACTCGGCGTAGAAGATCGACTTCCCCTCGAGCACGGGGATCACGCCACGGGGCCCGAGGTCGCCCAGCCCGAGGACGCGGCTGCCGTCGGACAGGACGAGCACGTTGTGGCCGACCGACGTGTACCGCCGCAGCGCGACGTCGTCGTTCGCCACCTTGCTGCAGACCGTCGCGACGCCCGGCGTGTACGCGAGGCGCATGTCGGCGAGCGTCTTGACGGGCTTGCTCGGGACGACCTTCAGCTTGCCGCCCTCGTGGAACTCGACGGCGCGGTCCGGCACGATGGAGACCCGGGTGCCGGGGACCGCGGCCTCGATGGCCGCGGTGAGCGCGGCCACGTCGGTGCCGGTGATCTCGATCGTGAGGTCGCGCAGGCTGTAAATGCTGTCGCTGTGGACCGTCGTCAGGTCGCCGATGACGGCGCCCGCGCGACCGATCTCGGCCGAGATCTTGGCGAGCGTGCCCGCGCGGTGGGGCATCCGGATGCGGAAGGTGACGTCGGACGACACGGGGGCTCTCCCGGGGGCGGTCGAAGATACTCCGGGGGTGGCCGGGGGCCCCGCGCGAACGAAGGGTCCGACGACGACGGCGCCCGTCCGCCCGGCCGCCGCGCGGCGACCGGACGGGCGACCGAGAGCGCTACCGGAAGAGCGTCGGGTGGCGGGGCGGCCCGTCAACGGCCGCGACGCGCAGCGGGAGGTCGATCCGCAGCGTCGAGGGGAGGCGGCACGACGTGGCGTCGCACGGCTGGAACCCCAGCGCGAGGGCCACCTCGCGGGCCCCGAGCGGCGTTCCCGCCGGCACGACGAGCGTCGCGACGACGTCGAAGGTGCCCGCGAGGAGCGGGACCGGCGCGGCGCCGGGTCCGGGCGCCGCGCGCGCGGCCGGCGGGAAGACGACGCCGCGCAGTTCCACCGACGCGGGCGCGGCGAGGGTCAGGGTCGTCGGGACGAGGTCGCCGGCCGCGGGCCCGGCTGGGTTCACGTGCCAACCGGCGTCGAGCGTGACGCGCAGGAGGACCCGCACGGCGCTGCCGGGATCCGCCTCGCCGCGCTCGAGGAACGCCTCGACGGCGAGCGGGCCCGCGCGTCCGGAGGCGTCGCCCGTGGCGGGGGCGATGCCGCGGGGTTCGGCGGCCGCGCGCGCGGCGAACGTGCGCACGAAGGCCATGGTGCCGCTCGGGGCGCGGGCGACGAGGGCACGGAACGCGCCGAGGGTCGCGTCGGCCGCCGTGCGGTACGACGCGAGGCCCGTGCGGTCGGCGAGGCGGAGCAGCACGCGCGCCGCCGTCGCGTTGCCCGAGGGGATCGGCGTGTCGAAGCCGTCCTTGCCGCGCGCGAGGAGGCGCTCGTGGGCGTCGCTGGAGGAGAAGAACCCGCCGGCGGGGTCGGCGAACCGGGCGAGGACCGCGTCGGCGAGCGCGCGGGCCTCGTCGGCCCACGCCGCCTCGCCCGTCGCCTCGGCGAGGTCGAGCAGGCCGTCGGCCAGGTGGACGTGGTCGTCGAGGAACCCGAGGATCGGGGGGCCCGAGGCCTTCGGGAAGCGCAGCAGGCGCCCGTCCGCGCGTGCGTGGTCGAGGAGGAACCGCGCGAGCGCGCGGCCGGCGTCGAGCCAGCGAGGCTCTTGCAGCCCGGCGCCTGCCGTCGCGAACGCCGAGAGGAGGAGGCCGTTCCACGACGTGAGCACCTTGCCGTCGAGCCCGGGCTGCGCGCGCGTCGCGCGGGCGGCGAGCAGGGACGCGCGGGCGCGCGCGAGGTCGCGTTCGAGGTCGGCGAGCGGGCGGCCGAGGCGGCCGGCCGTCGTCGCGAGCGGCGCGCGCAGGTGGAGGATGGAGCGGCCGGAGGGCTTGCCGTTCGCTTCCTCGAGGTAGTTGCCGCCCTCGCGGACGCCGTAGACGTCCAGCACGAGGTCGGCGAGCGCCGCATCGGGCAGCGCCGCGCGGACCTCGGCGGGCGTCCACGTATAGGTGAGGCCCTCCTCGCCCTCGGTGTCGGCGTCGAGGCTGCTGGCGTACCCGCCCCCGGCGACGGCGAGGTCGCGTTCGACCCAGCCGAGGACGCCGCGGACGACGGCGGCGTAGCGCGGCTCCTTCAGGACGACGGCGGCGCGCGCGTAGGCGGTGGCGAGCAGCGCGTTGTCGTAGAGCATCTTCTCGAAGTGCGGGAGGAGCCATTCGGCGTCGGTGCTGTAGCGGTGGAAGCCGCCGCCGACGTGGTCGTGCACGCCGCCGAGCGCCATGCCGTCAAGGGTGACGCGCGCCATCCCGAGGGCCTCGGGCCCGGTCGCGGCGCCGTCGCGGTCGAGGAACGCGAGGAGGTGGGCGTGCGGCGGGAACTTGGGACGGCGGTCGAAGCCACCGCGCTCGCGGTCGAAGGACGCGACGCTCTGGGCGACGGCGGCCTTCACGAGGTCGGCGTCGCTGCCGGTGTACGGCGGGAGTTTCGGCCCCGCGGTCTGCGCGCGGATCGCGTCGGCGACCTCCTCGGCCGCGCCCTCGAGCCGGGCGCGGTCCGAGGTCCAGAGTTCGGCGACGCGTGCGGCGGTCGCGACGACGTCGTGGGGGCGGAGGTAGGTGCGGGCGAGGAAGGGGCGGCCGTCGGGGAGGAGGTAGACCGACATGGGCCAGCCGCCGTGGCCGGTCGTGAGCTGGACCGCGGCCATGTACACGTCGTCGACGTCGGGCCGTTCCTCGCGATCGACCTTCACGTTCACGAAGACGTCGTTCATGACCTTCGCGGTGGCGGGGTCTTCGAACGACTCGTGGGCCATGACGTGGCACCAGTGGCAGGCGGCGTAGCCGATGGAGAGGAAGACGGGTTTGTCGAGGCGCTTCGCCTCGGCGAACGCGGCGGGGCCCCAGGGCCACCAGTCGACGGGGTTCGACTGGTGTTGTTTGAGGTAGGGGCTGCGCTCTCCCGCGAGGCGGTTGACGGTCGCGGGGGCGGCGGGCTTGCCGTGGGGCTTCATGGGGTCCTCGGCGCGTGCGACGGAGCCGAGGGTCAGGAGGAGGATCCCGGACCCGAGGGCCTTCGCGGCGTGCATCTCCGGATGCTGCCATCCGGGGGGCGGCCTTGGGTCCGATTCCGGCCACCTCCGTGCCCTACCGAACCGACGGTCTCGTGGGTCAACGACGGAGCAGCGGGGTCGTAGCCCGTCGCGTCACCTCCGGGGGCCCCCCCGGGCGAACGCGGGTCAACGACGGAGCAGCGGGGTCGTAGCCCGTCGCGTCATATCGCGGCCGGCGGCCGATCCGAACAGAGGTCTCCCGCGGGCCTGCAGGCGCGGGGATCTCGCGTCCGATCGGGAGGGCGCCGCGGGCCGATGCGGGGGGTCGGGCGGGCGGCGGAGGCTGGGCGGGCGCCTGCAGAGCAGCCCGCGGAGGGGGGGTCCATCCCGTTCGTCCCCGCCGGCGGGGGCCGTGGCGGGTGGGGAGGGGGCGTGCCCCTTCAGGGCCCGCACCGGATCAAAACAAGGGTCTCCCGCG
>Ga0163144_10027247_pt1 | contig 11072 bp, 14 predicted proteins | sample OliLak19BULKMAT1_FD_123175 | JGI IMG/M metagenome (GOLD analysis project Ga0163144, IMG submission 123175) | Freshwater microbial mat bacterial communities from Lake Vanda, McMurdo Dry Valleys, Antarctica - Oligotrophic Lake LV.19.BULKMAT1 | ecosystem: Environmental > Aquatic > Freshwater >... | reverse complement strand
GTTCTGCAGCCTCCGCCGTGTCAGCCGCCTCGGTGTGGCCACCGCAGCCGCCTTCAGCAGCCATATTGCCGCCGCAGCCACCTTCGGTGGCCACCCTGTAGCCAGCGTCGAACTGGGTCACGGCGAACGGGTTGTCGAGCGCCTGCGCCATCGGCGACGCGGTCAGGCTGACGGCGAAACCGGCGCCCAACGCAGCGGCGACAGTCTTCAGTTCGGTTTTCTTCTGCATCGACGTTGCTCCTCAATTTTGCAGTTGGTAACCGGGCTTGTGCCCGGCTTGGCCCCTGTGGCGGGTGCCCGTTTTGGCACCGCGGAGCCGTGCTTGCCGGTCGGCAGAGCGCCAAGTGCACCATAGACCGCGGCGATGAACCAGGCATGAATCCGACCTGAGTCAATACGCACCGGCTCAGCAGACAGATCCGGGCCGGGAGCGCTCAGTCTGCGCGCGGTCGCAGATGCGGGAACAGCAGCACATCTCTGATTGACGCCGAATCCGTCAGCAGCATCACCAGACGGTCGATGCCGATGCCCTCCCCCGCCGTCGGCGGCAGGCCGAATTCGAGCGCGGTGATGTAGTCCTCGTCGTAGTGCATCGCCTCCGCATCGCCCGCGGCCTTGGCGGCAACCTGCGCGCGAAAGCGCTCGGCCTGATCTTCCGGATCGTTCAACTCCGAGAAGCCGTTCGCAATCTCGCGGCCGGCGATCATCAGCTCGAAGCGATCGGTGACGAACGGATCGGCGTCACTGCGGCGCGCGAGCGGCGAGACTTCGGCCGGATACTGCGTGATGAAGGTGGGCTCGATCAGCTTCGGCTCGACGGTCTTTTCGAAGATTTCAGTGATGATCTTGCCGAGCCCGTAGGACGGCTCCACGTGCACGCGCAACAGGCCGGCAAGCGCACGGGCACGGGCTTCGTCGGCGAGTTCGTCGGCGGTCACGGCCGGGTTGAATTCGAGGATCGATTCACGCACGGTCAGCCGGCGAAAAGGCTTGCCGAAATCGAAGCGGTGCCCCTGGTAGTCGACCTCCGTGCTGCCGAGCACCGTCTGCGCGACTGTGCGCAGCATGGTCTCGGAGAGGTCCATCAGTTCGCGATAATCCGCGTAGGCCGCATAAAACTCGAGCATCGTGAACTCGGGGTTGTGCCGTGGCGACAGGCCCTCGTTGCGGAAGTTGCGGTTGATCTCGAACACCCGCTCCATGCCGCCGACAACGAGGCGCTTCAGGTAAAGCTCCGGAGCGATGCGCAGGTACAGCTGCATGTCGAGCGCGTTGTGATGCGTGACGAAGGGCCGCGCGGCGGCCCCGCCGGGCACGGCCTGCATCATCGGTGTTTCGACCTCGAGGAAGCCCTGGCCCTGCAGGAACTGGCGGATGCAGTCGATCACGCGCGATCGGATCTGGAACACGCGGCGAGAGTCGTCATTGACGATCAGGTCGACATAACGCTGGCGGTAGCGTGTTTCGAGATCGGTGAGCCCATGCCACTTTTCCGGCAGCGGCCGCAGGGATTTCGTCAGCAGACGAAGCTTCTGCACGTGCAGCGACAGTTCGCCAGTGCGGGTACGGAACAGATACCCTTCGGTGCCGACGATGTCGCCGAGGTCATAGCCCTTGAACTGATCGAAAGCTTCTTCGCCGATTTCGTCACGCTTCACGTAGAGCTGGATCGAACCCGACATGTCCTTGATGTGCGTAAACGCCGCCTTACCCATGATGCGGCGGGTCATGATGCGGCCGGCGAGGCTGAAACGCGGCGGATCCTGCGCGAGCGCTTCACCCGTCACATCGCCGAAGTCGCGCAGCAGATCGGCGGCCAGTGCGTTGCGACGAAAATCATTCGGATACGCGTTGCCGGTGGCACGCAGCGCGGTGAGTTTCGCGCGCCGCTGTCCGATCAGCTGTTCTTCCATGCTGTGATGGGCTTCGTCGGGTCGCTCGTCAGTCATGGCTCATAGTCCCTGCTTCAGGCTGGCTTCGAGGAATTGATCGAGATCGCCGTCGAGCACGGCCTGTGTGTTGCCGGTCTCGATGTTGGTGCGCAGATCTTTGATGCGGGACTGATCCAGCACGTAGGAACGGATCTGATGGCCCCAGGCGATGTCGGTCTTCGCGTCTTCCTGCGCCTGCCGTTCGGCGGAGCGCTTGTTCATTTCCGACTCGTACATCTTCGCGCGTAACAGCTTGTAGGCCATGTCGCGGTTCTTGTGCTGCGAACGCTCGTTCTGACACTGCACGACGATGCCGGTCGGGATATGCGTGATGCGGATTGCCGAGTCCGTCTTGTTGACGTGCTGGCCGCCCGCGCCGCTCGCGCGATAGGTGTCGATGCGCAAGTCCGCCGGGTTGATGTCGATCTGGATGTCGTCATCGACTTCTGGTGTGATGAACAGCGCCGCGAATGACGTGTGCCGCCGGTTGCCGGAATCGAACGGCGATTTTCGCACCAGCCGATGCACACCGGTTTCAGTGCGCAGCCAGCCGTAGGCGTAATCGCCACTGATATGCACAGTGGCGCTCTTGATGCCCGCGACTTCGCCGGCCGAGCATTCGATGAGCTCCGTCTTGAAGCCGCGCGACTCGCCCCAGCGCAGGTACATGCGCAGGAGCATTTCCGCCCAGTCCTGGGCTTCGGTGCCGCCGGAGCCGGCCTGGATGTCGAGATAGGCGTTGTTGACGTCCATCTCACCGCTGAACATGCGCCGGAATTCGAGTTCGGCGAGCGATTTGTCGGCCGAGTCGAGGTCGGCCACTACGGACGTGAAGGCGTCTTCGTCGTTCTCCTCGGCAGCGAGTTCGAGCAGTTCCTGGGCGTCGCCGAGCTTTGCGCCGATGATGCGCAGGTTATTGACGATGCGCTCGAGCGTCACGCGCTCCTTGCCCAGCGCCTGCGCGCGGGCCGGATCGTCCCAGACATTGGGCGCTTCGAGCTCGCGTTGGACCTCGATCAGCCTTTCAGCGCGGGCATCGAAGTCAAAGATACCCCCTGAGACTGTCCAGGCGGCGTTGCAGGTCTTTAATGCGCGTGAGGATAGCGGTGAGTTCCATGTAGAGCGTCTGTAAGGGCGAGCCGCCGATTGTAATGGGTGTCGGGAGATCAGTCAGCCGCGGACGCCGATGGGTGGCACGCGGCGTGCGCCCCGCTGACGACGCTTCGGAGACAGCCCCCTCTGCCCGGCGCTCAGCCGATTTTTGGCACCCAGGCCCGCACACCGCCCATCACCGTAGCTGGCTGTCCTTGCTGCCCCGGCGGTTCACCGGATCCTGATAGCGCTGCGCCGCGTCCTCTGCTTCCTGGCAGCTCACACAGCGCCGCACGCCCGGCACGGCCAGCCGGCGCCCCTCAGGTATCGGTTCCTCGCAGTCCCCGCAATGGCTCAGGCTCTCGCCCTGGCCCAGCTTGGCGCGGGCGCGCTCCACCGCGTCGGCGATACTCGCGTCGATCTGGTCCTGCACGGCACCGTCTTTCGCCCAGCCTGTGGCCATCGTCATATCCCGTCAGTCAGCCGCGAAGGGCGGCCCGTCCTGGCTATATGGCCGCGATTTGCTCCGAAAGCAAGGGCGTGCTGGGCACGGATACGGCACCGCTTACCGGCGACCGCGGGCAGGCCCCGCATTGCAGACGTGCGGCCTTCCGGCGCCAGCTTGATCCGGGCCCCGCCACGCAGTTCAAAACTCGAGCAGGTGGTCGCGCAGCCTCTCGTGCGCATAGGCCGTGCGCGCCAAACCACGCCGCTGCAGCGCCGGGATCAGCCAGTCAGTGATCTCGACGATGTAACGCCGGCTCATGCGCATCACGGGCGTGGTGATCAGAAAGCCGTCGCCGCCCACCTCCGCCATGACCTCGCCCATGCGTTCGGCCACCTGATCGGGCGTGCCGATCAGTTCAACCGAGGACACCAGCCCGCCGCCGTCGTCAAGCGCAAGCTGACGCAGGGTCTTGCCGCTGCCCCACTGCTGGAACTTGTCCAGAGAGCCGGATTCGCCGTTGGTGGTGAGCTTATAGGGCAGCGGCGCGTCCAGCGCGAACTGCGCGAAGTCGATTTCCGTGATCGCCGAAATACAGGCCAGCGTGTCGGCAACGAACTGCGGAGAGGCGAGCTCTCGCGCATACTTCTCATGCGCTTCGCGTGCGGTTTCGGCCAGCGTGGGCGTGATGCAGAACAGCACCTTGAGGGTGTCCGGGTCGCGTCCGAGCCTGGCAGCGCGCGCGCGGATGTCGTCGCGAAAGTCCTTCATGGCCGCCGGCCGCGGCATGATCGAGATGATTGAATCGGCGTGTTCCGCCGCGAAATCGCGGCCACGCGGCGAGGCCCCCGCCTGCACGTAGACCGGCCGGCCCTGCGGGCACGGCACGGTGTTCAGCGGGCCGCGCACCTGGTAGTACTTGCCCCGATGATCGATGGTGCGGACCTTCGCCGGATCGGCGTAGATGCCACGCTCGGCATCAATCACCACGGCATCCGGATCCCACGATGCGAACAGCTTGTTGACGACCTCCATGTACTCGCTCGCCATCTCGTAGCGAAGCTCGCGCTCGGGCAGTTTATTCAGATTGAAGTTCTGCGCGGCGAGATCTTCGGCGCTGGTCACGATGTTCCAGCCGAAGCGGCCGCCGGTGAGGCTGTCGATGGTCGACGACAGACGCGCGAGCAGAAACGGCGGATAGGACAGCGTGGACAACGTCGCCACCACCCCGAGCCGCGAGGTCGCCATGCCCATCGCGGTCGCCAGCGGCGCCGGATCGTGCTTGGGCGCGATCATCGCGTTCTGCAGCGTGTAGTCGCGCGAGCCGCCGTAGGTCTCGGGCACCATCAGCTTGTCTTCGATCATGATGTAGTCGAAACACGCGCGTTCGAGCGCCTGCGCCATCTCGATGTAGAAGCGCCCGTCCCAGAAGCGGCCGCCGCTGCCGTACGGCAGGCGCCATTCATCGGGCGTGAAATTCATGAACCAGCCCAGATGAAACCGTTTGGTCGCCATCAGAGAACCTCGTTTTTCCAGCAATATCGCTGTTTTCCCATTAAGCTTGCGCTGAATAAAGGCTGTCAACTGCGGCAACGCGCGCCAACACCGGCCGGTGCAGCGGCGCTCACCATCGCGGTTCATGCCGCACCAGAACCGCGCGAGAGGAGCACAAATTGATCCCGAAACCCGCATCAAGACGCCGCCTGGCACCGACCGAGCGCGCCGCCCTGATCCGCGAGACGGCGCTCGAACTCTTTGCGACGTCGCACTTCTCGATCGTGAACGTGCGCCAGATTGCACTCGCCTGCAAAGTCAACGTCGCGCTGATCTATCGCTGCTTTGACGACAAGAATCATCTGTTTCGCAGCGTGCTCGCCTATGCAATCGAACGCCTGATGGTGGGCTACGCAGCGCTGCGCGATCCGGCTGAAGGCGACCCGGCGGCCGTGATCGACGCGTGGCTCAAGGCGCAGGTGACGATGGCGCCGATGCTCGTGCAGATGGTGAAGATCATGGCGGACTACGCGGCGCTCGGCGTCCACGACGCGGAGGTCGACGCCATGATCAAGGGCTTCTACGCGCGCGAACAGAAACTCCTGCAACAGAGCCTGACGCGGGGCGTCGCGCTGGGCGTGTTCCGCGCTATCGATGCGGCGCGGACCGCTCGTTTCGTCGGCCGCCAGCTCGACAGCATCTTTCATGCTTCGACCACCCGGGGCGGCGGTGTCCGCCGCATCGCGCGAGACATCGCCGAACTGCGCGAATTTCTATGGCACTTCGTTGGCCATCAGCCGGCGCGACACACCCACGCCGGCGTGAAAACCGGCGGCGCGCGGAGGACACGCGTCGGACGGGGCGGCATCGCTGCGGCCGCCCCTCGTGACTGAAGTGAACGCCGCCCAGAAGCTGCACGCAGGGCGAACGGCTCGATATCAGCGATGGTGGTAATGTTGCCGGAACATACGGTGGTGTCAGCCATGCGCAACAGAAGGCAACAACGAGTTGAGTCGGGCAAATGTTCGAGCATTCTCCGCGACAGATTGATTTCTGTTCGAGCCCGGCCCGCCAAAAAAGACGAAAAACAAGCAGTCACGGTACGCTCCCGTTCAGCACAACCGTAATCAATGGCTCAATTTTCGCTCGGCGCCTACACTGGGCCGGCCCTCGCGCGAATAAACCCTTGGAGATCGATATGAGCAGCGTCCGACTACTGGTAATTTCTCTGGCCATTTCGGGCTTGGCAGGTGCTTACATGTATTTGGCGCAGCGCTTTAGCCTCGTCTCGTGGGTGAGTTTCATTTGCTGGTCTGGATACTTCCTGGCGGGTGGGCTGCCCAAAGAAGGCGGACGCATGTTCGTCAATTGGTTATTCGGCGTGGGGGTGGGCGCCGCAATAATAGTCTTGGCGGGCGCGATAGAAGGCGCCGTCACTGCCGAGTTTGCTTACCCGCTGGCCGTATTCCTGGTTGTCGTGCCGGTCCTGATGCTGGAGAAGGCACCATTCCTGAACATGATCCCTTTCATGTTCTTCGGCGCGGTCAGTTTATTTGCTCTCGGCAAACCGCTGGCGATCGACACCTTCAAAGCCCTGGCCATCGCCGGTCTTCTGGGCACGGCCCTCGGCTGGGCGACTATCGCTCTGCGTACTTCGATTACGCAGTTTCTCGCGCGTAACGATCCGGTTGAAGGGATATGAAGGCAGGCGCGGGTTTCAGCTTATTCCCGAGCCCTCTGCATCCGGGCTCAGCTTCGAATGATGTTCGTGCCGTGACGGTGTTGGCCATCAGCCGGCGCGACATACCCGCGCCGGCGTGAAAGCCGCCGGCGCGCGGAGGACTCGCGGGTGATCATTGCCCTGTTGCAGATGCAGCCCCACCCGGCAGCGCCCGATCTCAATTTCGCGCGCATCGCCAGCGCCGCGAAAGCGGCGCAAGCTTTCGGCGCGCAACTGCTCGTGACGCCCGAGCTGAGCCTCACCGGCTATGCAATCGACAATGACACCGCACGGCTCGCCGAAGCGCAGGAAGGGCCGCTGGTGACGCGGCTGCGGCAACTCGCGTGCGCGACCGATCTGCACATCGTCGCCGGCTTTCCGGAACGCGACGGCAACGAAATCTTCAACAGTGCAGCGCTGGTTGGTGCCAACGGCGTCGAGTGCTACCGGAAATGCCATCTGTTCGGCCCGGCGGAACGCGCGCAGTTCAGGGCATCAGATGCACCCGCGCGCGTCATCGACGTGGCCGGCGTGAAAGCCGGGCTGCTGATCTGCTACGACATCGAGTTCCCGGAAATGGCGCGTGGACTTGCGCTCGCAGGCGCGGATCTCATCATCGTGCCGACCGCCCTGCCGGCCAGCCCCGGGCAACGCCGGGTGAGCGAGGTGCTGGTGCCGAGCCGGGCGCTGGAGAACCACGTGTTCATCGCCTACGCGGGCCTGTGTGGCGCAGAGCGCGAGCTGCGTTACGAAGGAGGTTCGGTGATCGTCGGCCCCGATGGGGTCGATCTCGCGCGCGCGGGCCATGGCGAGGCCTTGCTGATGGCGCGGCTCGAGCCGGGCGCGCGCACGGCTGCCCACCTCGAGAATCCGTATCTGACCGATCGCAGGCCGGGGCTCTACGACGGGTGACGCAGTCCGAGCCCGTTACCGCCCATCGACTTCGTCTTTCAGGCCCTCGGCCGCGTTCTCGACCGCGTCGACCGCGTCTTCGCCAGCATCCTTGAGCTTTTCGTGTTCGCGCATGTCGAGCGCGTCTTTCGCGCCTTCAACTGCGCCTTCGGTGGTCGGTTGATTGCGATCGCAGCCGACGATGGCGAATGCCATCGCCAGCACGACAAGTTTCAATAGTGTATTCAGTTTCAATGTCGAGGCTCCGTGGCTGTACATGGCGATTTCATTGAAGGCGGCAAGGCTGCTCGCTGGTCCGTAAGATCATCGACGGCTTCCTTGAGATTACCGATCTGCTGCTTGACCTTGCCCTCGACCTGACGCCTGAGCCCTTTCAACTGCCGTTCATCGCCGCCGGTCAGTTCGCGGACCTTCTGCTGAATTTTGCCGCCAACTTCCCTGGCCGCACCTTTCACCTGCTCTTTGTTGATCGTCGAATTCCTTGCATCGGAACGCTGAACGAGCCTCATGCAAGCCGCCGGCAGAGGATGGTCGGCCCCCTGCCCCGGTAGCGTCTGTCGTCTTTGCCGCCACCCGGCTGTCAGCGGTCCACCGGGAATGGGGACAGAGGTCCGATTCAAGCCCCGCAACAGCCAACAGCCGCACGCACGACGTTTGTGGCCCCTGCCGGCCTTGAATCCGGGGAGAGCCCTCAGCACCGGTCCCATTTTCCTGAACAATTAACAGTTCCGCGGCCCGCCACATCGGCGCGTCTGATGTCCTCCAGCATACTCCTGCATATCAACAACTCAAATGATTCAGGCAGGGAAAATGTGTGCGCCAACCGGGCTGTCATCAGGCTACGAGAATCGTTGATCGTCTCTTCGGGCCTGTGCTCGTCACGGGCCTGCTGACGGCGTCAACTGGCGCCTACGCCTTGCGCGCCCAGACCCAGGTGATTGGCACGCTGCAGGGAGACAGCAATTTCAGCGACCCGACACGCTCGGTGTCCGAGTTTAACGTGTTCACAGAAACACCGGTGCCTGATTCGTTGCCGCCCATCTTCGGCACCGTTCAGGGCACCGCCAAGGCCGACGGTGAGGCCGGTACGCTCCGCGTGCGCGTGGGCGTGACGAGCCCGGGGCCGGGTCTCGGCATCGTGCCCGGCGTCATGCTTGAAATGCAGGCGTTCATGTCGGAAACCTACCAGATCCTCCAGACCTCCGGCACTCGGCGGCCCGGCCTCGTCGGCCTCGGCACGGCCGGCGACGGTCACATCACGATCCGGGCAACCGGCACATTGCTCGGTAGCGCTTCCATCGGATCAGCCACCGGCGTCCCGCCCGACCTTGCAGTGGCCAATGCCGGCTCGACGCGCGCTGTCTTCTCGCTGGTGCTGTCCGCCGGCAGCAACTCGCTAAGGACCCTGGTCAAAATCATCTTTAACATTCGGCTGTTCCTGAGCGGCTGCGGCGGCGTTGCGTTGCTTGACAATAGCCCCCGCTATTGCCTGCGCATCGCGCCTTGCCGCAACCACTCAGGAACACCTTCGAGTTAGACAAGATAATGCTGACCAGGGTCCTAAGACGCGCGCTGACCATCACGGAATCGACGAACCTGCTAGGCCCCACGACCATGGCTGAAGGCACCGGCAGCACCAACCTTGGCACGGTGACCGTCGAAGGCAACACGGTGACGATGCACCTCGACCAGGCGCGCTACTTCAACCTGAACGATCGTGGGATCCTATTCGAATCGTCGCTGACCGCTGTTGCGCGCGGCGCGCGCTTTTCCGGTTCGGAGATCTTCGCCCACTACCACAACTCCGCCTATCTCGATCTCGACATCGAAGACGGCTTTTTCTGACTCCCCGGCACCGCCGGCAACCGCGCCTTCCTGGCCAATCCCCGATCTCCGCCGTCACCGGTGCCCGTGCCTGCCGCGCTGCCGCTGTTGGAGTCGGCGCTGGGGGCGCTGGCAGTGGCCAGAAAGAAGCGCGCAAGCACGGCCGCGTAAGCGCGGCAGCGCCCGGCAGGAGCCGGCGCAAGCCCGTGAACGGTCGCGCGGTGCCCTGAAGGCGAGTCACGGGTGCGTCCATGATAATGCTGGACACCGCTTGGGAAAGTCGCGTCAGGCAAGGGATCCGATTCTGCTCAACGAGATCGGGGGCAGATTCTGAGGAATCTTGACAAAAACCTGATCAAAAAAACAAAAAGTTGAGACATCAGGGAACATGCAGGGCGGCTGCTCTGACCGACTGTCCAACTGACTCCGGGATAGATTTATTTTTGTTCGAGTCCGACCAATCAACGAAAAATAAATCTGTCCCGGAGCGAGCCGAGCGAGAGAACTGGCCCTCAGATTTTACTGACGAACCATAAAAAACGGCTCGAGAAAGCACCCGCCCCGACGTGCCGATGCGTTCAGCGCTAAACTCAACGGGCTTAAGGTCACGAACCCTATAATCGAGGAGACCATGAGTTGCGCTATAAGGCCCCACTGCCAGCCTGGCATCGAAGAGTCCGAATTTGCCCAAAGCCTGAAAGCGATGGTAGCAACAGGGTTCATAGCCATTGAGGAAAAGAAAATCCTCTATGCTCAATCTGCCGTCTAACAGCCCATTGAGCGGGCCGCTCCGCGCTGCGCGCGCCGGCGCCGCTCAAGGGCGCGACAGGTTCATCACGTCAACCATGCCGATTGGGATTTGTGAATGACCGTTAGCATAAACCATTTCGCACTCGCGCTTGGCGCTCTGATCGCGCTCCTCGTTGCGGCGGAGATCGGTTTCCGGCTCGGTCTTTGGCAGCACAAGCTCTCTGACGATGTCGCTGATGCCGCAGTTGGTACCATGGAGATCTCCCTTCTCGGTCTGCTGTGACTGCTACTCGGCTTCACCTTTGCGATAGCAGTGGCCCGCTTCGACGCACGCAAGGAATTGGTCATTGCCGAGTCCAACGCAATCGGAACAGCGCACCTTCGCGCTGGCCTTCTGGCGGAACCACAGCGTAGTGCAGCTGCTGACATGCTGCGTACCTACGTGTATGTCCAGCTGGCCTTCTACAATGCGGGCATCGATCCAGACCCCCTCGAAGCGCCGAACGCCACCACCGGTCGCCTGCAGGCGCAGCTATGGCAAGTGGCGATCGCGGCATCGGCGATTGACTCACGCTCGATATCCGCGGGACTGTTCGTGCAATCGCTGAATGAGATTATCGACCTGCATGCACAACGTGTGAAGGCGCTGGAGAATCGGATACCAGAGGTAGTCCTCTATCTCGTGACACTCGTGGCTGTCGTGTCTCTTGAATTCGTCGGGTATGGGCGCGGCGTTGCCAGGCGGCGGCATTTTTTATCGGCTACGGTGTTTTCAGTGATCGTGGTACTCGTCCTCACGCTCATCCTCGACCTCGATCGGTCACGTCAGGGACTCATTACCGTAAGTCAAAGCAGTATGGAAAGACGACAGCAGGAACTACGGAAGTAAGGGCGCCTCAGAGGT
>Ga0163144_10027245_pt1 | contig 11072 bp, 10 predicted proteins | sample OliLak19BULKMAT1_FD_123175 | JGI IMG/M metagenome (GOLD analysis project Ga0163144, IMG submission 123175) | Freshwater microbial mat bacterial communities from Lake Vanda, McMurdo Dry Valleys, Antarctica - Oligotrophic Lake LV.19.BULKMAT1 | ecosystem: Environmental > Aquatic > Freshwater >... | reverse complement strand
GAATCAATCACCCACGACAAGGCATGATATGGAACTAGGCGAACATAAACGGGCGATATACACTTATCTCATCAGCGCCGCAAAAGTTACGATTTACCAACCGAAACACTCCCATCGGCAGATAATGTCAGTGTTAGGCACGGTGTCACACTACCTTACGGGTCGTATGAATGGGCGGGCATGAGGTATCATGCCTCTACTTACGAATAGGGCAGCATTAAAAGGACAGCCAAGCATGGCAGATACCTATGTAGTCACGGGTGGAGGCGGTTTTATCGGCTCGCACATTGCCGAACGCCTCATGAAAGATGGGCATTCTGTGCGCATTGTGGACAATTTTGCCACCGGCAAGCGCGAAAATGTCGCCCACCTTGACGGCGATGTGCATGTGTTTGATATCGACATTACCAATCTGGCGGCGCTTCGTCATGCGGTGGAAGGGGCAGATTATGTCTATCACCAAGCAGCGCTCGCCTCGGTGCCGCGCAGCATCGAAGACCCGCTGGCGACCCATGCCACCAATGTGACCGGCACCCTCAACGTGCTGATCGCCGCGCGTGATGCCGGCATCACGCGACTGGTCTACGCCGCTTCGTCATCCGCCTATGGGGATTACGAAGGCGAATTTAAGGTGGAAACGATGGCACCGCGCCCGCTATCTCCTTATGGTGTCTCTAAACTCGCTGCCGAATACTATTGCCAGTCCTTTACCGCAGTCTATGGGCTGGAGACAGTGGCACTCCGTTATTTTAATGTCTTCGGTCCGCGCCAAGACGAGACCTCGCAATATGCCGCCGTGATCCCCAAGTTCATCAGCGCCATGATGACGGGCACGTCCCCCACCATCTATGGGGACGGCACGCAATCGCGCGATTTTACCTATATCGACAATGTGGTGCATGGCAATCTGTTGGCGATGCACGCCCCCCAAATCGCCGGCGAAGTGATCAACTTGGCGCTCAGCGGCACGATCAGCTTACTGGAATTGATGGAACGGCTGAATCGGCTCATGGGGACGGCTATCGCGCCCGTCCACACCGAAGCCAAAACTGGCGACATTAAACACTCGCGCGCGGATATTCAAAAAGCGATTGATCTGCTTGATTTTGCGCCCATCGTCGATTTCGATACCGGTTTGGCGCGCACGATTGACTGGTTTAAGCAACGGTGAGCGACACATAACGCACAGTGTTCACCTACTCTCTACGCCCTACATCCTAAATCCCTACTTTCAAGGAGACACCTGATGACCAACAGCACTATTCGTGAAACTCTGCTCCCGTTTGCCCAACCCGATATCGACCAGCGCGAGATTGATGCCGTCAGCGAAGTCGTCGCATCGGGTTGGCTGACGACCGGACCCAAGACGGTCGAATTTGAGAAGCAATTCGCTGCTTATTTGGGCGTCAAACACGCGGTGAGCGTCAATTCTGCGACTGCCGCCATGCACCTTGCGCTCGAAGCCATCGGCTTACAACGTGACGACGAAGTAATCACCTCGACCTTCACCTTTGCCGCCACCGCCGAAGTCGTGCGTTATTTCGACGCCAAACCGGTCTTGGTCGATATTCACGCCGACACCTTCAATATTGATCCTGTGCAAATCGAAGCCGCCGTCACCCCCAAGACTAAAGCCATCATCCCGGTTCATGTCGCCGGTCAAGCCGCCGACTTGGACGCGGTTCACGCCATCGCCCAAAAATACAACTTGCGGGTGATCGAAGACGCAGCCCATTCGCTGCCGACCTGCTACAAGGGGCGGCTCATCGGCGGCATCAGTGATTTGACCGCCTTTAGTTTTTATGCCACCAAGACGTTGGCGACCGGCGAAGGCGGCATGATCACCACCAATAATGATCAGTGGGCGGATCGTTGCCGCGTGATGCGTTTGCACGGCATGAGCAAAGATGCGTGGAAGCGCTACACCGGCGAGGGCAGTTGGCGCTATGACTTGATCGCCCCCGGCTTCAAGTACAACCTCACCGATATGGCGTCGGCATTGGGGCTGGTGCAACTGAGCAAGCTGGAAACGATGAACGCCCGCCGTGTCGCCATCGCCGCGCAGTATGATACCGCCTTTGGGGGCGATCCCGCGCTGATCACGCCCGTGTTGACCGCCGATAGCACTCATCCTTATCATTTGTATATCCTGCGCCTCAACCTCGAAGCGCTGACGATTGACCGCGCTGCCTTCATCGAACACCTACGCCAAGCCAATATCGGCGTCAGTGTCCACTGGATTCCGTTGCACATGCACACCTATTATGCCAATTTGTATGGCTATCAACCGGAAGATTATCCGGTCGCGCACGCCGTCGGCATGAGTTGCATCTCACTCCCTATTTATTCGAAGATGACCGATGCCGACGTGACGGATGTCATCAACGCGGTGTGCGACATCACCACCCGTCACCGTGCGGGCTAACCCGATAGAACGAGGGTGTGATGCTAAAACGCGCATTTGATATTGGGGCATCGGGCGCAGGCTTGCTCATCCTGTCGCCCATTTTGCTCGTCCTCGCCCTTGCCGTCCGTCTCACGTCGCCGGGCCCGATCTTTTATCGGGCGACGCGGGTGGGGCGCTTTGGGCGCGCCTTCAAATTATTAAAATTCCGCTCGATGGTGATCAATGCCGACCAGATCGGTCCGGCGGTGACGGGCGCGCGCGATCCCCGTGTGACCGCTGTCGGACGCTTGCTGCGACGCACCAAATTTGACGAATTGCCGCAGTTGTGGAATGTGCTGATCGGCGAGATGAGCTTGGTCGGTCCGCGTCCCGAGTCGCCTAAGTATGTGGCGCTGTATACGCCCGAACAGCGCGCCGTCTTGACTGTGCGACCGGGGATCACCAGCCAAGCGTCGGTGACGTATCGCAATGAGGAAGCGTTGCTGACGGGGGACGACCCCGAAGGCTTGTACATCCGCGAGATCATGCCCGCGAAATTGGTGATCGATCTGGATTATGCGCGCGATCCCTCATTCGGGCGGGATATCCGCATTTTGTGGAAGACGCTGATGGCGTTGTTTCGGTAAGGAACCGCCTCTATGGGGGCGGTTTTTATGTTGCAGGCTTTGAGACTCGGATAATAGTATTCATCCAAAGATAATTTGACGTTCCTCATACAATTCAGGGATGAGCTTACGACGGATTCTGAATTTTGTCCCGTGATTATGTCCAGATCGAGCATCAAAATCGACAAAAATGTTTCCCGCTTCCACCATCGCTATAAATTTTTCGCCACTAAAACCACTCAGAATCATCGCTTGATTATAATGAAAATACTCAAACCCTAGGTCACTTTTGCGACTTGCGCCAATGTAAAACATATTTTTTAGCTTTGTGCCCGCAATGTAGGTTAAATCGTCGAAACCCCAATAAGGTTGTGGGTTCAACTCTGCCAAACCAACTCTTTTATCAACACTTTCTAGCCAATCTATATGTCTATTTCGGTTCACAGAATGGGCGTCGAATGAAACTTCAACTCTTCTAACTTGCCTGTTGACGACAATTTTGAAACCGCGATCACTTTTTTGCGAAGCACGGATGGTTTGCCTGAAGCTGAGTTCGCTAGCGGCGTATTTTGTGCCGGCTTCTTGATGCCCCCAGCCATAACTGGGCAGCAAAAGCGTTACCACAAGTTTGAGCGTTTTTGGCGATGGTTCAACATGAAAAAGCGTGGTCAAGGCATTCGATTTCACATTGCTCGATTTGAGTTCCCACTCGGAAGCATTCGGTATTGGCAAATTGTTTTCATCAATTCCCAATAAATCCTCAAGCATATTCCCGATAGCACCAGCATTGCCAAGGCGATTTTCGTTCTTGATCCAACCCCTGTCGCGAATCGCGAAAAGCGTTTCAATCAACATTTGTTTCGTATAAATTTTCATAAGCCGGGTAACGGTTCCTGTCTTGTGTGTGCGTCTTGACTTGAGTCTATTCCGAACCTTGTTTGGGTAATCCGGCTTGTTGCCAACTGGCAATAGATATCAGAAAGTTCAATGCCAATGTAAGTGCGCCCTAACTCTTTGGCAGCCACCGCAGTGGTGCCTGATCCCATAAATGGGTCTAGCACTATTTTTGCTGTCGTCGATCCTATACATCTTTTTATCAAATCCACTGGAAACGGCGCGGGATGAATATTGCTCTGTTCTTGGGTGAATTGCCAAACATCCCCCACTGCGTTGGCTTTGGGCGCTAACCTAAAGTCTTTCCTTGTAATTAAATAAATAACCTCATAAGTAGGCAGAAAGTAACCGGGGTTAAAGTTAATACCTCCTTTTCGTTGCCATATGATAATTTGTCGAACCGGAAAATCGCCGACAATATCATGCCTGTCTTGTAAAAGTCCATCTTGTACACGCCATTTATGATTGTAAAAAATAGCGCCGTCTGGTGTAAGCAAGCGCATCATCTGGGATAAACAAGACTTTTGCCACGCCACATAGTCGGCATGAGGCATATTGTCAGCATGATCTTGATAGCCATTCTTCAAAGCCGCATTTTGCCATTTTCCGCCGCGACCATCTTTCATGCCGTTTCCTGTAGAATTTTTCAGATTGTAAGGCGGGCTAGTGACGACTAAATCGACACAAGCATCAGGCATCAGTGCCATCACCTGCAAACAATCCCCGCAGATAATTTTGTTGTGAAACTCTTCAGGGTAATTCATCAATCTACAACCTTATAAAATATTCGTGCAGTCAGATGGATGTTTCATAAAAGCAATGACGGTATAGCCCTTCATTATCAATCAAATCAGCAAAGGTGATGAGTCCTCATCCGCCCCGCGCCAGCCCCAACACCCCGCGCACATCCTCAAGAAATTGTGTGTATCGAAAGCGCGCCGCCGACCCGACGGCGCGTTTTGATTCGTCCGCCCACTGTGCCGGATGCTCGATATAGGCGATCACGCCTGCTGTGAAGGCGTCCACATCCAGCGGCGGGATGGCTTTGCCGACCCGGAACGCCCCCAAAAACTGCGGGATACTGCTAACCGCGCCCACCAGCGGCACCACGCCATACGCCATCGCCTCACTGACGACTTTGGGCCACCCTTCACTGCTGTTGGTCGGAAAGACCATCAGGTGGCTTTGCTCAAACAACGGTGCCAACGCCGTCCGCGCCAGCCACCCATGAAACGTCACCGCCTCGCGGATGCCGAGCGTCTGCGCAATCTGTTCCATTTCTGGGCGTTCGGGGCCATCGCCGACAAAATCAAAACGGGCGTCGATCCCCCGTGCGCGCAGTTGTGCCGTCACCTGAAGCGCCCGTTCGACCCCTTTGGCGCGTTCGATCCGCCCGATCAAGAGCATCCGCAATGGGCTGGTCAGTTGTTTGTCGCGCGCGGCGATCTGCCCCTCGTCCCATTCGGCATCGGTCAAGCATGGATTGATGAAGTTATGCACAAATGCCGGATCATCATCCCAATGCCCATTGACCGTGACCGCTGACTGGTGCCATCCGCGTTTGAGCAACCAGCGCTGAAACCGATAGGACAGGGCGTCACGGTCATCAGGGTGCCAATTGCCCGCGTACTTTATCCACCGTTTTTGGGGATACCGGAACAGCGACAGCAAAATAATGGCGATCAGCGGGATGTTCGCCGGGCAACGCACATGCACGACATCGGCGTCGGGCAAATATTTGAGGATGGTGCGGATGTACAAGGGCACCAAACCGAGGATCGCGAGTTTAGCCCCACCGCCCGATCCGCCGCTAGGGGGCAGAGGCACAAACTGAATCTGATCGGTGCCATAGGGCAGGGCGAGATCGGGCGCAGGTTCGTCATGTAGGCAACCGATATGGATCACTTGATCGAATAATCCCGCCAAGTAGGTGATCTCGCGAGCGGTCGGTCCATGCCCAACAAGCTGCCCATCCCGAAAGTAATGCGCCATATTGCTGATAATTAAAAATTTCAAGGCACCTGTCCTCTACTGCTCAGTAGGATTGCTCAGCATCTTGCGATAAATTGCCAACCATTCGGGGAGCTTTGCCTCGATCTTAAAGTGCGCTTGGGCGATCTGCTCCCCCGCCGCACCGCGCGCACGGCGGGCGGCGGGCGACAGCATCAGCAGGGTGTCGACGGCGCGCGCAAAAGCAACGACATCCAACGGGGTGACAAAGCCGGGCACGCCCGAACGCGCCGCTTGCTGCGAGATACTGCCGACCTCGAAGGCGACAAAAGGCAGCGCCGCCGCCATGATCTCGATCAGCACCAGCGGACCGGACTCCGAGCGTGACGGCATAAGCGCGAAATCCGCCCCATGCGCCAACAGCACCGCGTCGGTGCGTTCCCCGATGAACTGCACCCGCTCGCCCAGTCCCAATGCCAACACTTGAGCGCGACACGTCGCGGCATATGCAGGGTCGGTATCTTTACCGATGATGAACAAGCGGAAGGGCGCTTGGGTGTGGGTCTGTGCCATGCTTTCCAAGAGCAAATCGATGCCTTTTTCACGCCGGATGCCCCCGATGATTACGCCGATCTGCACCGCATCGGGAACAGCATAGGTAGACCGTAATATCTGATTACGGGGATGAGTCAAACGGCTGAAGTCAAGGGCATTGCCTAGCCAGTGAACCTTCTGCGCCGGAATACCCGCGCTTTTTGCCCATTCCGCCAAGCGCGGATACACCCCGACATAGCGATTGACGAAAAACCGCCCCCACCACCGGAACCAATTCGGGATGCTGGCGTTCATCTCGATGCCATAATGATCGTGCAGTAGCACCGGTGGGCGGATCATACCCAGTGTTTTGATCAGCGCGACGAACGATAATGAGGTGCGCCCATGAACATGCAGGATATCGACTTTCGCCGTGTGACAATATGCCGCCAAACGCCGCATCGCCCCGAATTCAAAACGTTTACGGCGGTCGAGGACAAGCACGGGGATATCGGGGCGCAAATCCGACGCCAACGTCATTGCCGCGCGCGTCACACACACCGAGACCTGCTGTCCGGCGGCGGCGCTGGCGTTGGCGATATCCACCAACATCCGCTCGGCACCCCCAGCGGCGAGACTGTCGATCACATGGAGAATGTGCATGGCACCCCTACTTTCGTCCGCGAAATGTCCACAAGCCGACGAGAAAACCCGCGCCATAGCTGAGGTGGAGCGTCACGAAGATGATCACCAACGCCGGAAAATAACGCCAGCCCGACTCGTTGGCGATGCGGGCGCTGACGGCGATATTTGCCAGCGCGTACAGCCCCAACACGCCTAGATAGATCGCCCGCAGCAGGTCGCTAAACGGCGCAACGAGCAACCCGCCGATCACGCCCGCCGTGAATGCCGGGGGGATGAACTGGCGCATCTGCATTTGGCGCGGGTGTTTTTGCAGCACGCGGATTTTATACATGCCGTATTGATAATACTGCCGCCCCAAGGCGCGCAGACTGCTGCGGTTGAAGTAGCGCGATTGAATACGCGGGCTGAGCAAGATTTTGCCCCCCGCCCCGCGCAAGCGATAATTGAATTCATCGTCTTGGTTGCGCACCAATTCTTCATCGAAGCCGCCAATGCGGTTGAAGACTTCCCGTCGCCACGCCCCCATATAGACGGTATCGACGATCTCTTCTTGGTCGGAGTAGTGAAAACGTGCCCCCCCCACGCCGAACGCCGAACTGGTCGCCAGCGCGATGGCTTCGCCCCAGAGTCCAGTGCCGATGGCGTTCATCTTGCCGCCGACATTATCGGCATCGCTCGTCTCTAGCACGGTCACGCACATGCGCACATAATCGGGCGCGATGAGGGTATGCCCATCCACGCGCACGATGATCGACCCGCGTGCGACGGCGAGGGCGCGGTTGAAGCCGGTCGGCACGATCTTGCCGGGGTTGTCGATCACGCTGACGGCGACAGTTTGCCCGCGCGCCAACTCGTGGATCACGGCACGGGTGTCGTCACTGGACATGCCATCGGCGACCACCACTTCATAACGATCATGGGGGTAGTCTTGCGCCAACACCGCCCCTAAGCTGCGGGCGATAAACCCTGATTCGTTGCGAATCGGCATGATCACGGTCACAAACGGCTGGTCATGGGGAGGGGGAAAAGTCATTGGGTTCCAGTTCAGACGGGAAACAACTAGAGAAGCCATTATAGCCTAAGCCGCGAAAAGGTCGAGGCTGCTGGCGGGCGTGTGAAAAGCAGCGCCGCCGAAAGCGCAGACAGCGTAGGGTGTCCGGTGGTTTCCGGCGGGCTATTATCAGGTAAGATGGGGTGGAGTAGTCGTGCGATAACACCGCACTGGATTAGCCGAATCGTTCGCTTCTGGAGAATCGCCTGATGAGTCGTTTTTTGCCCGTCGTTCTTTTCGCCGCGTTTGTCGGGGTGTCCATCGTGGGCTTAGCCGCCCAAGATGGACTTGAACCGACACTTACCCCCCCCCATTTTATTAGCAACAACGATTAGTTCAGAGGAGAAAGAGGATATTCGGGAGACACCCATTTTTGAAACCGCCACCCTGTCCTCCTCGCTGACGGCAACCGCCACCCTCACCCCCGCGCTCATGGCAACGGGTTCGCCGACCACAACCCCCGCTTTTCTGCTCGCGACCCCGTCGTTTCCACAAATTACAGTGGACGCCTTCAACTTGCAACTATTCGACTCGTTTGAACCTGCGCCGCTCGGCATTTGGAACATCGCGGATGGCTGGTCGCTCGTTCCGTCCGAAACCGGATCGGCATTGCAAGCGGCAACCGCCGCCCAACCCTTGACCATCACCTATCCCAACCTAACCGACATCTCTATGAGCGCCCACTTGCGGCTGGACGACAGCGCGGTACGCCTGTTTGCGCGGCGCAGCGCCGAAGGGGATTATGGGCTGCTCCTCGACTCGGTCGGCAACGTGACGCTCACCCGCTCCGGCGTGGTCGTGGCATCGGCACAAACTTCAACGGGGGGACGCTCTGTGCGTTTTGCCGTCGTCGGGCAAACCCTTGCTGTGTGGATCGACGATATCCCCGTCTTGAGCTATGTCGATCCGAGTCCGCTATCGGGTGGCGTTGTGGGCTTCGATCTGCCTTCGCCTATCGTGGGCACCGTGACGTTGGATGAAGTCGTGTTTGCGTGGCGGTCGGACGATGCAGCGGTGGCAACGTTGGCACCTTTTGATAGTCCATCCTCCCAAAGTTTGGCTACCATCACTGGGCAAACTATCGCTTACATGAATTCGGGCAATTTCTTGTCTAGTTCTATTCCGGTACTGGATGCGAACGGCAATGCCATCCTTTCGTTGACAGGCGCATTTCCAGCTTGGTCGCTTGATGGACGATATCTTGCCTATTTAACGGCAGCACCTCAAGTCAATCGCTATAATTTTGAAACAACACAAGCAGAGCCATTGGGCGGCAATACCTCACTCATCCTACCTCGACTCAATGGCACATTTTGGGACCCTGCATGGTCGCCGTCAAGTAATGCTAACAAAATAGCTTTCGTGGAAAGCCGCGAAAGCGGACGTATGGATGTCTTCGTTATGAATACTGATCGTACTGGACTCCTTAACCTCACCGCCACTAGTCCTGACCCCATCAATTTTTTACCCACTTGGTCCCCTGATGGTCAATGGATTGCTTTTGCTTCCACCGATAACACGGCATTGGCGTACAAAATTCGGATCATCAAAGCCGATGGGACTGGACCAATTACGACGATACCGTCGGCAAACAGCTATTCGCTGCCATTCTGGGCAGGCAGTGGCAATCACCTCGCTTTTTGGAATGTCACAAATCCGCTGATACCGACTCTTTCGATGGTCAGCTTTACCACCAGCAGCGGTTCCATCGGCACAGTGGGAACTTTTAATCCCGCTCAAAGCAGTGATTGGGGACGGGTATGGGTGCAGGGGGGCGGTTCCTATGCCTATATGACTTCGTTCAACGGTGCCACTGGTGTTTTTGACCTCAAATATAGCACCAACAACCAACTTATCGGCACGGGCTGGTTCCCTAAATGGCGACCGATTTATCAAGATTGGGTGATCACCGTGACCGATCCCAACGCGCTTGTTCCGCCGATTTCTATCGAAGTGTCATACACATGCCCGCTTAAAATTAATAATCAAAGGACAGAGGGATTAGCATGCGCATTAAATGTTTATCGAAGTCGTGGGGCAACGTTTACGTGGGCACAGCTCGTTTCCTTAATCCTTCACGGCGAAGGAAATTCACTTTTGAGTGATTACGGGCTTGCTGACACTTCGCGCTGTGTAAACAATACTTCTCCGGGATTCCCTGTTGCGCGCACACTAGAACCTAATGCAACACCTCCTGCAACGGCGATTGCAATTCCGCGGACTTTTGTTTCCGCAGATTGTAATCCCACCGTTCACAATGAATTTATCTACGCCATCGTTGAGCAAATGTTCAACGAGTGTCGGTACATAAACCCAGATTCTAAGGCACCATATGGGCAATGTACTGAACAAGGATTATCCCGCTGGCTTGGCATTATCCAGCGCTATCGTGAGGGGAATGTCTCTGACTCATCCACTTATCTATCGCGCGCGCAACAAGAAATCCAATATTTTCTTGAAGGAAGTAATGGGCGGGTTATGGGCAGATGTCCTTGTACCACTGGAAATGTTAATGCGCTTGAAATAGCCGATTTATCACAAATAAACACATTGCCTGACAATCACATATTGCTTCAGGGGCAATTAAGAGCACCGGGAAACGAGATATTCTATACCGGATATCTACCGAGAAGCCACTGGTATCCTTATTCCTTCTACGATAATGGTCCGGCAAGTACTGATGGCCGTTATTTGAAGATCTACTAACACTCATATTTTCCATCACATGGCTTTCACTATGAGGACTGAAAATCTCATTACAACGCATTCGATAGGAAAAATCCTGAATTGCCGTCTTAGTGGGCTGATAGATATATGCTTGTTAGTAACTGCTCAGGCGATCAAAATCCCCACCCCGTCTGACCTTCGGTCAGCACCCCCTCCCCATTGGTCGCCTCGCTTATGGCGGAGGGGGAGAAAACTCTGTTTTGAAGTCCCTCCCTATGGAATGGGGAGGGATTTAGGGTGGGGACTGAGTAGTTACGCT
>Ga0163144_10027244_pt1 | contig 11073 bp, 7 predicted proteins | sample OliLak19BULKMAT1_FD_123175 | JGI IMG/M metagenome (GOLD analysis project Ga0163144, IMG submission 123175) | Freshwater microbial mat bacterial communities from Lake Vanda, McMurdo Dry Valleys, Antarctica - Oligotrophic Lake LV.19.BULKMAT1 | ecosystem: Environmental > Aquatic > Freshwater > Lake... | reverse complement strand
CCCGGCTTGACGAACTGCCGGGGCTAACCCCGAATGCGCGGATGCCCCGCTTTTACATCCCGCCGCAAACCTGGAACCCCGACAAACTCGCGCTCGACGCGGGCGAGACGCATCACGCGCTGGAGGTGCTCCGGATGAAGGCGGGTGATCGCGCGACGGTTTTCAACGGCGAAGGTGCGGAAGCGACAGTCGAGATCGCGACGGTGGAAAAGGGCGCGGTTTCGCTCAAGAAAATCGCCGCCGGGAAAAGCCAGCCATTGAGCTGTTCGCTGACGCTGGCGCAGGCGATTCCCAAGGGCAAAAACATGGACCTGATCGTGGAGAAGGCCACGGAGCTCGGCGCGGCGGCGATCGCCCCGCTGCTCAGCGAGCGCACGGTGGTGAAGATCGATGACAGCGACGCGCTGGCGAAGAAGGACAAGTGGCAGCGTGTGGCGATCGAAGCGGCCAAGCAGTGCGGGCAGAACTGGGTGCCGTCGGTCGCGAAGCCGCGCACGCCCAAGGAGTTTTTCCAGGCGGGTGAAAAGTGGGACCTGATGCTCATCGCCTCGCTCCAACCGGACTCGCGGCCGATCAAGGAAACGCTCGCGGAATTCGCCGGGAAGAAGCTCGGGCGCGTGCTCGTGCTCGTCGGCCCGGAAGGCGATTTCACGCCCGCGGAAATCAATCTCGCGAAGAACGCCGGCTGCCGCCCGATCACGCTCGGCCCGATCATCCTGCGCACGGAGACGGCCGCGATCTACTGCCTGAGCGTGCTTTCGCACGAGTTGTTCGGCGTGGCCTGAGGCCGCGCTTTTGGCTCGCGCCGGAAAGGCTCAACGGGCTTGATGCAGGTCGTGCGCTCCATTTTCCGCTGCTCACTCCCGCTGCTGCTCGCCGCGTCGCTGGCGGGAGCCGCGACGCCGCAAGAACTGGCGCTCGAGCCGTACAAAGCGCCGCCGACGGTGGATGCAAAAGCCTGGCCGCGCGAACGCCTGCTCGGTTTCATGAGGGAACTCGCGGAGTTCGTGCAGAAAAATCACGTCGTCACCGACCCGACGCGGAAGACCTACGGCATGGTCTATGAATTTTGGAAGGACGGGAAAAAGCTCCAGGAGTTCGGGCTCGATTCGATGCACGACGGCGCCTGGTGGATGTCGGCGCTGGTCACGGCGCAGCGGGCGGATCCGAAGGGCGACTGGCTGGAGCGCGCGCAGAAATTTCAGGTGCCGTTTTACGCCAATCTGCTCAACCGGAGCGACGAGCTGTTTTTGCAAATGCAGCCGACGGAAGAGGACAAACGGCCGTGGAGCAATCCCGTGAAAGGCTGGGCGCCGCGGGGTTGGGATGACGGACTGGGCTTCGATCGCAAGACGGGGCAGAAGATGCCGAACGCGTATTTCACGGGGTCTAATCACCTTGCGCAGGATCTCGCGGACACGCTGCTGAATGTGTGGCTGACCACGCGCGATCCGCAGGTGGCCGAGGCGCTCGGGCATCTGCGCGATTACAAGCAGCAGTGCTTCGGCGGAATCCAGGGGGTCGATATTGCGGCGGAGGTCGCGGCGGGGCAGGCAAATGCGTTTTTGAAATACAAGCTGCCGGATTTCAGCCCGCAGGCGCTCGCGCCGTACTACTCGGGGCTTTACGAGAAGAAGCCGCAGCGGCTGCCGACCTACGACGATGGGCTCGCGTGGCTTTACCGGCAGGGCACGGCGGCGGCGCTCATCGCGGGCGAACTGCCGCGCAGCCTGACCGCGCATCTCATCGGGCGCTGCTACGGCGCGCAGGCGGCGATGGAGACGTTCTTCGATGACCGGCCGTATCCCGTCGGCGCGTGGTTCTTCGATCTGCAACGCGCGCCGGGTTTCGTCGAGGGCAAGGGGAAGCTGGAGGCGTATGCCTCGACGGCGAAGAACTTCTACGGACCGCGCGGGGTGCAGATCGCGTGGGTCGCCGCGGGTGTTTTGCCGGAACTGAAAAGCACGCCGGTAGTGTGGGAGGCGGCGGTGAAAAAATACGCGAACGGCGTGGTGCTGCGGCTGACCGACGAGCCGCCGCTCACGGACGGGGCGAAGGATGCGCAGTACGCCAAATCGGCGATCCTCGGTGACGAATCGGCGCGCGTGTCGCTGGTCAGCGATCCGCGGAATTTGCACATCTACATCGAGACGTCGCGGCCACAATTGACCGTGACTTTCCAGGAAGAGAATGGCGACCTGCGCCCGGCGAAGCCTTTGTCCGTCTTGGAATCGGAGCGTCGCGCGACCCGGCATCTCACGGCTAAGGGCAAAGGCAAATCATCGAGCAAGGCGAAGAAGAAAAAGTCCACCACGGCGACGAAGAAAAAGAGTCCGCCGGCGCCCAAGGAAAAGACCGAACCCGCGCCACCGCCGGAGCCGGCGTTCACACGCGGCGGCAAGCTGCTCGTGACGCGCGAAGGCGCCTGCCTCGCGAGCAACGAAAAGGGCGAGGTGCTGCTGGCGAAGTCGGTGTTTAAGCCGCAGGCCGAGTTCAAGCAGGGCGAGGGCGAGATGTGGATGGTCGAGGTGCGCATCCCGTACACGTTCGTCGCGGCGCAAAATGCGTGGATCAATGGCGTGGATTTCGGGCGTTACCGGGTGGGGATCGACATCGCGCCGCAGCAGGCGGTCTGCATTCTCAGCGAGACCTCGCGAGTGCAGCGGCGACTGGAGCAGACGGTGCTCGGGTCGATCGATTTTTGGGCGAAGGTGTGGAAGGATGCGGGCGTGATTCCGAGCGGATGGAATACGCCGACGGTGAAAGCGGGCGGCTGGGCGATGAGCGATGCGGGCGGCTACGCGCATCTGCTCAAGGCGATGGCGCTGTGGCTGATTTATCAAGATGGCCGGCGCGAGTGGGAGATCATCCGCGAGCAATTCCCTGCGGGCTCGATTCCCGCGCCGCCGCTGCCGGCGAGCGTGCTAAAAGCGCAGGGTCTTTAGGCTTGGCGCCGCGCCCTGGCACGCCGAAAAAGAAGCCATGAATCGTTCCCCCGGATTTTTCGTGCTGCTCTGCGGCTTGTTCGCGCCCTTCTTCACCGCCCAAGCGGAGCCGAAACCCGTGCCCCGCATGCGGGCGCTGCCGCTGCCGCACGACGAGGTTTCCTTCCAGCGCGAAGGCGTGGAACTCGCTCGCTACCACCCCGGCCGCGATGGCTTCCGCCCGTTCGTTTTTCCGGTGAATGGTCCGTCCGGGCGCTCGCTCACGCGGATGGGTCACCCGCATGATCCGATCTCGCACAGCCATCACAACTCGGTGTGGATCTCGCATCAGTTTGTGAATGGCGTGAACTTCTGGGGCGATGGCGCGGGGCGCATCGTGCATCAGCGGATCGAGCGGCTGGAAGACGGCGATGAGGTGGCCTTTGTCGAAACGCTGAACGCCTGGCAGGACAAGGCTGGCAAGACTCAGATGATCGAACGTCGCCGGACCGGCGTGCGGAATCTCGAGAATGGCGAGTGGCTGCTGCACATCGACACGCAGTTCGAGGCGCCGCCGGATGCGCCCGTGACTCTGGCGCCGAGTGCCTTCGGCCTGCTCGGCGTGCGCATGGCGAAGACGATCGGCGTGCGCGATGGCGGCGGCACGATTCGCAATTCCGAAGGCGCGGTGGACGAGGTCGCATGTTTTCGCAAGCCGGCTCGCTGGGTGGATTACTCCGGGCCGATCACGCCCACGGCCAGCGAGGGCATCACGCTCCTCGACCACCCGCAGAACACGCATCATCCCGTGCCCTTTCACGTGCGTAATGACGGCTGGATGGGTGCGTCGCTGACTTTCCCCGGCGAGATCGTCATCCCGCCCGGCCAACCGCTCCGCCTGCGCTACGCACTCTACGTGCATGCCGGGATCCCGCCGCTCGAGGCTTTGCAAAAGCGCTGGGAAACGTTTGCCGGGACGGAATGGGTGAATTTCGGGAAAAAATGAGGCGGCGATTGCCGGGCCGGGAATTGACACTGAGGCAGCGCGGCGGCACTTATTAGCACTTATGCACTCCCCCGAACCGGAAAAGAACTTCGTCACTCGTCTGCAGGAACGCCTCGCCGCGTCGCGCTTCCTGACCTTTTCGGTGCTGTTGCATGCGGTGCTCGTCCTGATGGGTGGCTCGGTGGTGCTCTTCAAGCAATACGTCGAACCGCCGGATTTCGCGGCGGACGGCGATCTGGTCGGTTCGGAGGTGCAGGTGCAGGCGCCTGCGGAACAGCCACCGGATTTGACCCAACAGACTTTCACGCCGCAGACGCCGCAACTTCAGGCGCCGACGGTCAGCGCGATCAGCACTACGAACGTCAGCACCCCGACTTTCCAGGTGCAGGCGGCGATCCCGGTAATGAAGGCGATGCCCAACGACGCTATGTCCAAGGCGATGGAGAACGTGGCCAAGAACGTCGGCAAAGGCGCGGCGACGGGCATTCCCTCGACGATGGGTTCCCGAATGGGTGGCACGGCGCGGACGATGGCCATGCAGATGAATGGCGGCAAAAAAGAGAGCGAAGAGGCGGTGCTGCGCGGTCTGCGCTGGCTGGCGAAAAATCAGAATGCCGATGGTTCATGGGCCAAGGGCTCGAAGACTTATATCGCGGCAATGACCGGCTTCGGAATGCTTTCTTTCCTCGGTCACGGCGAGACCCCGGTTTCCGCGGAGTTTGGCCCGACGGTGCAAAAGGCGCTCGACTGGCTGGTCAACAACGGCACCAAGAGCGCTGGTCGTCTTTCAATGGAACCAGCCTTCACACAAGGCGGCGTCTACGCGCACGGCATCGCGACTTACGCGCTCGGCGAGTATTACACGATGACCAAGGATGAGCGCGTGATCGATGTCTTGAAGCAGGCGCTGGCTCACATTGTAAAGGGGCAGAGTTCCGATGGCAGTTGGCGCTACGGCTACAGCGAGGCCAACCATCCCGATACTTCGGTCACCGGTTGGCAGATTCAGGCGCTCAAGGCCGGGCACCTGACCGGCCTGAACGTGGAAGGCGTAGACCCGGCGATGGACAAGGCGATGATTTACCTGAAGAGCGTGCAAGGCCCGAAGGGCGGGTTTGGCTACAAATCCAGAGCCGATACTTACAGCCTCACCGGCGTGGGCGTTCTCTGCACCTACTTCTGGCGTCAGGAGAAGGACAAGAGCGTGCGGGACGGCATCGAGTTCATGATGGACCAGACGAAGGGCCCTTTCCCTGTGGAATACAAAGGCGACAAGGCCGACCTCTATGCTTGGTATTACAACACGCAGGCTTGTCTCATGGTCGGAGGCGCGGCTTGGAATACTTGGAACCGCATGTTTCAGGATCAGATTGTGAAGAATCAGAGCCCCGATGGCAGTTGGCCACCCGTGGCGGGGAAGTCCGCCGGTGGCGAACTCCAGCGCGACCCGGAAGGCGCCGGCCCCTTTTACCGGACGAACCTCTGCATCCTGATGCTCGAGGTCTACTACCGATACATGCCGACCACGAAGTAGTCGGCCGATCGGTCGGTTGATTCCCCCGCCGAGGTGGGTGGTAGGTGGCCGCGTGGCAGGCGTCGTTGCCCATTGCCGCCTTTCGCCGCGCGATTGTTGGTCAGGCGCGCAGGGCAAGCGCGATGGAAAGAAGGGCAAGAAAGGATTAGCTCGGCGGTCGAAGCGGGCCGACGTTCCCGGTGCGGAGGCTGCCGATGGAATTTCATCCTGCCAAAAACTCACCAACCTCAACCCGCAGCGCGGGCTGCAAGGAAACCCCCGTATCGCCATGACTACTCATCCTCACAAAAAAATCTGGCAACGCTGGGAAACTTGGTTGATCGCCGTTGCTGTCCTCATCGCAGTGCTCTTCATTTTGCCGCATCGCGCGGGAGGAGCCGAGTTTGCGGCGGCCCCGGCGGTCGGCGCGACTCTTCCGGCGAAACCCGCCCCCGGCCCGCGCGATCAGCTTCCCTTCAGCGTGGCCGATGTGGGGCGCTATTTTTCCACGGTGCTGGAGATGTCGGCCGAGAAGGACCCGAATGGCGTGATTCGTTTTGAAAACCTCTACGTCAGCCATCCCGAAGATCGCTGGTTCATCAGCATCCGGGCGGAGGGCGGGGATTTGGTCGTCGAGTTTCGCGCCGGTGGAGACTACGGGATGAACCTCGCTCGTGAGTTCTTCGAGAGCAGTTTTTTTGAGCGAGGTGAAAGCGAGAACTTCTATGCCATGCTGAGCGACGCGAAGAACGGCCCGAAGCAGAAGTTCGCGCGGTTCTCGTTGCAGATGCAACTCCGCCAGTCGGTGGATCTGCTCACGCTCACGCTGCGTTTTGCGCCTCCGCTCGCGGCCTGAGGTAGCGGGCTACTCGCCGAGCGCTTTCTTGATCTCCGCGGCGACTTGGACCGCGAGCGCTTTGCTCCCGGCATCGCTGAAGTGGACATTCTGCGGACGCTGAATTTCCGCGAGCTTCGCCGCGGCGAGCGCGTGCAAATCATCCACCGCCACGCCCTCGGCTTTCATCACGCGCACGGCGGCCTCGTTGTATTTCACATCGTCGCCGGCCACGCGTCCATTGCTGCCCTCCGGCACCGGCGTGGTCGTGGCGAAGATGAGCCTCGCCCCCGTCTTCTTCAGCCGCGCCACGATCTCGCGCAGGTTTTTCTCGTAAGCCGCGAGGTCGTTCACCTGCGGTCCGGTCGGGTCCATCTTGCCGTCCTTCCAGTGCTTCAGGTCGTGCAGGCCCCAGTTGAAATGGATCACGTCCCATTTCTTGTCCGCGCCGCCGGTGGCCAGCCACGCGTCGAGGCTCTTCAGGCCCACATCGCTCGAACTCCCATTCACCGGGATGCGATGCACGTTGGCCACACCTTGCAGCAGTTCGCGCGTCGGGATCGTGTAGCCGATGGAGATGGAGTCCCCAATGATCAGGACGCGCGGCAGTCCGGCGGTGTCTTCGATCGGAGCCCTCGCGGGATCCTTCTTCCGCTCGCCGCCCTTTTCTGGCGTAGGCGCGGGCGCTTGGGCGAGCGACGCGCTCGGAGCGCTGAAGAAAACGACGATTGCGAGCCCGAGGGGCAGCAGGAGAGAAGGGAGGAATTTCATGGGAAACAAGAAGAGTGAGAGACGAGGGAACAGGCCAGCAGAAACCCGCCTCTCCCCTGACGGTTGCGCGAAAACACCAAGCTCCACCGAGCGGCGAAAGCTACGGCACCGGGGCGAGGACGACGCGGAAGCCGTGATCGGGAAAGCGGCCTCTCGTTGCCTCGTGCATGCGGGCCGACGAGAGCAACTCAGACGCAGAGTGCGTGGAGAATGCGCCGCTGCGAACGACGGCGACAGTTCCACCTGGTTTCAGATCCTCGCACCATTCCCACACGTTTCCGCTGAGGTCGTAGAGCCCAAAGCGATCCGCCGCGAAACTGGCTGCCGGGGCCGTCATGGGAAACGGATCACGATAGCCCGAAAGGTTTTTTTGCCACTGGGTCGCCTCGAATCCTATGGACTCTTCCCCGCTGAAGTTGCCAGAGCCGTTCGGTGGCGGGAACTTCGCGCCCCACGGATACACGTTCGGGATTTTCCCTTTCTTATCTCCAGGGAGCTTCGTCGCGTCTTCCTGTTCCCCGATGCCCGCCGCGCGGCTCCATTCATGGTCGCTGGGCAGACGGTACGATTCCGTCGCGCCGAGCCGCTCGGCCTGGCGCTCGCGTGCGGTCAACCATTGGCAGAATGCCTGCGCGTCGTCCCAGGTCACATTTACCGCCGGATGCGTCGGGCCTTGCTCAAACTTTGCCTTCGGCCGCTCGCGCTGGGTCTCCTTGGCAAAGACGGAGTAGTCCTGCACCCGCGTCTCCCACACGCTGAAGAGCACCGAGGTGGCGGCGCCCGGGACAAGTGGTTGGCCGGTGCCTTCGGGCGAGCCGCGCTTCCCATCCGTCGGCCCGCCGGTGATCGGCACGGGGACAAACTGCATCCCCAGCCCATTGACGAAGGGAGCCTCCTTGGTCGCCTCGGAGGGACGCGCTCCCGCGCGTCCCTGACCTTCGGGAGTCGTCCCCGCAGCAGTCGGGGCCGTGCCGGAGCCCGGCCTTCCGGCTGGGACGCTCGCCCCGCCGGGCGGGTCGAGGTCAAGGAATTGGAGGTGCTTGATCTTCGCTTCGGGCTTGCTGGGATCACGATGGCAAACCCCGAAAGGGCCTTTCGTCAGACTCTCGTCATTCACCTCGCCCAGCGTGGCTCCATTGAGCTTGACCGTAAGCTTCGAGCCAACAGCCCGCAGCTCCAGTTTGTATTCTTCGCCAGGCCTCAAAGGGGGCGACAGCGGGAACTCGCGCAGGGTGGTTTTCTGATTGTCGAGCAGCCGTTGAATGGTGACCAAGGTCGCTGATCGAACCTCCGCGAAATAGCAATTTCGGCGATTGACGATGCGCGCGCGCAAGTGAGCCCGGTGCTGTCGCCGCTCATCGTCTTGGCCAGGCCGAGGTCGCCGAGCTTCACCGCGCCCTGGTGGGAGAGGAAGATGTTGCCGGGTTTGATGTCGCGATGGATAAGCTGCGCCCGCTGCCAACCGCACTCCAGGGCGCGGGTGACATCGAGGGTGATGCGGAGCGCGTCGATCGGGGGCAAGGCGCCGCGTTTCAGCCACTGGCCGAGGGACTCGCCCTCGATGAGTTCCATGGCGATGTAGTGGCAGCCATCGGCCTGGCCGGAGGTATAGACCTTGACGAGATTGGCGTGGTGCAGGCTGGCGGCGATGCGGGCTTCGCGCTGGAAGCGGCAGACAAATTCGGGATCGGCCTCGAGTGCGGCGGGGAGGATCTTCAGCGCCACCTCGCGGTCGAGCGAACGCTGCCGCGCGCGATAGACCGCGCCCATGCTGCCCTGGCCGAGCTTCCCGAGGATCTCGAAGTCGCCGACGGTCTGCGGCGCCGGAGCTACGCCGGGGAAGGTGGTCGCCTCGCTCGGGCGCGGCGGCTGCGACATCATGCGGGTGGTCTTGCCAGACGCCTCGCTGGGCGAGTCGGTGGCTCCTGAGCTTCCTAGGGGTGGCGTCGCTGGGTCCTCCGGCAGGAAATACAGTTTTTAACACGGCATCGACTGCATCCGCGAGGGCAAAGTGGCTCCGGGCAATTCTGGCGTGGCCGCAAAAAAGATTCCGCTCCCGGGTGAATGCGGGCATTTTGGGCGCCGTCTTCTTTCCCCACATGGCCCGCTTCCAATCCCTGCTCTCCTGCCGATGACACCGCTCCGGCGTTTCGAGTGGCTCCTGTTTGTCGCCTGCTTTTTTGCGTTCGCCTATTTCCATCAGGGCGGCGGGTGGAATCAGAACGCGCGGTTCGCGGAAGTGCGCGCGATCGTGGAGCAGGGGCGCTTCCCGATCGACGACTACCTCATCTACAAACGCGACCCGGTCGATCCCGATAGCGGTAAGCTGCTCCGCCTGCCGATGCAGCACGCGGAGTATGAGTGGCAGGGCCAGCGCCAGCGACTCTCGTGGGTGGACATGGAGTGGAATCTCTTCCCTGTGAACGAAGCGCCGCCCGCGCCCGGTGTAAAAAACGCGGCGATGGTCGAGGAGTGCAACACGGGCGACATCGGCTACGTGCCGTGGACCGGCCACTTTCATCCGAACAAACCGCCGGGCACCTCGTTCCTCGCGCTGCCGGCGTATTGGGTGATCTACCAGTTTGAAAAATGGCGCGGCATGAATCCCGACGACTGGTGGACGCTGACGATGAATGCGTGGCTGACCACGGTCTTCAGCGTCGGGCTTTGGTCCGCGATTGGCTGCGTGGTCTTCTTTCGCCTCGCTCGCGAATTCGCTGGCGGTGCGGCACTGCCCGCGCTGCTCGCCACGCTGGCTTTCGCTTTCGGCACCACGTTCTTTCCGTTCGGCACGCTGCTCTTCGATCACAATCTCACCGCGGTTTTTCTGCTCATCTCCTTCTCGTGCCTCTGGCGCGTGCGTGGTCAGGAAAGCGGCTGGGCCGGGCATCTGCTGCTCGCGGGGCTGTGCGCGGGCGTGGCTGCGATCACGAACTACATCGCTGCGGTCGCCGGAATGTTCCTCGGTCTCTACGCGCTGCTCGCCACGCTCCCGCCCGGCGCCGGGCGTCGTTGCAACTGGCGCGCGGCTTTGCTCTACAGCCTCGGTGTGGTGCCGCCGTTCGTGCTCATCTGCTGGTACGGCTGGGCCTGCTTCGGTTCGCCGTTCACGCTGAACACGGATTTCCAAAACCCTCTCTTCAAGGTGGAAGGCGGCGCGCTTGGGATGTTCGCGCTGCCAAATGGCTACGTCGCCGCGATCATCAGCGTCTCGCCGTATCGCGGCATCTTTTTCCTCGCGCCGGTCACGATCATGAGTTTCTACGGGCTCTATGTGTGGCTGCGGGAAAAGTCCTTCGCTCCCGAGGCGCGGCTCTGCCTGTCGATCTTCGCCTTCTTCTTCCTCGTGAACACGAGCTTCAACGGCTACCACGGCGGCTTCTCCGCGGGGCCGCGTTATCTCGTGCCGGGCATGGCCTTCCTCGCGCTGCCGCTCGTCGTGGCCTTCGCCCGCCGGCGCTGGCTCACGAGCGTGCTGGCGGTGATCTCGGTAGTGCAGCAGACCTTGCTCACGGCCACCGACGCGCAGAACTCGCTGGCCGTCGGCGGGCACGCGCGGATCAACGACGCTCATCGCAAGGATGACTTTTTCTCCCAGATCGTGGGCGAATACGCGTGGCCGCTGTTTGCCTACGGGCGCGCCTGGCCGGTGCTGAATCGGCTGATCGAAGTGCGCCTCAAGCAGGACGCGGAGCAGATGGAGACGAATGGGATCGTCGAGATGCTGCGCAAGGCCCGGCTCACTGCGCTCGAAGCGGAACTGCGCGGCAGCATCGCGCGCGGTGAAGCGAAACCGTTCATCCTCGGCGCAGTAAAAGGCCCGGTATCCGTGAACCCGATCGGCCTCTATGACGGGCTGCTCACCTTCACCTTCTTCCCGGCGAACTCCGTGCAGACCGATTGGAATTCATTCAACGCCGGCGAGTTCTTCTTCCCGCAACAGCGCGCGAGCGTGCTGCCCTTCCTCATCGTGACGGGCGGGCTGGTCGGGTTGCTGATCGTCTTCGCCGCGCGGCGCGATCGT
>Ga0163144_10027243_pt1 | contig 11073 bp, 5 predicted proteins | sample OliLak19BULKMAT1_FD_123175 | JGI IMG/M metagenome (GOLD analysis project Ga0163144, IMG submission 123175) | Freshwater microbial mat bacterial communities from Lake Vanda, McMurdo Dry Valleys, Antarctica - Oligotrophic Lake LV.19.BULKMAT1 | ecosystem: Environmental > Aquatic > Freshwater > Lake... | reverse complement strand
TGACCGTCAGCCGCGACGACCTCGCGACCGTGGCGGTCGCAGTGGCGGGCTTGCCGGAAGCCGCCAACCGTGCGTTTTCCGTGATCAACACCGAAGGACCGGCGGACGCGAACTGGCGGCGGGACCTGCCCCGGATGCCGAGCCGCTGAGCGGGCGGCACGCCGACCACCGTTCGCGACCGGGAACGAAGTTCCGCTGCCGGATGCGGCCCGCTGCTCGCCGGTCGGAGGGAGTGTCGTGGCCATCGGAACCTCCAGCATGGTTACACGATGCTGCAGCTCCGGCAGTTTCTACGTTGCGATCCCCACGGGCCTCCTTGCAAGCGCACGCCAGCATGCAGGCGTGCCCGACCGCGCCGGCAGGCGTCCGCCATTGCGGCCGCGACGCTGCGACCAGCACGCCGGCCGCAGGCACGCGGTGCATCATTGCTCATGGCGCCTCCTCAGTGACTGGTGCAACGATGCTCGACGGCGTCGCGCGCCACCGCAATGACCCCCGGGGTCATGGACTCACGCCGCTCCGGCAATACGGCCGGTGGGGATTCGCGGTGCGCGAAACACCGCTTGCCGCGAGTCTGCAGGGCACACTGCCGCGGCAATTCGTTGTGGTCACGCAACACGCTCGCCAGCGGTACGCCGCACGCTACTATCAGCCCACGGCTGGCGGTTCATGCAACCGGGTTCAGAAATCGCCTGGAAAGTGGGACGCCGACCGACATCGACGCTCTGCCTCAGCCCGGTGGCCAAAGTAGCCGCCGGGCAGGCCCATCAGGAGGACCATCCGTGAAGACGACCAACGACGGGCACGCCCCGTTTCATGCCTGGTTGCTCGGCGCCCTTGGAACCTGCGCGGCCGTCGCGCCGACGCTGGCACAGGATGCCGCCGAATCCGATGCGTTGGCCGAGGTGATCGTCACCGGCTCGCGCATCCGCTCGGTCAATGTCGACTCGGCCGTACCAGTGATCTCGGTCACCGCCGACGAGTTTACGCGGACCGGCAACGTCTCGCTCGGCGACCTGCTGAACGACCTGCCGGCGCTGCGCAACACGTTCAGCCAGGCCAACTCCACGCGCTTCGTCGGTACGGCCGGCGTGTCGTTCCTCGACCTGCGCGGCCTCGGCACGCAAAGCACGCTGGTACTGCAGAATGGCCGACGGCACGTATCGGCTTCGCCGGGCCTGCCCCGCGTGGACATCAATACGATCCCGGTCGACCTCGTCGAGCGCATCGACGTCGTCACGGGCGGCACCTCGGCCGTCTACGGTTCGGACGCCGTCGCGGGTGTCGTCAACTTCGTGCTGAAGGACAACTTCGAAGGCCTGCAGGCCCGCTTCCAGCCGGGCATCAGTTCGCGCGGCGACCGCTTCAGCATGACGGCGTCGCTGACCGGCGGCCTGAACTTCGCCGAGGACCGCGGCAACTTCGCGGCCTCGCTCGAATACAGCCGTGCGGAATCACTCGACGTCGTCGACCGCGCGTCGCAGACGGGCTCGATCGGCGGCCGCACGCAGTACCAGCTGTTCGAGAACCCGGGCAGCGAACCGGGCGGCACCGACGGCATCCCCGACCGCATCCTGCTCGGCGGCATCCGCAGCCTCGGCCTGACGGAAGGTGGCACGTTCATCGCCTCGTCGGGCGCATCCAGCGCGGTCGGCGCCTGCGCCACGGCGGCCGGCTGCATTGGCCCGCTGGTGGGCGGCCTGCCGCGCGTCTATCGCTTCCAGCCCGGCGGCGCCCTAGTCGAGGCCGACTATGGCACCGACCTGCGCACGCAGACCGCGCGCGGCACCGGCAACCAGATCGGCGGCGACGGCTCGACGCTGCGCCGCTACGGCCAGTTGCAGCCGTTCGTCGATCGCTACGGCATCAACCTGCTGTCGCATTTCGACGTCTCGGAAGCGCTCACCCCCTATGTGGAGGCGAAGTACGTCCGCTACGACATTTTCCAGGAGGGTTCGCCGACGTTCCAGGCCGGCGGCACCCAGACGGGCACTGCGGCGGCGCAGGGATCATTCGGTGGCGCCAACAGCACGGGCGTGCCTATCTTCCTCGACAACGCCTATCTCAGCCCGGCGGCCGCGGCGACCGTTCGCTCGGTGATGCCCGCAGGGACCGCCGCGTTCCGCCTGCAGCGCAACAACATCGACCTCGGCGCCCGCCGGGAAGAGGGCTATCGCGAGACCAAGCGGATCGTGCTCGGCGCGAAGGGTGAGTTCAACGACGACTGGCGCTACGACGTCTCGCTGAACTACGGCGACTTCAAGCAGGATGTGCTGTCGCTCAACAACCGCCTGCAGCAGCGCTTCCGCCTCGCGACCGATGCCGTGCGCAATGGAGCCGGCCAGATCCTCTGCCGCTCGCAGCAGCCGGGCGTGGTGACGGCGCCGCCGGCTGGCGCACCGGCCGGCGACGCCGCGGCGCTCGCCGCGGACATCGCCGCCTGCGTGCCGTTGAACCTGCTCGGCGAGGGCGCCCCCAGCCAGGCCGCGATCGACTACATCAATGTCGACACGCGCTCGCTCCAGACCCAGGAACAGAAGGTCGCGTCGGCCTACATGACCGGCGACTCCTCGCAGCTGTTCGAACTGCCGGGCGGCCCGATCGGCTTTGCGATCGGCGCCGAGTGGCGCCAGGAAGACGGGTTCCGCGACTTCGGCGACCTCGTCTCCAGCGGCCGCACCTTCCTCACCGCGATCTCGGCGTTCCGTCCGAGGGACAAGTTCGAGGTCACGGAAGAGTTCGTCGAGATCAATGCGCCGCTGCTCGCGGACCTGCCGTTCGCCAAGGAGCTGTCGTTCCAGGGCGCCGCGCGCCTCGCGCAGTACGACGGCGAGATCGGCGAAGTACTCGCCTGGAACGGCGGCCTCGTCTGGGCGCCGATCGACGACGTCAAGTTCCGCGCGAACTACGCCGTCGCCGTGCGCGCTCCGACGCAGTTCGACCTGTTCGCCTCGCTGGGCCAGAACTTCGGTACGCTGAACGACCCCTGCGACGTCAACTTCATCAGCAACGGCGCGAACCGCGCGGCGAACTGCGGCGCAGCCCTCATCCCAGCAGGCTTCATCAACACGCCGGCACGCTCGGCCGGCACCGCGTTCTCGGTCGGTGGCAACGAGTTCCTCGAGGAGGAAACCTCGAAGTCCTGGACCGTCGGAGTGGTGCTCGCGCCGCGCTTCGTCCCCGGCCTGACGCTGACGATCGATTATTACGAGATCCTGATCGAGGACGTGATCGGGTCGCCGAGCGCGCAGCAGATCCTCGACAACTGCTACGACGCATCGTCGCTGGACAACGTGTTCTGCCCGGTGATCCGTCGCACCCCAGGCACGAACTTCTTCTCGACCTCGGGGCCCGAGTTCGGCCTGATCCAGGGCGGCATCAACTTCGCCAAGGCCACGGCCCGCGGCGTCGACTTCGATGCCGCTTACCGCAGGGAAACGGGCTTCGGCAAGCTGACCGCCCGGGCATTCGGCAGCTACGTGCGCAATCGCAACGACTTCCCGTTCATCAACGACCGGTCGCGCCCGGACAAGCTGCTCGGCGAAGTCGGCGACGCGCGCCTGCAGGCGAACTTCTCGCTGAACCTCTCCACCGGGCCCTTCGACCTCGGCTACCAGGCCCGCTACATCAGCAAGCAGGCGGTGGCCTCGGTCGGTCTCGGCGGCGGCGTGGAGGACATCTCCACGGTGGGCGGCCGTGCGCCGGCAAACGCCGACTTCGCGGACTCGCAGTTCATCCGCGGCATCGCCTATCACGACTTGCGCCTCGGTTACGAGTTCAGCGAAACGCTGGATGTCTACCTCGGCATCGACAACGTGATGGACACGCTGCCGCCGTCGGGCCTGCTCGGCAACGGCGGCGTCTACGCGGCCGATGCGATCTGGGACAACATCGGCCGCTACTTCTACGCCGGCGCGCTGGTCAAGTTCTGAGCGCAGGCATCCGACGCTGACTGCCCTGCCGCGGCCGTAGGCGTCGCGGCGGGGCAGACCGGGGGTCGGGATGCCCCCCCCCCCGGCCGGATCTGGAAGAGCACCACCAGTGGCTTGCTGCCCATCCAATCCCTGCATGCAGAGGCCGGCCGGACAGGGAATCCGCAGCATGACCATGATGCCGATGGATCACGCAGGTAGCTGAACTACCCGCGTTGAAACTGCAGCTCCCCTACCCTGGTCTCGCCTGGACCTTTACGTCCGCATGACCCGAGGGCGCCCTTGAGCCTCTTCAAACTCAAGGTCAACGGCGCCACGCACGAGGCGGAAGTCGACCCCTCGACGCCGCTGCTGTTCGTGCTGCGCAACGATCTCGACCTGCACGGCCCGCGCTTCGGCTGCGGCCTCGGACAGTGCAGCGTCTGCATGGTCATCATCGATGGCGCCGCGGTGCGCTCATGCATCATGCCGGTCTCCGCGGTGCACAACGAGGTCACGACGCTCGAAGGCCTGGGCAAGGATGGCCAGCTGCATCCGCTGCAGCAGGCGTGGATCGAAGAACAGGCCGCGCAGTGCGGCTACTGCCACAACGGGCAGATCCTCACCGCCAAGGTACTGCTGGACGGCACGCCGAACCCTACCGACGAGCAGATCCGCAGCGCGACGGCGGCCAGGGCACCGGCACGGCCTTCCGGCAGATGATGTGCGACGAGCTGGACATCGCCTACGAGAGCACCCAGCTGGTGATGGGCAGCACCGAGGTGACGCCAGACCAGGGCGGTTCGGGCGGGTCGGATGCGATCGAGAGGGACGGCGTCGCGGCGCTCACGGTCAGTGACGGCACGATCGCGCTGCACTCCGATCCATCGAGGAAGGTGCCCTACGCCACGCGCGTCGGTGGCAAGCGCTTCAACGTCGCGCTCGAGGGGCGCAACGTCGACGCGACCGGCGTGCGCCTCAGCCGCGCGCCCTTCCGTAGTGAGTGGGTGCTCGCTACCTTGAAGACCAGCGACGTCCGCGGCTGGGGCACCCTCGATGTGCGACCCCGTGCCGGGGAAGCAACAGTGAGGCTCGAACCGCGATCGGGCAAGCAGGTGTCACCAAAGCGTCATTTGCCCTTAACGGGAAAGTAATCCGCGTCTAAGAACGTGCTGCCTCCGGATTCCATGGTCCAAGAGGTCTCACGATGTCCCGTTTCCAACGTTTCGGCATCCTGCCGCGCGCTGTTCGTCCATCCATGCTGCATGTCCTGACATTCGTCGCCGCAGCGTCAGCCGGCGTCGCGAACGCGCAACAGCCGGGAGACGACAGCAAGGTCGAGGACGTCGTAGTGCTCGGGCGCCGTCCGATCGCCGAGTCGGAGGCAGCGGCCCTGAACGTCCAGCGCCAGTCGCCAACGCTGGTCGCGGTGGCCGCTGCCGACGCCGTCGGGCGGCTGCCCGACCAGAACATCGCGCAGGCCGCTGGGCGCCTGCCCGGCGTCGCCGTGCAGCGCGATCAGGGCCAGGCCCGCTACATCAACCTGCGTGGCGCGCCGCTCACCTGGACCACGCTGTCGATCGATGGCATCACGATCGTCAGTCCCGAGGGCCGCGACTCGCGCTACGACAGCCTGCCTTCGGCGATCGCGTCTCAGGTGATCGTGCGCAAGGCGGTGACCCCCGACATGACGGGCGAAACGATCTCCGGGAACGTCGACCTGCGCACGCGCAGCGCCTTCGACTATCCGGACGCGCACTTCGCCGGCAAGCTCGGTTATGGCTACGCCGAGCTCGGCAAGCGCCCCGAATATGATAGCTCCGTGGTCGCCTCGAACCGGCTCGCGGCGGGCGACGGCGAACTCGGCATCCTGGTGTCGGGTTCGTACTACCAGCGCGACATGATCACCGACAACTTCGAGACCGACTTCGAGCAGGTGTCACAGGACCAGCAGCCAGCCTTCGCGGACCGCGTCTGGGCGCGCGAGACCGAGAACAAGCTCTACCGCCTCACGCGCAAGAACTACTCGGCCTCGGGTCGGATCGACTGGCGCCCCGCGGGCGGCGCGCGCTACTTCCTGCAGTCGATCCTCACGACCTTCACCGACGACGAGGCGCGCGACAACTATGTCTTCGACCTCGACGACCGCCAGGCCGACAACCGCCGCGGCGCGACCGCCTGCACGATCGCCCCGAATCCGACGCCGGCGAACTCGGGCTACGGGGACGTCTGCATCGGCAACACGCCGCTCGCCGGCACCGTGTACGGCATCGACATCAACCAGCGCGCGACGCTGCGCGCGTTCGAGCAGTCGATCTTCACCAACACGCTCGGCGGCGACCACGAGATCGGCGATGCGTGGCGCGCGGAATGGCGGCTGAATTACACCCGCGCGAAGGACGATCGCAGCGTCGTCGGCGAGGCGCGCTACGACAGTCCGGGCACACGCAACCTGCGGCCGACTGTCCGCTACGACCTGACGGACCCGCAGCTCGCCCGCGTCGCGCTGTCCCGCACGATCGCGAATGCCAACGGCACCTTCGCGACCGGGGCGCCCGTGACCGCGATCGACGACTTCCAGCGCCCGCTGTCGTCGCTGCGCAGCCTCGATGCGGTCGACACGACGGACGCCTATACCGTGAAGGCGAGGCTCGAGCACGACCTGCCGCTGTTCGGCGGCGAGACCACGCTGGCTTTCGGCCTCCAGTACGACCAGCGCAGCAAGGAGGCGATCGAGAACGAGCGCGTGCTGAACACCGCCGCCCAGTTCGCCGCCGCCGGTATCGCGACGACCTTCCTGCCCGTGTCGCTCGACACGCCGTTCAAGGGCGAGGTCCCGCTCGGCTACAGCTTCCGCTACTTCGACTTGAGCGCGATGCGCGACAACGTCGGCCGCGCCGCGTCGGTCGCGGGCTTCACGCCGATCCCGGGGAATTACTACGACGTCGAGGAACAGGTGCAGGCGCTGTACGCGATGTCGACGACCCGCCTCGGCTGGGGCAGCGTGGTCGGCGGCGTGCGCCTCGAGCGCATCGAAAACTCCAGCCAGGCGTTCGCCGCCTTCGGCACGACCAACCGTCTGGTCGAGGTCGGTAACACCAAGACGCTGGCCTTCCCCAGCCTGCACGTGAACTACGACATCGACGACGAGCGCAGGCTGCGCTTCTCGCTGAACTCCGGCGCCGCCCGCGCCGACTTCACCGACCTTCGGCCCAACTTCACCTTCAATGACTCCGCACGGACCGTCGCGGGCGGCAACCCCGAGCTCGAGCCCGAGAAGGCCTATGGCGCGGACGCCTACTTCGAGTGGTACGTTCAGCCGCAGGGCTACGTGATGCTTGGCGCCTTCTACAAGCAGGCCCAGGACGTTCTCTTCGACTCGACCCGCACCTTCAACCTCGACGTGCTCGATTCCGCCGGGGTCGACCGCTCCGACTATCTCTTCTCCACAGTCGTCAACGGCGGTGACGGGTACATCTACGGCGTCGAGGCCGCCCTGCAGCAGCAACTCGACCCGTTCATCGAGCGGCTCGGCCTGCCGCGATGGCTCGGCGGTTTCGGCTTGACGGCGAACGTCACCCTGAACGAAAGCGAGGCCACCAAGCCGGATGGTAGCAAGGCACCATTGCCTGGCACCTCGGACTATGTGTTCAACATAGGCGCCTACTACGAGAAGTTTGGCTGGTCGGTGCGCCTGAACTACCAGAAGCGCTCCGCGTGGCTAGATTCGGTCCTGCCGGCGGTCGACGGCGGCGACTCCTACTGGGCTGCGGACGACGAACTCGACTTCTCGGCGCGCTACGAGGTCCGCAAGAACTTCGAGGTCTATCTCGACGCGTCGAACCTGCTCGACGAGCCGGGGCGCCGGTATTCGAGCAACTCGATCAACACCATCGAATGGGAACGCTTCGGCAGGCGCCTGATGGCAGGTGTGCGCGTGCAGCTGTGAACGCCCGCGGCCTGACGATGACCGGCGTCGCCTGCGCCGGTGGCCTCGCGGCGCTGCTCACAAGCGGCTGTGCGCTCGATACCGCCGCCGGCCGGATCGCACGCGCAGATCCCGCCCTATCGGTGACGGCCCGTGGCGAGACGACGCCGGTGCGCACGGTCAATGACGACGCAGCGGACGACCCGGCGATCTGGCGCAACGCCGCTGACCCGGCGGACAGCCTGGTCGTCGGAACGGACAAGAAGGCCGGTCTCTACGTCTACGGGCTGGATGGCGCGATCCGAAGCTTCGTCGACGCCGGCGCCGTGAACAACGTCGACCTGCGTGCCAACGTGATGATCGGTGGATCGCGCGGCGTGCTGGTCGCCGCCTCCGATCGCAACGATCTCGCTGCGGCAAAGATCGCGCTGTTCCGGCTCGAGGTTCCCGCCGGCGTGCTGACGCCGCTCGGCAAGGTCGATGCGGGCATGGGCGAGGCCTATGGCCTCTGCCTGCACCTCGTCGACGGCGAGCCGCATGCCTTCGTCGTGCTGAAGGACGGCACGATCAACCAGGTCGCGCTGGACCTCTCGGGCGGCGCGCCGTCCGGGCGGATCGTACGACGGCTGAAGCTCGCCACGCAGTCCGAAGGCTGCGTCGTCGACGAGCGCACCGCGCGGTTGTACGTGGCGGAGGAAGACGTCGGCCTGTGGCGCTTCGACGCCGCCCCTGACGGGGCGACGGCGCCGATCAAAGTCGGCAATGCCGACGGACGCCAGCTGGTCGCCGACGCCGAGGGTGTCGCGCTCGCGCCCCAGGGCGAACGCGGCGGCTACGTGATCGTTTCCAGCCAGGGCGACAACGCCTACGCGGTCTACCGGCTCGACGATGATCGCTACGCCGGCCGCTTCCGGATCGTCGCCGGCCGCGTGGGCGCCGCCGAGGAGACCGACGGCATCGACCTCGTGCCCGGCGACTTCGGCCCGGCCTTCCCGGGCGGCCTGCTCGTCGTGCAGGATGGCGTCAACGATCGCGGCAGCCAGAACTTCAAGTTGATCGCCTGGGACGACGTCGCTCGCGCCCTGCGCCTCGAACCGTAAAGGTTCGCGGACGTCCCGCGTACGAGCGCCGCGGCCGGCCTTGCATGTTCAGAGCGCGAGCCGCAAAGACGCCACGACACTGCGCCCGTCGGACGGCCACACGCCGGGACCCGGGTAGAACTCGGGTCGCTTGGTGAAGTAACTTCGATCTGCCAGGTTGTTGACGCTGACGCTGAGACCCAGGTGATCACTGAAACGCCACGAGCCCGAGAGGTCGACGATGCCGCTCGAAGGCACCAGGCCGACCGCCCCGTTCGCCGAGGGCGTGCGGGTGTTCAGCGCGTCGGCGTAGCTCTCGGCGGTGTAGCTGTAGAGCAGCGTGAGGCTCGCCGGTCCGCCGGCGAGCGTCAGGCCGCTGCGCGAGATCAGTTCGGGCACCGACTGCACACGGTTGCCGTCCACCGCGAGATTGGCCTGCCCGACGCGGCTCGTCGCCTTCTGGTAGCGCGCGTCCATCCACGAGGTCGACGTGAACAGCGTCGCCCTCGCCGGGCCCAGGTCGCGCTGGTGCTGCACGAACACCTCGACGCCCCGGGTCAACGAGTCACCGATGTTGGTGCGCAGGTTGAAGAACCCGCTGGTGTCCGATCGCGCGATGGTGCCCATGCGGTTGCCGTAGTGCAGCTCGAACGCGCTGACGTCCCAGGCTAGTGTCGCGGTCTCGCCGCGGTAGCCGAGCTCCAGCGTGTAGCCGCGCGCATCCTTCAGGTTCTTGTCGACGCGCTCGAGCGGCGAGCTCGGAATGATGTCCTTGAAGATGACCGGGCGGTAGGCCTGCGAGTAGCCGGCATACACCTGCCCGTCCGCGAGGCGATATTCGGTGTTCACCCCCAGCAGGGTGAAGTCGCGCCGGATCGAGTTCGGCAACTCGCCGGGCGCATAGCCGACCACCACGCCCGTCATGCCGGAGCGACCGTTCTCGACTCGCGCGCCCGCGTTGAGCCGCCAGCGGTCGCTCAGCGAGAGCGACTGCTCGACGAAGCCGGCGACGTTCGTGGAATCGAGTCGCAGGTCGCGTCCCCAGCCCGGCCGCGCCAGCGTCAGATCGTAGTCGTCGCCGCTCGTGCCCACGCCCTGCTGGCGGCGGTGCAGGTCGTTGTCCATCGACTCGACGCCGGCGGCGAACGCATGCTCGCGACCGCGCCAGGTGAAGCGATGCAAAACCTTCAGCGTGTTGGTGCAGCTGTGGTAGCCGTCGACGTCGACCTGGCGGTTGGCCTGCTGCCCTGTCACCGGGCTTACGGCATCCGCCACGTCGGCGGTCCGGTCGAACAGCACGCTGCTGCGACCGCCGAGCACGAGCGAGGCTTTCAGCGACACGGTGGTTGCCTCCGACGGCATCCACTCCAGGCCGAGCGAGGGTATCTCGATGTCCGGGCTGTAGAAGTTGCGACTGCGCGTCGACTGGCGCGGATCCGCAGCGAACATTGCGTCCGTCAGCGGACCGGGCAGGCGGTACAGGTACTTCGAGCGGCCATAACCGGCGTCGATCCGCAGCGCCGGCGAGAACTCGTGCCGCAGCGACACGGAGTAGTATTCGGCATCGCTGCTGCCGTTTCGCCGATACCCGTCCGACTTGCGGCGCGAATAGTCCGCGTACACGCCGCTGCGGCCATTGCCCGCGCTGAACCCGTTGTAGGTGCTCAGCAACCCGTACGAGCCTGCCGAATTGATGGTCTCGAACGCGAGGCCGTCGTGCGCCTGCGCGGCCTTCGTGACGTAGTTGAGCATGCCGCCGAACTGGGCGCCGTACTGCAGCGAGCCGGTGCCGCGCACCAGCTCGACGCGCTGCACGGCCTCCATCGGCACGCTGAAGTGGCTTGCCGGGTAGCCGTACATGTCCGAGTTCGTGATGAACCCGTCCTTGCGGTTGTTGAACTCCCAGCCGCGGTGCGGGTCGAGGCCGCGCGTCGCGATGTTGACCTGGTTGCCGGCGCCATCCATGTCGTAGACGAAGACGCCCGGCACCTTGGAAAAGATCTGGCGCGCGTTCTTCTCGGCGAGATTGGCGTCGAGGCCCGCGATCTCGATGACTTCGCTCTTCTTTCCCGCGTAGATTTCGGTGCCCTGGATGTCGGGCAGGCGGCCGATCGTGTCCCGGCGGCGGGCCGCCTCCACTACGACCTCGCGGAGC
>Ga0163144_10027242_pt1 | contig 11073 bp, 6 predicted proteins | sample OliLak19BULKMAT1_FD_123175 | JGI IMG/M metagenome (GOLD analysis project Ga0163144, IMG submission 123175) | Freshwater microbial mat bacterial communities from Lake Vanda, McMurdo Dry Valleys, Antarctica - Oligotrophic Lake LV.19.BULKMAT1 | ecosystem: Environmental > Aquatic > Freshwater > Lake... | reverse complement strand
CGACCGAACCGGCCAACGGAATCGACGGCAACCCGCCCGATCCAATCGTACTCATCGCCGCGGCTCCTCGACTGGAGTGTGTGATTCTCCTGCCCGCAGATCGACGCCCGCAAGTGTACCAACATCGACCGGTGCGACCGAAGACCAATCTCGATCCGACGCTTAAGTAGGGTGCAGTCGAGGCTTTGCGAGGCTCACCCCGTTGGAGTCCAGCCTTTAGGCTGCTCTTCGGCGGTCGCGCGACGTCCGAAGTACAGCCTAAAGGCTGGACTCCAACAAAGAGGGTGAGCCTCGCAAAGCCTCGACTGCACCCTACAAGTCACTCCCGCCCAGCCGTTCGGTGACGATCGCCGCAGCGGTCGGTATACTGCCACTCCACGGCGACCGCGTCAGCGTCGCCGCGACTCACAGGTTTCCCTCCCCACAGACGAGGCACCACGGTGGACTTTGCGCCTGGCAAGACGCGGATCGGTTGGATTGGCACGGGGGTCATGGGGTCGAGCATGATCGGCCACCTGCTGGCCGCCGGGTACTCGGCGACGGTCTACAACCGCACGAAGGCCAAGGCCGACCCGCTCGTTGCCAAGGGGGCGAAGTGGGCCGACAGCCCGAAGGCGCTCGCCGAACAGTCCGACATCGTCTTCTCCATCGTCGGCTTCCCCGCCGATGTCCGCGACGTGCTGCTCGGCGCGAACGGGGCGCTCGCCGGCGCGAAGTCCGGAGCCGTGCTGGTGGACATGACGACTAGCGAACCGTCGCTCGCCGTCGAGGTCTACGAAGCCGCGAAGGCGAAGGGTGTCCAAAGCGTGGACGCCCCGGTCTCCGGCGGCGACATCGGCGCGAAGAACGCCGCGCTGTCGATCATGATCGGCGGCGACAAGGCCGTCGTCGATGCGCTCCAGCCGGTGTTCGCCGTGATGGGCAAGACCATCGTCCATCAGGGCGGTCCCGGCGCCGGTCAGCACACAAAGATGGCGAACCAGATTCTGATCGCCACCGGCATGATCGGCGTCTGCGAGGCGCTCCTGTACGGTTACAAGGCCGGCCTCGATCTGCCGACGGTGCTGCAATCGGTCGGCCCCGGTGCGGCGGGAAGCTGGTCGCTGTCGAACCTCGGCCCGCGGATGATGAACAACAACTTCGACCCCGGCTTCTTCGTCGAGCACTTCATCAAGGACATGGGGATCGCGCTCGCCGAGTCGAAGAAGATGGGCCTGTCGCTGCCGGGGCTGGCTCTGGGCGAACAGTTGTACCTGTCGGTGAAGGCGAAGGGCTGGGGCCGCAACGGCACGCACGCGCTGCTCTTGGCATTGGCGGAGATGTCGGGGGTGGATTGGCGGAACCGGAAGTAGTCGGTTCCTTGGGAGCCGGGCCGTGTCGGCCCGGACGAGTTGAGAGAGACAAGCCGAAGACAAGACCGGGGCGACACGCCCCGGCTCCTCCAGACAGAGTGTGAGACCGAGATGGCGCGCAAGGGTGAACAGTTCGCAGGGTTGACGGTGGCGATCGTCACGCCGTTCAAGAATGGGCAGCTCGATGAGGCCGCGCTCAAGAAGCTGGTCGAGTGGCACATCGCCGAGGGGACGAACGGCCTGTGCCCCGTCGGCACGACCGGCGAATGTCCGACGCTGTCGCACGACGAGCACGAGCGGGTCATCGCCATCGTCTGCCAGCAGGCCGCGGGCCGCATCAAGGTCATGGCCGGCACCGGCTCGAACAGCACCGCGGAAGCGATCCGGCTCACCAAGTCCGCCAAGAGTGCCGGGGCCGACGGCGCGATGATGGTCGCCCCGTACTACAACAAGCCGACCGGCGAAGGCTTCTATCAGCACTACAAGGCGGTCGCGGAGGCGGTCGACATTCCAATCATTCTCTACAACATTCCCGGCCGCACCGCCAAGAACATGGAGCCGGAGGTCATCGCCCGAATCGCCGAACTCAAAAACGTCGTGGCGATCAAGGAAGCCACCGGCTCGATGGACCAGGCCTCGCGCGTCCTCGCCGAGACGAACCTCACCGTTCTCTCCGGCGACGACAGCCTGACGCTGCCGATTCTGTCGATGGGGGGCAGCGGCATTGTCTCGGTGGTCGGCAACATCGTCCCGAAGGACATGCTGGCACTGCTTGCCGCGTGGAAAGCGGGGAACATCGCCGAAGCGCAGAAGTGGCATCACAAGTTGTTCACGCTCTGCCGCGACATGCTGGGGCTGTCGACCAATCCGATCCCGCTCAAGGCCGCCATGAAAATGCTCGGCCGCGACACCGGCGAGCTGCGGCTCCCGATGACGCCGCTCGCCCCCGCCGAAGAACAGAAGCTGCGTCAGACGCTGACGGCGTACGGGTTGCTGTAGTCGAGTCTGTGGCCGTTTGGTATGGTTCGCTCATTGGTGGAAGACGTTTGTCGAGAGTGTGTCTTCTCGGCCCCGGCAGGGGCCACGGACTGTAGCCACGGGTGGAGCGCAGCCCGCTTCGGGCGAAGCGCAACCCGTGGGAAGGGGTTGGGATCAGCCCCGTCCCGAAGGGCCGGCGGAAGCTGAAGAGTTGACCCAGGCTTCCGTTGCCCCTGCCGGGGCAAGCTCCGCGCGTTCGATCTGACCACGGGTTCCGCGTCGGGCGGCCAGGCCGCCGCGCCGCTCCACCCGTGGCTACACGCCGGTCGCCCCTTACGGGGCTGCTCAAGCCCCTAACCTTGACATCTGAGGACCACCGATTAGCGACCACACCCCGACGGTCTGGCCCTCCGCCCCCCCCGCTTGCGAGCGCTTGCATCGGGGTCTATACTCATATCGTTAACAGCGCTAACGAATTGGCTCCGCGACATGGCCGACTACGATTTCGAGGAGAGTCTGGGATACTGGCTCACCGTCACGACGCAGGCGTGGCATCGCACGATGATCGATCGCCTGTCGCCGGACGGCATCACTTACCGGCAGATGCACGTCATCGGCTGGTTGAAGTTCGATGGCGAATTGTCGCAGGCCGAACTGGCGCGAAAGATGATGATCGAACCGCCCACTTTGGTGCGGATTCTCGACCGGATGGAAGCGACCGGCCTGCTCAAGCGGATCGACGACCCGCTCGACCGTCGGCGACGGATCCTGCGGCTCACACCACGGTCCGAACCGATTTGGGACCGCATCACCGACTGCGCCCGGGAACTGCGGGCGGCGGCGGCGGCGGGGCTGTCGGCGGCGGAAGTCGCGCAGTTGAAGCGGCTGTTGAGCAAAGTCCATGCGAACCTGGGAGCCGAGGAATCGGTCCCACAGCCTGTGTGATGTTTTCGTGTCATTGTCGAGGAGCGGTCATGCCGCGGCGAGAATGGAGAGTGTTGACGCTGGCGATGGTCTGCCAGTGGCTGCCGACGGCGGTGGTGTTGGCCCAGGCACCGCCGTCATCGCCGGTCGTGGTGGCCCGCGTCGAGCAGCGATCGGTCGCCGACGGGCAGAGCTTCGTCGGCACGGTGATGCCCGCGAAGACCAGTTCGGTCGGCAGCGCGGTCGATGGCCGGGTGGTGCAGTATCCGATCGACGTCGGTCTGCGCGTTGCCAAGGGGCAGACGCTGTGCCAGTTGCTGACCGAGACGATCAACCTGCAGATCTCCGCCGCGGAGGCCGAGCAACGCTTGCGCGCGGAAGAGTTGCGGGAGTTGCAGAATGGTTCGCGGCCCGAGGAAATTGCTCAATCGCAGGCCCGGCTGGATACGGTGACGGCCGCGCACGAGTTCACAGAGGCGCGCTTCAAGCGGGCCGCGCAACTGGCCAGGCAGGGCCAGACGATCACGCAGGAGCAACTGGACGAATACCGTTCGGCGGCTGTGGGGGCCGAACGGGCGGTTCACGCGGCCGAGCAGGAACACAAGCTGCTCGTGAAGGGACCGCGCGAAGAGAAGATCGCCCAGGCGAAGGCCAAGCTCGAAGGTCAGGCCGAAGCGGTGCAGTTGCTGAAGGACCAGCTCAAGAAGCACGCGATGATCGCGCCGTTCGACGGCTATGTCGTCGCCAAACGGACCGAAGTTGGCGAATGGGTCAGCCGCAGCCAGATTGTCGCCGAGGTGGTGTTTCTCGACGACGTCGAAATCGTGGCCCACGTGCTGGATTCTCAGATCGACTACGTCCGGCTCGGCATGGAGGTCCGCGTCGAAATCCCCGCGCTCAATCCGCCGCTGTACCTTGGCAAAGTCGTGAAGATCTCGCCGCAGGCGGACATCAAATCGCGGACGTTTCCCGTCAAGATCGGCGTGCCGAACGTGATCCGCGACGACGGACCGGTGCTGAAGGCCGGCATGTTGGCGCGGGCGACGCTGCCCGTCGGCCGCGTACACGATGCGCTGTTGATTCCGAAAGATGCGATCGTGTTCGGCGGTCCGACGCCGATGGTGTATGCGTTGACGCCGAAGCCGCCGGATACGGCCCCCGCGGCAAAAGGCGCCAAACCGGCCGGGGCGGCCCCGGCCAACGGAGAGGTCGTGCGGCCGGTCCCGGTGCAGCTCGGCGTCGCCGTCGGCAACTGGCTCGAAGTTCAGGCGGACCTCAAGGCCGGCGACCGAGTGGTGGTCCTCGGCAACGAGCGGCTGCGGCCCGGAGCCGCGGTGACGGTGATTCGCGAGCAACCGCCGTCGACGGCGGTTGAACCGCAACCGACGACGACATCGGCCGTGCAACCATAGAGGCGGGCAGCATTCCGGTCCCCTCGCCCCCGAAGCGGGGGCGAGGGGACCGAACCTAAGAGCCGCTACGACGCGCGAGACGCGAAAGTTCGACGATGAATCTGATCGACGCGGTCGTCCGCAATCCGGTGAAGGTCTCCGTCGGCGTGCTGATGGTCGCGCTGTTCGGCGGCATCAGCGCGATGTCGATGCCGATGCAGCTCACGCCGGAAGTCCAAATTCCGACGATCACCATCGAGACGCGGTGGCCCGGCGCGAGCCCGCAGGAAGTCGAACAGGAGATCGTTCAGGAGCAGGAGGAGCAGCTCAAGAGCGTCGAGGGCGTGACCAAGCTGTCGTCCGAGAGCATGGATTCGGTGGGCCGCATCACCCTCGAATTCGCGGTCGGCGCGAACATGGAGGAGACGCTGCTGAAGGTCAACAGCCGGCTGCAGCAGGTGCCGTCGTATCCCGAGAATGCCGATCAGCCGGTGATCAGCACGGCGAACTCGTCGAACACGCCCATCGGCTGGTTCATTCTCAGTCCAAGGTATCCGACGGACGACGAGTTCGCGAAATTCCGCAGCGAGCATCCCGAGCTCGACGAGCCGATGGACCTCGTCCAGAAGTCGCACAACATCGGCCTGGCGATGTTTCGGCTGCGCGAGCTGGCGAAGACGCACCCGGAAGTCGCCGTGCTCCTGCCGCCCGACGTCGACGTCACCAAGCTCCGCAAATTCGCCGAGGACTACATCGAAGCCGCGTTCGAGCGCGTGGACGGCGTGTCGAACTCGAACGTCATCGGCGGCCTCGAAGAGCAGCTGGAGGTCATCGTCGATCCGGAGCAGCTCGCCGCCCGGCAGCTCACCATCGAAGATGTCCGGCTCGTGCTGCGGGGTCAGAATCGCGACACGTCCGGCGGCGACTTCTGGGAGGGCAAACGCCGCTGGGTGGTCCGCACGCTCGGCCAGTTTCGGACGAAGGAGCAGGTCGAGCGGCAACTGCTCGCGATCCGCGAGGGGAAGCCGGTCTACATCGCCGACGTCGCCCAGGTCCGCGACGGGTTCAAGAAGCCCGACGGCCTGGTGCGAAGGTTCGGCGAATCGTGCATCGCCGTCAACTGTCTTCGCGAAACCGGCGCGAACGTGCTGGACGTGATGGCCGGCCTGCGAAAGGCGAACGACACGCTGAACGCCGATATTCTCCGGCCGCGCGGCCTGCAACTCGTCCAGGTCTACGACGAGACGGAATACATCTATTCCGCCGTCGGGCTGGTCAACGAGAACATCTATCTCGGCGGCGCGCTGACGATGGTGGTGCTGATGCTGTTCCTGCACCTCAACCGGCGGACGCTGCTGTTCTCGCCGTTCATTCTGTTCACCGGCTGGGCGGCGGTGTACTGGTCGCCGTGGTGGTTTGCGGTCTGTCTCGGCCTGATCCTGGTCGCCGGGTTGTGGTACGCCCGCGGCGCGCTGATTGTCGCGTTGCCGATTCCGGTGAGCATCGTCGGCACGTTCATGATCCTCGCGCTCCTGGGCCGGTCGCTGAACGTCATCAGTCTCGCCGGCCTCGCATTTGCCGTTGGCATGCTGGTGGACAACGGCGTCGTCGTGCTGGAAAACATCTACACGCGCTATCAGAACGGAGAGCCGCCGTTCGTCGCGGCGGTGAATGGCGCGAAGGAAGTCTGGGGCGCGATCGTCACGTCGTCGCTGACCAACCTGGCGGTGTTTCTGCCGGTGTTGTTCGTGCAGGAAGAGGCCGGCCAGTTGTTCCGCGACATTGCGATCGCGATCAGCGGGGCGGTCGGGCTGTCAATGCTGGTGGCGATTTGCGTCGTGCCTCCCGCGGCGGCCCGGTTGCTGCGCAGTCATCCCGAGCTGGCGACGGAGCCGGTCGCACAAACGGGCCGGTTGTCGTTTCCGCAGCGGTTGATCGGTTTTGTCGATCGGGCTGCGGGGTACTTCGTCGCGTTCGTGGACGGCGTCAACCGGATGATTCTCGGCGGTCCGATGCGGCAGGGATTGCTGACGCTGGCCTTCGTGGTCGGCTCGGTGATTCTGTCCATCATCTTCTGGCCCGCGGTCGAGTATCTGCCCAACGGCAACCGCAACCTGGTGTTGGGCATTCTGCTGCCCCCGCCGGGCTACAACCTCGATGAACTCGCCGACATGGGGCAGTTCGTCGAGGACGAACTGCGGCCGTACTGGGACGTCGATCCCGGCAGCGAAGCGGCGCAGAAGCTCGACGCCCCGATCATCGGCGACTTTTTCTTCGTGGCCCGCGGCCGGCAGGTGTTCCTCGGCGTCAAGGCCCACGATCCGCTCAAGGCCGCCGGACTGGTGAACGTCGTCCGCGGCATTGGCTCGAAGCTGCCCGGCACGTTCGCGGTGGCGTTCCAGACCAGTCTCTTCGGGCAGGGCTTGCAGTCGGGACGGACCATCGACATCGAAATCACCGGCCCGGAACTGGAGAAACTCGTGCAGTTCGGCGGCCGCATTCTGGGGGGCGATCCGCCGACGATGCCGAATCCGCTGCTGAAGCCGATCTCCATGCTCATCCCCGACGCGCAGGCCCGGCCGGTCCCCAGCCTCGACTTGTCCAACCCGGAAGTCCACGTGACGCCGAAGCTGTGGCAATCGTCGGAAATGGACCTCTCGGCGTCGCAGCTGGGCTATGCGGTGGATGCGCTGGTCGACGGCGCCTATGCCAGCGACTATATCGTCGGCGGGAAAAAGATCGACCTGACGATCCGCGGCCGCGACGATTTTGCCCAGCAGACGCAGGACATCGGCGCCCTGCCGGTCGCGATGCCGTCGGGCGAACTGGTGCCGCTCGCCGCGGTCGCCAACGTCACGCTCAGCAGCGGCCCGGAGCAGATCAATCATCGCGAGCGCGAGCGGGCGATCACGATTCAGGTCTCGCCCCCGGTCACGATGCCGCTCGAAGAGGCGATGACGATCATCCGGCGGGACGTGATGCAGCCACTGCTGGATTCGGGGCAGTTGCAGGGGGGCTACCGGCTGACGCTGGCCGGCACCGCCGACAAGCTGCGACAGACGTGGTCGGCGATGTGGTTCAACTTCGCATTGGCGCTCCTCATCACGTATCTGCTGATGGCAGCGCTGTACGAGTCGTGGATTTACCCGTTCGTCATCATCCTCAGCGTGCCGCTCGGCGCGGTCGGCGGCCTCCTGGGCCTCAAGCTGCTGGGCTGGTATCTGATCTACCGCGGCGAAGCCCCGCAAGCGCTGGACGTGCTGACGATGCTGGGCTTCGTGATCCTGATCGGCACGGTGGTCAACAACCCGATTCTGATCATCGACCTGTCGCTGCAGACGATGCGCGAGCAGGGCCTCTCGCCTGCCGTCGCCGTGCGCGAAGCCGTGCAGTCGCGCATCCGGCCGATCTTCATGACGGCCGGAACGACGATGCTGGGCCTCTTGCCGCTGGTGCTGTTCCCCGGCGCGGGCAGCGAGCTGTATCGCGGGCTGGGAGCCGTGCTGCTCGGCGGCCTGACGCTGTCCACGGTGCTGACGCTGTTCCTCGTCCCCGCGTCGTTCACTTTGACCTTAAGCGTGGAACGAGCCGTGAAAGACTTCTTCCGCGGCCAGCCGAATCGGGACAGCACCGCACCGCCATCGCAGCGACTCGACAAAGAAACCGTCGCCGTGGGCTGATCTCCAGGCGAGCGGCGCGGCGTCAGCCCGCCGTGTCTTTCTCCCGTCGATGAAGACACGGCGGGCTGACGCCGCGCCGCTCGCCCTTGTCAACCGCGTCCCAAATACGCCTGATCGCGCGGCAGGACGATTGCTTCGAGGAAGTTGACGTCGGGCGGCAGTTGCAACATCGCGAGCGCCGCCTGGGCGATGCTGTCGACCGACATCATCGGCTCGTCGTCGGAGGACTTGCCGCTGGCCTGGCGGCGTTCGACCATCACGTTGCCGGGATGCAGGCAACTGCACACGATGCCGTGCGGCCGGCCGTCGAGCGCGGTCGCCTGCGTCAGTCCCCAGACGCCGAACTTCGCGGCGGAATACGGGGCGCTGTGTTCGCGCGGCCGCTGGGCGGAGATCGAGCCGATGTTCAGAATCCGGCCGCCCCCCTGCGGAATCATCCGCCGGAACGCCTCGCGGGTGCACAAAAACGTGCCGGTCAGACACGCGCCGATGACGCTGTTCCAGGCGTCCATCGTCAGCGATTCCAACGGGCCGCCGTCGAACGCGCCGGCGTTGTTGACCAGCACGTCCACGCGGCCGTAGCGCTCGTCGACAGCGGCGAAAAACCGGGCGACGTCGTCCTCGCGGCTGACATCGAACGTGTACGCCAGCACCTCGCCGCCGACATCGCGGATCGTGGCGGCCGTTTGTTCGAGCCGTTCCGCGTTGCGGCCGCAGATCGCCAGCCGGCAACCGGCCCCCGCGAGCTTCACGGCGATGCCGCGACCGATCCCCTGACTCGCGCCGGTGATGACCGCGACTTGTCCTGATAGCAGTGATGTCGTCATGTCGCCTTACTCAGAGAGAGGTTCCGAAAGGACCGCTTCCGACGGGGACGCGGTGGAATCGGTCGGCAGGTATTTGCGGACGAGATCGACCACCTGCTCCGAGTGATGTTCGAGCTCCACTTTGACGCGGCTCGGCTGACCGCCGTGCCCCAACCGCCGGGCGAGGAACTCGAATTCTTCGCTGCGCGACGACGGCACGGTGAGGTCGCGGGCGTCGCCGCGGACCATCCGGAGCGCGTCGATCAGCCGCCGGAAGAAGCTGTACGCTTCCGCAAAGCGTTCATGATCGTCGGCGGAGAACACGTCGGCGTGCAACAACGCCTCGGCAGCGCCGAGCGTGTTTGTCGTCCGTAGCGCTGCATCGCGATGTCCGTGCGACAATTGCAGGGCCTGCACGAGGTATTCCAGATCGACGAGGCCGCCGGGACTGAGCTTCGCGTGATACGTTCCCGCCCGGACCAGTTGCCGGACCTGCCGTTCGCGCATCGCCCGCAGCGCTGCTGGATCGAAGGCGTGCGGCGTGTAAATGAGATGATCGCGGAGCGCGACAATCTGTCGGCCGAACTCGGCGTCCCCCGCAATGGGACGCAGCTTGACCAGCGCCTGCCGTTCGTACGGCCACGCCGGTCCGTCGGGACTGTAGTATTGCTGAAATGCCGACAGCGAAACGGCCAGTTGCCCCGCGCGACCGTACGGCCGCAGCCGCAGATCGACCTGGAAAATGCCTTCGCGGCGAGCCTGAATCGCCTGCGTGAACCGCTCGACGATTCTGGGGAAGTACGTGCTGTTCGGAATCGGCTTCGGACCGTCGGTCAGGCCCTCTTCGGAATAGACGAACAGCAACTCGATGTCCGACGCGAAGCCGAGTTCCCGGCCGCCGCATTTGCCGAGCGCACAGACGGACAAGAGCGCCGGCCCTCCCGACGTCGCACGCGGCCGACCATAGCGCGGCTCCAGATCGGCGATCACGAGTTCGACCGCTTCCGAGACCACGACCTCGGCGATGTCCGCGAGTTCGTCCGAGAACTGATCGAACCGCGGAATCCGTCCCAGAATGTGCCGCATGTCCACCCGGAACATCTCGCGGTCCTTGAACGCGTTCAGCCGGGAGATGCGGCCGGCGGAATCGGTTGTCATCTGCAACTCGTCGGTCAGCTCGCGGTCGAGTTCGCTCCGTGGCTTGCGGTTTTGGATCGCCGACAGATCGTGCAGCACCGGGAAAATGTTGGCGTGCTGCAACCGCAGGAAGTCCTCCCACAGGAAGTCGCTGACGCCGAGCAGTTGCGCGAGCGCATCGAGCACTTCCGGCCGGTCCAGCGACGCGAGCTCCTCGAACCAGTCGGGGCGGCGGAACATGTCGCCGACGAACGAGCGGAAGTGCAGCAGCGACGCCTCCGGGTTGGGGGACTTCGGCAACAGATGCGTGAAGTGCTTGATGAGCACCACGGCGACCTTCAGTTGCTCGATGCGCACCGGGTCGGACAGTTTGCTGCCGTGCTGCGCGTCGGTCACCAGCAGCGTGTCGCACACGCGGCGGCCTTCGCTGCGGATGTCGACCTGCTGGATGTCGATGCCGCATAGCGTGAGCGCGTTGGTCAATTCGTACAGGAAGCCCTGCGAATCGTCGCCGCGGATTTCGAGCACAGTCCCGCGCGGCGAGCGGTGGTTGTCGATGCCGACTTCCACCGGCAGCAGTTTCAGCGGCTCCTCGCCGGAGCCTTCCAAGGCCGCGGCCACTCGCTTGGCCAAGCGTCCCTGGGCGTCGCCGTCCGGCCGATCGCGGAGCCGCATGAGCAATTCTCGCAGATCAGCTTCATAGCGCTGCCAGGCGTTCTCCGGCTCGGCGATCTCCCAGGGGGACTCGATGACGAACACGTCGACGAAATCGCGCACCGGAGCCTGCGTGCGGGGATTGCGCAGG
>Ga0163144_10027241_pt1 | contig 11073 bp, 9 predicted proteins | sample OliLak19BULKMAT1_FD_123175 | JGI IMG/M metagenome (GOLD analysis project Ga0163144, IMG submission 123175) | Freshwater microbial mat bacterial communities from Lake Vanda, McMurdo Dry Valleys, Antarctica - Oligotrophic Lake LV.19.BULKMAT1 | ecosystem: Environmental > Aquatic > Freshwater > Lake... | reverse complement strand
TGGCGTTGATCACCTCAATGTTCAGCATCGCTCGGAGCATGGATCAGATCTGGCTTTATGGTTCACTGGCCGTGTTGGCGGTGTTGTATGTCACCAGCATCGGACTCGGTTCCTACCTGCTGCATTTTCAGTGGGCCAAAAAGACTTCCCAATCATGACCCTTGTTTCCAGGGCAAATTTGCTCCCACAAGCTTTAAGCCAGCTCACCAAGATCCGAGGTTGCTTGGTTTTGATCGCCCTTTTCTGCCTGGGAGCGGATTCATCTGGTCTGGCGCAACCGTCGGGCCCGGTTGATTACATTGAAACCAAGCCGGAAAACGCCGATGCCAAGAATGAAACTTCGGAGAAATCCTCCCGAAAAGAAAAGAGGAGCAGGGATCGATCCCGAATCCATAGCGACAACCGAGATGTTTTTCTGATGGGCACCGATCTGACCCAGGCTCCCGGTGAATCAGCCCGGAACATCGTGCTCATCGGGGGCGACCTGGAGATGGGCGGGTCGGTCGATTACGACGTGGTGGTGATCGGGGGTGATGTCAGGATCACGGGCAAAGTCGGTCATGACGTCACGGTTATTGGGGGTTCTCTCACGCTGGAAAAAGACGCGATCGTGGAGGGCGATGTGGTCAACATCGGCGGAAAGTTTCTTTCCTCCAGCACCTCCGGCATCCGGAAACGTTTCGTTTTCTCCGCTCCCCCAAGCCTTGGCTGGGTGGAGGGTTACCTTCGTGAAGGCCCACTCCTGGGACGCCCACTGGTTTTGGGCCAATTCAAGTGGATCTGGTCCACTGCCGGGGTCCTGTTCCTTTTTCATGCCTTGCTTTTGTTCCTTTTTGCCGCTCCGATCCGCAAGTCGATGACTGCGGTCGAGGCGCAACCGATCGCCAGTTTTTTTGCCGGCCTGGGATTGTTGATTTCGATTCCGGCGGTGATTCTTTTGCTGCTGATATCGGTCCTTGGAATCCTGGCCATACCGATATTTTTCGCGGCATTGCTCGGAGCGCTGATTCTCGGAAAGATCACGGTTTACGCCTACCTGGGATCGCAGCTTTTGCGCCTTGTGCGGGGAAACGCCACTCCTCCTTTGCTGCTCGCCCTGACACTGGGCACGGTGGCTTTTTATCTGCTCTACGCTATTCCGATCCTCGGTTTTATGGTCTGGGGAACCGCCTCGGTTCTTGCCTTGGGCGCGGTGTTTATCACCATCATCAACAGCCTTCGCCGTGAGGCTCCTCCGGTTCCCGTGGCGGTTGGGATTTCATCGGCAGGTTCCGTTCCTGGTGCTCCGACCACGCCAGACGACTGGGTTGTGATGGTCCGGGCGGGGTTTTGGAGGCGGTTCCTCGCGACATTTCTGGATTCCTTGATTTTCATTTTCCTGGTTTCCGCGATTGGGCCTTTCGCGCTTCCGTTCTGGGTCGCCTACCACGTCATCCTCTGGACATGGAAAGGGACCACGATTGGCGGGATCGTCATGGGTATCAAGGTGATCCGGATCAACGGTTCCGAGCTAACCCTGGCCGTGGCGGTGGTGCGGAGTCTGTCGAGTTTCTTTTCCGCCCTGGTGTTGTTCCTGGGATTTTTCTGGGTGGCCTGGGACCGTGAAAAACAAAGCTGGCACGACAAGATAGCCGGCACGGTGATCGTCAAGGTTCCAAAAACGCTTTCTTTGGTTTAGAGCCTTGTAAAACTTAGGAGCTGATTTTTTTCACCAACCCGGTGGTGGAACGACCAGGAACGAAATCTATAAACCTGATGGCACCCCCCCCAGCCTCGACGGCCTGTCGTTCATCTTGGGGGATGGTCTCGATGTTGTAGTCCGCTCCTTTCACATAAATGTCCGGACGTATCCAGTGCAGGAACGAAGTGGCCCGCACTTCGCCAAAAATATAAACTCCGTTCACCGATTCCAGTGCAGCCAACACCCCGGCACGATCATTTTCAGGGTTGATGGGCCGCCCTTCACCCTTCAAGACGCGAACGCTCGAGTCGCTGTTTATCGCCACAAGGAGTGCTCCTCCAAGATTCCGCGCCTTTTCCAGATAAGTGACATGCCCTAGGTGCAGGAGGTCAAAGCAACCGTTTGTGACCACAAGCTTGACGCCTTGTCGGCTCAGATCAGACCTCCAGGCAAGGGCTTCTTTGGCGGTGTAAATTTTAGAATTGAAATTGAGCATTCTTAAACAGCCTGTTGAACTGGTCGGCTGACGCACTTCAGTGAATCAAACTGTTGGATTGTGGCGAGGTTTTTGTGTTATATGAAAGAGATGGCGTGCAGGTCTGAGGCTTGTTTTTTGCCGGGTGAATTCTAAACTGAAGTATGAAGAACGATGTTTTGCCAGTTGAGATCCGGGGAATACTCCCCGCCAATAGCGGCTGTGCAATATTCGTGGGCAACGACGAAAAAGTTTTTGTCATCCAGGTGGAGCATAACATGGGAGCTATCATAGGGATGTTTTTGAGGGAAACACCGAAAGAACGTCCGTTGACCCATGATTTGATCACCAATATTTTCAAAGGTTTCAGCATTACCGTGGAGCGGGTGATCATCACGGAGCTTAAAAATTCCACTTATTTTGCTCGCCTGGTTTTGCAGCAGGAAAACGAGCTCGGGAAAAAGCTGGTGGAAATCGATGCGCGCCCCAGCGACTGCCTGGCGTTGGCCACGGCGCAAAAAAGGCCGATTTATGTCAGGTCCGGACTGTTTGAGCAGGTGGAAGACATGACCGAAGTGTTGGACAGGATCAATGAAAACGGGGGAGAAACCGAGTAATACTCCCATGTCAGAAGCTTCAGTCACAAAACAATCGATCTTCCTCGTGCATGGCGAAGACGAGTTTGGGGTAAAGACCAGGGCAAAGCAGATTTTCGAAGGGTGGACCTCTGATCCCGGAACGGAGCGTGAAGTTTTTGATGGAACCGCATCCAATGCATCCGAAGCTTTAAAGGCGATCGCAAACTTCGTCGCTGCGCTTCAGACTTTTCCATTCTTTGGATCCAGCAAAGCGGTCTGGTTGCAAGATTGCAACTTTCTGGCTGATGACAGGACCGCCTCCAGCAGCGCGGTGACCGCAGCTCTGGTGGATCTCGCCAATTTTTTCAAATCCACCCCGTTGAGCGGCGTCCGGGTTTTGATCACTGCCGCCAAGGTCGATAAGAGAAAAACCTTCTACAAAACTTTGGAGAAACTCGGGACGGTGGAAACCCTGGCGGGCTGGTCGATTGATGATCGCGACTGGGCTTCCAAGGCTGAACAACGGACTCGTCAAAAGCTCCAGGAATTGGGGAAATCCATGCAGGGCGAAGCTCTGGGTGAACTGGTTTTCCGGGTGGGCACGAATCCACGAACACTGGTCCAGGAACTGGAAAAGCTCGCCATCTATTCTGGAGAAAAGCCCGAGATCACCCGGGATGCTGTGGTCACGATGGTTTCACGCAACAAACAGGCGAGATCGTTTGCGCTGGCCGAGGCTGTGGGAAACCGGGAATCAGGGCCGATGCTGCGGTGTCTGGATGAAGAGTTTTCAGAGATTGATTTTACTGCAAAATCCGAGATCGGCATCCTTTACGCTGTGATTTCCAAAATACGCCTTTTGCTCCTTTTGAGTGAAGCGGTGCGATTGCGCTGGTTAAGCCCATCGGGCGGAACCGACCAGGTCAAAGTTCAGCTGGGCAAGATTCCGGCAGACCGCTTTCCCCGGGACAAAAAATTTAACCTGACGGCCCAGCATCCGTTTGTGGTCTTTCAAGGGTTGAAACAGGTCCGTAATTTTACACAAAACGAACTGATTCAAGCCATGGAAACATTACAGAAAGCCAATCTGGAACTGATATCGAGCAACACTGATAAACTGATGGTTTTGCAGCGCGCGTTGTTGAGCGTGGTCGGAGCCGGCGCGGCCAAAATTTCTGTCAAAGCATGAACGAATCTCCCACCGTGGTCTTGAAAGTTGCAGTCATCGGGGAAATGGTCTGCATCAAAATTGCGGGGCGTGCAAATTTTTCCAACAGTCTCGATTTCAAAAAAATGGTTCAAGAACTATCGTTCAGGGGATATTCCCACTTCATCCTCGACCTATCGGATTGCATCATCATGGACAGCACTTTTCTCGGAGTGCTGGCCGGGATCGGGTTGAAATTTGCCGAGGAGGGCAGGGGGCCGCAGTCGCGGGTGGAAATATTCAACCCCAACGCACGGATCGCGGATCTGCTGGAGAATCTGGGCGTGGCCGACCTTTTTACCATCACGGCCGTCCAGGACTGGCAAAAGGCCAGGTTTGAAGAAGTCGGTGCATGCGAAAAAGGCAAGCTGGACTTGGTCCGAAACTGTCTGGAAGCACACCAGATCTTGATGGAACTGAATCCCGAAAATGTTCAGAAATTCAAGGATGTCACCCAGTTCTTTGCCGAAGACTTGCGTCGGATGGAAAACAATTCTTGACCCTTCCCAACTTCACCTTGTATTGAGCAGTCCGCTTCTTAGACTTCGAGCTGATGTTAAACCTCGCCTCACTAAATCCACAGCAGCGTGAGGCCGTGGAAAGCCTCCATGGTCCGGTGTTGATCCTGGCCGGAGCCGGCACTGGAAAAACACGGGTCATCACCTTCCGGATGGCCAATCTGATGGCCCACGGTGTTTCGGCCCAGAACATTCTGGGCGTCACCTTCACCAACAAAGCCGCACGGGAGATGTTGGCACGTGTCTCCACCTTGATTCCTTCCAAAAAGAGCGGCAGCCGCGAGAAGGTGGAAAAACCGACCATCTGCACCTTCCATTCACTTTGTGTGCGGATTCTCCGGCGCCACATCGAACTGCTCGGATACAAGAATAATTTTGTTATTTACGACCAGTCAGAGCAATTGAGCGCGGTTAAAAAAATCGTCTCCCATATCTCCGGCAACAAGGAACTCTCGGACCCGTCCGCGCTACTGGGGCTGATCAGCCGTTACAAAAACTCCGGTGAATTGAGGATGCCGGTCACGGATGCTGGAGCCTCACGGATATTTCTGAGCATCCTGAACCGTTACCAGTCCGCGCTCAAAGCCTGCAATGCCGTTGATTTTGATGATCTCATTCTGCTAACTCTGCGCTTGTTCAAGGATCATCCGTCCGCGCTGGAAGCCTGTCGGAATCTTTACCAGTTTGTCATGGTGGATGAGTATCAGGACACCAATTCCTCCCAGTTCAATCTGGTTCATGATCTGACCAAAGTTCACCAGAATTTTTGCGTTGTTGGTGATGATGATCAGAGCATCTATGGATGGCGCGGTGCCGAAATCGCCAATTTGCTGGAGCTGGAAAAATATTATCCGACGGTGAAAGTTATCAAGCTGGAGCAAAACTACCGTTCCACCACCACCATACTTTCCACCGCCAATTCATTGATCAAAAACAACGCCCGGAGAAGGGTGAAAAACCTTTGGTCAAAAAACGGGGATGGAAGCAAGGTGATCCTTCATACCTTCACTGACGACGAGGACGAGGCGAAAACCATCGCCGAGGAAATTGAATTTGCCAGGATCGCTCACCGCATCCCCTGGGCGGATCAGGCGATCCTTTTCCGGACAAACCTTCAATCACGCCCGATCGAAACCGCCCTTCGAAAAACGGGTGTTCGCTACCACCTGATCGGTGGCCAGAGTTTCTTCGACAAGCGTGAAATCAAGGATTTCATGGCCTACCTCAAGGTGCTCATCAATCCGGAAGACGACATCAGCCTGCTTCGAATCGCCAACGTCCCGGCGCGCGGCTTGAGTGATGTGACCATGGAACGGCTCCTGGTGGCCAGCCAGGAACGGAAATGTGCGGTTTATGCCGTGATGAAACACAGCGATGTCCTGGGTGAGATGCTCCCCAAGACCCGTGAAAACGTCCTCGGATTCGCGGCCATGATCGAGGAATTGAGAGCGCCGCTCTCAGCCCCCGAACCGTTGAGCCTCAAAACCTGGGCGCAAAACCTTTTGGAACGAGTCGGGTATTTTGAGGATTTGCGCCGCTCGGAGAAGGCCGCTGAGGCCGGAGAAAACCGGATCAAGAATCTCCGTGAACTCATGGAAACCATGGACAGTGAGGAGGAAGGATCGCGCATGGGCGGTGCGGAAAGGCTTCAGAATTTTCTGGAAACCATCAGCCTTGATAACGACCGTTTTTCAGATAAGGATGTGGAAAGGCAGGCGGTCACCCTGATCACGATGCACAGCTGCAAAGGACTGGAATTTCCCCACGTCTATGTGGTGGGAATCGAGGAAGGACTCCTGCCACACGCTCGATCCAAGGTGGAGGGAACTCTGGACGAGGAACGCCGGCTTTTTTATGTGGCCATCACCCGGGCCATGAAAACCCTGACATTGAGCCATTGCGAAGGCCGGCGAAAATACGGGCAGTCCGTTCCGGCGCATCCATCCCAGTTTCTCAAGGAGCTGGCGCCGGAATTCATCGAACACGCCAGCGTGCAACAACGTAAACCGGTGACGGTGAACACCGGGAAAAGTCTTTTTGCCGCCATGCGGCAGGCCACCGAGGGTTGAACTTCACTCTCCCCTTGCCGCTTTTTAGAATCAGAGAAATTATTCGGAACTTCCCCTTGCCCTGAAAACGGCCATTTCTATAATGCGCCGATGCTAGACATCAAGGTGATCAGGGAACAGCCGTCGTTTGTACAGGAACGGCTGAAATCCCGTGGAGCAGGGGACGATCTCAAGATTGAGGCTGTTCTGGCCCACGATGAAACCCGGCGGAAAGTTCTGGGAGAGGTCGAACAGCTCAAGGCTCAAAGAAATAAAGTTTCCAAGGAAATCGGGGCTTTGATCGGTCAGAAAAAATTCGAAGACGCAGAGGTCGCTAAAAAACAAACTCGCGAAATCGGCGACCGGATCACCGAACTCGATCATTTGGTTGCCAGGGCGGAGGCAGGCCGCGACGAATTGCTCCTCTCGATTCCGAATCTCCCAAATGCGGAGGTGCCTTTCGGAAAATCCGCGGAGGAAAACCCGGTGGTGCGCACTTTTGGGGAAAAACCTTCATTCGGATTCAAACCCAAATCGCATGTGGAACTTTGTGAGAAGCTGAAAATGATCGATTTCGCCCGGGCTTCGAAAATATCAGGAAGCGGTTTTCTCCTCTACAACCATCTGGGCGCCCGACTGGAGCGTGGATTGATCCAGCTTCTGTTGAATCTTCACGTGGACAATCACGGCTACACCGAAGTGTCGCCACCCTACTTGGTGAACCGTGACTGCATGGTTGGGGTGGGACAATTCCCAAAATTTGCCGATCAGTATTATGCGGTCCAGGAGGGAGGCGATTCCTCCACGCTCGGCAAACTCTTCCTGCTGCCGACCGCCGAAACCCCGGTGGCGAACATTCACCGGGAGGAAATTCTCGCTGAACAACAATTGCCGATCAAGTATTGCGCCTACAGTCCGTGCTTCCGCGGCGAAGCCGGTGCCGCGGGACTCGGCACGCGTGGAATGATACGGGTTCACCAATTCGACAAGGTAGAGCTGATCAAGATTGTGCGACCGGAAGATTCCGGCGCTGAACTCGAATCGATGGTGGCGAACGCGGAGACGGTCTTAAAATTATTGGGTCTTCATTACCGGACAATCCTGCTCTGCACCGGAGATATGGGATTTGCCAGCGCAAAAACTTACGACATCGAAGTCTGGGCACCGGGGCAGGGGCAGTACCTGGAGGTTTCGAGCTGTTCCAATTGCGAAGATTTCCAGTCGCGGAGGATGAACATGCGTTACAAGACTTCCGACGGTGAAAATCGATTTCCTCATATTTTGAACGGTAGCGGCACTGCGCTCGCACGACTGTTTGTCGCCCTGGTTGAAACTTACCAGCAGGAAGATGGTTCCATTCTGATTCCTCCTCCTCTCCAACCCTATTTAAAAACCGATCGCATAGCCTAAAATTCCCGCTCATGAAAATCCTTCTCGCTTCCAGCGAGATCCATCCTTATTCGAAGACAGGCGGACTGGCTGACATGGTTGGTGCCCTGGCCGGTTCGCTAGCCCGTGCAGGCCATGAGGTTTCTGTTGTGACACCGCTGTATCAGGGGATTTTGGAGCGATTCAACGACATCACCCTCTTTGAGTGGGAACTCAATCTTCCACTGGGAGCAGAATATTTTCGGGGCGAGATCTATCGGCGCGAGGTGGAGAAAAACCTAATATATTATTTCGTTCATCAACCGGCTTTTTTTCAAAGGAAAGCACTCTACCAAGATCGAGGGGTCGATTATCCGGACAACGCGGAACGATTTCTATTTTTCTCCAAAGCCGTTGTTCATCTGGCACGTTTTCTTCCAGACCCTCCTGAACTGGTTCATGTCCACGACTGGCAGGTAGGCTTGGTGCCGTTGATGATTTTGCATCAAAAACTTGCATCTGGATGGTCACAAGCGCCCAGAACCTGTCTCACCATTCACAATCTGGCTTACCAGGGGCTGTTTCCCAGGTCCGCTTACGAACTCACCAACCTGCCTCACGACTATTTTAATCCGCACGGGGTTGAATTTTACAATCACCTGAACTGCCTCAAAGGCGGAATCATCTACGCGGACATCCTGACCACGGTCAGCCCCCGGTATGCCCGGGAAATCACCACGGAACAATTTGGATGCGGCTTGGACGGCATCCTCAGGAAACGGCAACCAGTTTTGGCCGGGATCTTAAACGGAGTCGATTACTACGAATGGAACACTTCGGAGAATCCTTATCTGAAGCATTCTTTTTCGGTCGAAAACCTTGATGGCAAACAGGACGAAAAATGCAGTTTACAGCGTGAAATGGGACTTCCGGTGGCGGCCAAAGTTCCGATATTTGCCAACATCACCCGGCTGGCGGACCAAAAAGGAGTCGATATCCAGCTTTCGGCTCTCGAAGAAATGTTGTCGGCTGACATTCAGTTCATGCTGTTGGGAAGCGGTTCAACAAAATTTGAAAACGCTTACAAAAAACTAGCCGCCAGGCATCCGGAGAAAGTTTCCGTCCGGCTCGGTTTCGATCAGGGATTGAGTCATCGAATCGAGGCGGGCGCGGATTTTTACTTGATGCCGTCGAAATTTGAACCATGCGGTCTGAATCAAATGTACAGCCTTCGGTACGGAACCGTGCCGATAGTCAGGATCACCGGCGGACTGGATGATTCAGTGACCGACATTTCCGAAAATGTGGATGAGGCCAACGGAATCAAGTTCATGCAGTATTCGGCGCGAGCACTGGCCAAAGCGATGCGAAAGGCACTGGTGATCTTTGAAGAACCGGATCTTTTGGAATTTTACCGCGTCAACGGGATGCGCCGGGATTTTTCCTGGGACAGAACCGCGCAAGAATACGAAGCCTGGTACCGAAAAGGGGTGTAAAAAATTCCCGACACGAATCCGTACAACAGCACCTTCCCGGGCTCGCTTGAAAGTTATAACAAATATTGTGCGAAACACTATTTCCAGAAGTTAAAAGCTGCCCTGCTTGGTTCCCGCAGGAATCTCAACGGATCATCGGTGGCTCCAACCGAAACGGCTTTGGCGGTGATTGGATATTGGCCAGTAAACGAAAAAGGATTTTCCTATCACGTTCTCGCGTGGAAAATCTCCCCAGCCCCGTGAATCAAAACTGTGGAGTGTGTTGTCTCCAAAAACCATGTAGTGATTCGGACGAACCTCGACTGGTTCCATGTTTTCGCCAGGAAACAATGGAGAGAGGTTTCCGTATCGGTCCGGCAGTTTCATCGCTGTTGCCTGATTTACATGTCCGAAATAATAATTCTCCTTCGGAACAGGTCCAAAGGTGAAAACATTCTCAAAATGCGGTGTGGCGGCGGTCAGACGCTGACCATTGATGCGGGTGTGTTGATCGTCGCCAATGATCACTTTTTCACCTCCCAAGACCACCAATCGTTTGATGTAAAACTGGTCTTGTCGCATGATGGCTGGATTGATCCCTTTGGTTTTAAAAACTATGATTTCTCCACGCCTGGGATGACGAAAATTATAGGTCAGGCGGTTTACGAACAAATGGTCGCCGCAATACTCCTTGATCTTGATATACGGTTCGCCTTTGCGCACCTGACGTGATTCAAAAAGCTGCATCCGATCCCGAAGTTTTGCGTCATCGTCCGGGCCAAACCAGAGCGTCTCGGTTTTACGAACCACCTGGCCGTCCACATTGTAGGCCAGCACATAACTCTGGCGGTTGATCGCGCGCAGAAATGGTTTCACCTGGCCAAACTGCTCAATCACACCGTCATGCTCAGCCACTTTGTAGTGGTAAAAACCGCCTTCAACGATCGCGTCCCAGACCCGTTTTCCAAAGCTTGGGTATTGATTGAAAGGCTCATATTCAACGCCATAAAGGGTCGGTTGCATGGAACCCGTCGGTATCTTGAACGGTTGGAGAAAAAACGTGCGAATTCCCATGGCCACGGCTATCGCGACGAGCAAGACTTCCACATTTTCCCGCCAGCCCGGGTTGGGGTACGGCTTCAGGTTTTTGTTCCCGACCGTTTCCAGATTTTTCATCTTTTCCTCCAGGCTGGTCTTGGACCCTTTGGCCTTGATTTCGGATTCGAGAACCGAAATGCCAGCCTGAGTTTTTTCGATGGCCTCCTGGGAAAGAATGTCCCTTTGTGAGTTCAGCAGCTTCTGGACATGCTTGACCATTTCCAGAGCTTGGCGCGCGGTCTTCGAGAGGAACCAGTGGAGGGTCATAAAGATCAGGCCTTCAAAACTTCAATAAAAGCTTCCTGCGGTATGTTCACCGACCCGAACGCTTTCATTCTTTTTTTGCCTTCTTTTTGTTTCTCCAGCAGTTTGCGTTTCCGGCTGATATCGCCGCCATAACATTTGGCTGTGACATCTTTTCTCATGGCGCTGACCGTCTCACGCGCAACGAATTTACCTCCGATAGCAGCCTGGATCGCGACTTGAAATTGTTGCTGTGGGATGACCTCCTTCAATTTCGCAGCGAGGGCGCGTCCCCTGCCCTCTGCTTTATCGCGATGGACGATGCAGGAAAAAGCATCCACAAACTCGCCGTTGACAAGCATGTCCAGCTTTACCATGTCCG
>Ga0163144_10027238_pt1 | contig 11075 bp, 9 predicted proteins | sample OliLak19BULKMAT1_FD_123175 | JGI IMG/M metagenome (GOLD analysis project Ga0163144, IMG submission 123175) | Freshwater microbial mat bacterial communities from Lake Vanda, McMurdo Dry Valleys, Antarctica - Oligotrophic Lake LV.19.BULKMAT1 | ecosystem: Environmental > Aquatic > Freshwater > Lake... | reverse complement strand
GAGCAGCTGGCCGAGTTCGAAGGCGTGCGGATCTTTCGACGCAAGAGCTGCTTGCTTGACAAGTAAGAGAGGGGACGCGATGGGCTCGCGGGCATGCTGCGTTCGCGCGAGACCCCGAACCTCGGTCGAGTCTACTTCCCGCTGGGCGCGGGCGCGCAGTTCGACGATCTGGTGGACGAGATCGACGAGTACTTCCAGCACGGCATCAGCGTGAAGCCAGGCGATGTGGTGTTCGACGTCGGCGCCAACATCGGCGCTTTTGCTCTACACGCCGCGCGTCGCGCACAGGGCGGGCTCACTTTCTACGGGTTCGAGCCCATCGCGCCGGTGTTCCAAGCGCTCGAAAAGAACTTCGCCGCCAATCCGCTGATGGCAAGCTGCCAGCCGCACCTGTTTGAGGTCGGATTGACTGCGCTGGGCGCGCCCGACTTCGCCGAGTTTCACTACTTCAAGCGCTTGCCCTGCGACACGACTCAGCACATCGACGAGAAGCGCGGCGAGTTCGAGGCCTTCTTCGCGGCCAAAGCGGACGCCCTCGAAATGGCCTGGGCGCGCGCGCTAGGACCCGTGGGCCGCGTCGTCGGCCGCGTCGTCGGAGCGTTCGTTCGCGGCCTGCCCAAGAGCTGGCTCACGCGTTGGGCCTTCGAGTTTGGCATCGGCACGACGCGTGTGCGCTGTCCGCTGGAGACCATCGATGCCGTGGTGCACCGCGAGGGTGTGGAGCGCATCGATCTGCTGAAGGTCGACGTCGAAGGCGCGGAACTCGAGGTGCTGCAAGGCATTGGTCCACAGACCTGGCCCCTAGTTCGTCAAGTTGTGCTCGAAGGGCACGACATGGACGGTCGCTTGGCGGCCATCGAGGCGTTGCTGCGCGACAACGGCTTTACTCAGATCTGGAGCGAGGTCCCGCCGCTCGCCATCGAACGCAAGTTGAACAACTTCGTCCTGCACGCGTTGCGTTGAGGCAGCCGGGCAGGGGTTTACGACGCAGGAGGCTCCGTGGCGCTCGGCTCTAGCAGACCGATCTTTGCAGCCTTGGCGAGTCCGAGACCAGCGCCGCCGATGACCAAACCGGTGAGCCCGTACTCGGCCACTTGTCGGTGTCTTCGTTGAAGTCTTGGTAGCGGCCGCCGTCTTGGAAATGCGTGGCGCGCAAGATCGTGGCCCCGGCCAGTTTGTCGTGCGCCAAGTGCGCCTGATCGGTGACCAAGTTGACCGAAGCGTAGCCGCGTCGACCCAAAATACGGGTGTCGTAGTTCAGCGACGTCGCGTTCTCGGCTCGAACGTTCAAACCCCAGACGAGGTGATGCGCGGCCTTGTCGTACTTCGGACTCTCGAACCAGCCATCGACGTGGATGGGACCGAAACCGTGCTCTTTGCGAGCCTCCTTGTAGTCCTCTTCACCGTCCTGGATTTCCTCCAAAATGTCGTCGGCCTCGACCTCCTCATCGTCTTTGACGAAGCCCTTCCCATCGTAGCTCAGGATGAGGAAGAACTCGTCTTTTTGCCGGCTCGACACCACCAGACCGAGCAAATTCTCGTTGCCGAGATTGCCCATCTTCTCCATCAGCTGTCCCGCGTGCGGCATGGCTAGAAACTGGAAATCAGCGGGCAAGTCGAGCGCCACCTCGTGACCCAACTTCAACGCGGCCGGTCCGGGCTGCCAGGGCAACGTCGGAGCTTCGCCTCTAGCGCCGCGCCACGGAAGTGACTATTGTCGCGCACCTATGCGTCCCGCTCTCTTCTTGATCGCCGTCTTCGTCACTGGTTGCGGGACCTCCGTCGCCATCACCCCCACCAATACGCCCCAAGCTCCGCTCAGGCCCCGCACTGCCGAGCGCGTCGAGGTATTTGCGACGGGCATTCCGGCGCGCCCCTACCAAGAAGTGGCTATGATCGAGGCTCGCCAAAGCAGTCAGTATAGCACGCACGATCAGAGCGCAGTGATCGCCGAGCTGCGCAAGGCAGCCGGCCAGCACGGTTGCGACGCCATCATCGTCAACGGCAGCGCCGATCAGGTAGGCGGCGGAGCGAACGATACTGCCGTCAGTACGCTGAAGGGCTATCGCGCGACCTGCATCGTCTGGACCGGCGGTGCTCCAGCCGCGACTCCGGCGCAGGCCTGCGTCCCCAATGAGTCGAAGGCTTGCGTGGGCCCTGCTGGTTGCTCAGGCGGTCAAGCCTGCAACGAAGACGGTACCAAGTACTCGCAATGTGACTGCGGAACGGGCTGACCATCCGCCGCGATCAGTGCTTGCGCCGAAACACTGCCTCGGCGCCCTCGTTCGCGACGTAGATCAGCGCAAATCGTGGGTCGTGCTGCAGCTGCCGAAAGAGCGCCGTGTCACGCTCCGCAGGTCGGCCCGTGTGGAACGCGCGCAGCTGCTCTCCGGCGGTCGTCGCGGCTTTGCCTCCCCACACCACATTGGAAATGTTGTCGGCCACAATCCACTCGGCGTCTTTGGGCACGTCGAACTTGCCGGGGACGCTTGGACGAAGAATGTGAACCGGCCGCCGGAGGTCTTTCCCGTACAACGGATGGACCCAGGTCATGTAGGTGAGATCGGTGGCGATCACTGCATCCGGGCCGGCAGCGCGGTCGACGAGGCAGGGAACGCGTCGCGCGCCCGTCGGAACGATGCGGCGTGCTTCCGGCTCTCGCCAGCGCCGCCAGACTTGCGCGAACGGCGCATAGTCGTCGTGTTCGGTGTAGTAGATGGCATTCGCCGCCAGCCAAACGGCTGCGAGAGCAAAGGCGGCGACGCTTGCCCTGCGGCTTTTCGTGAGTAGCTCGACCAGCGGAAGGGCGAGGTAGACGGCCACGAACGCCGCAAAGAAGAGCGTGTAGCGCGGATAGGAGTTGAAGCCTCCCGCGTAAGCGTACGATTTGGCGACGATCACCAGGAAGGCGCCGAGCGCGATCAGAGGCAGTCGTGCGGCTCGTCTCCCCCGCAATGCCTCGCGCACCCAATAGGGAGCGACCACGAACGACACCACGACCAGCGCATTGAACACCAACCCCCAGTGACTGAAGAAGAGGTTCGTAGCAGGCCAGTACCACCAGTCACTGCGCCAAGGAACGTAGACTGCGCCAGGGGCGCTCGAAAACGGAACCAAGTTGAGCAGCGCTGGGTAAGTGACCAACTGGCTCGGATCGAACAACGCAGAGCCTTCGAAGCGGTTGTAGTTCTGGATGCCGCCGTCGGCTCCGAACACACCGCGGAAGGCGAAAAAGTTGTTGGCGACTCCGACGAAGCCGAGCAAGAGGCCCGCGCCGAGTGCAGCCGCGATCAGGCTCAGCGCAGAGCGCCAGCCATTGCGCGTCAGCTTGCAGACGAGCCCAAGCGCGCATGTCGCAAGGAACAGGACGCCGGTGCGCTTGAAGCCGACTGCCATGCAGGCTGAAGCCCAGCTCAACAGGAAGATCGACGTTCGCCCGTCGCGTTCGAGCCACCAGTAGAGCCAAAACAACGAAGACGCGGAGACGACTGCAGTGGCAATGTCGACTTTGTCGGTCGCGCCTTGCAGCACCAGGACTGGCAAGCATACGAAGAGCAGAAGCGTGATCGAAATCTGGCGCAGTGAGGCACGCTCGCGAACGACGCCAGACACGCCGATCACCAGCGAGCACGATAGACCAAGCGTCCAGGTCGTGAACCACTCGGTGTACGTATCCTGACCCGAAAGGCAGAGGATCGACGCCAAGATGCCTTCGTAGTTCAGAGGGTAGGCGCCGTAACTGCCCCAGCCGATTGCCAGGTCGCGTCCGAGCGGTAGCCCGGCGTTTCGCGTGATCTCCACCGCGCGGGGCAGGTGGAGATAGAGCGCGTCTGGATTGCTCGTGGGCAGCACGAAGCCTTTCCACAGCAGAAAGGCCAAGAGGCAGAACACCGGCAAGAAGAGCGGGAGCCGGCAGCGTCGCTCCCAGAACCCCGAGAGCACCTCGCCCGCCGTCGACTCGGAAGTGCGCGACCTCGCCAGCCACGCGGACGACGCGAGCACCACTGCGCCCGAGAGCAGCAAGCCCGGCAAAGCGAGCAGGTGCGCCAAGCTCAGGATCCAAACGATGGCGACCCAAAGGCCCAGCACGATGACGGGATACGCCGCCAGAAATAGATACAGTCCTTCTCGCCGCGGCGAGCGGGCGAACAGCTTCGCCCCGAGCAATGCCGCGGCAGCCGACAGCGCCAGCCAGAACACGAGCAAGCAAAGCATCGGGAGGGGATCCTGAACTTCGTCAGGGGCGGCGCACGCGGGCGAGCACCCAGCCAGCGCTGTCTTGTGCTCCGGCGAGCGAGAAATGGATGCCGTCGGGGCGGATCACGGTTTTGTCGGCGAGTTCTTGGCGGCAAGTCCCCTTCGGGCAGAGGTGCTCGGGTAGCTCGATCACGCGCACGGCAGGCGTCGCTGCGGCGGCTTTGCGGAGTGACGTGTTGATGCAGTCGACCTGAGCGCGGTACTGCGGCGTTCCCCAGCGACCCTCCGGGTATGGCACGGTCACTGCGAATACGTGGCGGTCGGTGGCGCCGAGTTCGCGGAAGCGTTGAGTCAGGTTGCGCTCGAACTTCGCGTTCCAATCCGTGTAACAGGCGGTGCGCCACTTGCCGCCGATGCTGACGCCGTGCAGGAACGCGCCCCCCACGTAGACGAGTGTTGCATCGGCGTGCAGCTCGCGCACTTTGTCGGCCCAGTGCTGGCCATCGCAGGTGTCTGACAGCATGTGGCAACCGTCCTTGCCCAGCAGCTGCACCTCGAGGCCCTTCTCGTGGAGGCTGCGCAGACCCCAGCCGAGCGAGTTGGCCGTCGAATCGCCGAATACGACCACGCGGTAGCGCGCCAGATCCGAGCTCAATTCGGCGCGACTGTGGGTGTCGATGCTGAGGAGCGAGCTGGACACCGGCTCCGCCCGGGGCCCGGTGGGCCTCACCATGAAGAAGCAGGCCAGCGCGGCCGTGGCCGGCAACGTCAAATGCGACTGCATGAACGTGAAACCGTGCTTGCGGATCGGTCGTTCGAGCAGGTGGTAGGAGACGAGCGCGATGGCGAAGGTGATCGACAGGCGCAGTGCCTGGAGCACGATGCCGTCGAGCGCAGTGCGTTCGGCTGTCAAAAAGACGTTCACCGGCCAATGCCACAGGTAGACGCCGTAGCTGAGCGTGCCCAGGAAGGTGAGCGGTCGCCAAGACAGAGCGCGCGCAACGAAGCTCTCGCGACCCATCACCGCACAAGCGATGAGCACCAACACGCCGAGCTCGGTCAACCAGAAGCCGCCACGGTAAAGCAACGGATCGGTGCCACTGAGTCGGCACCAGGCGACGCCGAGACCCAGCGCGGAGGCCACACCCAGCCAGTCGAGTTGCCGAACGCGGCGAGCTGCGAGCTGCGTGCCAGGCGGCATCAAGATGGCGAACGCTGCGCCGAGCAAGATGGCCGTCATGCGCGTGTCCGTGCCTAGGTACGCGCGGCTGCTGTTTCCTTCCGAAAAGACCAACAACATTGCGCCAGCAGAAGCGAGACCGAGCACGAGCGAAACGGCGAGCAGCGCGCGTGAGCCGTAGCGCTTGAGCACGAGCAGCGTGAGCAGCGGCCAGACGACGTAGAACTGCTCTTCGATCGAGAGACTCCACGTGTGCTCGAGCGGAGAAGGCGCAGCGAACAACTGCCAGTAACTGCGATCGCCGAAGATGGCGTACCAGTTGGCAAAGTAGCCGAGGCTAGCGAGCGCTTCGTTGCGCAGCGCCAGTTGGTCCTCGGGCCGGGCGAAGAATCGGCCGTAGACGGCGATCGCTGGCATCAGAGCGAGCAACGCTGGCATCAAGCGACGGAAGCGCCGCACCCAAAAGGCACGCAAGTCGATGCGGCCGGTGTCGCTCCGTTCTTTGAGCAGCAGCGCCGTGATTAGGTAACCCGAAAGCACGAAGAAGAGATCGACGCCCAGGTAGCCGCCCGGCAAAGCGCCGTCGGCGTGGAACAACAACACGCCAGCCAAGGCGAGTCCGCGTAAGCCGTCCAAACCTGTCAGGTGGACAATGCGGCTAGAGGGCGCTCGGGCGTCGGTCACGGGGGCGGCGAAACCTAACAGCCTCGGCCCGGTTCCCTAGAGGAAATTTGCAGGAGAAAACCTGTGTTTCGTGAATGTTTTGCGATGTTTAGCGTTCGCGGTGCGGCAATCCGCTGTCACTGTTTCGATAGTTGGCTCGTATGGGCCCACAGAAGGTGGACGCACCTCGTGGCAGGGCCAGACTCGCATCGCATGCGCAAGGCACCCACTTGGTTCGAGTTCTGCTGGGTGACGCTGATTCTGGCGTCCGTTGGCGCGTGCAGGGGACCACAGCCGGGCCAGCCGGCGATCGAAAGCCCGGGCCCTGCGGCGCAGCCCGCGAGCACGGCAGCATCTCTGCTCGACAGCCCGGCATATCGCCAATGGGAGCTGCCGGAGATCGCTGGTGTGTGGCGCGCGCGGTCCATCAAACAGGATGCCGCGGTCATCGACCTACTGATTGCGCCACGAACATTCGCGATGGATGACGACGCCCTCGAGCGCTGGGTGCACGAGGCAGCGAGCGGCGTCGCGCGCTACTACGGAACCTTCCCGGTGTCGCGCACGCTCGTCGTCGTGGTCGGCGCCGACTCGGGTCTCAATGGCATCACACGCGGCGAACAGGGCGCTTCGGTGCTCTTGCAACTCGGTGCGGACTTGACCGAGGAGAAGGCGCGCAGCGGTTGGATCCTCACGCACGAACTCTTGCACATCACATTTCCGAGCCTCGATCGTCGCCGTTACGCTTGGGTCGGCGAGGGACTTTCGTCCTACCTGGAGCCCCTCGTGCGCGTCCGCGCTGGCACGCTGACCGTCGATGAGTTGTGGCGCGATCTTCTGCGCGACGCGGCTCAAGGGCTGCCGGAATCCAACGACCAGGGTCTCGATCATACGCCCACTTGGGGTCGCACCTACTGGGGCGGGGCGCTCTTTTGGCTGGAAGCCGACTTGACCATCCGCGAGCAAACGGGAGGCAGGCACTCGCTCGACGACGCGCTGCGCGCGATCGCTAGGAACGGCGGCACCGTCACCGCGACTTGGACCATCGAGCGGTTGCTCGAGACAGGCGACAAGGCAACGGAAACGCACGTGCTTTCCGAGCTGCATCGGCTGCGCGGCCAGACGCCAGCAGCGCTCGAGCTGGATTTGCTCTGGCGAAGGTTGGGCGTGCGGCTCGAGGGCGAGCGCGTCGTGTTCGACGATGCTGCGCCCTGGGCAGAGCTGCGCGTTGGACTCACCGTGCAGTGAAGGGGGCGCGGCCTGATGAACACTCGTACCACATGACGACCCATTATCGACTAGGCTCCCCGTGTGCTTCGAGAGAAATCGCAGACCTACGGAGATTGTCGAAACTGCATCGAAGCATTGGGCGCAGGACTCGGAGCAAATGGCTGTGCAGTCTCTTGCAACCTACCTCTTGCATTGAATGCGCCTCCCGACTGAGACCAACGCGCACGCGCTTTCGCTCGCCACGATTCATGTCCAAATCTCGAGGAAATCGACGATAGAGAGCACCATGAAACCCACGAAATTTCGCGCTTTTTGTCTGGCTTCGCAGCTGCTGTTACTGGCCGCTGCGTGCGCAGACGAACGCCCCTCCACGGACGCTCGACTCGGTGACCCCTGCGAAGGCTGTTCACACTGCAGACCATCACTCGAACCCTGCGAATGTAGAGTCTGCGTTGGACTGGCATACGATCCGGAGGCCTCCGCGGTATTGGCCTGCGGTGACGCGTCCGGCAAGTGGGAGCTATCGGTAGCGTGCCCTGGCGGTGGATCAGTGCAATGTATCGAAGCAAAGGGCGGATATCAGGTCTCCTGCTTGGACGCGCACGGGAACGAGATTCCGCTCAAATAGACGCAGAAAGGCAAAGCATGATCCAGCAAAACGAAGGTCCTAGGACCATTCGCTCGAGCCATTCGAGCACGACGAGAATTAGTCGGTTGTTACTCGGTTACCGCACAGTCTTCCTAGTCGCGTGCGGCGCACTGGGAGCCTGCAGTGGCTCACAATCCGATACCAACGATGATGGCGCCGAGGCTGCGATCGACGAAGCTGCCCTCCTAAAAGATCTCGACGCCGCGGAGCAGAAGGAATTGTGCCTCTCCATCGCTGGAACCGAGAAAGCAATCGCCCAGCGCTGCGGGATCAAGGCCATGCTTCAAGCGCGCCTGGGGCCCGAGAGCGAGTATCCCTCGCAATGCGATCTGTTGGCCGCAGCTTGCGTCGACAGTCGGGATGACGGCTCGATCGACACCGACTGCTCGGTGGACGTCCAATACAAGGACTCCTGTACCCTGACTGTTGGGGGATATTTGGATTGCGTGCAGCCCGAAGGTTCCAATGACCAGATCTTGGGATGTGAAACGCCGTATCAGAAGGCCGTCGACTACGTAGTCCCCACCCAGCCCTTATTGCCCGCCGCCTGCGACCCGCTGCTCGACTGCTACGGCCAAAACTGAGCTGAGCCGGAATCGTTGCTGCCCTGGTGATGCCGGGCGAGCTACTCACGGAGTAGCTTCGCGCGCCCAGCACGGCTCAAACCGGCGTTTCGAGCGCGCTTGTCACGGCCGTTAACAAGAGTGCGGCCGTGAAAGGCTTGGCCAAGAAGGGGTGCGCGAGGTCGGCGTGGGTGGCAGCCTCGTTGTAGCCGCTGATGAACAGCACGCGTGGCGACGGGCCCTTTGCGGCGAGTAGGTGCACGAGTTCGGGACCGCTCATCGGCGGCATCACGACGTCGCAAATCATCAGATCGATGGTCTTGCCGTGCTGGCGCCAAATCGATTCGGCCTGCTCGGGAGAATAGGCGACGTGTACGTTGTGCCCCCTGGCGACCAGGATGCGTCGCGCGACTTCGGCCACGCTCACTTCATCGTCGACCACCAAGAGTTCTAGCGGCCGCTCGGCGGGCGGTGTGGCATCGGTGCCCCTGGCGCTGCTTGCGGGCGCTGACTCTGCCGTGGCTGGGATCACAATGGTGAACTTCGATCCCCCATGTTCGCCGGCCTCGACGCGAACGCTCCCGCCGTGCTGCTCGGCCGTGCCGAATACCGTGGCCAGGCCCAAGCCTGTTCCGCCTGAGCCGTGTCGCGTGGTGTAGAAGGGCTCGAAAATGTGCGGCAAATCCGTCTCGCTGATGCCTGGCCCTTCATCGGTCACCGAAAATTCGACCCAAGCGCCTTGCTCCGCGCTGCCAGTCGCAATCGTCAACAGGCCGCCTTGTGCGGTGACGTTCCTGGCGTTGACGACGAGATTGACCAAGGCGCGCTCGATTTCGACGGAGTCCACTCTGACGTGGGGCAAGCCCAAGGGGAGTCTGGTTTCGAGTCGGATCTGATCGCCGACGAGCCGCTGCATGAGACTCATCGTCGAGCGCACGAGCTCATTGGGATCGACCAGCTTGAGCGAGAGCTGCGCGCGCCGTCCGAAGGCGAGCAGGCGTCGTGTCAGGTTGGCGGCGGAGTCGACGGCGCGGAGGCAGTCGTCCAGTTCAGGCCGGCTGCCGACCTCGTCGGCCAAGAATTCGAGGTTGCCGGTTACGATCGTCAACAAGTTATTGAAATCATGGGCGATACCCCCCGCCAGGCGCCCGACGGCTTCCATCTTTTGCGAGTGTACGAACTCTTCGCGCCTGTGCACCTGGTCCGTGATGTCCAGCATCGTGCCGCGGAGCTCGACGCGGCCACTGGTGCCCAGAAACCGGCCACCCTTGAGTCGAACGTGGCGCAGCTCACCGTCTGGACGGAGCAGTCGCCCATCCATTTCGCCGGCCTCGGGGTGCTGCAGGCTGTTCATGTGCTGTTCGATGAAGCGCGGACGATCTTCGGGCACGAAGCATTCCAAGAACATCTCGACGCGAGGTGTGACGTTGTCTGGAAGGCCTGCGATGCGGCGGAATTCCTGCGACCACTCCAGTTCGAGGGTTTCGGGATCGAAGCGCCAACTGCCGAGCTGTGCGATGCTTTGTGCCTCGGCGAGCAACGCCAAGGTGTTGCGCAGCTGGGTCTCGACGTGAAGGCTGTCGGTGCGATCCAGACGGGCAGCGGCGCGTTGAAGTTCGGCGACTTGGGCGCGCAGAGCCGTGACCTCGCGCAGGAGAGCATCGTCGTCTTTGCCCTCTCGTTCGCCTTGCGCCATGAGGATCGATGGTATCGCCCCCGCCGCCGATCGGCCAGACGTTGCGGGTTCGCTTGCCACCAACCAGCGTGGCCCGTAGTTGACCCGCGAAGCGCGGCGGCGGTAGGCCTCTCCCATGACCGCCATCGAGCTTTTGCACTCGCCCGAGCTCACGGGGCTGCGCGGGTTGCTGCATTTCGCGAAAGATCCGCTGCTTGCCTTCGAGCAGGCGCGGAAGCTGCATGGCACGTTCGTCGCTTACGAGCAGGGCGGACGAAGCATGCGGCTCGTGATGGAGCCGAGCCTGGTGGACGAACTCCTGGTTCGCCACGCCGACAAGCTAGAGAAGGATCTGTTCACCCAGGCGCTCCGGCCCCTTTTGGGCAATGGCCTTTTGACCAACGACGGTCCGCCGTGGAAAGGGCAACGACGGCTACTCGCACCGTCGTTTCATCCGCGGCAGATCGGCAAGTTCGCCGAGATGATGGTGAGCACGACCGAAAAGTACGTGTCGGGTCTGGGTGCCGAGCAGTCGCGCGACGTTCACGCCGACATGATGCAGCTCACGCTCGAGATCGTGCTTGCCACGTTGTTGGCTCCGACGCCGAGCGCACGCGGGACGTGGGGCGCTTGCTGGACGTGGCCATGGACGACTACCGCAGGTTGACGATGTCGTTTCGCGTCGCGTTTCCGGCCTGGTTTCCCTTTTACTCGCGGCTGCGCTTCGCGCGCACGGGTCGCAAACTGCGTTCTGTCGTCGAAGACGTCGTGCGCCAGCGGCGCGACCGTCCGTCGGGCGACGACATGCTCTCGCGCTTCTTGGAAGCCCGGGACGAGGAGGGTCGCGGCATGGACGACCGGCAGTTGGTGGACGAGTGCTTGACCGTGCTCTTGGCCGGTCACGAAACGACCGCGCTG
>Ga0163144_10027237_pt1 | contig 11075 bp, 8 predicted proteins | sample OliLak19BULKMAT1_FD_123175 | JGI IMG/M metagenome (GOLD analysis project Ga0163144, IMG submission 123175) | Freshwater microbial mat bacterial communities from Lake Vanda, McMurdo Dry Valleys, Antarctica - Oligotrophic Lake LV.19.BULKMAT1 | ecosystem: Environmental > Aquatic > Freshwater > Lake... | reverse complement strand
GCGCAGCCTGGCCTTGGGCCATGGGGGGGCGGGTCCGTGCACCGCTCGCCCGAAGAAAGCGAAGGCCGGATTTACTCCGGCCGGAGCGAAGGGGCCATGGGGGGCGGGTCCGTGCACCGCCCCCCAACTTAGGACGTAATCATCGCCTTCACGTTGGCGTGATCGGCCTTCGAGACGAGCGTCGAACCGCGGAGCTTTCGCTTCCGGCTTTTGGCCTTCTTCGTGAGGATGTGGCGCTTCATCGAATGGTTGCGCTTGATCTTGCCGGTGGCGGTGAGCTTGAAGCGCGCAACCGCGGCGCGCTTCGTCTTCTTCTTGATTTTGGTCTTGGGCTTTCGCATTGGTTTATTTCTAAAGTTCTCGAGGAATTGGGGATTCTACGCGACCGCAGTCGGGTTTCGGGCGGCGGCCCCCCACAAACGAGCGAAGCGACTTTGCGCTTGAAGGGGTTTGCGAAGCGAAGCCATCGAGAAAACCCCCGGGGCCTGCGCCGAAATGAGTTCGGCTCCAGCCTGATTCTACTTCTCCGGGGGCCGGCCTGGTTTCTTTTTGATCTCTCTCAGGCTTTCGGAGCGTCGGCGGCCGGCTTGGCCTTGTCTGCCGCCTTCTTGGGGGCTTTTTCGGCTTTCTCGGGGGCCGGCTTTCCGTCACGTTCCGGCTTGGCACCGCCCTTGGCCTTCGCCTCGTTCAGCTTGGCGGTGGCCTTCGCGAGTTCCTTACCCGGGGAGAGGATCTGCGTCATCATGTTGCCTTCCAGACGCGGGGGCACCTCCACGATGGCGGAGGCTCCGAGATCGGCGGCCAGCTTGCGGAGGATGTCGAGACCCACGTGCGAGTGGACGATCTCGCGGCCGCGGAACTGCACGAGCGACTTCACCTTGTTGCCCTCGGCGAGGAAGCGTTCGACGTTGCGCTTCTTGAAGTCGAAGTCGTGATCGTCGACCTTGGGCCGGAATTTCACTTCCTTGATCTGGATGTGCTTCTGGTGTTTCCGGGCCTCGTTCTCGCGCTTGTTCTGCTCGTAGAAGAACTTGCCCGCGTTCATGATGCGGCAAACCGGCGGCACCGCCTGGGGAGCCACCTCGACGAGGTCGAGCTCCTTTTCGAGGGCGATGGAGAGGGCCTGTTCGGGAGGCATGATGCCGAGCTGCGCGCCATCCGCATCGATGACACGGATCTCCTTGACGCGGATTTTTTCGTTGATGCGGACGGATTTGGGATCTATGGGGCACCTCCGGTGTTTGACGCCTGCGGCCCTTGAGCGCGCGGGTCGTCTCCAACCAAGACTGAAAGACGGGAAATCACGATGGCTCCTCGTTCACGTTGTGCGTGGCGACGAGTCCTGAAAGTTTGGCGGCGAACGAGGCAACCGGAAGGGCACCGAGGTCGCCTTTGAACCGATGGCGCACCGCGACCGTACCTTCGGCCACTTCCTTGTCGCCGACCACCAGCATGTAGGGAACCTTCTGCGACTGGGCTTCCCGGATCTTGTAGCCGAGCTTCTCGTTGCGCTCGTCGACCTTGACGCGGAACGTCCCGAGTTCGGCGGCAACCCTGCGGGCGTATTCATTGTGGTTCTCGACCACGGGAATCACCACGGCCTGCACCGGAGCGAACCACACCGGGAAAGCCCCCGCGTAGTTCTCGATGAGCAGCGCGATGAAGCGCTCGAAGCTCCCGAAGATCGCCCGATGGACCACGATGGGCCGGTGATCGGCGCCGTCCGGGCCCGTGTACCAGAGGTCGAATCGCTCAGGCAGCTGATAGTCGAGCTGGATGGTGGCGCACTGCCACTTGCGGCCGAGTGCGTCGGTGATGTCGAAGTCGATCTTCGGGCCGTAGAAGGCGCCGTCGCCCGCGTTGATTGTGTATTCCTGCTTCGCCGCCTCGAGCGCTGCCTTGAGCTGCGCCTCGGCGTTGTCCCACTGCGCGATCTCGCCGAGAAACTCGGGCGGCCGCGTGGAGAGTTTCATCTCGACCTTGAGGCCGAAGTCGGTGTAGACCTTCTGCACCAGGCGGAGAGCGCTTTCGACTTCACTCGCAATCTGATCCGGAGTGATGAAGATGTGGCCATCGTCCTGTGAGAACTGCCGCACACGGGTGAGGCCGGACAGGACGCCCGAGGCTTCGTTGCGATGCAGCACGCTCTGGTCGTGGAAACGAATGGGAAGCTCACGGTAGCTGCGCTTCTCGGCCCCGAACATCAGCATGTGGCCCGGGCAGTTCATGGCCTTCATGCCCATGACTTCATCGCCCGAGTGGATCTCGAACATGTTCTCGCGATAGTGGAACCAGTGCCCCGACATCTCCCAGAGCTTCTGGTTGTAAACGAGCGGTGAACGGACTTCCGTGAAGCCGGCCGACTTCACCACATCGCGCATGTAATCGGCGAGTATGTTCCACAAAATGGTGCCCTTGGGCAGCCAGAAAGGCGCCCCCGGAGCCCAGGCGTGGGTCATGTAGAGCCCAAGTTCCTTGCCGACCTTGCGGTGGTCGCGCTTCTTGGCCTCGGCGAGATTGAAAAGGTGCTTGTCCAGCTCTTCCTTGGTGAAGAAGCTGTACCCGTAGATGCGCTGCATCGACGGGTTCTCGGGCTTGCCCTTCCAGTAAGCGGCGGCCGGCGACGGATTGAGCTTGAAGGCCTTGATGTGGGATGTGCTCGGCAGGTGAGGCCCGAGACAGAAGTCGATGAAGGGGCCCATCGTGTAGCACTGGACCACGTCCCCCGCTTTCTCCTCGATGAGCTGGCACTTCAGGGTCTGGCCTTTTTCGCCGAAGACCTTGAGCGCTTCCTCTTTGGGCAGGAGCTTCTTCTCGATGGGCCGGTTCTGCTTGACGATGTGCGCCATCTTCTTTTCGATGGCGGTGAGATCTTCCGGAGTGAACGGCTTGCTGGTCAGGAAATCGTAGAAGAAACCGTCGTCGGTGGGCGGGCCGATGCCGCACTGGGTATCGGGGAAAAGCTCGGTGACCGCGGCCGCGAGCAGATGCGCGGAAGAATGGCGGTAGATCTCGATAGGGGAGTCCGCAGGCTTGCTCTCACCGGAAGGACCAGTCAGGTCATTCATTGAGGCTGGGGGGCCGCAGAGAGCGGACGGAAGGCGATGCTAAGCCCTCCCGACCCCCGCGCTCCGGCCAAAGTGAAGTTGGCCTGCGCTAGCGGCAGTTCGATGTGTGACATCAGCGTGAGCTGAAGGGGGAGCGGATCATCAAATCGCGTTCGGTCCTATTGTTTCGCTGGAGATCGAGAGTGGGAGCCTGCGGCATGGTAGGCACGGATGGAATTGAACCATCGACCCCTTCCGTGTCAAGGAAGTGCTCTACCACTGAGCCACGTGCCTGAATTCCGAGGGACCGCAAGGTTCCTGTGAACTTCGGAGAGTATCGAAGCCTGCCGGGGAGTGTCAACTTTTGATCTGGGGCGGCAATAGATCGAAGTCGCGGAATCGGCCCCCGATCAAGGGCGCCCACCAGTGGCGACCCTACGATTGAAGGCGTCTGGGAGGCCCGACCGAACCGGCGATCTGCGGTTCGCCGGTCGGCGCGGCGATCGCACGACCGATCTGTAGCGGCGTGCAATCTGAGGATCCCCACGCCCGCGGCCGGGTGCTCCGATCGCTGTCAGTCTCAAGAAAGGCCAACGACCCATGGCGGACGCCCATCGTGACCTGCTTCCGAAGCTCAAAAGCCAGCTCGGAACCGTGATCCTCGGAAAGCCCGAGGCGCTGGATCAACTGCTGATCGGTTTGCTTTCCGCAAGCAACATCCTCCTGGAGGACGTGCCCGGGGTCGGAAAGACCACACTCGCCAAGGCGCTGGCCCTGTCGTTCGCGGGCAACTTCAAGCGCGTTCAGTTCACCCCGGATCTGCTGCCAACCGACATCACGGGTTCTTCCGTTTACAACCCCCAGGATGGCAGCTTCACCTTCAAGGAGGGTCCGGTCTTCTGCAACATTCTGCTTGCGGATGAAATCAACCGCGCCTCCCCGCGTACGCAGAGCGCGCTGCTCGAGGCCATGAGCGAACGCCAGGTCTCGATCGAGGGGCGCACCATGCCGCTGCCCCACCCCTTCCTGGTCATCGCGACCCAGAACCCGGTCGAGTACCACGGCACCTACCCTCTCCCCGAAGCACAGCTCGACCGTTTCGGACTGCGGCTCGCTCTCGGCTATCCAGCACCCGAACTCGAAGTGGATGTGTTGTTCAGCCAGACCCATCACCATCCTCTGGAGGACCTGCAACCCGTCATCGATCCGGGCGGCATTCTGAAAATGCAGTCGGCGGTGCGCGCGATCAAGGTCGAGCGAAGTCTCGGGCGTTACATCGTCGGGCTTGCGGACGCGAGCCGCAAACACCCCTCGCTCAAAACCGGATGCTCGCCTCGCGGCACGCTCGCGCTCTTTCGCATCACGCAGGCCCGCGCCTATCTCGAGGGCCGCGACTACGTGGTGCCCGAAGACATCAAGGCTCAGGCGATTCCCACTCTCGCGCACCGTCTCGCGCTTGATACCAAGGCCCGCTACGCCGGCCTCCAGAAAGAGGATGTGGTGCGACAGATCCTCGACCAGGTCCCGATCGGCGTCTGATGCCCGCGGCGCCGGAACCGCTCGGTGTACGGCTGCGCCGCGCCCCTCTCCTGGGCGGGCTGCTGCGGTCGTGGGATGTCCGCCTGACCCCGCGCGGCCGATTCCTGCTGATCGCACTGGCCCTGCTCGGGCTCGCAGGGGGCGACACCCGCAAGACCCACGCTTATCTCCTCTTCTCTGTGGCCTCCGGGCTCTTCGCGGCCGCTGTCGTGTTCGCGTTCCGATTCAGACCGCGGGTTGATGTCGCGTGCGAACTGCCACCGCGCGCGACCGCGGGAACACCCTTGACGCTGCGCGTTGTCGTCACGCCGCGCGGTGCTTCGGGAGGCGAAGTTTTGGTCGAAATGCCTCGACCGGTCCTACCCACCGAAGTGCTTCGTGTGGTTCCGGTGAGTGCGTTCCTGAGCCTGGGTGCCGAAGCCGAGGAAGTGACCGCAACCCTGACCCCCGAACGGCGCGGCCGCTATCGCTTTCGCGGCGCGCGCGCTCGGCGAACCGATCCGCTGCGCCTGATGACCACACTCCCGGTTGCCGCCACTGACGAGAGCCTTCTTGTGTATCCGCGCTTCTGGCGCCTCGACCAGTTTGATGTACCGGTCGGCCGCAGCTACCAGCCGGGTGGCATTCCCCTCGCCTCCAGCACCGGCGATGCCATCGAGTTTGTGGGCACGCGCGACTATCGGGAAGGCGACCCCATCAAGAACATCCACTGGCGCTCGTGGGCGCGGCGCGGCAAGCCGGTGGTGAAGGAGTACCAAGCGGAGTACTTCAGCCGGGTCGCCCTCATCCTGGACACGTTTTTGAAACCGGGGTTCGCCCCGAAGGATCGTGCGGCTTTCGAAGCCGCGGTGTCCACGGTGGCATCGATCGCCGACTGGTTCAGCCGTGGGGAAGCGGTGGTCGATGTGCTCGCGGCCGGTCCCGATCTTTATGAGGTCAGCACGGGGCGCAGCCTCGGGTATCTCGAGAACATCCTCGATGTCCTCTCCTGCCTCGAGCCTTGTTCGGATCCTCCCTTCGCCACGGTGGGGCCTCCGCTCTTCGACAAACTCGCGCGGCTCACCAGCGTCGTTGTGGTGATGCTCGACTGGGACGACGCGCGCGAACGTTTTCTTCGCAGCGTTCGTGATCAGGGAACCGCGGTGCGCGCGATCATCGTACGTTCCGGCGACACCACGAAGTCGTGGGCGGGGGCTGCGGGCGACATTGGTGTCTTCTCGCAAATGACACCCGAGGATGTGGAGCGGGCTCTCCAGGCCGCGGTGCGCGGATGAGCTTCTCCCGGCCCCGCCTGCCTCATCTCCTGATCTGCGGTTTCGCGGCGTCGTGCGGGATTGTGGTCGCGCTCGTCCTTCGCTCCCCGGTGGCGGCAGCCCTGGCCCTGATTCCGGTGGCCGCGATCTGGGCCTCCTGGTCGATGCCGCGGAAGGTCGCGGCGACCGCAACGTGGATCGCGCGTGGTGGCGCCCTCGCGGTCATCGTGGCGGGCCTGATCTTGTCCGCGTATCCGGTGGTGCCCGAACGAGAGCTCTTCGCGGTGGTCAGCACTGTCGCTCTGGTCCTTCTTTCCTTTGGAGGTTTGCTGTTGCTGGCTCGGCAGCCGCCCGGGGCTGGAGTCTCCCCGGCGATGATCGGGGCACTGGTGGCTGCGTTTTTGCACCCGGATGCGCCGTGGGTGAGGACGGTTTCAGGGTTCGCGGCGATCTTCCTGGTCGCATGGCTTGTGAGCAACGACGATGGGCGGGCCGCTCCGCGCCGTGTGCGTCTGCTGCCGGCTTCGATCTTCCTCGTGATCGCCGCGTCCGCTGCGGCTGGTGTGGCGATGCTGCTCCCCTGGGCTCAGCCGCAAGTCGAGCTGTACGCCGCTCGGATGATCTCCAACGATCTCGAGGCCGCGGTCGGGCTCTCGACGGAATCGCGATTGGGCGAAGTCGAGCAGCTCGCGCAGTCCAAGCGCATCGCCCTTCGCTACTACGCCGATCGCGCCTCTAACCTGCGGGTGCGGGTCTTCACCGGATTCGACGGCCGGGCCTGGAAAGCGGACCCCAGACGACCACAGGCGCTTCAGAAGATGCGTGCCCCTGCAGGCCTCTGGCCTCTGTTCGACGAAACGCCGGGCCTGGCCAGTGGCCTCACAGCGGTAGCACCTCCTGCGGACCTCCTTTCTGCGCGGGTCGTGGTGCGTTCGCCCGAGCGCGGCGCGATGCCGGTGCCCGCACACACTGTGGCGGTCAAGGTCGAAGACGTGGCGATCGAGTACACCCCTTCGGGCGTACTTCTTCCATCAAGCCGCGCCGCGGTCTACGCAGTCTTGTTCGCTGCCGCCGCCCCTGACGAGAGCGCCCCGGGACCCGAGATGCTCGCGGTGCCTGAAAAGATCGATCCCCGTTTGCGGGATCTCGCGGCCACGCTCGCAGGCGCCTCGCGGACCCCCGCGGAAATCGTCGATCGCGTGGTCGGACATTTCCAGTCGGGCTATCGCTATTCCCTGAACGTGGGGGCCTTTCGCACCGGCGACCCTGTGGCGGAGTTCGTCTTCGAGAAGAAGAAGGGTTACTGCGAATACTTCGCCTCCGCCAACACCTTGCTGTTGCGGCTTGCCGGCGTTCCCGCGCGTTACGTGACGGGCTACGCGGTGCGACCCTTTCATCGCTCGGGTTCGCACTATGTCATTCGCGATTCCGACGCCCATGCCTGGACCGAGGCCTACATTCCGGGTCGAGGTTGGGTCGAGGCGGATGCCACACCGGCGGGGGACTACGAGGCGGTCCATGGCAATCCGCCGAATGGCGGAATTGGGGCGGCCTTCGGCGCGCTTTACGATGAGGCGGCGGCCCTCTTTGCTCAAGGCGGCAGTCTCGGCCTTCTGCGGGGATTGGGTCGCACCGCTTTCGAGCACCCGGTGGGACTCGCCCTTCTGGTCGCGGCGGCGATGGCCCTCAAGTTCCGGAAGCGTCTGCGAAGGATGCGCGCATCGAGCGCTCTTGCTCCGACCGATGTCACGACCTACGAGTTCCTGACTCCACAGATGCGAAGCCTGCTCGGAAGCCTTGATACCCTCTTCGCGCAGCGTGGCTCTCCGCGCCGGCCCTCGCGCGCCCCCCGAGAGCACGCGCTGGACCCCGCCGTCGCTCTTCAATCGGACGAGCGCCCGGTCTGTTTGAAGGCCGTGGACCTGCTCTATTCGCAGGCCTACGGAGGCGCCCCGCCCGACATCCGCGAACTCGAAGCGATGACCACCACCCTCACCACCCTCGCCGCCCCGGGAATGAAGCGCCGCCTCGATTAGGACTTGGGGCCGGGGAGGCCACCCTTCGGCAAGCTCAGCGCATCGCCCCTACAATTCCGGAAACCGCGACGCCGATCTGGTGGTGGCCGGAGCGAATGTAGAGGCAGGCCTAGTGCCTGCCCTTTCCGCACGGAGCGGCGGGGGTCTCACGGCCATCCAGAACGCGCGGGCGGCCACCCTTCGGCAGGCTCAGGCACCGCCTCTACGATTTCGGAAACTGCGACGCCGATCGGCTGGCGGGCGGAGCGAATGCAGGGGCAGGCCTCGTGCCTGCCCTTTCCAACTAGACTTGGGACGATGATTGCGACGGATCGCGCTTCGCGGACCATTTCGTTCGACGCCCTCAAACAGCCGCTGTCCCCGCTCTTCCGCGATTACCTCGCGTCGCGCGGCCGGGCCTCGGATTTCTACCCGCTCGGCTTCTCACGCGAAGATATGGCGAAGGTCGCCGAGGCTACGGCGGCCTACCCCCATCCTCGCGCCGAGGTGGCTGATGCGCTTTCCGGTGAACAACCTGAAGGAAGCGAAGCGCGAGCGAATGCCGAGGCTCTGCGCGATCCCAAAACCCTGGCCGTGGTTACCGGGCAGCAATCGGTTCTTTTCGGCGGTCCGCTCTATGTTCTCTACAAGGCTCTCGCGGCCATGGAACTAGCGCGCGCCATGAGCGAGTCCCTGAAGACCCGGGTGGTGCCGATCTTCTGGGTGGCCTCGGACGACCACGACTTCGCCGAGATTCGCGCCACCACGATGATGGACGGGAACACCGAACTGAAGACACTTCGGTATGAGCCCGCCGAGGAGCCGAACCTCCGTCCTGCGTCGACCATCATCCTCGACCAGACCATCGATGGTCTGGTTCGGTCGGTCCGCGAGCTCCTGCCGGTCTCGCCCTGGCGCGACGACGTCTGCGATGCGCTCGTAGCCGCCTATCGCCCCGGGGTCTCGATCAGCGGGGCGTTCAGCAAACTTCTCCAGCATTTTCTCCCGGGCCTGGTGATTATGGATCCGGCGCTACCTCGCCTCAAGGCTCTGATGCTTCCAGTGGTCGAGCGCGAGATCGCCGAGTCGTCTCCCACGTCCAGGCTGGCCGCGGCCATCGGAGAGAAACTCCTGGCTGCGGGCTATCACCAGCAGGTCCCGGTGCGCGCGAGTGGTTTCCTCAACCTGTTCCTGGTGGACGGCGGAAAGCGCCGCGCGCTGGGCCTGAGCGACAAGGGGATTGAGGTTCGCGGCGGCAATAAGGTAATGGCGCCCGCCGAACTGCTGACTCGTCTCGCCGCATCTCCCGCGGATGCGAGTCCGGGGGTCATGTTGAGGCCGTTGGCCCAGGACCACCTTCTGCCTACCATTGCGTACATCGGCGGTCCCGCGGAGGTCGCGTATCACGCGCAGATTGGTCCGTCCTACGCTCACTTTGGAATACCGCGCCCGGTGATCTTTCCGCGTCCGTCGTTCTCCCTGGTGGATGCGGCCACCGCTCGGGCCATGGACGCGGAGTCGCTGAGCTTCGAGGACCTGCAGACCGACACCGAAACCCTGCTCGCCCACGTGGCGCGCGAGGCCAATCCGGAAGTGGAGAAGGTGTTCGCCGAGGCGCGGGTCGAAATCGAAGGCGCTTTCCAGAACGTCGAAGAGACCCTCGCCAGGCTCGACTCCACGCTGCGCGGCGCCGCGCAGTCCGCGGCCGGCCGCGCGTTGCACCAGGTAGAGGGCCTTCAGGAGAAGGCCCTCCGCTCGATGAAACGGCAGGACGCGACGCGGTCGGAACGACTGCGCCGCACCCGCGATTTCGTTTTCCCGGGAGGCGCTTTGCAGGAACGCGGGGTTTCCTGGATTTCCCTTATCGCCCGCTACGGCCCGCCGATCATTGACGACATCCGCCGCCATATGGATCCGTGGGCGAAGGGCCATCAGGTGTTGCCGATATGAAGATTGGGATGATCGCACCTCCGCTCGGGACCGCTTCGATGACGGTGGCGGCCTCGCTGTCGCGCAACCTCGCCCGACGTGGTCACGAGGTCCACTTCATCGGCCACCGTTCGGGCACGCCCTATCTCGCCGAAGACGGGGTGAGCGAGCACGTGATCGACCCGTCCACCTGCGGCACCACCGACCCTCCGATGCACGATCTGGCCCTCGCCGCCAAGATCGCGGCCGTGGCCGAGGAGGCGAAGCTCGACCTCATCCACGTCCATGCCGCCATTCCTCATGCGGTGGCCGCGGCTCTCGCCACTCGGATCATGGGGAACCATCCGCCGCGCCTCGTCACCACGCTGCATGGCGCGGAGCTTCCGCTCATCGCCTCGGACCTGTGCCTGCTGGGCCTTGCTCGCAACGGCCTCGACAGTTCGGACGCCGTGACCTGCGTTTCCCACGCGCTGAGAAGGGAAGTGCTTCAGAAGTTTGGGGCGAGGAAGCTGCACGTGATTCCAGACTTCCTCGACACCACGCCCCGCACGTTTCGGGTGGGCAGTTCGACGCGGCCCGCGGTTCTCCATATCTCAAACTTCCGTCCGGGGAAGCGCATCGACGTCGTGCTTCAGACGTTCGCCCGCGTGTTTCGGGAGCTGCCCGCCGATCTGCTGCTGGTGGGCGATGGTCCCGAACGCGCCATGGCCCGCGAGATGTCACGATCGCTGGGCCTGGAGTCTTCGGTGAAGTTCCTCTCGGGTGTCGAGAGCTACGAAGCCCTTCCGGAGGCGGACGTTTTTCTTCTGCCTTCCGAGAACGAGTCGTTCGGCTTCGCGGCACTCGCGGCCATGGCCGCGGGCATTCCGGTGGTGGGCTCCGATGCAGGCGGCCTGCCTGAAGTGGTGAAACACGCGGAATCCGGGTATCTGCTTCCGGTGGGCGATGTCGAAGGCCTCGCCGAACGCTGCTGCGAAATCCTCCGCGACAAGGAACGCAGGAAGGCCATGGGCGAGGCCGCCCGCCATCGCGCCCAGTCCCTGTTCGGAGCCGAGCGCGTCGTCGGAGAGTTCGAGGCCCTCTACGCCAGCCTGACGTAGCGAAGCGCAAACCCTATGCGCAAGTTGGACCTCTCGTCATTGCGAGGAGCCTTTCCGTTCGGTATCGCGAGCGCGAAGCCTGCCCTTGGGGCAGCGCGAAGCCTGCCCTTGGGGCAGCGCGAAGCCTGCCCTTGGGGCAGCGCGAAGCCTGCCCTTGGGGCACGAAGCAACCCCGTCCCACCAATATGAGTT
>Ga0163144_10027236_pt1 | contig 11076 bp, 8 predicted proteins | sample OliLak19BULKMAT1_FD_123175 | JGI IMG/M metagenome (GOLD analysis project Ga0163144, IMG submission 123175) | Freshwater microbial mat bacterial communities from Lake Vanda, McMurdo Dry Valleys, Antarctica - Oligotrophic Lake LV.19.BULKMAT1 | ecosystem: Environmental > Aquatic > Freshwater > Lake... | reverse complement strand
CGTGCTGGCGGGGGTGGGGATTTTCTACCTGTATGTGGTCAGCAGCACGGGGACGAGCTCGTCCTCGTCGACGAAGCAGGCGGCGTCAGCGCCGAGTGTGGATTCGACTGCACCGGGGATGGAAGCGGCACAGAGCGGCGCGACGGGGGAACCGCCACCGGTTGATGCGGGCGCGACGGCATCGGAGCCTGCTGCTGACGGCGCGGCGGCGCAGCCCGGGGCGGCGGGGGGCGCAGCCTCGGCGGCTACGTCGACGGGTGAGCTCTTGGCGAAGCGGTTCCCGGCGGAGATGCTGGCGACGCTGGGCCACCTGACAGCCGAGAATGATGGCGGCACGTTTCAGATGGAGCTGGAGTTTTCACCGTTTGGCGCGGGGCTGTCGCGGCTGCGACTTGCGAACCACTTTGAGCATGCGGATCGGCAGGTTCATGAGACGATCCAGCAGTTTGTGGGATTGAACGGGAGCGACCGGATCGGTGCGACGCCGATGGCCGCGGCGTCGGTGAACATCGACGGGCGGGATGTGGATCTGTCGCTCGATGTTGCGGATGCGGGGGTGACGCTGTGGCGGCAGACCGGGCCGGGCGCGTTTGAGGCGGTGATCGTGGAGCGCAGCGCGGAAGGGACGGAGCGCGAGGTTGCGCGGATCACGCGGACGTATGTGCTACGGCCCAAGTCGTATGAGTTCACGATCGAGCAGCGGTTTAGCAATGAATCGGGCCGGTTGATGAACGTGTCGTGGAGCCAGTATGGCCCGACGGATCTGCCGCTGGGCGTGATCCGGTATGGCGGGGATGTGCGGCGCGTGCGGTTTGGGTATGTGCTGCCGGCCAAGAGCGATCCGGATCAGATCGTGCTTGGGAAGCAGTACCGCCTTGCGCACGCCGGCGCGCTGGAGAAGGCCACGACGTCGCCGACGGGCGCGATGGTGTGGCCGCCGACAACGCTGTGGCCGGATGATGATTCCAAAGAGCAGCAACTGACGCTGGCGTGGGCGGGGATGACGTCGCGATACTTTGCCATGGCGATGCACCCGGTTCCGGCGCCGGGGGTGGATCTTGCAAAGCCCGCGGGGGCATCGAAGGGGTTCTCGATCGTGGAGCGGGTGGATCGGCTTGCGATCCCCGCGCCGTATGACCCGAATGCGACGGGGCATACCTCGCCGGGCGTGATGATCCTGCGGGTGACCTCGCCGAAAATGACGGTCGCGGCGGGCGCGGGGGTGGATCTGTCGATGCTGGTGTATGCGGGCCCGCTGTCGAGGGCGTATGTGGAGGCGGAGCCGGCGGGGAGCTTTTACGGCCTTGCGGAGATGGTGATCTTCACGTTTGGCGGGCCGTGCGCGTTCTGCACGTTCCAGCCGGTTGCGCTGTTTCTGCGGTGGTTCCTTGGTTTCCTGCACGACCACGTGCTGTTTGACTGGGCGCTGGCGATCATGGTGCTGGTGGTGTGCGTGCGGACATCGCTGCACCCGGTGACGCGGTGGTCGCAACTGAGCATGCTGCGGTTCAGCAAGCAGATGCAGGCGCTTGCGCCCAAGCAGAAGGCGATTCAGGAGAAGTACAAGAACGACCCGGTGAAGATGCGTGAAGAGGTCACGAAGCTGATGCGGGAGGGGCATGTTGACTACACCGCGGCGGCGCGTGGGTGTCTGCCGCCGCTTCTGCAGACGCCGATCTGGATCGCGCTGTACGCGATGATCTTCTTTACGTTTGAGCTGCGGCACGAGGCGGCGTTCTACGGGGTGATCCAGTGGATGACCAGCGGGCGGTGGTCGTTCCTTGCCGACCTTGCCGAGCCCGACAACTTCGTGAACTTCCGCGATGCCTTCAACTGGAACGGTTTCTCGATCCCTCTGCTCTCGGGGCTGATGGGGCCGATCCAGGGGTTGAACATTTTGCCGCTGCTGCTGGGCGTGGTGTTCTACATCCAGCAGAAGTACATGGCGCCGCCGTCGACGAACATGACTCCGGAGCAGGAGCAGCAGCAGAAGATCATGAAGGTGATGATGGTGGTGATGTTCCCGGTGTTCATGTACAACGCGCCGGCGGCACTGTCGCTGTACTTCATGGTGAACTCGTCGCTGGGCATTCTGGAGAGCAAGTGGATCCGTGCGCACGCGGATCAGCTTGAGAAGAAGCACGAGGCGCTGGTCGCGGCGGGGCTTGTGCCTGCGACGCCTTATGGCCGGAAGGACCGGGAAGCGGCCAAGAAGGCCGCGAAGCCGGGGCTCTTTGCGCGGATGCAAGGGGAGATTGAGCGCCGGCAGAAGCTGATCGAAGAGCAGCAGAAGCAGGCGGGGAAGAAGAAGAAGTGAATGGCGAGTGGTGAGTGAACGGGAAGCATGTCCGAGCTTTGACGGATTGGTTCGCCGCGAACGCTCGCGAGCTTCCCTGGCGTGCGGCGATTGGGGTGGCGCGGGATCCGTACGCGGTGCTGGTGTCGGAGGCGATGCTGCAGCAGACGCAGGTGTCGCGGGTGGTGGAGCGGTTTCCGAGGTTCATGGCGCGCTTCGGCACTGTGCAAGAGCTGGCAGATGCTGATGATCGCGATGTGCTGGCGATGTGGTCGGGGATGGGGTACTACCGGCGGGCGCGGAATCTGCACGCCGCGGCGAAGATGATCGTTGAGCGGTTTGGCGGGCGGGTGCCGCGGAGCGTTGATTCGCTGCGCGAGCTGCCGGGCGTGGGGCGGTATACGGCGGGGGCGATTGCCTCGATGGCGTTTGGCGAGGCGGCGCCGATTGTGGATGGGAATGTGGCGCGGGTGCTGCTGCGGGTGCATGGCCGCGCGGTTCGGCCGGATGATCGCGAGTCGCAAGGGTGGCTGTGGGAGCGCGCGGAAGAGGTGTCGCGTGCGGGGTTGCGTGCGGCGGGGGCGGGCGTGGCGAACGAGGCGATGATGGAGCTTGGGGCGAGGGTGTGTTTGCCGCTGCCGGCGACGCCGCGATGCGGGGTGTGCCCGCTGGCGGGTGTGTGCGCGGCGCATCGCGAGGGGAAGGAGATGCTGATTCCGCTGCCGAAGATGGCGGCGGTGAAGCGGACGGTGTACTGCGCGGCGGTGGTGGTGCGGGATGCGCGGGGGCGCGTGTTGCTGGAGCAGCGCGGGGAAGGCGGGATGTGGGCGGGGCTGTGGCAGTCGCCGACGGTGGAGCGCGAGGATCGGCCGCCGACGCGCGCTGAGGCCGCGCGGGGGGTAGGGATGAAGGCGGCGGAACTGGAAGCGCGGGGCGGGTTCACACACACGACCACGCACCGCGACGTCAGTTTCGTGGTCTATGCCGCATCGAACCTCAAGCAGGCTTCACCCGGGCTGCGGTGGAGAGCGCGCTCACGCCTGGGCGAACTGGGAATATCCAGTGCGCAGATGCGTGTGATCAAACTTGGCATGGGCGATGCAGTTACGGGGACTGTCGCTGCGGGGCCGCGGCAGCGCCCTGTGCGGACAGCCGCTGGTTCAACTCTGAAGCCGACATCGCCTCGACGTGCCCGTCCATAAAGAGGACGTTCACCGGGCCGCGGACGAGTTGCGGGTTCTCGTAGACCACGACGACCTGCATCGGGCTCGCGTGCTCAGTGAGCGGCTTGGTCGGGGGAAGATAGAAATACGATGTAGCAGTCTGACCATCGATGTGCGGCGTGACGAGCATCTCCGGGCCGACCATGCCCGAGGCCACGAGCCGGTCCAAGCCGTCGGGGGACTCGGGGTACCAGTCCTGGTTGTCGGAGGCGTACTGCATCAGGGCATCGCCGACCATGCGGACCTGCACGCTGCTTTTGATCTGCCGCGCGCTCTGGCGCGCCTTGCCGATGGCGGGGAGCATGACGGCTGCCATCACACCGGCGCAGTTGAAGACGGTGCCGACGATCGCGAGGACGAGCGCGGCGATCACGAGGCCCTTGCCGCGGCCCGGGAGCGCCGGCTTCACCAGTGCGATGATTGCCAGAATGATCGCGACGAACCCCACCAGCGGGACGATGAAACCCAGCACCGCGCACACGAGCGCGCCGATGGCGAGGCCCATGCCGCCCGCAGCGGGCTGAGGGGGAGGATTGAACGCTTGCCGCGGCGGAGGCTGGAACTGGGACATGCGGAACTCCGTGAGATCGATCCGGAAGTGTACCAGATCGACTCAAGGAATGAGCGGCGGGTGGGATCATCGAATCAACACCCGCAAGTGGCGCTGGGGGTATTGAACGCGCAGAAGCGTGCGCTGGGGCTTGGTGGGAAGTTGGGATGAAGCACCGGGAGTCACTGGGAATCACCGGGAATCACCGCTTTTGAGAGCGGTGCCACCAGGAGAGCGGCGCCACCCAAGATCAGTTGCCGGATTCGGTTGCGCTGAGGATTTCCTGGATGGTGGTGAGGCCGCGGGCGACCTTGGTCATGCCGTCGTTTCGCAGGGTGACCATGCCGCGTTCGATGCAGAGTCGGCGGAACTCGGCGACGTTGGGGTTTCGCGCGATGACGTCGCGGAGCTGGTCATCGACGGTGAGGAGTTCGTAGATGCCCACGCGGCCGGAGTAGCCGGTGTTGCGGCATCGATCGCAGCCCTTGGGGAGCCAGATTCCGTCGGAGTCCATGCCGTTCATGCCGAGGAACTCGGCCATCTCCTCGCCGGGTGCTTCGTTGACCTTGCAGTGGACGCAGAGGCGACGGACCAGACGCTGGGCGAGGACAGCGCGGACGGCGGCACCGACGAGGAAGGGCTCCAGGCCGATGTTGACAAGGCGGGTGATCGATCCGGGGGCGTCGTTGGTGTGGAGGGTCGAGAGGACAAGGTGGCCGGTGAGCGCGGCCTGCACGGCGGTCTGGGCGGTCTCCATGTCACGGATTTCGCCGAGCATGATGACGTCAGGGTCCTGGCGGAGCAGGGCCTTGAGGGCCTTGGCGAAGGACATGCCGATCTTGTCGTGGACCTGGGTCTGGGTGATTCCGTCGAGGTGGTATTCGATGGGGTCTTCGACGGTCGAGACGTTCATCGACTGCTTGTCCATCTGACGGAGCGAGGAGTAGAGGGTGGTGGTTTTACCCGAGCCGGTGGGGCCGGTGACCAGCACGATGCCGTGGGGCTCATCGATGGCCTTTTTCCAGATGACCATGGCCTCTTCGGAGAAGCCCAGGTCGTCGAGGCTGACGTTGATGGAGCGGGTGTCGAGGATACGTAGAACGGTCTTCTCGCCGGTGCCGTTGGGGAGCGTTGACATACGCAGGTCGAGCTTTCGACCGGCGACGGTGCAGCGGATGCGGCCGTCCTGGGGGAGGCGGCGCTCGGAGATGTCGAGGTTGGCCATGATTTTGAGACGCGAGGTGATCGCGTTGGCCATTCCGCCGGGGGGGTTCATCATCTCGAAGAGGACGCCGTCGATTCGGAAGCGGACTTTGAGCTTCTTCTCGGCGGGCTCGATGTGGATATCCGATGCGCCTTCCTTGACGGCGGTCTGGATGATGTAGTTGACGTAGCGGATGACCGGGCTTTCTTCCGCGGCCTTCTCGAGATCGACTTCCTGTGATTCCTTGGCCTTCTCGACCTGGACATCGCCGTCATCGACCTCGCTGAGGAGTTCGGAGATGTCGACGTCCTTGGTCTGCTCACCGCCTCCGAGGATCTCGATTGCGGCGCGGATATCCGACGGCGGCACCACGACGAGCTTGACGCCGGTGACGGCGAGACGACGCCGGACTTCGTCGAGGAGGAAGACGTCGTCGGGGTTGGCGGCGCCGATGATGACGCGGGTTGGCGCGTTGGGGCCGGAGCCGATCTTGGAGGTTCTGAGCGGGAGGACGAGGTGCTCTTTGCAGAACTCGGGGGAGAGTCGCTGGAGCATCTTGCCGTCAAATCCGCCATCGAGACCTTTGTGGAGATCGATTCGCTCGAAGGGGATGCCGGAGAAGGCGGCGATGCCGGAGGCGATCTTGACTTCGTCGGCCCCCTGCTCGATGAGGACTTCGGTGAGCCGGCGGCCGGGAGAGGCCTTGACGACCTGCTGGGCGGCGGTGAGCTGCTGGCTGGTGATCGCGCCGCTCTGCACGAGGAACTCGCCCAGGGGCGTTGTCGCCGCGGCGGGTTCATCGGAGCCGGGCTGGTAGACGGTGGCGAGCGCCTGGCCGACCGAGGTGCGCGAGGCCTCCGGGCCGCGGACGGGCACGGAGGGATCGTGAGAGAAGGTGACGGATTCGCGGAAAGAGCGCTGACCGCTGGGGACGGCGGGGAGTGGCGAGAAGGAACTCTCGGCGGTGTCGATGGTGTGCCGGCGGGGCGGGGGCTGGGTGAGATCATCCTGCGGGGTGAGGAGCGGGCCGCGATGGCGCGTGGCGGCCGAGTCTGGGGCCTTCTCGCCGTCGACTCCGAGTTCGTTCAGGATGTCGTCGATATCAAACTTGCCCAAGGTATTACTTCTTCTTCTTGGCGCCTTTGGGGTCGTTGGAAGCGTCGAGGGAAACGGAGAAGACCTGGCCGCGGGAGTCGATGTCGACGGCTCGGGAGTGGATGGCTTTGACGGTGAAGAGCTCGGCGAACTCATCGCCGACGCGGTAGAGGTCGCCGTTGATTCTCACGACACCGGCGTTGCCGGTGGAGTCGGCGCCCATGATGCCGTTGATCTTCATGCGGGAGATTTCGTTCTCGACCATTTTCTTGTGCGCTTCGGAGTCGCGGCGCATGCGCTCCTGGCGGGCACGCTCGGAGGCGGCGGTCTGGTCCTCGGTGGCGGGGACGACTTCCTCGCCCAGGAGGTCGGCGAGGAGGAAGGGGTTCTTCTGGACTTTGTCGGCGGGGACCTGGCAGGTGATGTTGGTGGAGGCGAGGTCCTTGAGGATGCGTTTGTGGTCGGCGGTGCTGGAGCCCGGGGACTTGGTGACGTCGTAGTCGGGCATCTTGGTGGTGGCGAAGGCGGCCATGGGGCCGATGCCTGCCTGGCGCATTCCGTAGACGATGCCGCAGCCGGCGGCGAGGAGGACCACCAGCGCGATCGTCTGGGTGGATTTCCAGGCCTTCCGCGGTGCCTGCGCGGCGTCGCTGACGGCGTTGTTGTCGGCGCCGGGGGACATGGCTTCGAGGCGGAAGGTGCCGCCGATGACTCCGTCTGGAGTGGCTTCGGCCGGGGCGTCGGGGTCGGGTGCTGCGTTGAAGTTGGTCACTGGTTGTCGCTCCCTTCGCCTTCGTAATAGATTGAGAGAACGAGCTTGGTCTTCATCTCGCCGTCGACCTTGTCGGAGCGGACGATGGAGAAGTCGGGGATCCGCATGATGCGGGGCAACTGCTCAAGCTCGAGGAGGAACTGGTAGAAGCCGTCGAAGTCTCCGGTGATCTCGATATCGATGGGCTGCTCCATCGCGAGGCCGGCGGGTGAGGTCTTGTCGGACTTCTTGAACTGGGGGACACGGAGGCTGCTCTTGCCGGCAAGGCTGGAGACCTGACGGAGGACGTTGTCCATCTCCTTGGTGCCGGGGAGGCGGGCCTGGATGGCTTCGATCGCGAGCTTGACCTGGTCGTTGGCGCGCGCGAGGTCATCGGATTGGGCGGTGGCCTGGCGGAGCTTGTCGAGCATCGCCTGCTTGTGATCGATCTCTTTCTTGGCCTTCTCGATCTCGATGTTCTGGGGCTTGAAGACCAGGAAGTAGGAGGCGATGGGGAGTGTGAGCAGCACTGCGAAGAACAGGAGCTGCCGGATGGCGGTGTTCACTTAGCGGTCTCCTTCGACGCCGGCGCGGGCGGCGTCGCTATCCTCGCGCGGGTGGGTAGGGTCCATGGGGTCGACAATGAGCGGGCGTGCAGTGGTGTTTGCACCCGGGCGCGGCGGGAGGCGGGGGACCTGGAGGGGCTCGATGTGGCGGGCGTCGGCGTTGTTGCGGAGGGAGGCTTCGATGCGGAACTTCCGCATGTTGACGTCCTCGATCTTGACATCGCCTGAGTAGAGGATCTCGACCTTGTCGAGGAGGGGGCAGTCGCTGAGCGCACGGTGGTAGTCGGCGACTTCCTCATCTGCGCTGGCGAGGCCGAGGATCTCGAGCCTGAACTCAAAGCGCGGGGCCTGGGGCTTGGGGGGCGCGGGCTTCTCGGCGTCTTTGGCGGGCTTTGCGCCGGGACGGGCGGAGGCGAGGGAGCGGGTCTGGGTGCCCTTTGCGGGCTCGGGCTTGGCCTTGGATTTGGGTTCGACGTGCCGCTTGCTCTTGAGGTTGAGCTCGGTGAGCGTGAGATTCTGGGGCATGCGGTTGATCATCTCGGCGAGGAGGATCGAGCGCGGGACCTTCTCGATGAGGGCGGTGGTGACCTCGGCCTTCTCGAGCATCTCCTGCTTCTGGGCCTCGAGGACCTTGAGCTGCTCGATCTTCTTGGTCTCGGTCGCGTATTCCTGGTTGATTTCCTGCTGCCGCTGCTTGACGGTCGACCACTGGCGGTTGGTCACGAAGAACGCGCCGACCACGCTGAGGGTGACGACGACGAAGAGGAAGACGGCGATGGCGAGGTTTCGGTTCTCCGCCTTCTTCTCGATGTAGTCCTCGGGGAGGAAGGACCCGCCCGAGCCGGGGCGGCGGTTGTGAAAGGTCATGAGAAACTCCTGATCGCGGCGGGACGGAGGGGCTTGGTTCAGAGGTCGGTAGGACAGAGCGAGAGGCCAAAGGCCACGGCCCAACCGGGCTGGGGCTGGGAGAAATCGATGCCGGCGCACGGCTCCTTGCCGGTGCGGGCCATGCGGGCGAGGGGGTCTGCGACCTGCGCGGGGAGGCGGAGGCGTTTGGCGATGTGCTGGCAGAGGCCGCGATGGCGGGACTCGCCGCCGACGAAGATGGCGCGCTGGACGCGTTTGCCGGGGAAGATGGCTTCGTAGTAGCGCATGCAGCCGGCGATCTCGTCGGTGAGGATCTCGAGCTGGTCGGTGAGATCGAACTCGGGGCCGACCAGACCTGAATCGGGCTGGAGGCGGATGTCGGCGGTGAAGCCCGCGGGCGTCATGCCGGAGCGGCGGTCCTCATCGACGAGGAGGGCGCCCTGGTCATCGTCGGGCTGTGCGGGGCCGCGGGCACGCTGGGCGTGCACACCGGTGGCCGAGAGGCTGGCCGCGCCGGGAGTCTTGGGCGCGGGCATGGGGATGGCGACGAGCTCGGCGGAGGTGAGCCTGCGGCTTCGGGCGTCGGCGATGTTGACATCGAGCATGCGGGCGACGGCATTGTCGAGTTCGCGTCCGGCCATGGGGATCGACTTGGCGAAGACCAGATCGCCGCCGTGCCCGATCGAGACCTTGGTGGTCCCGTGCGCGAGATCGAGATAGAGCGTGGCGAGCTTCTGGTCTTCGGCGCGGCGATTGACGTGGTCGAAGGCGGTGAGCGCGGCGGTGAACTCGGGGTGCATTCCGACGCACTCAAGGCGGGCATCGCGGACGGCCTGCATCATGCGGGAGATGAGGTCACGCGCGGCGGCGAGGCAGATGACTTCGGTCTTGCCGCCTGCACCGGAGCCCTGCGGGAGCGCACCGTCGACCAGGACGTGGCGGTAGATGAGCGTGTCGGGGGTGCAGCCAAGGTGCTGGGAGATGGCGGCCTCGACGACGGCCTTGAGCTCGACCCCATCGGAGCGGGGGAACTGCATGTGCTTGCAGAACATTTGCGCGGCGGGGATTGCGCAGACGGCGCGGCGGCCCTTGAAGCCCGCCGAGCGGATGACCTTGGGGAGGGCCTGGAACTGGAAGGCAAAGCGCTTGGCGGCGTCGTCACGGATGTTTTCGGGGACCTCGGCGACCGCCGCGGCGACCAGTGCGGGCGCATCGCCGCCTTCGATCTGAAGGACTTTGAGGCTGGAGACGCCAAAGTCGATCGCGATCGGGCGAGTTCCGCCCGAGAAGTGCCCGAGCGCGGCTGTCTTCATGCGACCAAACGAGAACGCCATAGCCGGGTGCCTCCGTGCGGAGGGGCGTGCATGAACATCGCACCGCCTCCGCGGGTCGTGAATCGACGCGGGGGCGGGGGATGTTGAGATGGGATGTTGCGGGGGGCGGGGGGAATGGTCGGCTCGCCCGGAGCAGGCGGCCCAGACGGCGCGACCGGCGCGGTTGACAGGGCGGTAGGTGGGGGGTCCGAGAACCTATGGCGAGCAGATGGCGGCGGTGAGTTCGGCAAGCTTGCGGAACGCGAGGGGGATATCCCAGTGCTGACGGGGGCGGTCGCCGGTGGAGTTGCTGATGATGCGCATCTCGGCGAAGGGGAGCGCGGGATGGAGGCGCGCGAGGGTGTGGGCGATGGCCGCGCCCTCCATGGCTTCGGCGATGGCGGAGGATCGATCGCGGATGGCGGCGGCGAGAGGATCGGTGCCGGAGCACGTTGAGACGGTGGCGATGGGGCCGGCAGAGTGGGCCAGGGGGGCGAGGGCGGCGAGGAGCGCGGGGTGAGCGGGGATTGCGGTGCCGGTGAATGGGCCGAGGGGGAAGCCCATGTCGGGGACGCTTTGGAAGCCGGTGGGGGTGAGGACACCTTCGTCGGCGTATGCGCTGGAGGTGGCGAGCACAGCGGAACCCAAGGGGAGGGCCGTGAGCGGCCGGAGTGCGCCGGCGATACCGAGGTTGAGGATGAGGGCGTGGCGCTGGGGGTCGGCCCTGAGCGCGGTGGCCGCGGCGGCGTTGACCTTTCCGACGCCGGTTTCGAGGAGATCGATGTTCGGGGTGAGGGGCGTGAGAGGCCAGTTGCTCGGAGCGGGGCCGGAAGAGGGGGAGGCGGAGAGGCGAAGGCCGGAGCAGATGGCGGCGGCTTCGGCGGGCGCGGCGACCACGATGAGGATGATCTGGCCGTGAAGCAGGTGGGAGAGGGGTCCTGGCATCGCCGGGAGCGTATGGTGGGGAGGAACATCTGGCTTGGGGGGCGGCACGAAGCCAGAAGATCGGTGATGTTCGGCTTTCCTACGGCCTGAGTGCCAACCGGACGACGTCTGGCCGGTTCAAGGACATATGGCCGATCGGTGGATCGGCGGACGCTGGAAGACAGAAGCACAGGATTGAGGCATTCGATGGCGCACAAAGTGAAGATGGTGCAGAGGTGTCGTTTCCGGCGTGGCGGGGCGATGCGCAAGACGATCGTGGGGATTGT
>Ga0163144_10027233_pt1 | contig 11077 bp, 23 predicted proteins | sample OliLak19BULKMAT1_FD_123175 | JGI IMG/M metagenome (GOLD analysis project Ga0163144, IMG submission 123175) | Freshwater microbial mat bacterial communities from Lake Vanda, McMurdo Dry Valleys, Antarctica - Oligotrophic Lake LV.19.BULKMAT1 | ecosystem: Environmental > Aquatic > Freshwater >... | reverse complement strand
GTAGCTTCCTGCTACGGAGTAGCTTCCTGCTACGGAGTAGCTTCCTGCTACGGAGTAGCTTCCTGCTACGGAGTAGCTTCCTGCTACGGAGTAGCTTCCTGCTACGGAGTAGCTTCCTGCTACTCCGTAGCTTCCTACAGTATAGAAAACATGATCGGTGCCTTAATATCACTAAATGCCTTTACAAGTATGGCACTAAATGCTTCTGATACCTCATGGCCAGTAGTAACCATGCCGGTGTTAGCTTCAGCCTTGCTACCTTGTAAAATCCAGTCAGTGTAAAAGTGTCTACTCATGGAGAGGGAAGATCGTAAATTCAAGTCTGTTAATCTATCTAAGTCTCGAAGTCTGTAAGATGCTATTTTTCTCATGTTAAACCTTTATTGGTTAGCCTATTAAGTACTACGGTATGAAATTGATTTTACTTGAGAGTTATTTGATTAAAATTATTAAAATCGTAAATTGCTAATTGATTCAATGCTTTACCTAATGAAATAGCTTCCTGCTTATCTTCGATAATATTACTTAGATCAAAGTAAACTGTTTGATCTGCTACCCATGCGCCTATCATTAAACCACCATCAGCCTTGCTACTGTAAGAGGTTAACAGGTTAATGAATGAGGGAAGATCCAAGGCTGATAGATGGATCTTAGTTTCACCATGGGGAGTAGCTACCGCGTAACCTTTACCATGGTAAGGTATCAGATCATTATCCACCGTAAACCCTCCTTTACTTAGTAGTATGTCGAATAGTTCCGCACCGAATAGATTGAAGGTTTGCTTGTTAATCATAGGCGGCCACCGATCACCACAACAAAACACGCGATCAGCACTAGGATGTTTAATCCTAGTACAGTAAAGAAAACAGAGTCATGATCTAATGAAGTAAACCGTGTAAACCTAGTGATCAAACTAGAATCATCTAGTGCAGTGTATTCTTTATAGGTGAGCCGTTTCTTCATGTTAAACCTTTATTGATTAGCCTATAGTATATTACGGCATGAAATTGATTTTACTTGAGGATTAAAGCATAAAAATTCTCTTTTATTATCCTGCGCGATCTTAGTGGGAGCATTTGATCTGGTATATCCTTGATCATTCTCTCGCGTTTCATCCTAAAGGTTAGGTAGTCAAACGCTAACACCATACGCGAGTGATCGCAGAAGCTACATACGCGAATAGTTCCGGCCAGTAGTTTCTTAGTGAAGGTTTGTTTGTTTGTTTTCATATTAGTACTTACGGCATCAAATTGATTTTACTTGAGCACTATTTCAAATTATTTTTTTTTATTTCATTCTATTGAATGGCATACCTCTTGCTAGTTGGCACACTATAAGCTAATGCAAGCCCGATGCCAAAACAGATCGGCGCGGCAAAACAGAGCTTTATTCTATGCAAGAATCATACCAATCTAATACAGCAAGAATCATACCAAAGTAATGGCCCAGAATTTGCATAGCAGAGTGGCCCAGAACTTGCATGTGATTAGGTAGGTGCCCCCCTTAACGCCATAGGCGGAGCCTTGGCCTAGAAGGTGCTTTGGGCCTGGCGGAAAGCATTTCCGGCGATATAAGTAGCTATGTACTTTATCACTTATATATGAACTTACCCCCTAAGAAGAAAGTAAAGCTTAAAGTTATTGATAGTAATGGTAATACAAGTACTTACACGGAGAGTAGACTTAAAACTTCCAAGTTTAAAGGGGTCAGTTTTAAAGCCTGCAACAAGGTTTTTCCTTGGCTCGTTAGAATATCATTTAAGGGTAAGATTTATACTCTTTACAGTTTTCAAACTGAAGAAGAGGCTGCTGTAGCTTATGACTTATTAGCAAGCTCCTGCTTTAAAACATACCAGCTTAACAAAGACTTGTACCCTGATGAGATATTCCCCGAAATAGATAGCAGGTCTCTTCCTAGAATAAAATATAAAATTGAGCAGTATATTAAAATATTTGGGACCTCTAAGCAAAGTTAAGTATTGATATCCTTATTCTTATATACTTCTATATATAAAATTGTATTTGGTGGCTAAAGGCTCCCTCTATTATGAATAAGCTGTACTTGTACCTGTTTACCCTGTTGTCTGTCCTTAGGTTAGTAGTTATAAGGTAGGTTCATAGGAAGGGTAGGTATTAATCTATAATAGGCTGTAAAGCCTTGTAGGGCTTTTGGAAAGTGAAAAAATATTTGGCCTTATTCTATACTTTCTGTCCCATAGTCTTTTTTTAGCTAAATATAGTTAAAGCTTTTAAAAATTGAGCCGATAGTATTAAATATGCTATTAGACTATAAAGAAAAGTTATCCGAGCTATACCTAAAAAACAAGGAGCTATCCCAATGGGCAGGGCACCTCTATACTCCTGAAACTATTCAATCTAAGTTAGAGGAATTTACAGATTACAAGTTCAAGGAGATTGTTTACCTTAGGGATAAGAATTGGCCTATCGAGAACGGACACATCTTGGAGGAGTTTAAGTACACTGAGTCCTCCAAGTATTTCCTTTGTAAGTTTAAAGAAGCCCGTTTAGCTTGGATGTGGGTAAGTAAGCAACCTTTGATCATAAATATCAATATTAACTTTACTCCTTTGATTAAAAGGTCTAAATATAATTATTTAGAAGTAAATTTTAGGGGCGACGAAAAATTAGCGTTGTTAGATTATTTATGATTCCAATCGACTCCTTAGATAACTTTATATCTGCTTACATTAAGTATCTTCAGCTACAGCCTGGAAGTATGACTCTCGATGTCACTAGTACAGAGATTAGTCCTTCTAGGTACTCGTTCAAAGTAGCTTACTGTATTAAAAATAAATTTAGTGAGGGACAGAATCTACTAGATGGGTATAATGGGTATAAGTATGGCTTTAAGCCTTACCTAGAGACTCGTGCCTATAGAGTATACAGGTTTAAGTTAGCAGTTATAGAAGAGTTCGAGGCCGGTCCAGGACCTGCCGTAACTCTAGGGCTAAGGTTCTTCAACCATGATGCAGAGCGATTTAGTAAAACTATGGTGCATCTGTACGGTGGGGAGTATTTAATTTTAGTGGGGCCTGAATAATATGTATAAAAATCAAATGTTCGATATAACTTGTAAGTATCTAAATAACTTATCTACTAAGTTTACTGAAAGTGACTTTAAGATTAACTGTAGTTATAGCTTGTACTTCGCCTCATCTAAGCTAGACAATAGAAGTATCGAGACCGTTCTTAAAAGACCTAATATGGATGAAAGTGACTTGGCTAAGTTAAAAAAGTCCTTTGATAGTAAGGTAACAGAATCAGACCTTTTCTTTGTCAACTTGCTTGGAACTTTAAGTGCCTTTTACTTTAAGCCTGAAGTAGCTCAGTTTAATATTGAAGGGCTTAAAGAAGCAGTAGTACTGCCTCTTAAATGGAGTACAGGCACTAATAGAGTTTGGTTAGTCAATACTAAGTTGTCTAGTAAAAAATTATTTCGGGGGCTGAATAAGATTTCTTATGCCGCTAGCTAACTATTCAAATCGTCTCTTCTTACGAGCCTTTACTAATTACCTTAAGGCAAAGCCCCTTGCTAGGTGTCTTTCTGTAGGAGAAATTAGTTTTGACGATACTTACAGTACTAGAGAAGTTTACATTATACAAAGTAGATTTACGACTTCTGCAACTGGTCTTTCAATAGACCTTTTAGGTTCTATAAATAAACAGAGGTGGTTTTATACTACAGAGTCTATAGTCTATAGATTAAAAGTAGCTCATATAGAGGAGTATGAGGAGTATGTGGATTATGTAAATATGAGGTTCGCCATTAGATATAAGAGAGATGCAGATGGCGCTAAGTACGAACATATTGAACTAACCCTGAGAAGAGATGATACAATAGTTTTATTAAGTGGGCACGAATGAGTACAACGCTTTATGCAAAGTCCTTACTAAATGTGTATACCAAGTACCTACATTTATTGCCAGAGAGTAGGTGGCTTACTCCTGTGGACATTAGACAGCGTTTTGAGGAGAATATTTACTTAGCCAGGTGGATATATATTTTCAACCCCAGAGAAAAGGCCGATACCTATACCTCTAGAACTGATAAATCAATTTGGGAAAATCACCTGCTGTGGTTTTGTACAGAAGATACCGCAGTCTATAGACTTAGAAGGGCTAGTATAAGTAACTACGAGTATTTTGATACAAAACGACTTACGGAAATTACCTTTAGATATAAATCTCTGGGTCCCCAACATTATAGTAGTACAGCCTCTCTAAGAGTTGGACCTAGTTCCTTAATAGTTTTAGTGGATAAAATATAAAATGACTACAAATGATTACTCCGAAGATTTTCTGGAGGCGTATGTTAAATACCTTACCCTACATTCAACTCCTCACTTAGAGGGAGCGGAGGGCGACGAGTTTGAGGCTGATATATATCTAATTAGACCCAAGCAAGGACCAAACTTTAGGCACCTAGAAGAGCTGGGAGCACGAAGCTTTATAGCGTTTTGTACTAGTGACCATACGGTGTATAGGTTTAGGGGAGCTTTTATAAGAGTAAGAACTAACGAAGTTGATGGTACTGTATCAAGGCAGATTAGGCGTAGGCACATAATTCCTTGGCGACAAAAATTTAGTCAGTCTAATATATTATTAACAGAGTGTAGTCAAGATAGATTGATAATAGTAGGTAACCATGTTTAGAGACTACTCAGAAGCAGATGATTTTTTACCTGTATTTATTAAATATCTTGAATTAGACTCAGCTATTGAAGAGAATGGGAGGGAGTCTGACATATACTTAATTAGAACGAAGAGGTCTTCCCCTTTCCCTGGCGTTAGAGTAGAAGATAGGTTTAAAGATTTAATATACCTGGTTACTACGAATTATGTAGTGTACAAATTTAGATGGGCTACTGTAACATCAAGCTTCCCTGATGAAGAAAGCGTCTCAAAAACAATTAAGCATAAACAACACTCTTGGTCTGAATACGAGACTCATCAGATACAAGTATACAACATCGGAGATCAAATACGACTACTAGGTAAAAAATATGAAAAGTAAACTAATGTGTGGGCAAATGTTAAGGATTTACTTAAAATACTTAGATGCCATTTCTAGTAAGCTTGTTGAAGGGGGACATGGATATGTCGAAAAGTGCCCAGCACCCTACACCTTGTACTTTGCAATAGACAAACGCTGTTTTGGTTCAGAGGAAGTACGCTTCCTCGCTCGACTAGATAGAGACCGTAGTTTAATAATTAACTCTCTTAAGAATAATAAGATAAGTGAAGATGAAAGTCGTTGCGTAAGTATTATGGGAGAAGTCCGTAGATATACAGTTGAAGGGGATAGAGTTGAGTTGGATATTAAGGGGTATACTGATGTCGTAAATCTACCTATTAAATGGCATGAGAGATGGTATGCTGGTACTACTAGGTTATGGTTAGTAGAAAAAAGACTAGTAGATAAGAAGTTATTTCTCGGGCGACATTGGGCAGACGAGTAAAAGAGCTAAAGTATTTAGAAGATCGTACCGAAAGGTGTATGAGAAATTAAAAGAAAGTAGATTATGGATAAAAAAGAAACAAAAAAACAAACATGCGTAAGGGAAAGGGCAATAAAAACTGTAATAGAAGTAGTACCCCATAAACCAGGGTCTACTCGAATTCAGGTAACTCAATCTACCCCTTCAGGTAGTTACCATGAAATTAAACTTATTAAACCCAGTAAAGTACACCAGCTAGCTATAACCGAGTATCAAAATGCGGGGACTCCTTTTTATCAAGTAGCAGGTTCATCGGGCACGAGAGGCTTTCTGGTATTAGACTTAAACAAAGAAGAGGCTGAACGGCTTTTTAAACTTATCAAGGATGGTATGTAATTATGGATAAAAAAGATTTCACAGCTATAAAAACATACCTAGAAAAGAAAGTAACTTCACTAAGAGAGGCCCTTATTGAAAGCGGGGTAAACAACCCTAATAACCCTGATGCAGATGAGATGGCAGATAGAGACTTAGAGATGGCTATAATGATTTACTATACTGCAGTAGAAGACTTAAAGGTCTTTAAAAAGGAATTTAAGGGTAAAGTATAGCTATCTAGTTGGATAGAATACTTTCTTATGTAAAAATGTCTATCAGTATCCATACTCAGGTCCGGCAACCAGGTAATCAACTAAAGGTATCCAGTTAGAATTTAGGAGCATCTGAACTTGTACGAGGTCAGGTATCTGGCCGAAGTTATGAGTAACTGAGTAGGAGGTTATAGTTGTGGATGTGTGTGAAATTGCCAGTCACTAAATGGGTATTATTTCCCGCTAATCTAATCATAATTGGTTTCTCCTATATATTCTTATCTTTAATAAAGTACCTTTATAATGTAATAATTACAGTGGGATACCAAATAAATTTATATATATAAATAAGTATCTAACTACCTAAAGGTATAAATATATACATATACATAAGTATTTATATAGAAATACCTAAAGTTTTAAAAACGGCCTACCGATACTTAGTATATGAAGGATAAACCTATAGATAAGAAAGTAATTCTATCTCTTATTCTTCTGACAAAGAAGTACTAACTAAACTCAGTAAAGAGAATAAGATATGAATTTAATAAAGATAGAGGTAAGTAAGTATAAAGGAAAGAGTACTAGACCTTAGTATTAGGCTGAGGCTAGCTAGGCATTAGCTAAACATCTTTAGCCCCCGAAATTTTTTAATATAGGTGCATTATTAGCAATATAGTCAATGAGATTAAACACATAAGCAATAAGGCTGTAATAATAAATACAATATGTACCATAGTGTGTTAATAGATATAGGTGTTTCGGTCGTGAAGCCCTCAGTAGAAAGTTAAACAATTAGATATGAGATTTAAAACACACCAAGAACACATGATAGACCTCTATAAGAAAGATCTCAAGATTAAAGCTTTGGATTATCAAAATTTATTATCTTTTGAAGGCCCCGCTACTTTATATCTTATGTATACCAGGAAAGAACTTCTTCAGACTATACTTAAAAATGCAGATAAAGGAAGAGGTAACGAAAAAGAAGATACAGCTACCCATTTAATTACCTATTGTTGCGACGATATTGTTGAGTTATATCTTAAGGATAATATTCTATTCCAAGCCTATGGTCCAAACCATGATAGATATTCTATTTCCAAGTCAGACTGGACAACTATAATTAAAGTATCTACAGTACTAAAGACACAGGAAGAGGTATCTCCTAGAATTATCCCTATATCAAAGGCCAAAGAACTTATGAGAGTCTTCAATTTGTTAGGTAATAAGTGTCGGCAATCCTTCATCATACCCCATGAGCATTTTCTAGACCACAGTGCCTTCTTAGTTCCTAGGGTGGCCTGATGTCAAATCTAGTTGAGGTATATAGTAGTAAGGTCTTTGATGTCTGTATAAAAGATATAGAGAATAAATGCCATCCTATGCGTGAGGTTGATTATTGCCCGACAGCTAAGTACTGTTACTTAGTTCTATACGGAGAAGACCCTCTGCATTGGGGGATAAATTTCTACCAACACCCCGAGACTACTGTGTTATTAGACGATAAAGGTTGGTTTCAAATGTGGAATGAGAAAGAGTTTAGTACATTTGTAAAACCACTTACCCTTGCGAGAAAAAGTGAGTGGTTTTTAGTTCGGCTGAAAATTAGCAAAGTACATCTGTTCTTCAAGGATACGATAGAGTTAGAAGTAGATAACTTTGGCCCCCTCTTGCATATAGATACAACTGAAGATATTTTTTCCCCAGCACAGGGAGACTGGGATAGCTGGGGAGTTAGAGCGTGGGTAGTATGAACAGTGTAGAAGAATATAGTTCAAGGCTATTAGCTGCCTATATTAAATACTTTAAATATAAGTCCAGTACTTCATATGAATTGCCTGTGGGAAACTCCGTAGTCTACCTACTACATACCACGGGTAGGCAAATGCCTATTGAGTTTAAAGTAGGTCACAATAGTCCTATACCATCTACTTATTGGAGAGAATTTGAGGGGCTGATTTCTAAAGGTATGTTATTAAAGACGGATAGTTTTGAACTAGTAAAGTTTAAAGTTAAGGAGGTAGTTTGGATAGACCGAAATTATTATAGGCTAAAGCTTGGGGGCCTATCTGAAGAAATAGAGATAAAAAGGCACAGCATGTCTAGAAATAAATTGAGTAGGTCTTGGTTAGTGCATGAGTGATAATTTTTACTAAAGTTTTAGGGAGGACAGCCGATATATAAATTATGGGTACTTCCTCAATATTAATTTATAATATGCAGTTAACTAGCCTTTACTTAGATAAGTTTAAGTATGAGAGTTACTACTCTATTATACTACAGAGGTGCTATATAGCACAGCCGCATTTTATTTATATGGTAGGCTGCTCCACTTTTCTAGAAGACATACTAGACTTAAATTGCCCTGTACCTCCTAGCGGGCTTTCTTCTCAGCATATGTACGACTTACACGACTGGCTTGAGGAATATATCTGTAAACCCCCTCTATATTTTAACGCAGAGCCTGTTCATCTTTATAAAGTTCCAATTTCTTCAAGTTTTAGGTTCTCTAATGGCGACATAGAGGTAGTGCCTGTTGATAAAATGCTACCAGATATTTTTAAGTTTAAGCATTCAATGTCTCTAGGTAGAGACCACAATAATGTAAAATTCTTCTTAATGAGTAAATAATGGACTTTACAATACAAAAAACTATAAAAGAATTAGACATTTTGTACGATAGAGATTTAAAAAACCGATCCTTAACTTGGAGCCAGCTACTAACCCACCAGCACAATTACTCAGAACTAGGGCAATATGCTTATCTCCACATAGACGATGCATTTAAGAACTTGCTTATAGGTTGGAATATGTTAGAGATAGTTCCCCCCGAGCTTTTTGGAGAGCAGTATAGTATCGCCAAAGAAGAACTAGAGCTGTGGTTAACTTCCTATTTTTTAAAAGAAGTTAAGCCTGTTAACTTACCTCCTTGCAGCCTATATAAAATACCTTGTAGAAAGGTCTTCTGTTATACTAACAATACTCACCTTCAGGTAGATAAGAATATTAGTAGACTTTTTGAAAATAAGCTTATTCATAAAGCTAAGGAGCCTCACCTAACAGTATTATCCTCTACTTTCCAGCCGCTACAGTCGGGCCTTAGTTCCACAGTTAATAGACGAGGATTAATCTTAGAGAGGTTCAAATGACTACCTCTAAACTGTCGGTTACTATTGTTGACTTGTACCTCAAAGATTTACGGAATAAGACCTTACCGTTTGCAATATCTCAAAATTTTGATGAGTTTCTACTGTATATTTTATTTTCTACAGCGGAAGATATAGCTACTTTTTCAGACGCTAATCCTATTTTAGCCGAGACTAGCTGGCTTACACACAATACAGTTGTTGGGGATTTTTCAAAATTTATAGTAAGAGTTAAAGTACATCTATTAATTCACTGGTCGGGCGATGAATACAAAGTTATAAGTTCAAGGAATATATTAGATAGTGGTGGTATCTTTATTAATTCAAAATCTCCTAAAGTGTTTTTGGTGAGAAGATGATGAAGGGTGAGAAGATGAATATCGAAGTCTTATCTGATAGAATGCTCCGCTTATGGTCTAAGTATTTAACTCAAAGAAATACAGTCTATGGAAAGAAAGGCTGGTTTAAATACTTGATACAACAAGGTGAGGTTGTTTATATATTGAAGTCGAGGCAAGATTCCATTATAAGAATGCAGACGGATTCGAGTAAATGCGGCGTATATAAAATGTCAAAGTCGGATCAAGAGAGACATATACACCATAAAAGTTCAAACTGGGTTTTATACAAATTTAAAATCTCTGTAATAGAAGTAGAGAAGTATAAAGAGGGCATTTTAATTTACCTTCAACACCCTATAAGGTTAGAGCAAAATCTCTTTCACGAGGAAAGACTTATTACTCAGTTTCTACTCGATAGGGACTCCGATACTAGGCTGTTTATAGTCAAAGAAAGCCTATGAGATCAAACGATCTGTTATTTGAATATAGCGCGAGGCTGTTCAAAATATTGTTACAAGATTTAGATAGTAGATGTATAAAGCAAGTACTGCTTGACTCCCCTAAGAAGGTACTACTAAGTAAAAATACCTCGGTTTTTGTACTGATAAAAACCCCACTCGAAAGAAATACATTGGAGGGCTGTTCGTCATCTTACCCTGGGTGCATGAACCCGTTGGAGGAGACAACCTCTAAGGCAATTAACTCAGCTATATTTAGATTATTCGGTAGCAGTACTCTTTTTAAATTTAAGTGTAAGATAAGAATTAAATATCGCCCAGATTGCAAGGGACTCTCTTTGATCTTCGACAAGGGAGAGGAAACTTTAGAACTCTACCTAGGGAAAGACAGTGCACTCACTACTTGGGTAGTTAAGTAAAATTTCAACCTATTGATAGCATTCCCTTTAATCCTATAACCTGTTATCTTATAGGAGTGTCTTTAGATTATCTTATAAACAGCCATATAGGTACCATTAAAGAGTGGCTAGATATAGTTGCCTTAGACATACCCGATCTAGATGTAGTTCCTGTTTTTGGATCAATAACTCGCACTTGCGAGAGGCACTACAAGGTGTATATGTGCTTCGATAAAGAAAGGATGCCTTCTATATCAGAAATAGGGAATAATCTCCTCAATCATTGTGCGATAGAGCATAAGATACTAGCTAGTGACACTATTATACTAATTAGCTTCAAGACTCAAGGTATATACGCTTCCCCTACTTGGGACTCAATATTCCTGCCTTTATCTAAAGACAATTTAAAATTTCAAGCCACGCTTAATGGCTACAAAGATTGGTGGTGGCTATTGCCCGTTTAAATAAAGCTAAAGTTTTTACCTCAGGGTGTCGATACTTCTTCTATGCCAGCTTCGTACAGGGACCAAATGCTAGAATTACAATTAAAGAGCCTTAAGCTCCAAGCTATAAACTTGGAAGAAGTGGAGGAAGTAGCCAAGTTAAAGTATAAAGATGTTACTGAAGAAATCTATTATATACTTATAATTAGAGAAAGTTTCTTAAAATATTTAAAAGAGAAT
>Ga0163144_10027230_pt1 | contig 11078 bp, 7 predicted proteins | sample OliLak19BULKMAT1_FD_123175 | JGI IMG/M metagenome (GOLD analysis project Ga0163144, IMG submission 123175) | Freshwater microbial mat bacterial communities from Lake Vanda, McMurdo Dry Valleys, Antarctica - Oligotrophic Lake LV.19.BULKMAT1 | ecosystem: Environmental > Aquatic > Freshwater > Lake... | reverse complement strand
TGGAAGGCCTCGCGAAACTCCGGCGTGTCGTAGCGGGTGTAACCCGCACTGGTCACCTCGACCCAGCGCAGCCGGCGGTACTCGAAGCAGTCCACGACATTGGGTTGGCCGAAGACGACATCCGCGTGGGCAATCTCTTCATCCCGCCGGGCACCGATCAACACCGATGTGGAGGCGGATTTCGCCGTGATCAGCCGGTGCGCGTGCGTGCCTTCGTGAAGCCGTCGCGTGGCCGTCTCGTCGAAGATGGCATTGCACCAGATGGTCAGTTTCATCGCACTAGAGACAGCGTCATAAATAATGAGTCACGCCAATTTTGGAGGGTGCCGCGGGCATGGGCATGGGCGTCAAGCACTAGGTCCGATTCAGGGAGTGCAGTTGTAGGCGGTCCCGCGAACGCGGGGCCGCGGGGATGGGCCTCGCGATGAGAACGCGGAGGACGGAGGCGGGACCAAGCGGTCCCGTCGCGGCCTCAACGAGGCCACCTACAACCTTGAGATTGTCATTTGGGCCAACTTTTGATGAGGCTGGGTTTTGATCGTTCAATGCCGAATGCCGGGAAGTCTGCGAAGACTACTCGCGCTCGTTGAATTCGCAGAGTGCGTGGACCCGCAAACCGGACTCCCGAAGCCGACGGGAACCGCCCAGCTCGGGCAGATCGATGATTGCCGCCACTCCCACGACCACACCGTGGAGCATGTTGAACAGCTTGGCGGCGGCGAGAAGCGTGCCTCCGGTCGCGATGAGATCGTCGACGATCAGGATCCGATCACCCGGCTTGCAGGCATCCGCGTGGACCTCCACCGAGGCGGTGCCGTACTCGAGGGCGTAGTCGGCGGACACCGTCTTGAACGGCAACTTGCCTTTCTTGCGCACGAGGACAAACGGCTTGTGCAGCTGGTAGGCCAGCGCACCGCCGACAATGAAGCCCCGCGCGTCGATCGCCGCGATCAGATCGATCTTTTGCTGGGTGCAATCGAGCGAGAACGCCTCGACCGTCACGCGAAAGGCCTCCGGGTCATGGAACAGCGTCGTGACGTCGCGGAAATTGACCCCCACCTTCGGCCAGTCGCGCACGGTGCGAATGTGTGGCTTCAAGTAGGCGTTCAGATCGAGTGAGTTCATCGGGAACTCGCCATGACGCGGTGGCTGCGAGGCCGGCGCAAGCCCGGAGTGGATCTCGCTGGCGAAGGCTTGCGTGCCTGCCGCGTTCGACGCCAGCCTCCGGGGAGCCAAACCTCGCCGGCTTGGCATACTCCATCCATGGAATCCGTCCTGCTTCTGGTGCTTTTTCTGGTTGGCATTCTGATCGTGTTGCCGATTTGGACGCTGGTCTCGCTCTCCAACCTGCGACGCGAAAACCGGGAGCTCGCCCGCCGGCTCGCGCTGCTCGAGGCCGGGGCCGGAGCGGTGCCGGTCGTGACGGAGACCTCCCGTGAGCCCATCACCCCGACTCCCGTGGCCGAACCGGCCCGAATGGAATCGGACCTTCTGAAGTCAACGCCCGCCGACTTGCCATCGGAGCGCCCTGCGCCGGCGAGGCCGGAGTCGATTCAGTCCGTTGAAGGCGGGCCGGGCGTACCGCTGCCGCCTCCCGCTCAAGCGGTCGCGCCCGCGCCGCAGCGCCCGCCCTCGCCGCCGCCTCTTCCTTTTCCCCAGCTTCCGCCACCGATGCCGACCCGCGTTCCCGTGCCGGTGGCTGCCCGACCCGCGCCCAAACCTCGGATCAACTGGGAGGTCTTCATGGGCGTGAAGCTCTTCGCCTGGATCGGTGGGCTCGCGCTGTTTCTCGGCGTCGGCTTCTTCGTCAAATACTCCTTCGAGCACGATCTGATCCCACCTGAAGTCCGGGTCGCCCTGGGTTTTCTGACCGGGGCGGGACTGATCGCCGGAGGAAGTTTGCTGAGGAGAAAACGTTACGCGGTCACTGCCCAGACCCTGTGCGCCACCGGTGTGGTCAGTCTCTACGCGGTCACGTTTTCCTGCCACGCGGTTTACCACTTTCCCTTTTTCAACGCCTTGCCGACCTTCGGGCTGATGGCGCTGATCACCGTCGCGGCCTTCCTGCTCGCCATCCGGATGGAGGCGAAGGTGGTGGCGGTCCTCGGGCTGCTCGGCGGTTTCCTGACTCCCCTGCTGCTGTCCACCGGCCAGGATAACGCGCTCGGACTTTTTGGTTACCTGGCGCTGCTCGACATCGGTCTGATCGCGGTGGCGCTGCACCGGCGGTGGCATTTTTTGGTGCCGCTGGGCGCGGCCTGCACCGCGCTGATGCAGATCGGCTGGAAGACGAATTTCTTCGACGAAACCAAACAGTCGGTCGCGCAAGGGGTCGTGCTCGGTTTCTGCCTGCTCTTCTACCTCGCCTTCGCGGCCGGGCGACGCTGGCGGCAGCAGCCCGCGGCCCTTCTCGGCACGGCGGCCACCGTGCCTTTCATGGCCTTTGTCTTCGCGTGGTGGTTTTTCGCCTACCCAACGATCGTCGAACGCCCCGCCTCACTGTTTGTCTTTATTCTTCTCGCAGACCTCGTGGTCCTGGCGGTGGCCTGGCTCGACCCGCGAGCGGCACGGCTGCACGCACTGGCCGGGATCGCGGCCTTCGCCCTGCTCGCGGTGTGGACCCAACGATACCTCGACCTCGCGCAGTTGAACGTGGCTTTGGCCGCATTTCTCGGGTTCGCCGCGGTGCAGACCGTGGCTCCTTTGTTGCTCGCGAGGCGTCACCCGGGACTCGTCGGGGCGGCCGGCTGGCAGCAATTGTGGCCGGCGTTCATGCTCGGACTGGTTCTCCTCGGGATTGGCCGGCTTCCGGATGTTCCCGTGGCGCTGTGGATCGCCGTGCTCCTCCTCGATGTGCTCGCGATCGCGGTCGCGGTGGCCTGCGCGTCGATCCTCGGCGTGATCGTGGTGCTCGTCCTGACCCTCGCAGCGGCCGGCAGCTGGCTCCTGCGCATGCCGACGGAAACCGCCAATCTCACCGGACTGCTGATCGTCGTCGGTGGTTTCGCCACCCTCTTCGTCGGTGCCGCGATCTGGCTGTTGAAGCGATTCGGAGCACAGTCGAGCACCGAGGACCAGGCCTCCAAGGTCTCGCGGGCTCTGCAGGCGCAGTTGCCCACGCTCTCGGTGCTGCTGCCGTTCATCCTCCTGATCATGGTGGTGGCGCGGCTCCCGCTGAGCGATCCGTCGCCGGTCTACGGTCTCGCCCTGCTCCTGACGGTGCTGGCACTGGGGCTGACGCACTTCCTGCGGTTGAGCTGGCTGCCCCTGGGCACGTTGATCGGGGCGGTCGCCCTGATGATGGCCTGGCAAGCCAGGCACTTTGTCCCGGTAATGGGATCACGCGTGCTGGGCTGGTATGTCTTGTTCCACGTGATTTTCGCCGTTTATCCCTTCCTGTTCCGTCGGCGGCTGTCCGATCTCGCCGGACCCTGGACCGCGGCGGCCCTGAGTGGGGTGTTCCTCTTTCCCTTGGTCCTGAGTGTCGTCGGGCGAACCTGGCCAAACGACCTCATGGGACTCCTGCCGGCGGCCTTCGCCCTCCCCGCGTTTGCCAGCCTCGTGGGTGTGCTGCGCCTCCTGCCGGCCGATCACCCACGCCGCTTGGGAACCCAAGCGTGGTTTGGCGGGGTGGCGCTGTTCTTTGTCACGCTGATCTTTCCGATCCAGTTCGAACGTCAATGGATCACCCTCGGTTGGGCGCTGGAAGGCGTCGCCCTGCTCTGGTGGTTCCAGCGCGTGCCGCATCCGGGTCTCCGGTTGACTGGCCTCGGACTGCTGGTCGCGGCGTTTGTCCGCCTCACGCTCAACCCGGGTGGACTGGACTCTTGGATCAGGGGTGATGTCGCACTGCTCAACTGGCTGTTGTACACGTATCTGACGGTCGCGGTCTGCCAGTTTGTGGGTGCCCGTCTCCTCGCACCGCCGCGGGATCGGGTCCTCGGACGATCTGTCACCGGCGCGTTGCAAGCGATGGGGGTGATCCTGCTCTTCATCCTTGTGAACCTCCAGGTGGCGGACTTTTTCGGGGAGCCGGGATCGCGGGTACGGCTGGAGTTTTCCGGTAACTTCGCCCGGGACATGACCTATACAATCGCCTGGTCTCTCTTCGCTTTGGTCCTCCTGATCATAGGGTTGTGGAAAAATCTCCGCGCTGGGCGCTGGGCCGCGCTGGCCCTGCTGAGCGCGGCCCTGCTCAAACTGTTCTTCCACGATCTTTCCCAGCTCGGACAGCTCTACCGCATCGGCGCCCTCATCGCCGTCGCTGTTGTGGCGATCGTCGCGTCCTTCATTTACCAACGTTTCCTGCCCAGCTCCGCTCCGACTGACGATGCAAGCCCTCCGCCGACACCTCCTCCCGTTTCGTGATGCCGCGCTCCTGAGCCTCACGCTGATCGCAGCCGGAGCCGGGCGCGCGGCGGACTTCAGCGCTTGGTCCCACCGTCAAACGCTCGATCTGAATCACAGCGGTCTGGTCAAGCTGGCGCTGCCTGCCGAGACCCTTGATCGCGCGCGGCCCGACCTTGCCGACCTCCGCATGGTCGATGGCCAAGGCGGCGAAATCCCGTACGCGGTGCTCCGGCCGACCGCGGCGGCTCCCAGCGTGGTCAAACCGCGGTCGTTTCGCCCTGAATTGAGCGAAGGCGCGACGGTGCTGATCGTCGAGACCGGTACCGACCACGCCCTCGTCGCCGTCACGCTGGTGACTTCGGCTCGTGCGTTCGTGAAACCGGTCGAGGTGGCGCTCTCGGCCGACGGCAGCACTTGGGAAACCGTCGCGCATGGGGTGCCGGTTTACCGCCAAAGCTCCGAGGCTCAGCTCACGGTCGCGCTACCACGTCGTCCGGCGGCCTGGGTGAAGCTGACCCTCGATGACCGCCGCAGCGCCCCCGTCGCCTTCTCCGGCGCCTCCCTCCTCGTGGGCCAAGACCGCCCGGCACCGACGGTTGAGGTGCCCGTCCGCGTGCGGGAACGAATCGAGTTGGCCCGGGAGACGGTGCTCACGCTGGATGCGGGCGCGGCGCACCTGCCGCTGACGGCGGTGAGTCTGCTCGTACCGGATCGTTACTTTCGTCGTTCCGTCAAACTCTTGGTTCGGGACTGGCAGGATGGCGAGGTGGTTGAACGCACGCTCGCGACCGGCGAGATCGCCCGCTTTGCGATCGACGAGTCGCTCGGTTTGCAGACGGAGCGGTTGTCGATCCCTCTGGCCGGGGTCCCCCTGCCCAGCCGGGAGTGGCTGCTGCAAATCGACAACGGCGACAGCCCGCCCTTGGGGGCGATTGAGGTGCGTGCCGAGCGCCGTCCGATCCACGTCGTCCTCTCCGGACCGGCGACGACGGTCTACATCGGCAATCCCGCGGCCACCGTCCCGCGCTACGATCTCGCCTCCCTCAGCGGGTCCATGGCCGACCTGCCGGTGATTAACCTGTCCCCTTCCGAACCCGCCTCCTCGACCGTCGAACCGGGCCTGTCCCTTTTCGGCCCCATCGGGGTCAACCCGGACTACCGGAAGCCCCAACCCCTCGCCCAAATCCTCGTCGATGGTGCACCGCTCGAAGCCCGTCCCTGGTCCGGCGAGAAATCGATTATTGTTGAAACCACTGGTATTCAGCGTCTTGAAATCGATCGTGAGGTACTCGCAGGCGCGCGCGCCGACCTCGGCGATCTTCGCCTGTCCCGGCAGGGCCGCCAAGTCCCCTACGTGATCGAACGCAGCTCGCGAGAGCGGGAGCTGCCACTCGTGGTGATGGTGGACAATGACCCTGACCGGCCCCGGGTCGGACGCTGGAAAGTGGCGATTCCGAAAGATCTCCCGATCACGCGGCTGACCCTGACCAGCCGCCAGCCCCTCTTCCAACGCTTCCTCCAGGTGATGGACACCCCGGCCGATCCTCGCGTGTCTTCCCGCAATCGGTTGCTCGCGGCCGCGTCGTGGACCCGCACACCCGAATCGGTCGACCGCGCCTTCACCTTGGCGCTCGGCTCCCCTCCACAAGGAGAAGCCCTGCTGCTGGAAGTGGACAACGGCGACAATGCCCCGCTCGTGATCGACGCCGCCAAGGCGTGGTATCCCGCGGTCCACCTGCTCTTCCGCGCTGAGGACACGAGTCCGCTGACCCTTCATTTTGGGGATCGCAGGCTGAGCGCACCCCACTACGACGTCAGTCTCGTCGCGGCGGAACTGCTTGCTGCCGAAGCATCCATCGCCCGGATCAGCGAAACCCCGGGCGAACCGTCCGACGCCACCGTCACCTCGCGATCGAGGGCCCTCAGCAAGGGTTTCCTCTTCTGGGGCGCACTGGGCGTGGTGGTCGTAGTCCTCCTGGTCGTGATCAGTCGGCTGGTGCCAAAACCACCCAGCCCGGGTGCCTGACCGCGGCGTCGCGGCTGCTGGATCTCACTCAACGCGGTCCCCGCCCGTCCGCGGAACGTCGCCATCCGACGGTCTGCGCATTCAGCCAGGTCAGGGCTTCGGTGTGTTCGACCGCATCACTCCCATCCGCCCTCACGAGATTGGAACCGAAAAGGGCTTCGCCCGCCCAAGGTTCGCCTCCACGCGGCCAGGACCAGCCAACCACCCCTGGATCCGTCGCCTGTCGCCGGAGAGCTTCGCGGCCGCGGCGCAACATCCGCTCCACCCGGGTCAACTCCGGGGGTTCATCTCCCTCGGGTGCAGGCTCATACACCCGAGGATCAGCCCAGGTGAATCCATCGACCCAGCAGGGCCCGTGGACCATCCGCGGTTCCGGGCCGCCGGCTTCATCCGGGGACCACCCCCGAACCTGCACGTCCACGGTCAAACCGATGATGTCCGCCCACCACGGCGGTGCCGGCCGGCGGGCGAGACTGGGGGCAAACACCAGGTGTCGCGGAGCCGCCGCCCGGAGCGCCGCCGCCATGCCCGCGCCATAACGACGTCCACATTGTTCACTCCACAATCGGTGATCCACCCGGTAACCCGGCGTCTCCAAGCCACGCTCCTCTCGCGTCCAACCTCTCAACAGCTCCTTGTTGGTCAATGGGACCTGCCAGGCATCGGCCACGCGATCGAGGCTGCCTTCGTGCAACGCGAGGACAAACTCCCAAGCCGCATGGTAGGCCGCAAACCGTGGCTCGAGGCTGAGACACAACTGCAGCAGAGTCGGCCGGTGGTCGGGTTCCGACCAGGCCCAATCCAGGCCTTCATCGGCACGCCAGCCGAGCACGGAACGGTCTTCGGCCGCATACCCGCAGACCCGACGGGCCTGATCCGCCGCCACCTCGGTCCAGGCGGGATCAAAGACATCGGGGAAACGCGCCCCTCCGATCCGGATGAGGGGTCCGGCCTTGCTCAAACCAGCGACCGGCAACCACGCCATGCCAACCGGGCCGCCGGCGCCTGCACCGGTGGTCGTGACCGCCGAGAACCCCCAACCCCGAAGTCGCGACCCCGGCAAGGGCGCGGACGTCCCGCCGCTGACCGCGGCGACAAAAACCGGCCGATCCGAAGGGTCAATCAACCACCAGTTGCCAGCGGTCGATTGTCCCACTCGGAAATACCCCGGCGAGCCGCGCAACGTCGACAGTTTGATCTCATCCAAGCCCGGAAACGAATTTTCTAACACGTTTACCTGTTTCAAGTTCGATCGGAAAGAGGAGTCCGGGAGGTCAGGTCGGGCGCTTCTCAGGGGCGCGATCCGGCCGCTTCAGGTCGAAGCGATCCCGGGTCCGGGTGTAGGACTCTCCGCCCATGCGGCCGATCGCATCCTGCAACGTCGGATCAATCCGGCCTTCGGGGGTGAGGATGTCGTCGCGCAGGTGCGCGCAAAGGATCCGGCCGAAGATGACATTGGCCGCCAGCGGACCCTCCCCGATCTGGAGGATCTGATAGAGCGAGCACTCGAAAGCCACGCCCGCCTCGGCCACTCGGGGCGGTTTGACACGCTGACTGGGAGCCGCGGCAATCCCAAACGCCTCGAATTCGCTCTCGCCGTAGGGCAACAGGGCCGCCGTCGCGTTCATCTGTTCGGCCAGGGCGAACGACGGCAGATTGACGACAAATTCTGGCACCGCCTCGATGTTGCGCACGGTATCCTTTTTGGAGCCATCCCGGGTGTTGACCGGCACGAACATCAGCGTGGGCGGATTGGCGGTGACCCCCTGGAAGAACGAATACGGTGCGAGGTTGGTTTTGCCCTCAGCGGAGATCGTCGAGACCCAGGCGATCGGTCGCGGTACGATCGCCGAGACCATCCAATTGTAGGCGTGTTTGGGTTCGAGTGTCGTAAAATCGAGAAGCATCGCCGCTGAGCCAAACCGAAACCCGGCGACTCTGAAAGGCAGAATCCGCCGGGCGGGTGCCTTCGCCATCGATGGGTTGCCAGGGAGGCCACTGACCGTTATTGTACCCTCGTTCTCCAAAGCACTGCTTGGGACACCCGTAGTCAGATAAGGTCATTTGTCACCGTGTACCTGCACTCACCTCTCACCATGTCCGACCAAAAACAAAAAAGCACCCACGAGACAAACCGGGTGATGAACGAACTGATCGCCACCGCGAACGCGATCGTGGCACCCGGAAAGGGCATCCTGGCCGCTGACGAAAGCCAGCCGACCATCGAGAAGCGCTTCCGCAGCATCAACGTCATGGCCAGTGAGGAAACCCGCCGGGCCTACCGCGAACTGTTGTGCACGACCCCGGGACTCGGCGAAGCGGTCAGTGGCATGATCCTCTTTGACGAGACCCTTCGTCAAAAGGCCGGTGATGGCACGCCCTTGGTCGAGGTGCTGCGGAAGCAGGGCATCCTTCCGGGCATCAAGGTCGACAAAGGCACCACGGCACTGGCGGGTTTCGGGGGCGAAAAGATCACCGAAGGTCTCGATGGCCTGCGTAGTCGCCTGGCTGAATACGTTCAACTGGGTGCCAGGTTCAGCAAATGGCGGGCCGTGATCTCGGTGGGAGACGGCCGCCCGAGCCACACCTGCCTCGAGGCGAACGCGGAGGCCCTCGCGCGTTTCGCGGCCCTGAGCCAGGAGGCCGGCCTCGTGCCGATCGTGGAACCGGAGGTGCTGATGGAGGGCTCGCACACGATCGAGCGCCACTTTGAGGTCACCGAATCCGCGCTGAGAATCGTCTTCCGCGCGCTCAGCGAACACCGGGTCCACCTTGAGGCAATGCTGCTCAAACCAAACATGGTGCTGTCCGGCATGGATTGTCCGCGCCAGGCGGGCGTGGCGCAGGTTGCGGAGATGACCCTGCGATGCCTGCGTCGTGCGGTGCCGGTGGCCGTTCCTGGCGTCGTTTTTCTCTCCGGCGGTCAGGACGACGTCCGCTCGACGGAGCATCTCAACGCCCTGAACCAACTCGGCAACGCTCCTTGGCAACTGAGCTTCTCCTTTGGGCGGGCGCTGCAGGCACCGGCGCTCAAGGCCTGGGCCGGTCAGGCGACCCAGGTCAGCGCGGCCCAACACGCACTCCAGCATCGCGCCCGCTGCAACGGGGCCGCGAGGCGGGGCACCTACTCTTCCCAAATGGAGACACCATGAAATGGTCCCTCAGAGTCGGCCGGATTTTTGGCATCGAGGTTTACCTGCACTTCACCTTTCTGCTGCTGCTGGTCTTCCTGGGAGTCGCGCAGTGGACCTCCACCCACGAAGTCGCCTCGGTTTTCAGCGGAGTCGGCTTCATCATCCTGCTCTTCGGTTGCGTCGCGCTGCACGAGCTGGGCCACGCCCTGATGGCGCGGCACTATGGGATCCAAACCAAGGACATCACCCTTCTGCCCATCGGCGGCCTGGCACGGTTGGAGAAGATTCCGGAGAAGCCGATCCAGGAATTCCGGGTGGCGCTTGCGGGTCCGGCGGTGAACGTGGCCATCGCCGGGCTGATCGCGCTTTGGCTGGCCACAACCGACGGGTTCACGCCGCTGGCGGAAATGGAGAAGACCGGGGGCACGCTCCTGCAGCGCCTGATGGGAGTGAACCTGATCCTTGTGCTCTTCAATCTGCTGCCCGCATTTCCGATGGACGGCGGGCGAGTCCTGCGCGCGGTGCTGGCCGCGGCGATCGGCCGTCGCCGCGCGACGGTGATCGCCGCCAATATCGGCCAGGGCATGGCCATTCTGTTCGGCATGGTTGGTTTTCTCTACAACCCCTTCCTCATCTTCATCGCGATCTTCGTCTATCTCGGCGCCCAAGCGGAGGCCGACATGGTCGAAATGCAATTCGCGCTCGAAGGCTTGCAGGTGCGCGATGCCATGATGACGCGTTTTCGCACCTTGGCCACGGAGGACACTCTCGGGAAGGCGGTCGAGGAACTGCTGGCCGGCTCGCAGCAGGATTTTCCGGTGATGGAGAACGACCAGCCGGTCGGAATTCTGCGTCGCAACGACCTGGTCAAGGCCCTCCAGGGAAACCAGCGTGACGCGCCGGTGCGGACGATCATGAGCCACGACTGCAAGATCGTCAACGCCTCGGACCCGCTCCGAGGCGCGTTTGAATCGATGTCCACGCAGCAATGCACGAGTCTGCCCGTCGTCGCGGGCGACCGCCTCGTCGGCCTGCTGACGCTCGAAAACATCAGCGAACGGATCATGGTCAACGCGGCGTTGAAGTCCCCAACGCGACGGGCGCGCCGTCACCCGCCCGCTTCACCCGCTCCGAGTCCCGCAGTTAAAGTTGGCTGACGAGATCCAAGCCCGCTGAGAACAGGGTTTGAGAGGTTCACCCGGATCTGAGCATAGTCAGGGCGTAACCTTTGGGTGGCGACGAGATCAGGCGTCGGCTATACCTCCCGCGACGAATTGGTTCAGGCTTTCGCCGCGAAAGATTTAAACTTGAGAGTGACGAGCTTGAGAGTGAGGGATTCGTAAGGCGCGGCGGATTAAGCGGCGAGTCTGGCGCCCTCTGCGCGTTTGAAGTCGACGGTGGTAAAGATTTAAATACGTCATGTCTTGACTCTTGACAAATGAGGGTCGTGGTCGGCGAGGTGAGGGTATGGCAAGACCGCTGAGGATCGAATACGCGGGGGCGTGCTACCACGTGATCAACCGGGGAAACTACCGGAGGAACCTGTTTGAGGGGGAGGGAGCGGCGGA
>Ga0163144_10027229_pt1 | contig 11078 bp, 14 predicted proteins | sample OliLak19BULKMAT1_FD_123175 | JGI IMG/M metagenome (GOLD analysis project Ga0163144, IMG submission 123175) | Freshwater microbial mat bacterial communities from Lake Vanda, McMurdo Dry Valleys, Antarctica - Oligotrophic Lake LV.19.BULKMAT1 | ecosystem: Environmental > Aquatic > Freshwater >... | reverse complement strand
CCCGTTTTCTTAAGACCTATCCTTACATCACCGTTTATATTGACGGGCATACTGATAAAACAGGTTCCGACCAGCACAACGATAAGTTATCGGAGCAAAGAGCAAGCGCTGTGAAAGCTTACCTTGTAAAAAACGGAATTAAGGAAAGCCGCATGAATGCAAGGGGCTATGGTGAAAGTCTTCCGATAGATGTGAAGAAGGACAATAGCCTTACAAACCGTCGTGTTGAAATCACTATCTGTGCTTCACCTGTTATTAAAGCAGAAGCGAAACGATAACAACATGACAAAGAAAAAACTAACCACAGCAAGCGGCAGACCCTATACTGAATCTGAAAATTCGATGAGTGTTGGCTCTCGCGGACCGTTATTATTGCAGGATTATTTTCTGCACGAGGACATGGCGCATTTTAACCGTGAACGGATACCTGAAAGGGTGGTTCATGCTAAAGGCACAGGGGCATTTGGAGTCTTTACCGTAACTAACGACATTGCTAAATACACCAAGGCAAAACTTTTTTCTGAAATTGGAAAACAAACGAAGGTGTTCGCACGCTTTTCCCTTGTGGGTGGTGAGAAAGGAAGTGCTGACAGTGAACGTGATCCTCGTGGCTTTGCGCTGAAGTTTTACACCGAGGACGGTAACTGGGATTTGGTTGGTAATAATACACCTGTTTTTTTCATAAAAGACCCTAAAAAGTTTTCTCATTTCATTCATACCCAAAAGCGCGATCCAAAAACAAATTGCAAGAATCCAACGATGATGTGGGATTTCTGGAGTCTTAATCCTGAAAGCTTGCACCAGGTAATGATATTGATGAGCGACCGGGGCACACCTTTTTCATATCGACATATGCATGGTTTTGGTAGCCATACTTTTTCTCTTATCAATGCAGATGATGAAAAGGTTTGGGTTAAATTTCACTTCAAAGCACTTCAAGGTATTAAGAATTTTAACGGTGCACAAGCAAAGGAAATGCGTGGCATTGATCCCGATCATGCTCAGCGCGACCTGGTAGATGCGATCCAAAGGAAAGATTTTCCTAAATGGACCATGCAGATACAAGTGATGACCGATCTTCAAGCAAAGGAATTTAAATTCAACCCTTTTGACGTTACTAAAGTGTGGAGCCACAAGGAATTCCCATTGATAGATGTAGGAACAATGGAGTTGAACGAGATTCCTGAGAATTATTTCCGCGATGTTGAACAGGCCGCGTTTGCACCCGCACATCTTGTGGATGGTATTGGGTTTTCACCTGATAAGCTTTTGCAAGGGCGTTTGCTTTCGTACCCGGATGCACAACGTTACCGGCTTGGGGTTAACTACGAGCATATTCCGGTAAACAAATGTCCATATGCTGTAAATAATTACCAACGCGATGGTCTTATGCAAACGGAAAGTAACGGGGGGGCAAATGTAAATTATCAACCCAATAGTTTCGATGATATCGTTGCGGATAAAAGTTACAAGGAAGCCCCATTGCATTTAGAATCTGATGTAGCCGATTGGTTCGACCGTAATGAAAATGATGACGACCATTATACACAGCCGGGATTACTTTACCGTAATGCAATGGATGCGCAAGACAGGGAAAGCCTTGTTTGCAACATTGTTAATGCCATGAGTGAAATAGCAGGTGAAAACAAAATGAAAATCGTTAATCGCCAGCTATGTCATTTCTTCCGTGCCGACATTCAACTTGGAATGGCCATTGCCAAAGGACTAGGCGTTTCCATTGATGATAAAGCGTTGCAGCAACATTAAATTATTGCAATGTGTGAATGATGTAACTTATTTGCAGAGTTGTGTAACACTATGCCCAGTTGAGCTTCGCACCTTTGCCTCATTAAATTAAAAACAAATCTAAAACCCCAAAATAATATGAAAACTAAACTACTCAATGCATTGTCGGCAATTGTATTATTGCTAATGCCAAATGTTATTTTCGCACAACCCAACCTGGGTACTGCTTCAAAGTATGTTTTTTTTACCTCCATCGGAGCAGTTGGTAATACAGGGATCTCCCAAATTACCGGCGATGTTGGATCCAACAACGGGTCAAGTACCGGTTTCGGTAACGTAAACGGTAACATGACCAACAATAGTGGAACTACTGCAACATGTGCCGCTGATGTTCTTGCTGCTTATAACCAGCTTAACGGGACCACGGCCACAATCTTTCTAGCGCCAGCTCTTGGGAGCGGACAGGTTCTTAATCCTGGGGTACACTCTATTCCTTCTGCTGCAACACTGAGCCAAACACTTACCCTTGATGCGAAAGGAAATGCTAATGGTGTTTTCATCATCAAGATACAGGCGCCGTTTTCAACCAGCACAAATTCTAAAGTAAAATTGATCAACGGTGCACAAGCATGTAATGTGTTCTGGAAAGTGGAAGGACTGGTTAGCATGGCTGCTGGTACAACTATGCGTGGAACCATTATCGCAAACAATTCGGCCATTCAGATGAGCGCTGGGGATACACTTGAAGGTAGAGCACTTTCTACTTCAGGAGCGATTACTGTTAACGGTGTGATGGCTTTTACACCAGTAGGTTGCGGTAGCGCATTACTTACAGGACCTGTTGGTCCTGCACTTAACTCAACGGCCTGTTACGCCGTGTTTTCTACCAATGGGGCTGTGACTAACTCAGGTGTGTCATACCTTACGGGAGATGTTGGAACGAATGTGGGTTTAACCACAGGTTTTCAGGCGATCAATGTAACAGGAGCGGTGCATCCAATTGCAGACGCATCTACTGCAGCATGCGCTGCCGATCTTGGTACTGTTTATACTTACCTTAATACTCTTACTGCCGATATTGAATTGCTTTACCCCGCCCAGTTTGGCCGTAACCTTGTACTTACTCCCCATACATACATTATGAAGGCGGCAACAGTACTAACCGATACGGTGTATCTTAATGGTCGTGGAAATGCAAACGCTGTGTTTGTTATCCAGATCAACGGTGCCCTTTCCACCAGTACATATTCTAAAGTGATCCTGACCAATGGGACACAATCGAAAAACGTTTATTGGAAAGTTGACGGAGCTGTAAGTATCAATGATTATTCAATTTTTAGAGGAACAGTAATCTGTAACAATGGTGCGATCAACTTCAAAACAGGAGTGACCCTTGATGGCAGGGCGCTTACCACAAAAGGAACTTTTACCACCGCGGCCATCAATGTTGTGGCAACGGCGATACCTTCTAATTGCGGAACAACAGGTGTGAATTCACTGGAGGCTGATGAGAACGAATCGGTTAGTATTTACCCTAATCCATTCAATACTTCTATCACCATCACCATGAATGACTTGTCGCAATTAAATAAAACCGAAGTAAGAATATTTGATATACTTGGTTCGCAAGTGGCAAGCAAAGCCATTGCCGAACGATCAACTACTCTTGAAACAGGCAACCTTCCTTCGGGGACTTACATCTACCAGGTGATCAGTAACAATGTTACCATACAAGCTGGTAGACTGATTTCTGCGAAATAAAAAATCAGTAAAGTTATAGCCCTCTGTACTGGTAAAACAGTATGGGGGGCTTTTGTATTAAAGTGGGAATGATGTAAGTTATTAAAAGAGTTGTGTAACATCAATTCAGGCAGAGCAGCACATCTTTGTGTTGTAAATATTCACTCAAAAACTAAATCCTGTATCATGAGAACTAAACTGCAGAAAGCGTTTACAGCCTTAACAATATTGCTGTTGCCTTCAACGATTCTTGCCCAAGCGCCTAACTTAGGAACCGCTGCCAATTTTGTACTCTTCTCTACCAATGGAGCCGTAAGCAATACAGGGATAACCCACCTTACCGGCAACGTTGGGACCAACAACGGGTCAAGTACTGCTTTTGGAAACGTGAACGGGGTAATGAACGATCAAAATGCGGTAAGCGCCAAGTGCGCCTCCGATTTACTGATAGCTTATAACCAGCTGAATGCCACTGTGCCTACATTTTTTCCTTCTACCCTGCTTGGTAACGGACAGGTGCTTAGTCCCGGTGTATATTCTGTCAGCGGTAAAACATCGTTGAACCTTAATCTTACCTTAAACGCAAAAGGTGATGCTAACGCCGTTTTTATCTTCAAGATCCAGGGGGCATTTTCCGCCAATGCGAATTCAAAAGTTAAATTGATCAACGGTGCTCAGGCATGTAACGTGTTCTGGAAAGTGGAAGGGGTAGTGAGCATGGCTACCGGAAGTACAATGCGGGGAACCATCATTGCCAACAACGCGGCAATAAACATGAACACTGGCGATACACTTGAAGGAAGAGCGCTTTCTACAACGGGGGCTATTACCGTGAACGGTGTATTTGCATACACGCCTATCGGTTGTGGTAGTCCTTATCTAACGGGTCCCGCAGCACCTGTTCTTGGAACGGCTGGGTGCTATGCTTTGTTCTCCGCGAACGGTTCGGTTTCGAACGTTGGTATAACCTATGCAACGGGAGATATTGGAACAAATAAGGGTACAACAACAGGTTTCAATTCTTCCTATGTAACAGGAAAGGTCCATTTGAAGCCAGACGCATCTACGGCTCAATGTGCTGTTGATCTTGCAACAGCCTATAACAGTATAAATGCACTGCCGTACGATATTGAATTATTGTATCCTGCACAATTTGGCAACAACCTGGAGCTTACTCCTCACACTTACCGTTTGAATGGGGCAGCGACTTTCACCAATACACTCTTCCTTAATGCAAGGGGTAATGCTAATGCGGTTTTTGTCATCCAGATCAATGGGGCACTTTCTACCAGCACCTATTCCAAAGTTGTTTTGATGAACGGCGCACAATCGAAAAATGTTTATTGGAAAGTAGAAGGAGCCGTAAACATCAACAACTATTCTGTATTCAGGGGCACTATTATTTGTAACAATGGAGCTTTGGGTGCAATAAAGACAGGAGTCGTAATTGACGGACGGGCCCTTACCACCGCTGGTGCCTTAACTGTCACAGCTGCAACAGTAGATGCACCAGTTCCTTCTAATTGCGGAACTACGGGCTTGTTATCACATGATCAAGAAGATAACCAAGTGGTTAATGTTTATCCTAACCCTTTCAGCAATTTTCTTACAATGGTGGTTAACGATGCCTCAGCTATTAATAAAACGGAACTACAATTGTACAACGTGTTAGGCTCTTTAGTTTATAACGCCGTGGTTACTGAACAAACAACCACCCTTGACACAGGAACCCTTCCTTCAGGAATCTATTTTTACCAGGTAATACACGATGGCAAAGTAATTCAAACCGGAAGGTTAGTTGCAAAACAATGATATTTATTCACTACTTAAATAGATCATATGAAAACTCTTAAACAAATTATTATCGGAATAGTATTGTGCCTGTCCGGCAGCCTTACGGCACAAGTATCGGTTAACATTAACATCGGGTCACCACCTCCCTGGGGCCCTGTTGGATACACTGAGGTACGTTATTACTACCTGCCCGATGTTGAAGCCTATTACGATATTCAGTCAGCCATGTTTATTTATTACGGTGGTGGTGCATGGGTCCACAGAGCTTACTTGCCAACCCAGTACAGGAATTATGACCTTTACTACGGGTATAAAGTGGTAATGACCGATTATCACGGGAGCTCGCCTTATGTTCATTTTAGCCAGCACAAGGTAAAATACAAGAAGGGTTATCGCGGTGGTCCGCAAAAAACGATAGGCTCCAAACCGGGCAAAGGCAATTCAAAATCCACCGCTCCTTCAAACAAGCAGAAGGCCAGCCCTGCAAAAAGTGGCGGGAAGGAAAATGCTAAAAGCGGATCGCATGGTAACGGCGGCGGAAAAGGAAAGAAAAAATAAAATGTGAATTAATCATCTAAAAACAAACAATATGAATACTCCAGGAATGAATCTATTTATCGTTGACGACAACGCGCTAATGTTAACAGGCTTGCGTAACTACCTTGAACAAAGGTTCGGTACCAGCCTTAACATCTCTACGTTTTTAACGGGGGAAAGCGCTTTGAGAAAAGTAGACGCCGATACCAACATTGTGATCCTGGATTATTTCCTCGAAGGGGAAAACGGGAACGATGTGCTCACTTCGATCAAAAGGATCAATTCAAAAACAGAAGTGATCATGCTTTCTTCTAACGAAGACATGGGTATTGCTATCGAATCGTTCAGAAAGGGAGCTTCCGATTATGTGATCAAAGGTGAGAACTCCTGGAAAAAGATAACGAGCATCGTTTACAATATCGTTGCTTACCCCGTAAGGGTATTGATGAAGGAATTCAAAATCAGTAAATACCTTGCCGTGTTCCTGCTTACATTTTTAAGCGTTGGAATTGCGGTGTTCTTTGTGCTGAGGTACGTTCATTGGTAAAACGGAGTTATTATCAAAAACGCCTCCTACCTGCATGCAGGTAGGAGGCGTTTTTGTTTAATATCAAATAACTAAGCTCTACCGATTTTTTCCCCTTGTTCACCTAAATGCTAAATGTCAGGGAGCACAATGCGCTAATTTTATTTCAGACAATAAACCACATAATGTACCAGGCGATGAAAGCGGTTATCTATCGGCAAGCAGGTTTAAAGGTGTGAATGATGTAACAATTACCAATAGTTCTGTAACAGGGGCGAGTAGAAGTCGATGCACCTTTGTGTCGTGAAAATTAATTCACAACTAAAAACTAAAAAAATGAAAAAGTCACTTATTATAATCGGTTTAATGTACTTCTCGTTGGGAACATCAGTACAGGCACAGGACGACTCCAGGGAAGATCTGAGTTTTGGTGTAAAGGCTGGGTTGAACTATTCTAATGTATGGGATGAACAAGGACAAGATTTCGCAGCCGACGCAAAAGTGGGTTTTGCAGGCGGATTGTTTCTTGGGATCCCGATTGGTAAATTTTTAGGTTTCCAGCCTGAGGTATTGATCTCCCAAAAAGGGCTCCAGGGCTCTGGTACTTTGTACGGATCTCCCTATTCCTTTACAAGAACAACTACTTATGTTGACGTACCACTTCAACTCCAGGTAAAACCTGCCGACTTTCTTACCATCGTAGTAGGTCCCCAGTATTCTTACCTAATGAGTGAACGAAATGTTTATACCTGGGGAGCAAACAGTTCGGTGCAGGAAGAAGACTTTGAAAACGACAACATCCGCAAGAACATTTTTGGTGTTGTTGCCGGGGGAGATATCAACCTGCAGCATATTGTATTGTCAGGCAGAATGGGCTGGGATCTTCAAACCAATCATGGTGATGGCAGCTCTTCCACACCACGCTATAAGAACAAATGGGTGCAGTTTACAGTAGGATTTAAGATATAAGCAACAAAAATATAAACAATTTAAAAAACCAACCTCATGAAAAAACTAATCATTGCTTCGCTTTGTCTTTTAAGTACTTATACTGGAACCTTGAACGCGCAGGAGACTGCTGTTCCTTCCGGTGAATCTTATGGAAACACACTTAACCTGGGGGTAGGTGTGGGTTATTACGGTTACGTGGGCCATTCTATGCCGGTAATGCATTTCGATTACGAGTTTCAAGTAGCTAACAATTTCACACTGGCTCCTTTCGCTACTTTTTATTCTTACAGTAACTATTACTATTGGGGAAATCCTAACAACGCTTACCGTAATTACGCTTACCGCACAACAGTAATTCCTGTTGGAGCTAAAGGGAGTTATTATTTCGACCAGATCCTTAACGCAGGTTCTAACTGGGATTTCTACTTAGCCGGTTCTTTGGGATTTGCTTTTCGCAAAACAACATGGGAGAACGGTTATTATGGTGAAACAACCGTTGTTCAACACAGTGCCAGCGGATTATACCTCGATGGTCACATTGGTGCCGAATATCACCTGAGTGATCGGCTGGGGCTCTTCCTTGATCTTTCTTCAGGAGTATCAACATTCGGAATAGGATTGCATTTTTAGAAACAGATAATTAACTATTAATAACCTAAAATAAAAAAAATGAAAAATACAACGGAATTAAAAGGAAACTGGAACGAGGTAAAAGGTAAGCTGAAACAACAGTTCGCTATGCTCACCGACAACGATCTGCTTATGATCGATGGTAAGAAAGACGAATTGCTTGGAAGACTCCAGGTGAAGCTTGGCAAGACCAAGGCGGAGTTGGAAGCGATCATCGCAGCGTTTTAATTGCCAATCGTTCAAACAATCTAATTAACAATTTAAAAACTAAACCAATGGGAAATTTGCTTTATGTAATTGCGGTAATACTGGTAATATTCTGGGCCATCGGCTTTGTAGGATACAACGCCTCCGGGATAATTCATCTTCTTTTAGTGATCGCAATCGTTGCAGTTCTGCTTCGGGTGATAAGGGGTGGTAAAATTTCTTAACAATAATTATAACTCTGTCTGTAACGATAGAATAAAAAATCAAAATCATGAAAAAATTAAAAATCTGTTTACTAAGTGCGTTCCTCGTTTCTTCAACCGTTTCAAATGAGCTGAAGGCTTCAACTGGAGCCATTGCTACTGAAATTGCTGGTAATAATTCATCACCGGTGATCATTAACGCTGGAAGCGAAGAAGTGGCTCCTTCTGAAAACGCAAAACAAACACGCGTTGAAAAGAAGGCGGCCCGCAAAGAAGCTCGCCAGCAACGTCGCGATGGTGGAGGTGGTATCTATATTTCAGTTGGCGCCATCATCATCATTCTCTTGCTTATCATCATTATATTTTAATTTAAACTAACAACATTATGGAAAACTCAAATAATTCAGGTAAAATGATCGGTGCGGTACTTCTCGGCGCTGCAATAGGAGCAGCATTAGGGATCCTGTTTGCACCCGATAAAGGAAGCGAAACGCGTAAAAAGATCGCCGGCAAAACAGGTGATATTTCCGACGCATTGAAAGCTAAATTCAACGTTTTGCTTGCAGAAGCGAAAAATGAATTCGAGTCGGCGAAAGAAAAAGCAAGCGAATACGTTGAAAACGGAAGAGCGAAATAGTGGTCTTTTGCCAGCATGTATCACGTGCTGGTGAGAGCTCGCTTTTTTTCTTAAAATTTTAAAACACCCACACCATGGAAGACCAGGTATCAAATATTGAAACTCTTTTTGAACGCACCGAACAGTATGCACGAACAAGCGCCGACCTGTTCAAGCTCAAAGCCATCGACAAATCAGCCGATGTGATCTCCACCTTAACAGCGCGCCTTGCCGTGATCGTTTTTGTCACCTTGTTCTTCCTTATCCTCAACATAGGCATTGCCTTATGGATCGGGGAGGTACTCGGAAAGGCATATTACGGCTTCTTTATTGTTTCAGGTTTCTATGCCCTTATCGGGATGTTACTTTACATTTTCCGTAACAAATGGATCAAAGCGCCATTGAGAGATTCAATAATAACCCAGGCACTTAAATAATTATAAATAGCTGAACATGGAAAAAGCAGGAGCCACCATACTTTTAGAGCAATTGATACGTGCCAAAGAAGCTGAGCGAGCTTTAAACGGCAAATTGCTCAAGGAACAGTTTCGTCTTACCTATCAAAGCCTTAAGCCGCTGAACATTGTCAAGAGCTCATTGAAGGAAGTGATCAATTCACCGGAGCTGAAAACAGATCTTGTAAAGGCAGCCGTAGGGTTCGGTGCCAGTTACCTGATCAAGAAATTTTTCAGCGACGACAAGCCCGGCTTGCTTTCCAAACTATTCACATTTATTGAAAGAAACGAAGATTCGATTAAAGCATTTGGAGGCAGCCTTATGAACAAGATGACCAAGCAAAATGCCGATCATAAAAAAACAGCAGACTAATTAACAACTAAGCAGATATTATGAAACCAAACATTGGAATAACTGAAAAAAATCTTAAAAACTCTGCAGCCCTTTTGTCAAATGTATTGGCCGATGAAGTGACTCTTTATACAAAAACGAGGAAAGCACATTGGAACGTAGCAGGCGAAAGCTTTATGGAGTTGCATAAGTTATTTGAAGCACAATATACGCAGCTTGAAGCTTCCATCGATGAAGTGGCTGAGCGCATCGGTAAACTCGGAGAAAAAACGATTGGTACCATGGTCGAGTTTTCAAAACATTCTTCGATCAAAGAAAACCCAGGCCAATATACATCTTCAAAAGAAATGTTAAAAGAATTGTTGAAGGATCATGAAATGATCATTGTTCAGCTGCGTAAAAATGTAGATGAATGTGCTGAAAGGAACAAAGATGCAGGCACTGCTGATTTTCTGACTGGTCTTATGGAACTTCACGAAACAATGGCGTGGGTACTAAGGAGATATTTAAATTAAGAAGTCCATCAAAAGATGTCAGTCGATTTAAAGATAGCTGCGAAGGCAGCATTGATGAAAGCAAAACTTTCGGAGAACCAGCACGCCAACGCGTTGAAAGGTTTTTTTGAAGAAATTGCCGGCTTGACCTCTTTTACATGGCGCTTTTTCAAACAAGTATTTAAGCGCCCGTACGAATTGCCGGAGCTCATCAAGCAATCGTATCTGATCGGGTACAAATCGTTTCCCCTGGTTGCCATTACCGGATTCATCATGGGACTTGTACTTACTATACAGTCGCGACCAACGCTTGAGCAATTTGGAGCCGAATCGTGGCTGCCTGCGATGGTGGCTGTTTCCATTATCCGAGAGATAGGACCGGTGATCACCGCCCTGATCTTTGCAGGAAAAGTAGGGTCGGGCATAGGAGCGGAGCTGGCCTCCATGAAAGTAACAGAACAGATCGATGCCATGGAAGTGTCGGGAATGAACCCCTTTAAATACATTGTTGTAACACGTGTACTCTCCGCTACATTGATGCTGCCTATACTGGTGATCGCCGCCGATGCCGTTTCACTCTACGGGGCCTATGTAGGGGTGAACATTAAAGGCGACGTCAATTTCAACTTGTTCTTTTTACAGGTGTTTGAGAAACTATCCTTCTCGGATGTATTTCCTGCGGTGATCAAAACGATCTTCTTCGGATTCGCCGTTGGACTTATTGGTTGTTACAAAGGATTTAACGCCGACAAAGGCACCGAGGGAGTAGGTAAATCAGCAAACTCAGCTGTCGTGATCGGCTCCCTGGCGGTTTTTATTCTCGACAT
>Ga0163144_10027227_pt1 | contig 11079 bp, 10 predicted proteins | sample OliLak19BULKMAT1_FD_123175 | JGI IMG/M metagenome (GOLD analysis project Ga0163144, IMG submission 123175) | Freshwater microbial mat bacterial communities from Lake Vanda, McMurdo Dry Valleys, Antarctica - Oligotrophic Lake LV.19.BULKMAT1 | ecosystem: Environmental > Aquatic > Freshwater >... | reverse complement strand
CGGCAGAACCTCGCGGATATAGGGTTCCACGATCTTGCGGATCACCTTGGAGGTCTGGCGCTTGGAGGTGTGCTGGGTGGAAAGCACGATCGAGGTCACCTCCACGGGCTTGCCACCGGCGTAGCGCAAGGTGACCTGGCTTTTGGCATCCGGCCCCAGCGTCGGCTCTGCGCCCGACTTCCGCGCTTCGGTCAGGCGGCGCAGGATCGCATGGGCGTACTGGATCGGCGCGGGCATGTATTCCGGCGTCTCGAGTGTGGCATAGCCGAACATGATCCCCTGATCCCCAGCGCCATCCTTGTCCACACCTTGCGCGATATGCGCGGACTGTTCGTGCAGGTAGTTGTGAACCTTGATCTTTTCCCAATGGAACTTCTTCTGCTCATACCCGATGTCGCGCACGCAATCGCGGACGATCCCGTCTACGCGGGCAACCATCGCCTTGGTCGCCTCTTTTGAGGACAGGCCCACTTCACCCCCCACGACCACCCGGTTTGTGGTGGCGAAGGTCTCGCAGGCGACGCGGGCGTTCGGTTCTTCCTTCAGGAAGGCATCGAGGACAGCATCCGAGATCCGGTCACAGACCTTGTCGGGATGGCCCTCGGAGACAGACTCCGAAGTGAAGACGTAATCTTGGCGGCTCATGGAAAAGTGCTCCGTTGGGTGAACCCGCCACGCCAGGAAGCCGTTGTGGGGGTATGGATGACGTGCATTAGACTTCGGGCGCGAACCCGTCAATGGGCGGGCGGGGTGGACGCCGAAATGCCAGCAGGGCGAGACCGGCCAGCAACAACCAGACCGGTGCGTCGCCCCACCGGGAGTAAAGCGTGGGCGGAAGCGCGCCCGGAACCGTGGTGTCGAGCGCGCCCATGATGCCGAAAGGCAATTCCTCGATCACCCTTCCACGCGCGTCGATCACCGCCGTCACCCCGGTATTGGCCACCCGGATCATCGGCAGACCCTGTTCGACCGCGCGCAACCGCGCTTGCGCGAGATGCTGGAACGGCCCGGTCCAAAGGCCGAACCAGGCGTCATTGGTGATCTGGAGCATCCAGTCGGCCCGCTCCGGCGCGGCATTGACCAGACGCGGGAATACTGCCTCATAACAGATCAGCGGCAGGACCTTGCCCATCTCGCCAAGGTCAAGCACCTCGGGTCCCGGTCCGGCTGAATAGGTATTGCCGGTCTGTGCCGCAAAGGCCGTGATCCCGAACCAGCGATAGGCCAGATCGCCAAACGGGATGTATTCGCCGAACGGCACCAGATGGTGCTTCTGATAGCTCGTGATCTCGCGCCCGTCACCTTCCAGCACGCGCAGGCTGTTGTAGAACCGCCCTTCCGCCTCGCTCTGGATGCCGACTGCGACGGCCCGCCCGCCCGAAGCGTCGGTAATCATTTCCGCGACCGACGGGGCGTATTCCAGCATGTAGGGCACAGCCGTTTCGGGCCAGATCGTCAGATCAGCGGGCGTGCCTTCGGCGGTCAGCGCCAGAAGACGGCCAAGAAAAACCTCGGCCAGGTCGGCATCCCATTTCAGCGCCTGTTCCGCATTGGGCTGGACGAGCCGAAGCGTACCCTCCGGCCCCGGCGGCAAGGGCGGGGCCAGCCGCCAAAGCCCGAACCCCGTCACGCCTGCCAGCACGACAACCGCTGCCACGCCGCCGGTCAGACGCCAGATTACCGGCATTGCCGCAAGTCCCACCGTAAGCAAAGTCAGCCCCAGCGGACCGGCAATGGCGGCAAGCTGATCGACGGGGGTGCCAATCCACATATGGCCGACCATCGCCCAGGGAAAGCCGGTCAGGACCACGCCGCGCAGTCCCTCTGTCACCGTGAAGGTGGCGACAAAGGCCAGGGTCGGCCTCGGCAGTTTCGCCGCGAGACCTGCAGCGACCGCCCAAAAGAGCCCAAGGCCCCCGGACAAAAACACCACCGCAAACGGGGCCATCCAGCCATGCTTCGGCGCGTCCACCAGAAACGGCTCGACGATCCATGACAGCGCCAAGGCGAAATGTCCCGCGCCTGCCGCAAGCCCAAGCCAGAACGCCCGGCCCGTAGCGGTCTGCCTGGACAAAAGCCAGATCAGACCGGACAAAGCGGGCAGCGCGGCCCACCAGGCCCCCCAGGGCGCCTGTCCGACTGCCACGACAGCCCCAAGCCCGAACGCCAACACCAATTGACGCCATCCGGCATGATGAAGGGCATGCATGGGTTCAGGCCGCACCCGGATCGGGGACAGGCAGCCGCACCCGCAGGCGCTTGATCCGGCGCGGGTCGGCATCGACGATCTCGAACTGCACGCCGCTTTCATGTTCGATCACCTCACCCCGCGCCGGAACCCGGCCGGAGCGAAGGAAGACCAAGCCACCCAGCGTGTCGATGTCTTCATCATCCTCGCCGGTGCGCAAAGCCAGGCCAAGCGCCGCCTCGATCTCTTCCAAGGGGGCGATCGACTGCGCCAAAATCACCCCGGGCCTTTCTTCCTTCCAAAGCGCGCCTTCAACCTCGTCATGTTCATCGTCGATCTCGCCGATCACCGTCTCGATCAGGTCCTCGATGGTGACCAGACCGTCAACCCCGCCGTATTCGTCGATGACCAGCGCCATGTGCACCCGTTCCTTCTGCATCTTCTGCAAAAGAACGCCGGTCGGCATCGACGGCGGCGCATAAAGGATGGGTCGCAACAGCTTTTTCAAACTGAACCGTCCCGCCGCCCCGAACCCATGCTGCAACGCCAGGTCCTTGAGCAGGACCAGCCCCTGCGGATGGTCAAGCGTGCCCTTGTAGACGGGAAAACGGGAAAAGCCGTGCTCGCGGAACACCTCGACCAGGTCATCCTTGCCGATGTCGAGCGGGACCGCCACAATCTCCGCCTTGGGGATCGCGACGTCATCGACCCGCATCCGGCGCAGAACGTGCAGTTCGTGCGACGGGGCGGGCGCCCCTGCCGCGGTCTGGTTCGCTGCGGCCTCGGCGGCAGGGGAAAGCGCGGAAAGAAGCCTGCCGAAAAAGCCGCGCTGGACTTGATCCGAGGCGGGTTCGTCGGTCGTCCCGTCAGGCGCGCCCTGCGCTGCCGGTGACCCGTCGATGCTACTGCCCATCGGTCCTTTTTCCAGAAAACACCTCGGGGGCGGGTGCGACCCTAGTATGGGTCAGAAACCCCCAGGCTTGCAAGTATCCGCACCTCCAAACCCTCCATCAGTGACGCATCTTCGTCGTCGATGTGATCATATCCCAACAGGTGCAAGACCGCATGCACCACCAGATGCGTTACATGGTCGGCAAAGGACTTGCCTTGGGCCAGAGCTTCGGCTTCGCAGGTTTCCCAGGCGATGGCGATGTCTCCGAGCGGCTCCGGCTCTGCTGTACTACCGGGCCGGGCCTGATCAGGCATCCCTCCCGCCACCTCGGCCGAAAGGTCTTCGGATGGCCAACTGAGGACGTTCGTCGGCGCGGGTTTGCCCCGGAACTGCGCGTTCAGCGCCGCTATCCGCGCGTCATCGCAGCCCATCAGGCTGATCGCGAACCCCTCGGGCGGTAACCCTGCCACCGCCAAAGCCGCACGCGCTGCACGCTCTGCCAAAGTAGCAAGACCCGCGCTTTCCCAGCGCGGGTCTTCGATCAGCGTTTCGACGAGGTCAGTCATTCGTCCAAACCGACCCCGCCCGGTGATTGCAAGCGACCCTGCCGGTCAGACGATGCTTTCGTCGGCCTCATAAGCCTCGATGATCCGGCCGACAAGCGGATGGCGCACCACATCCTTGGAGGTAAAGTAGTTGAAGCTGACGCCTTTGACCCCTTTCAGGATCCGCTCCGCCTCCGCCAGGCCGGAGGACGTGCCGCGCGGCAGGTCGATCTGGGTGCGGTCGCCGGTGACCACCATGCGGCTGCCTTCGCCAAGACGGGTCAGGAACATCTTCATCTGCATTGCCGTGGCGTTCTGCGCCTCGTCCAGCACGACAAAGGCGTTGGAGAGCGTCCGGCCCCGCATGAAGGCCAGTGGCGCAATCTCGATCCGCTTTTCCTGGATCAGCTTTTCGACCTGTTTCGACGGCAGGAAATCATTCAGCGCGTCGTACAGCGGCTGCATGTAGGGATCGACTTTTTCCTTCATGTCGCCAGGCAGGAACCCAAGCCGTTCGCCCGCCTCAACCGCCGGGCGGGAGAGCACGATCTTTTCCACCGCGCCAGAGATGAACATCGTCACCCCGACCGCCACGGCAAGATAGGTCTTGCCCGTACCCGCAGGTCCGATGCCGAACCCAAGCTCATGCTGGAAGAGGTTCTTCACATAGGTCTTCTGCGCCTCGGTGCGCGGCTCGATCGGCTTTTTGCGGGTCCGCAACTCAACTCCAGTAGAGAAAAGTTCGATCTGCTCACCACTGTCGGCCATGCCACCAGGTTGACCGGGGACAGGACGTCCCATCCGCATCGCGCCGTCGATGTCACCGGCACCCACGCCGCGCCCCGATTCGAGCCGGGCATAAAGCGACCGAAGGACCGCAGCTGCCTGTTCGCGCGCTGCCTTGTCACCGATCACCGCGAGGCGATTGCCGCGTCGCAGGATGTGCACCCCCATCTGGTGTTCGATCTGCGCGAGGTTGCGGTCAAATTCGCCGCAAAGGTCGATCAGCAGGCGATTGTCGGGAAATTCGAGGACAGTTTCGACGATATCCTCGGCGACAGAACGGTTTGGCGGGGGGGTCAGCGCGGTGATGCCCAACGGGCTCTCCTTCTGCTAGGGGCCTATGATCAAGGATGCCGCCGGACACGGCATCTGGCAAGCGAAACCCGCCTGCCCCGTCAGTCTTGGGCCAAATGACGCAGATTTTGTGACAAGTGCCGCTTGAATACACAAAGATAAGGGCCCCGGAGTTACCGGGGCCCAAAGTCTTGTGCAAGCAATCCGGTCTTATCAGTCACCCGTGGCCGTTGGCACCCGATCCGGGCCGGGGGCCGATGCCGTCTCGTATGGGCCGATGACGGTTCCCGGCGGATACTTGTCGTCGCAAACCGGCAGACCGGTTTTCGGATCGAAACGTGGGGTGGAATATCCTTCGACCCCGTCATCGATGATCCAGACTTGGCAGCCATCCGGGTCATAGGCAATCGCCGCTTCGCCATCGCTCAGCTGGACGTCATCGGTTCCGGCGTCTCGACCGGTGGCGATGATACTGTCCGGCCCGGAATAGCGCTTGGTACCCTCAAGCGCTTCGATGCTGCCGCCGCCGCAGGCCGCGACGCCGGAAACCAGCGCTGCCATCAGGCCAAACCGTCCCAGACCCGCCTTACACATCTCTGCAAGCATCATGATCTTCAGCCCTTCTTGCAGATGATTTCGACACGGCGGTTCTTGGCCATGCCCGAAGCAGTGCCGTTCGACACCACCGGTTGCTTTTCACCAAAGCCCACTTCGCTATCGACCACCGCGCCAACCGACCGGGCCACGTCTGCCACCGTCTTCACCCGCGCTTCTGACAGGGCCTGGTTGTAGTCATCAGAGCCCTGGCTATCGGTGTGCCCGGCGATGGCATAGGAAAACGCATCCGACCCGCGGAAGAACGCCTCCAACTCATCACGGCCCGAGGCGGTTAGGTTGGCGCTGGCGGTGGCGAAATAGGTGTCGGTTCCTTCGGTCAGGCAACTGACCGGCTTCATGCAAACCGGCTTTCCCGTCTTCGGGTTGCGGCGGGGCACCATGTAGCCTTCGGTGCCGCCATCGGCCCACCAGTGCTGACAGCCATCGGCATCGACCCAGACGCCCCATTCGATCTTGCCGGTGATGTTTCCGTCTTGCGCCGCAGCCATCGGCCCGAAGATCAGCCCCGAGCCTGCGGACACCACCACAAGCGCGGCCCGCAGCCTGCTTTTGAATGTCATAGTTGTTCTTCCCTCGTTGCGGGGCACAAATTTATCCCGCCCTGCCTTATCACGATCAAATAACTTATCGCTGCATCTCTTGCGAAGCAGAATCCTAGCAACGTGCATCAATTTCAAACATTCGCGGATCAATTAGGCCTGTTCAGGGCGAAACTGCAACACTCCTGACCGGATCTGACCATTTGAAAAGATACTTCGCAGCCAGAGAGTTCGTGGATGAACTTAACACACGCACACGAACAAGTTGTCCGATTCGCCCATTTTCATCCTGCACATGTACCGAATGCAGGTGATCCGACTTGCCGACCATCTGGCCCGGCAGGCGCCCGGGCTTTTCATAAAGCACCGTCACCTCGCGCCCGACCATGGCTTCTTGCACCGCGCGCTGCTGGCTGGTGATCAGCGCTTGCAGCGTCTGAAGCCGCGCATGCGCAACCTCGGCTGCGACGGAGGGCTTTTCGGCGGCGGGCGTTCCGGGGCGGGCCGAATATCTGAAGCTGAAGGCCTGGCCGAATCCAACCTCGTGGACCAGCGCCAGCGTGGCGTCAAAGTCGGCGTCGGTTTCACCTGGAAAGCCCACGATGAAATCCGACGACAGAAGGATATCGGGGCGCGCCGCACGGATGCGCTGGACAAGCTTCAGATAGGCCTCGGCGGTATGCTTGCGGTTCATCGCTTTCAGGATGCGGTCCGACCCGGACTGCACGGGCAGATGAAGATAAGGCATGAGCTGCGGCAGGTCGCCATGCGCGGCGATCAGGTCGGCTTCCATGTCGTTGGGGTGGCTGGTGGTGTAGCGGAGCCGCTCCAGCCCCTGAACCTTGGCAAGCTCACGCAGCAGCCGCGCCAAACCCCACGCGCCATCCGGCCCCGCGCCGTGATATGCGTTCACGTTCTGGCCCAGAAGCGTGATCTCTCGCACGCCTTGCGCCACCAGTCCTCGCGCCTCTTCCAGCAGGCGGGCGACCGGGCGGCTGACCTCGGCTCCACGGGTGTAGGGCACGACACAGAACGCACAGAACTTGTCGCAACCTTCCTGCACAGTCAGAAACGCCGCCGGGCCGCGTGTGACCTTGCGGGCCGGAAGAGCGGAAAACTTGTCCTCGACCGGGAACTCGGTGTCGGCCCGCCGCCCGCCCGCCGCCACCATTGCCGGCAATCGGTGATAGGCCTGCGGTCCCACGACCAGATCGACCACGCCCGCGCGGCGCAATATCTCTGCCCCCTCGGCCTGGGCGACGCACCCCGTGACCCCGACCTTCAGGTCCGGCTTTGCAGCCTTGAGCGGGCGCAACCGGCCAAGGTCGGAATACAGTTTCTCGCTGGCCTTTTCGCGGATGTGACAGGTGTTCAGCAGGACAAGATCGGCTTCTTCGGCAATCTCGGTGGTGACATAGCCCGCAGCGCCCATGGCTTCTACCATGCGCTCGCTGTCATAGACGTTCATCTGGCAGCCGTATGTCTTGACATACAGCTTCTTTACATCTGGCATCACTTGTCTCCGGACTGGTGCCGAATTTGCGCCATATCCGCGCCGACCGCAACCGGGGCACCTGTCGCCCGCCCCCTTGCATTGCCGCGCCGGATATCCGACCTTGCGGTCACCCTTTGCGAAGTGTTCATGCGCCACTCCTCCCTCGAAGCCCTTCTGGCCCGTGTCGGACCCGGCCTTGCCTCCGGCCCGCTCGCCATCGTGATGGCCGAGGATGCGGTGGAAGTGGACAGCACGCTGGCCCATCTGACGAAGATCGGGTTTCGCGACATCCTGCTACTCGCCCCCGATGGCCTGGACCTGCCAGAAGGTCTTTCAGACCGCATCCATCTGGCCCCCCATGATGTCTTTGCCGATGCGGCGCTGCCCCATGCCGTGACTCAGGTGATCGACCGCCTCCCCGGCGTCTGGATGCATGCCTGCTACAACGCCGAATACCTGTTCTTTCCGTTCAGCGAAACGCGGCGCATCCGGGAAATGCTCGCCTTCCACAGCGAGGAACGGCGCGAGGCGATGCTGACCTATGTCGTCGACCTGTACTCCGGGGACCTCGGCGCCCACCCCGATGGGGTGTCGCGCCAGGATGCCTGGCTGGACCAATCCGGCTATTATGCCCTGACCCGCAAGGGACCACCGCCAGACTGGCAGCCGCTGGAGCGACAGATAGATTGCTTCGGCGGGCTCCGCTGGCGGTATGAAGAGCATGTCCCCTGGACACGGCGACGCATCGACAGGATGTCGCTGTTCCGCGCTCGTCCTGGCCTGCGCATGGCGGCGGACTTCACCTTCAACGACGCAGAAATGAATACCCATTCCTGCGCCTGGCATCACAACCTGACGGCAGCAGTGTGTTCCTTTCGGGCGGCCAAAGCTCTGCGCGCCAACCCCGGGTCACGCCACGCGATCCAGACCTTCCGCTGGCGGAACTCGGTACCGTTCCAATGGCACAGCCAGCAATTGCTGGAATTGGGCCTGATGGAGCCGGGGCAGTGGTTCTGACTTACTTCTCTGACGTCCGGTTCCGACTTGGCGCTGATCAGGCCCTGCGCAGGCGGATAACGACATCGACCCGCGAAATCGCCATCCCCTCGGGCACCTGCGGCAGCGAGGCGATCTGCAACTCCGCCACCGGGGCGTCGGTCAGGCTGTGGCTGTCTTCCCAGTAGAAATGCGGATGATCATCGACCCGGGTGTCGAAATAGCTTTTGGAACCGTCGACCACGACCTCGTTCAGAAGTCCCACATCACAGAACGCACGCAGCGTATTGTAGACGGTGGCCAGGCTGACGCTCTCCTCACCATCTTGTGCCGCAGCGAACAGGCTTTCGGCCGTGACATGGCGGTTCACACCATCCCCCACCAGAAGAGACGCCAGCGCCAGCCGCTGCCGGGTGGGGCGCAAGCCCCCGGCTTTCAGCCAGTCTGTCACAAGGTCCGTTTCTGTCACGTCAATCGCCTGGGATGGGGTTCCACCTTCGCTATATATGTATTGAAGCGAGGCGTGTTCAACGAAAATGAGACTTTCGCCTAGCCGCAGCAACTGAAAACCCGTCCGCTGGCCGGGGCGGGGGCCGATCCAGCGCCCTTGCAAGCGTTTGTTTCAGGATGCTAGGGATACGAAGGCCCATTGCAGGAGACCACAAGGGATGGCGTCTTTTCCGACCAGCTTCGACAGGGAAGCCCTTCTGGCCTGCGCACGGGGTGAGCTTTTCGGCCCCGGCAACGCCCAGCTTCCTGCGCCTCCGATGCTGATGATGGACCGGATCACCGATATCTCCGAGGATCGTGGCGAGCATGGCAAGGGCCATGTCGTCGCCGAGTTCGACATCACCCCCGACCTCTGGTTCTTCGAATGCCACTTCCCCGGCAACCCGATCATGCCCGGCTGCCTTGGGCTGGACGGCCTCTGGCAACTCACCGGCTTCAACCTCGGCTGGCGCGGCTGGCAGGGGCGCGGTTATGCGCTTGGCGTGGGTGAGGTGAAGCTGACGGGGATGGTGCGGCCAGATCGTAAACGGCTCACCTACTTCGTAGATTTCACGAAGGCCATCCAATCCCGCCGCCTGACGATGGGCGTGGCGGACGGAAGGGTGGAGGCGGACGGTGAGGTGATCTATCTGGTGAAAGACATGAAGGTGGCGTTGAGCGAGGCTTGAAGAAAGTCAGGTTGCAAAAATGCGACCGGGGCTACAGAAGGGCGATCGCGTCGTATGAACGGCAGTTGCGGCGACTTTCTATTCGCTTCGATCCTTCTTTGCGATCTCCTCCAAAGCCTCGGCTATCCGCCTTTGCGTGTCAGCTTTCCTGCGACTGGAAGCGACGATCAGCACTGGAATGGCCACGATAACCCCAAGCACGATCAGCTGCACAAGACTTCCATTCATCGCAATGCACCTTGCAAGCCAAAAGCCAGCTGCAACCATGCCGAAAGCCGGGCGGCTTTGCAATTCTTCTGCAACCCCAACCACCTTGCCCCCTCCCCCCCTCTCCCGTAAACAGACCTTAAGTCACTGAGGGGGGCCACCCATGCGTCGTGTCGTCATCACCGGGATCGGGATCGTATCCTCCATCGGCAACAACGCCGCCGAGGTCGAGGCCTCTCTCCGCGCCGGAAAGTCGGGCATCGTCTTCGCGCCCGACTATGCCGAGCACGGCTTTCGCTGCCGCGTCCACGGCCAGCCGAACATCGTGCTGGAGGATCATATCGACAAGCGCGACCTGCGGTTCATGGGCGACGGGGCGGCCTATACCTTCATCGCGATGGACCAGGCGGTGAAGGACTCCGGCCTTTCGGCAATCGACATCTCCAACGACCGCACAGGGATCATCGTCGGCTCGGGTGGGCCGTCGACGAAATCCTTCTTCCGCGCCCACAACATCGTGCGCGAAACCGGCAGCCCCAAGCGGATGGGGCCGTTCATGGTGACCAAGGGCATGTCGTCGACCGTGTCGGCCTGCTTGGCCACACCCTTCAAGATCAAGGGGGTGAACTATTCGATCACCTCTGCCTGCTCCACATCCGCCCACTGCATCGGGAACGGGACCGAACTGATCCAGATGGGCAAGCAGGATATCGTCTTTGCCGGCGGCGGAGAGGAGCTGGACTGGACCCTCTCCTGCCTGTTCGACGCGATGGGGGCGATGTCGTCGAAGTACAACGACGCGCCCGAGACCGCGAGCCGGACCTATGACGCCAACCGCGACGGCTTTGTCATCGCCGGCGGTGGCGGTGTCGTGGTGCTGGAGGAGTTGGAGCACGCCCTTTCCCGGGGCGCAAAGATCTATGCCGAGGTTACGGGTTACGGAGCCACCTCGGACGGTCACGACATGGTTGCCCCGTCAGGTGAGGGTGGCGAGCGGGCGATGCGGCTGGCCCTGGCGACACTGCCGGAGGGGCGGAAGATCGATTACATCAACAGCCACGGTACCAGCACCATGGTTGGCGACGTGACCGAGGTGGAGGCGATCCGCCGTGTGTTCGGCAACGGACATACCCCGCCCATTGCCTCGACCAAATCACTGACCGGGCATTGCCTTGGCGGCGCCGGCGTGTGGGAGACGATCTTTTCGCTTCTCATGATGAACGGCCGGTTCATCGCCGCCTCGGCCAATGTCACCACGCTCGACCCGGCGCTTGACCCGTCCGAAATCGTGACCACCCTGCGCGAAGGCGTAGAGATTGACTCGGTCCTGTCGAATTCCTTTGG
>Ga0163144_10027226_pt1 | contig 11079 bp, 8 predicted proteins | sample OliLak19BULKMAT1_FD_123175 | JGI IMG/M metagenome (GOLD analysis project Ga0163144, IMG submission 123175) | Freshwater microbial mat bacterial communities from Lake Vanda, McMurdo Dry Valleys, Antarctica - Oligotrophic Lake LV.19.BULKMAT1 | ecosystem: Environmental > Aquatic > Freshwater > Lake... | reverse complement strand
TCTTACAGGGGCAAAGTTGGGTATGGATGGCGTTTGCTCGCTTTCCTGCTGCTGTTCATGCGCCTCTCCAAAACTCCGTCGGGTGGTATGTGCCGATACCGTTTCGATGGCAGGCTCTGTCGGTTGAACTGCTTGGATATCCTCCATCTTGCTGGTATGCTTTTATTTTCAGGGAGAGGATATCTTGGATATAAAACGAGATGCAACTTAGATATACTGTTGCCAAAAGATCGTTTGATAATATTTAGCTTGATATACAGGATAAAGTAGGTTATCGAAGATGTACAGTATATCCAAGAAAGGCTTGAAGTGCTTTCCTTTGGTTTCTCGTATACTCGCAATAATGTAATCTTCCGGTTTGGAAACCACTATGGAATTCCTACCTCCAATCGCAAAACCAAGGAACAACAAGCATACAGCGAAAAGAAGAGCTTATTCGTTATCCTTTTCGTTGTTGTTGTAGTTGGTTTCGTTAGATTTGTTTCCATCCACCGCTATGTTGTGGCTGTTGTTTCTAAGCACTGTGCAACTTTCAATTAGACTAGGCTAGTAATAGTCGGAAGCATTAGCTAATCAAATGTTCCAGCAGGGATGTTGTCGCAATAAGTACTATGGTACGTACTGTACTAGCACTACGTATAGTACTGTACTTTTACTGAGATTTTTAGAAGTGCTCTATCTACAGTTGAGTATCTAGCTACTAGCTAGTAGCTAGCTAGCTAGCTACAGTAGTAGCATGTGATATGAATTCCAGAGGACATTCTGGTCCGGTCGACGGGCATAAATGCTGATGGCGCTTGGCAGAAGTCAATGGTTATTTCGGAGAATTTCTGTCGCGAAGAGCCAATCAACCAGCAGCAGCAAATCAGTGAGTCCGGTAAAAAAAAATTCTCTTCACCAAAAAAGATGACTGTCACAACATTCACAAGCCCTTTCAAAAGTGCCAGCTATCAAATGGCAGAGGCTCCCGCTGTGTAAAACCAATGTGTTTCTTCATTTCTGAAAAAGTCATGCAACTGGTGATTTCAAATCAAAAGGGCAAACCTCTTGAAACCAGATTCATCCAGATCATTGTGCCCATTTTGAACAAGCTCTGCAGTTCTTCTTTCTTCTGTGAATGAAATCAATGCTTGGCATGAAGTCACATCTCCAAACAAGGAAAAGAGCTGTCAGATGGTGTCTGCACTGCGTGATTGTGATGAACAGCTTTGTCCAAAAAAATTGCAACAAACTCTGTTTGGGTGGTTCACCAACTCTGACATGCCTTCAATTGTGATGTTAAAAAACTTAGCCATGTTGTTTCCCTCATGCTAGCTTTGTTTTGGCATGCAAAAAAATGAGATTCTTTTCCTTCCTCCATTGCAGCGCACCTCATTTGAGGTGTCTTCAAGTCTTTCATGCCATTTTTTGATGATGCACTCAAGTTGTGCATCACAGTGAGTGCAGCATGCTCCATGTGGGGGAGTTTCCCAAAAGTGTGTTTTTTTGCTATGTGAAGTGCTGCTGAGTGAACTTCTTTTTTGCTGGATTTTTTTTTAGTTTGTTCCATTTGAGTGTCAAAAATCCAAAATTGTGCAGAAACTTCCACACATCCCTGGTTCTAAACAATTTGTTTTCTTTTGAACAAAATGTTGTGTCCGCTCAAGATCTTCTTCTTTGGGATTGAGATTGCAAGCCAGTCAGTGAGTTGGTCAGTGAGTTGGTTTGCTGGTTGGTTGGGCAACCATTTGGTTGGTCAGTTGGTTGGTTGGTGGGCTCTTGAAAGCAGTCGGCACTTCTTGACTGGAGGCTCACCAACTGTCCTTTCCGAGAACCAACCAAGTAAGCGACAAATGACACACACACGATGGTGCAGTTCTAGTTCCCTTTCAACCCAACTTGTTGGTCCCACCCTGTCGCTTCCGGTGCCTGGACTTGTGAGTGCTGACCGGGCGTGCAGTGTGAACACTGAAAGAGGACAATCAGTTGCCACTGCAGCAGCCATCTCCTTGAACCAACACATGACAAATGGTTCAGACTTCTCCGTTCTCAGTTGCCTGCCATGTTTTTGTTGCCAAGGATTTGTAGTTGACCGCAATGCACACACAACAGTGGGCATGCCCACCACTGCACCAACCATTTCCTTACACCAACCTGTGATTTGGTTTCCTCTCTTTTTCCTCAGACCACCCTTTGACATGGCGTGTCTGATTCCTGTCTCTTTCTTCCCTGCTTGTGGTGCAACTTTCCATTTCCCCTGTTTTCATCCCATGCACTGAAGAAATCTGTGTCTCTTCAGAGGGTGCATGTCCTTTCAAAAGCTGCTCTGACATCATTCCCTGTTGCCCGTCACCCTCATTGCTTGCTTGTCCAACTCATCCTGTCAATTGTGGAACCTGGGAAATGTGAAAACTGTGAAAGCTAGAACTTTTTGTGTGAAAAAAAAGGTGCTGAACAGAAGGAGAGCAAAGGCACATTTCCTTTTTTTAACATGTGTCCATTTTTGATCTTTTCTTTAACAGCATGTGCAGATGCAGAGCTCTTCCATGATGAGTGCCCTGTTTGCCCGTGCTGAAAACAAAGGGGTGCTTGCAGTGTGCAAAAAAGGGACTGAAACAGCACTGTTTTCCATAGCAAAAACACTGATTGAAAAACTGTGAAAAGGAATGTTAAAATCCAGTGCTGAGTGTTAATTCTTCTAGGTTTCAAAACGGAATGTACAAACAAAGGCACCATGTCACAGTTCTTTCACACCCCTTTTGATTCAACAGACAAATCTATCTAGCAGGGTTTGTGATTCTTCACACTCCATTCTTTCTTTTTTCACATCTCCCTGCGGGAAGGCGAGACAAAGGAGCAATGCAAAAAGGTTCATCTTGGATCAGTCTGGAGATGTAGGATTTGATCTAGTTTTAACGTCCAATGATTGAGTTATTTACTTGTTGGCACCCGTGCTGTGCTCCCAGTGAGGCAACAGAGGTCTACCTACCTACCTACCTACCCCTCTTCCGAGACGTGCGGGTGCTTCATGTGCCACAGCCAATCTCGCAGGTAGGATGCCATGAGTCTTCCCACCAAGGGGGCTCGTTCCAATGTTTCTTCCACCCGATCCGATGCCGGTCCGGTCCAACGATCCCACACTGGCGCTCTCAGCAAATAGAGCAGCATCCTCATTTTGCGCCGACTCAATTCCGATTGGGTTGCCGCATTATTATTGTGATTCTGGCTACTACAGCATTTCAAAGCTACCAAATCCATAGCCATGGATATGAGCCAACTGCGGTACGAAGCTGGCCCCGAAGCTTCCACACTGGCCCAATAAAGAGGTCTGTAGGAGTGCAACAATTCTCCCATCATGACAGCCAGACCACCGCGGAGAGCGCTGTTCTGCTTCCAAAGAAGCCTCATGGTCGGAACGATAGTTGCAGACGTTCGAGGTGGTGATTCCTCTTCTTCTGTTAATTCTGTTCCGTGATGCATTATTATTTCTGGATATGCTGTGCCTCCATTTTGAGTCCGTCGCACGACTCGCCTTCCAGTGCGACGTCCCACATATTGCTGTCGTCTCCAAAGGGCATCTTCTTGTGCCACAGTGGGAATCATGCCACCATTATGATTATTATTATATGGTTGTGGAATGCCATGAAAAAGACTCCCCTCGGCCAACAAACCAATGGTGAGGGGCGGGCTTAGTATTGTCTCATTGGCAGACTTTCTTCCTGACGGTACTACGAAAGATTGCCATTTTGTATGTTGTTGTTGCAGCAATCGTTTCCAGTAGGAGCCCAAAAGCACCACTCGGAGCGCAAATTTGACCCGTTCGATAGAGAGCCGCATCCGAGCTTGTCGTTCCTCCTTTTCTTTACGAGTCGTAATGACTCTGCTGGAAGAAGAAGAAGACGATGCGAGTTCCAAGAGACACGGCACAAGACTTTGTACCGCGGTGAGGGCTATTCGAAGGCTGGTCGGGGATATTCTTCCCCCCAGGAGTAGAAAATCGTCGTCCTTCCCCAGGGAAGGAGATTCTGGATTGGGTCGGACGGTAGCGCCAAAATCTCTGGGCAGTCCTCCTGCACCGTCACCACCTTGTTGTTGTTGTGTGTCCAACTGCTGCAAGGCCGTGTCCATGGCCAAGGAATGCAGCGACAAAAGCCCACACAAAACTTCACGTCGTTGTCGATGATGATGCCCATTATCGTCGGCAGATGATGATGAAGTACTGGGAGTCCAAAACAAAATGCGAGACAGACCAGCCTCTAACAATTCCAGCCAAACATGATGGCGTTGGACAAAGGATCGGTAATGATCCCATAGAGATGGTTGTTGTTGTCGTTCCACAACCACCACACTGCTTGTGCTCATGCTGCTAGTCGTGCTGCAATCGATGCTCGCTTCCACGAGAGGATTCTGATCCACCATGACATTCTTATTATTTTCGTTGCACTTATTATTGCCGGGCGTCATGTTTGCTTTGATCCTATTTCTCCAGTAGCAATGATTGAAAGAGGACCTGGACTCGTCGGCGCATATCTTCGGACTGTAGCTGCTCGCTAGTAGATCGTGTAACTTGAATCAATGAATCCACAGAGGGTGTGTCTTTTGGGGGGGCACCGAAAAATCTTGCGACAGATGTAGGCACGACGACGGATGCAGACGCAGGCCCGACAGCTGACAGGAAGGTACTCGTAGTACGGTGCAGTTGAGTACAGTACTAGACTTGTGGAATCAACCGGTTCTTCCAAGGCTTGGTAAAGCGGTCTGCAAGTAGTTACAGTAGTAAGTACTAGTTAAGTAGTGGGAGAGGTCGCATCAAGAGAACCGTATTACAGTAGGTGTTAGACCATACCACCACTTGACTATCTTGTGCAAGAGTGGCTGTGGCAGGTGCCTTCTTCCAATTCTCCACTCTTTCTCTGGTCAATATAATCGATCGATTTTGTCTTTGAGATCGCCTTAATGTTGTACTAGCTAGTAGTACGATGTTGTCTTCGAAATCTTCTTATCGTCTTAGCTACTAGCTAGCTAGCTCTACTATTAAAGTTGTTGTAGATCGTTTTGTTGTGTGGTTTGACGTGGCGCGCTGCTGGCTGTTGTACATGTAGCGCCGTCTTTGTATGCATGGAAGACGGAGCAAGCGTGCGTTTGAAAACCTAGCGGTACTAGTAAAAGCTTTTGGGGGGCGCACACGACTCCGTCCTCTTTATATTGTTCGATTGGAATGGTCAGAAAGGCCAAACGTGCCTTTGGGTTTCAACAGTATTCAACTGCGGTGGAGTTGGTTCCACGGAGATGAACACAGAGATAGAGGAGGGACCCACAAACAAAACTACTACCAGTAGCTAGCTACTTTGAAGGAGGCAAGGCGAATATAATAATTACAATATTACTGCAGGATGTGCGACGACGTGGAGGAGGATGCAACCGCCATTGCCGCCGCCGAGGATTGGCAAGCTACCTGCATGATTTATGGTGGGTTTGGCGACGAGCATGAAACTACTACTAGTACTGCTAGCGTCACCACAACAACATCCTTGGACAATTCAGGTGGTTTCTTACGTGGTTCTATTGTCTTGACGGTACCCCTGGACGAGTATGTCTTTTGTCGAAGAGCGCCCAACTTTGACGAACAAAAACCTAAATTTCGATTTTGGACGTTGCACACCACACAACCAACGAAACCAGTGAAAGAAGCAAATTCCTGTACGAGTAACCAACAAGGAAAACAAGAGACCAATATTAGTAATCACCGCCAAGAACAGCAACAATACCAGCAGGAAGAAGATGCACCTTGCCTCCAATTTCGCTTGGTGTTTTGGGGTCAACCTCCGTCCAAATCCAAAACGGCGCCACATGTTCATACTATCCAAGTGGATGACGATTTGCCATCGTACTACAGTCGAGTCGGTGTTTCTCTCCTCTCGGAATATCCCCATTCCTTTCCACAAGAATTAAAACCGAAATGGATCGAATGGATAGCTGACAAGGCCAATCTTATACTACAAGAAGAACAATTATCGTACTCCGTATGCAATTTTGTGGAACACGATGCCCTACTACAATTCTTTGATCACTTGGCACCCAATTTGATATTTTTTCAAGATGGCGGTCCCGCCTTTTACAATGTCCCAACCTTGCTACCTGGAAAATCCCTACAAAACTACTATCCCTTACAACGACGATATCCCAATGGATCCTGTCAATTTTTTCATGACACGTCGCAGCTATCAAAACAAGAACAACAACTCATTTTGCCACTCTTGCAACAATGGCGCGACTGGTTACCCATTACTTGCCCTATTTGTTTTGATACCGTGTCACCCCAAGAAGCATCCATTGCGACCTGTGATCATGGATTTTGTAAAACTTGTCTACAGACGTATCTACGAATCAAGGCGGACGACTTGAATTCCCTCAATGCCAGCAACAATCCATTTATTTGTCCCCTCAACGAATGCAAACGGGGTATGAAAATTGTCAAATTCGTTCAACCCTTTCTGACCAAAGACCAACAATCAAAAGTCTTGACGTGGCGCAAAGATTTGAAAAATCCACCCTGTTATTCCCTGTCGCAGTGTCTCAAAAAGAATTGCACGGGCACCGTCTTGCGCAAGGAAGCCGTCGACAGTTATTTGATTTCTTGTGAAGCCTGTCAAGGGCGGTGGTGTGAATTGTGTTTGCAACGCGCACCCCGTAGTACGACGGCGGGGGCCAACAACAACCATCATGAAGAGACACCGGGACTGTGCAAATACGAAGTCTGCGTCGAATTTTGTCAACGCTACTTGGCCGCACAGGCAAAAGCCAAGGCGGCGTGCGAAGCCAAATTTCCATGGATTATACACTATGCCCAATCGCGGATCCACGATCATACCATTACCAAATGGATTGAAGCCAATGGACAAGTTTGTCCGGGCTGTAAAACGGGCATTGAACGCGAGGAAGGTTGTTTTCATATGAGCTGTCCTTGTGGGACGCACTTTTGTTATGAATGTGGGGAACAAATTTTTCCACCCTACTACGGGACACATCATTGTTGGGAGCGAGAAAAACAAACACAAGCCTTGATCATGGCAGAGCAAGACGATGCCATGGCGGCAAATTTCTATTTGGGGGATTTTTTTTAAGGGTGATGGTATAAATATAAATGTAGCAAAACAGTATGGGGTATCCGCGTGTCTATCCAGACATTGTGGGAGCAACCTTTTGGAATTTGACTGGAGCTGCGCAATGATAATGTAAAACAGGCTATTATGGAACTTACCATGCGGCTCTGGCTATTTTGACAGGCATTTGGAATGTATTTCGATTTCCTTTTGTTCTCTGTTTCGTAATTTCTTCTGGCGCAGTGTGACGAGTACAAAGCTTGACACAAGTAACCGACCTGGACGACTTTTCGTAGTTTGCATTGAAAAGTCAAGCCGACAAAACGGATTGGGAGTGGATGGAAGAATCAGAGTGCTTCCAAATCTGCTTCCGATTTTCTTCCTTTGTGCTTATGTTCCACTTAAATTATCTTCCACCTACTAGTGCTTCCCCTGCACTTCAAATCTGCTTTGATTTGCGGTAGAGTTAGTGCTGCTGTATCCTGCTTTGTTGAACTGTGCTGAAAGCTAGAGATCTCTTGAGTTGGTCAAAATGAATTTAGGGAGCTTCAGAATGAAGTGAAAAATGAAATGAGAAAAGAGAGAGAGGTTCATCCAAACACATTGGACTAATCCTCTCATCATGCCAGAGTGTCCTGGCATGCTTCTGTGCGGGAATGACTCTTTTGGGCACCTTCCAAATCACAACTTGTTTTGTTTGGGTTCAAATGACAGAATGACAGAATGACCCTCATCTGGGCTCGTGGAGTCAACAGCAGCCACAGACAACTACAAATGTGTCATCCTCTCTGGTGCTTGTGTTTGCAGCAAAGATCAAGCCATCTTTTAGATTAGAAGAACATGATCTGACTTGTCCAACCAACGAGTCTTCAGTGGAATTTGTGCATGCTGAATCTCATGAAACATTGAATGAGTTCTGCACAGGGGTGAGTTTCAAGCAAGACCCCCTGGTGATGTGACTGGTGCATGACCAGTGATGCACAATGTGCATCATCTTCCTCTTTGTCAACATTTTGTGCTGTTTGGAAGCTTGTCCTCAACATGTGTGACGTTTGACACGGCAAACGCAGTCCCACAGACTGCATTCAAGAAGACATCTTTTGGCTATGATGAATTTGTCACAAATGCACATTGTCATGATCAAGGGATCATCGAAGAAGCCAACAGATTTGTGACTCTGCACCAGAACTTTTTCGATTTGTTTCCAATTCCAAAGTTGATGGTTCCGCTGACAAGAAACTGGTGCAGAGCAAAAAGAAGGAGACCAGAAACACATGATGACAGAAGAAGATCAAGCAATGAAAAAACACAAGATCTGTTTTTGCAGAGCTTGAAAAACATTTGCTTGTCACATCTTGTTTGCCAATTTTGTCAATCTCGAGCCACAAATCTAAGCGACAATGTTGACAATGTGCAGTCATCTGGAGAAAAAAATTGTCACAAGTGCACATTGTCATGATCAAGGGATCACCGAAGAAGCCAACAGATTCGTGACTTTGTTGAAATTCAAGTCCTCTTCTGCCGGCAGTGAGCCCCATGCAAAAGGACTGACTGACACAGACATGCATTGCCGGCAGTTCAGTTTGCCACCCTGGTTCATCAGGGATCAGAAGAGTGACTCATGATTGATTCACCATGATTGTCAGCAGCTGACACTTTCCAGAGCTCTTGCTACCAGTGCTAGCTACTGGCTTGCTAGCTAGCTAGCTAGCCATCAGTGCAACCTCACCAAAGCACATCGCTGATCGCGTTTGTCTGATTCCTGTTCAAGACCGCCACTGGTCCAATCCAAGACAGCTAAGTGAACATCAATTTAAGTTCTTGTGATTGTCTAGCTAAGTTGATTGGACCAAAAACGGGGCAAACAAAAGGGAATTCCGAATCAGAAGTGCTGGTTGTGAAGACGACAGAGACAGCTAATGGTTCATTTTACGTCAGAGTCGTTAAGTGCAGTTATTTCACCCAAGAGGTTTTTATAGGTTTTTGAGCCGGTAACCACGTAACCTTATGTACGCTACGGACGAGGACTCGAAGTGTCAAAAATTGGCCTTTTTTATTGGGAGTCCCCTTTTTCGCCGGCGTGCGGGTAGTAAGTTGTACGACATGCACAACAATTTGACTGTCCATTTCACTTGAACCTGACTGGCACATTTCCACGATTGCGCGTTGGAGCGGGCACTCACAATGAAATCCTCTTTTGGGCTCGTATTCTAAACGCTCACAATCACGACTGGGGAATCACCGTTAGTTTTGGCTCTTTTTTTTGTTACACACAACCAATCTCATTATACAAATCCATCCATCACCATGAACTTCTTCAACACAACCAACAACAACGCCAAGGACAATGCTACTGCTATGGAGGAAGGCAAAGTTTGCCTGTTGGACGACACGAACAAGGATCGAAGCGACGATGATAGTGAAATACACAGAAAAAGAAACGATCAAGATCCGTCGTTCGATTTCATGGCGATGGTCTTGCTGTTGTTGGTAACGTTTGCAGTATTGGCACATGGTTTAATGGTGGTCATTCCTCGCAGCGGTATCTTGTCGTCGTCGTCAGTGTCCGAGTCGTACGTGATTGTCCAGGAAGAAGTTCCTGTCCCTTCGTTCCTTCCCTACACGGGCTCCATCCCAAACGCACCCTAACCATCCAGAGAAAGGACTGCGCACCAAAGAAAGAAAGGGAACGAACGAACAAGGGCGACGGCGCTCGGTCGATCGCGGAGGGAACGAAATGGGATCCGAGATCTTGCTTGTGATGCAGCGTGCACACTGCAATCCATCCATACCATTCGAGCCGCACGATGCCAGTCGCAGTGGATGCATCTGTACACCACATACATGTCTACACATTTTTGGAAGTGACACTCAGCAGGGACGGACAGTGGCGACATGCACGGCATGGCGCATTCATTGTCCGATGTCATTCTTCATTTTCACATCATCTTGCCAAAGTGAATCATTCGTTTTTTATCCAAAGGAGCTTAGCAAATTAGAAAAGCGAGTCCTGTACAGTAATTACGTTTTATTAGCACAGACAGTGTCTATCAAATAACTAGTGTGTGTGTCAGCTCGTGTCCAAAAAGGTCTCGCAACTACTAGCTAGCTAGCATTCAGCCGAATAGCATGATGTCACATGCAGTGGATTGGTGGATTCCGTCAATCCTGCTTGGCTGCCGCATTGCGGCCTCTTTGACTATCTGTGTTGAGGTGCGCGGTGTCTGCACTAGCTAGCTAGTACAGTAGCTAGCTGCTGTGTAGCAGCACAGAACAAGGATACCTTCGTTCATTAGTCATTCGGAGCATGTGCGACCTTGTTGGCTGACACGAATTTTGACTTCATCAGGTGATTGTGGCATCTTGCTCATTTATTATGGCAAAGACAACTGCAAAAGGACAACCATTGATTCGGCTTGGCAGCAGTCAACATGTTGATTGGTCCATCTTTGGTTGTGGTGCTCTCTGTGCCAGCTCAATGGCAGCTGATGGTTGCCGGTGATGTTGGTTCCATTGTGTTTTTGATGCATCATGAAGTCAAATTGATGCTAAAAACACACACACATTGCAGTCTTGTCCACATGAATGCACTGTGATGATCCTTGACAAGAAGGGCAATGCTGCCACTTTGTTTTTGGCCTCCGCAAAAGCTGCCTCGAGTTTTCTAGAAATTCCACAGCAAGTCTGCTGTGAGAAAAAAAGAAGCACTGAACAGAAGGGTTGTTCAATGAAAGAAACATTTGGTCTCATCAAACATTTAAATCTTTCTCTTTGACTGTCTCCCTCAATTGGTGTGCAACTTGTCAGACACCAAAGCTAAAGCAAGGGGTGAACAAAATGTGCTTGCTTCTTGACAAAAATGGGACAACAAAATGTGTCTGACAATGGGACTGTGAAATTGGGTGTGTGAATTTGGCACTGATTGTCTTTTTTTGTGGTCTCCCAAAAAGAAATCACCATTGTCTTTGCATTCCTTTCAACCTGTGACAAACAAGAT
>Ga0163144_10027224_pt1 | contig 11080 bp, 5 predicted proteins | sample OliLak19BULKMAT1_FD_123175 | JGI IMG/M metagenome (GOLD analysis project Ga0163144, IMG submission 123175) | Freshwater microbial mat bacterial communities from Lake Vanda, McMurdo Dry Valleys, Antarctica - Oligotrophic Lake LV.19.BULKMAT1 | ecosystem: Environmental > Aquatic > Freshwater > Lake... | reverse complement strand
TCTCGAGCAGGTGGTTCTTCTTCCGAAGGTCGTCGGCGACCTCGGCCAGCCGGCTGACGACACGCGAGAGAGCGGCCTCTTGCTCACGCAACTTCACAACGGCGCCGTTGCGTGACCGCATGATCTCGCCTAACTCATCCTCCGGGATGTCCTCTTCGCCGATCAATTCCTCGCTGGGCCGCCCCTCCTGAACTGCGAGATCCGCTTCTAGCAGGCGGCGGATGGGTGCGTATACGGTCGAGGGCAGCACCAACGTTTCGAGCGAAATCGCCACCAATGCATAGACCACCAAAAGAGCCACCGTCAAAACCGCGTAAAGCCGCCAGACCGCTGCGCGGGCTTCATCAATCCGGACACTCAGCGTGACAAACACCGGGTCGCCCGAGCCGCGCGGGACAAAGGTCACCGCGACCGTCTCACCCTCGCCCCGAACACCCTCGATGGCGGTCCCGGGCACGGCCGAGGCTTGCGACGCCGATTCGGTCCCCAGCCCAAGTCCGGCCGCCGTCCCTGCACGCATTGTGACGCCCGGCCGAATCTCAACCGGCCCTTCGATGCCGTTCAACTCGAGGTTGGGCAAGATCGCTTCGAGCAGCGCCTTCCCCTCGTTCACTTCCGAGCGTTCCACGATCTCGTCCAACGAGGGCTTAAGTGTCACGAGCAGAATCGCTGCCAAGCCGAGAGAAAACGCGGTGTGCAGGACGATCAGTTTCTTCCGGATCCGTAGCCGGGCCAGCACGTTGCGCCGTCCCCGCGTCGGAACCGGCCGCACACGACGCTGATCATTGACCGGAGCCGGCTCCGGAATCAGGGTCGGCGCAGCGTTGGCCCCACGAACCGGATCGGTCGGGCCTTTGTCCTTCACTGCCGCGCTAAACTTTCGCTTGAACAACCAACCACGATACCCCCGGAAGCCGTCCCGGGGCGGGCCCGATTCCCGCGGCGAATCTTTCGGTCCCCGTTCCCAAGGCCGTCCTTCTTCGGGTCCATCACGATCCGGCCCCAGCCGACCCGCTACGGGCATGGGGGCTCGTCCCAGCCTTGGTTCTCGACCTGATAGCCGCCCAGCCCCTCGGTCGAGCGGTCCGGTGAGGCTCGATCCCGCCCGCGACTGCGTCGCCCAACGCCTCACCGCCCAGGCAGAGCTCTTCCCGGACCTGGAACTGGCACCCCTCGATACCTCGGGCCTCACCGATCGCGATGCCGCGTTTGCCCATGCGATTTACGCCGCGGCCATCGAACGTTGGCTGACGCTTGTCTGGATCGTCAACCAGCGGTTACGCGATTCTGGTGGCAGCGTCGAGCCGGCCATCAAGGGCATCCTGCTTACGGGAGCGGCTCAACTGCTGTTCCTCGACCGTGTGCCGCCCCACGCCGCCATTGACGAAGCCGTGAAATGGGCCAAAGTGAGGATCCGCGAGGGTGCTGCGGGCATTGTGAACGCGGTGCTCCGCCGCATCGCCGACATGGTGTATCCCGGCGATTCCGCGGCCACCACCCCCCCCAAGCATTACGCACCGGCCTGGAACGGCGATCGCGATTCATTACCCCTCGCAGACGGACGGGCCTTGCGGTTGGCGGACATCCTGCTGCCGGAGGATCCGCTCGTTCGCTTGGGCGTTGCAACAAGTCACGGGAAGCCGTTACTGGAGCGATGGCAGAAAGCCTTCGGTGCCGAACGCTCCCGCGAGTTGGCACTCCACAGTTTGGTGGCCCCCCCGACCGTGCTCTACTCAAGCAACGGCCGGACCGTGTCGGACGAAAGCCTGACCCCACACGAGGAGCCGAATCACTTTGTGTTTTCAGGCGGACGGGCAGAACTCACAGCATTCATCAAAGCCAACCCCGACGTATGGCCGCAAGATTCTTCCTCGACCGCAGCGATCATCGAAGCGGCCCGCTCTTGGACCGATCGGGCCCCGGACCTCATCATCGATGCCTGCGCGGGCCAGGGGACCAAAACCCGCCAGTTGTCGGCGGCCTTCCCTTCGGCCCGGATCGTCGCGACCGACACCGACCCGCGTCGATTTGCGCGGCTGAAGGAAGTCGCGGCCCACTTGCCGCGGGTGCGGGTGGTGCCGCCCGAGGATCTGATGACGATGTACACGAGCACCGCCGACCTGGTGTTGCTGGATGTCCCTTGCACCAATACGGGCGTGCTGGCCCGCCGCCCCGAGGCCAAGTACCGCTTCGACCAATCCCAACTGACCCGGATGTTGGAAACGCAACAGACTATTTTGGTCGATTCGCTCCGGTTGCTCAAGCCCGAGGGTTCGGTGCTGTACACCACGTGCAGCCTCGAGGCCGAGGAGAACGAGGCGATGATCGACTGGGTGACCTCCGGAGGCGAACTGCACGTGGTCTGGTCGTCGTCCAGAGCCCCAGCGGGCCTCCCGGGTGAGCCCGCCAGTCAGTATCGGGACGCATCTTTCGCGGCGATGCTGACGACGAAACCGCAGAAGAAGCGGCGGCGGAAGTCGAACACTTAGCCCGAGCCAATCGTACAAGTACCGAACGATAAACCCTCTCGGATGCGAGCGGCGCTCGCATTCGGGGTTTCCATCAGCCTCCTCCAACGCGGAATGTGGGGAGTGTTGCCGTGACCAAATAGCGCAAGTGTCGCTGGAATAAACAGCAAGGCCGGTTTCTGCGGTCTGTATCAAAAATTCTTCCTAAATGGGTGGCACCGGCTGAAAGATGTGGCACATTTAGGATGTCTTGTCTCTCTCTCCTCCTATGACTCGATTGCGGGCGGAAACACGCGATCGGGCTTGATGAAAACCTTTGTGGCAGCGAGTGTCGGAAACCGCTCGTCGCCTGTTCAAGGGTTTTCAACGGTGTCTTGTCTCTCTCTCCTCCTATGACTCGATTGCGGGCGGAAACACGCGATCGGGCTTGATGAAAACTTGGGATCTTGTGGGCGATCGGAAACAGCCCACAAACGGTTCCCGGTTTTCAATGGTGTCTTGTCTCTCTCTCCTCCTATGACTCGATTGCGGGCGGAAACACGCGATCGGGCTTGACGAACGGCTCTCAGAAAATAAAGTCCAGTAATGGCAACGCCCCGCCCCTCAAAAGGTGGGGCGTTTTCGTGGCACCTTGGTCATTCGTGCCGCACCAACGCTGCACCCACGAATCACCAGATCCCAAACTTCACAACCAGTCCCGCGAACACCACCGCCACGATCGAGATGAGTTTGATGAGGATGTTCAGGCTCGGACCGCTGGTGTCTTTGAACGGATCGCCGACCGTGTCCCCCACCACCGCCGCCTTGTGGTCGTCCGACCCTTTGCCGTAGAGCACATCGCCACCCCGCCCCGCCCGCTGCATCTCGGCGGCCTTGGCGAGCAGTCCCTCGCGGATCTCGGCGGGCAACCGCTCCGCAACGGCCGCACTCGCGACGGCTTCGTCGGCGGTGACTCTGCCGTATGACTCCAGCAGTTTCTTGGCGTTGTCCCAAGTGCCGCCGGCATTGGCCATGAAGACCGCCACCGCGAAGCCCGACGTCAGCCCGCCCGCGAGCAGGCCGATGACGCCCGGAACCGAGAGCAGCAAGCCGACTATCAGCGGCACCGACACCGCCAGGACACTCGGCACGATCATCTCGCGCTGGGCTCGGGCCGTGCTGATCGAGATGCACGTTGCGTAATCGGGATAACTCAGACCGTCGGCTTCGATTCGGGCCGGCCAAGTTCGAGCATCGGCGATGTCGGCCTCGGCGATGCCCCGGGAGCGCAGTGCGGTGCGCATGATGCCGAACTGCCGGCGGCATTCGTGCAGCATGGCAAAGGCGGCCCGGCCCACGGCGTTCATCGTGAGTGCGCAAAAGAGGAACGTGAGCATGACCCCGACAAAGAGCCCCGCCAGCACCTTCGGGCTGGTGAGCGAGACGTCGTAATAGGCCATGACATCCGAGACAGAAGCGTTGCGGGTGGAAACGACCCTGAACCTAAACTCATCTTCATGGTCGCCGTGCGAAACCTTCCCGGTTAGGTCGTATGTTCGTTCCGGCCCCGCGTTGGTGTGGGTGTGTCCCTCGTGCTGCACCACTCGGGTCGGCGCGTCCCCCACATCCAACGGCGTCCCAAACTTCATTGACTCCTCAAAGTGTTCATCGGGCGTGAAGGATGCACCCGGGATGAGCATCGCTCCATCCACCTCGATGGATCCGTCACCCCGTCGCGCCACGATCGCGGCTCGCCCGCGGTCCATCCACAGGGCCAGCCGCTCGCCGGGATCCAGAAGGGCCGCCTGTTCGACAAACGCCGTGCGGGCTTCCGAGACGGTCTGGGTGTGCAACTGGGTCTGCACCACTTGCACATACGCCGCAAGAAGGGCCATGGCCGTGAGAGCGGCCGAGCCGATGGCGAACCCTTTGCCGGTGGCGGCCGTGGTGTTCCCCAAACTATCGAGCATGTCGGTGCGTCTACGGACGATCTCGGGTTGGCCCGACATTTCCGCGTTTCCGCCCGCGTTGTCGGCGATGGGTCCGTAGGCGTCAGTGGCCAGGGTAATGCCGAGTGTGGACAACATGCCCACCGCCGCGACGCCAACGCCATAGAGCCCGAGCAGGTAGTGATCGTTGCCATTGCAGGCAATGAACGCGACCAAGATGGCCGCGACCACTGCCAGGATGGACGCCCACGTGCTCTTCATTCCCTCGGCCATGCCGGCGATGATGAGCGTCGCCGGACCCGTAAACGCCTGCATCGCCACGCGTCGGGTTGGGGGGTTTTCGTAACTCGTGCAATGCTCCGTCCACTGGGCGATCACCAGGCCAGAAACCAATCCGGCGATGATCGCGACCGAGACGCCCCACCATGGCAAGCCAGCACTTTCAAAGATCGAGGCTGTGCCGGTGTCGCTCGCCATCAGAAGCCACGGAACCAGAAACGCGCCTCCGACGATGAGCGTCGAAGCGCCAAACACGCCCCTGCGTAACGCCGCGAGCAATTCTCCATAGCCGGAATCGCCGCTGGTGCGAACTGCGAAGATTCCCGCCAACGACGCCAACACCCCGAACGCCGCCAGCACCAGCGGGAGCGTGGCGAGCACCAAGCCAACCTTGAGTTTGACACCGTCGCCCAAGTCCGGCAGAGAGAACGCCGCGGCGGCACCGAGGGCGATCGCCGCCAGGATGGAGCCGTAGTAACTCTCATAGAGATCGGCCCCCATTCCGGCGACATCCCCCACATTGTCACCGACGTTATCGGCGATGGTTGCGGGGTTGCGGGGGTCGTCTTCCGGAATCCCGGCTTCAATTTTTCCGACGAGGTCGCCCCCGACGTCCGCCGCTTTCGTGAAGATCCCGCCGCCGACACGGGCGAACAGCGCTTGCAACGAGGCTCCCATGCCGAAAGAGAGCATCACCGTCGCGAACTGGGGGAGAGCCTCACCGCGGGAAAGATCGATACCGAGCCGATCGCCGAAGCGAGAAAAGATGAGGAACCACACGCTCGCATCCAGCAGGGCGAACCCCACCACGTTGAGGCCCAAGACGGCCCCGGAACGGAAGGCAACCGTCAACCCTTCGCCAAGACTTTGCTTCGCGGCCCAAGCGGTTCTTGCGCCGGCGTCGGTTGCCATGCGCATCCCGAGCCAGCCGCACAAGCCCGACAACACACCGGCGATCGGCACGCCCACCATGGTGAGGGCAGGTTGAAGCCCCAACGCCCACAAACCGCCGAGCACCACCACGAGCACCGCAAACACGATGGCGACGACCCGATACTGACGTTTCAGATAGGCCGCTGCACCGGTACGGACAGCCGATGCAATCTCGACCATCCGGGCATCGCCCTCGCTGCGTTTGCGAACACTCTGCCCGATGAGGTGGGCCGCGAGGATGGCCACTCCCGCAGCGACCGGAGCGGCGTAGATGATCGCGGGCGGGTTGAAAAATGCAAGGGAGGATTGGGTCATTCGGGAGGGAGGGTAGAACCTGCTCGGGGCGGTTACGCTTGCGGCATGACCTCACCCACCCCCGCGGCTCCCTTTGACCCCGAAGCGAGACTTCTGGAACTCGGACTCACGCTTCCGGAATCGGCCAAGCCCGTTGCGGCCTACATCCCGTTCCGCCGGACGGGCAATCTGCTTTTTATCGCCGGGCAGATTCCCATGAAATCGGGAACGATGATCGCCAAGGGTTCGATTCCCTCGGTGGTGAGCATGGAAATGGCGAATGAATGTGCCCGCCAATGCGTCCTCAACGGGCTGGCCAACGTGAAGGCCGCCGTGGGGTCACTCAGGAACATCCGGCAGGCCGTCCGATTGGGCGTCTTTGTGGCGAGCGATGCCGGGTTCTATGACCAGCCGAAGGTCGCCAACGCGGCCAGCGAGTTGCTGGTGAGCATTCTCGGTGAGCGGGGCCAGCACGCGCGGGCGGCGGTGGGCACGAACTGCCTTCCGCTCGGAGCCCCCATCGAGATCGAGTTCCTGTTTGAAGTTCAGGACGGGGAGTAGCCATCAGGCAAGTGGGTACGAGGCACGAGAGACTCGCAGCGCGTTAGGAATGCCGGGCATTGGCCCTTGGGCCGCACACCCTCGGAAGGACTCATCGATGAACACGGTTCGAAGTCAGAGTCGTAAGCCGACACCTGTCAAAGTCTCGGTTATGCCGCGGGTTGCACCTTGGTCCCGCGTGATCGGGTTCCTGGCGTTGTTCGTAGGATCGGTCGCGGCGGCGGATGTTACGCTGCCGCGGATCTTCAGCGATTCGATGGTCCTTCAACGCTCGACCGAGGTCGTCGTGTGGGGCTGGGCCAAACCGAACGAGACGATCACCATTACACCGTCGTGGTCGAACAAAGCCGTGACCTGCAAAGCCTCTGACACCAAGACCGGCGAGACCGGCCGATTCGAGGCCAAGGTGCCAACGCCCGGAGCCGGTGGGCCTTTCACCCTTTCCGTATCGGGAGACAACACGGTCATCTTCAAAGATGTCATGATCGGCGAGGTTTGGCTGGCTTCGGGGCAATCGAACATGGAGTGGCCTCTCGCCGGAATCGGCGATGGGCGGGAGGGCGTGCCCTCGTCGGCGACAGAAATCGCCGCCGCCAACCACCCCGACATACGGATCTTCACGGTCAAGAACACGATGTCGCCATTGCCGCGGATCGACTGCCAAGGCGGCTGGACGCCCGTAACGCCGGATGCCGCGCCCAAACTCACCGCCGTTGGATACTTCTTTGCGCGGGCCTTGCGCGAAAAACTCAACGTGCCGATCGGCATCATTGATGCCACTTGGGGCGGCACACCGGCCGAGAGTTGGGCCTCGCGCGAGGCTCTTGCAACCTTCCCGGAGTTCACTGATTCGCTCGCGTTGCTGGATGCCTTGAAGGATCCGAACACGCGCGGATCGGTCTCGAAGCAGATGTCGGACCGCTGGTGGGCCGGGCTGGATTGGCGGGGCGAGGCTCCAGTCGGAGGCGAATGGCATTCCGGCGCCGACACGGCGGGTTGGGAGCCGTGCGAGTTGCCGGGCGGATTTACAGGGGACGGTCTCGAACAGTTTGACGGCGTTGTGTACTTTCGCCGAGACGTGAACCTGCCGGCGAACTTTGCTGGCGCGGCGGCGGTGTTGGAACTCGGCCCCATCGATGATCGAGATGACACCTTTGTCAACGGCGTGTGGGTGGGCGGGCACCGAGACGATGGAAAGTGGAGTGTGCCGCGGAAGTACGCGATTCCGGCGGGCGTTCTCAAACCGGGGACGAACACGATCGCGGTTCGGGTGCTTGATACAGCCGGGCCGGGGGGCTTTGGCGGTAAGCCCGACCAGATGAAACTCGTGATCGATAAAGACGAATCTCTCCCTCTGGCGGGAGAATGGCTGCGTCGCAAGGGGCTGAAGGCTTCTGACCTGCCGCCCCAGCCCACCTCGGACATAGCCCCGGGCCTTGCCAGCGTGCTTTACAACGGCATGATCGCGCCCATCACGCCGTTCTCGCTCCGCGGCACCATCTGGTATCAGGGAGAATCGAACGTTGGCCGCGCCAAACAGTACCAGACGCTGTTCCCGGCTCTCATCGCCGATTGGCGGGCACGATTCCGAAACGCGGCAATGCCGTTTTACTTTGTTCAGATCGCACCCTTTGAATATCCCGATGGCGATGCCGCCGCGCGTCTGCGTGAAGCCCAGATGTTCGCGCTCACGATCCCGCACACCGGCATGGTGAGCACGATGGATTTGGGAAACCCCAAGGACATTCATCCAGATAACAAGCAGGAGGTTGGCCGCCGCCTGGCGGCGTGGGCCTTGGCGCAGACGTATGGCGGAACACAGGAACCCGGAGCATCGGTATGCGGCCCTCTTTACCGCGGGCACACCGTCGAGGCCGGTGCCGTGAGATGCGAGTTTGCGTTCGCCCAAGGGCTTAGAGGGTCTGGAGGCGCCCCAACCCTCGAAGGTTTCCTCGTCGCGGGCGATGACCAAAAGTTCTTTGAGGCCGACGCCACCATCGATGGAGAAAGGGTGGTCGTTTCAAGCCCGCGCGTTCTCGCACCGGTCGCCGTGCGGTATGGATGGTCGGCTTCTCCGACCGCATCGCTTCTGAACGCCGCGGGGCTTCCCGCATCATCATTCCGCACCGACGACTGGGACGGCCCGCTCCCGCCCACCGCCGATGCCGGCAAGACGAAGTACCTGACATCCGATCCCGACTTCAAACCGATGTTCGACGGCGCGACGCTGAGCGGCTGGACGAACGTCAACGGCGCCCCGACAACATGGACGGTCCGCGACAGCATGATCGTGTGCACCGGCTTCCCCACTTGCGTGCTCCGCAGCCCGGAGATGCACGAAAACTTCGTCCTCGAACTCGAGTTTCGGCACCTTGATGCGGGGGGCAACGCGGGGCTCTTTGTTTGGAGTGACCCGTTGACGGCGGTCGGGCAGCCCTTCACCCGTTCAGTCGAAGTTCAGGTGATGGACGGACGAGAAGCGGACTGGTACACATCGGATGGCGACATCTTCCCCATCCACGGCGCTCGCATGACGCCCGAGAACGGTCGGGGTGGCGACCGCGCCTTCCCCACCGAGAAGCGGATGAACCGATCGCCGGCGTGGAACCACTACCGGGTTGAATGCACGAACGGCGATATCACATTGGCCGTCAACGGAAAGGTCGTGACCCGCGGCAAGGCGTGTTCGCCGCGGAAAGGCTTCATATGCCTTGAATCCGAGGGATCGCAGGTTCACTTCCGCAACGTCAAGATCAAGTCGCTGCCGGATTCCGGAACTCTTGGCGAGGACCAGACTGCTAACGGCCCGGCCACTGCCGCCGGGTTTGTGCCCCTGTACAACGGCGTCGATCTGGCCGGATGGAACGTGAATGACGACGCCAAAGGACACTGGACTCCGGAAGATTGGACGTTGACGTTCGATGGGAAGGGCGGAGACCTGTGGACCACGAAGTCGTACCGCGACTTTGAACTGATCGCGGACTGGCGTTTCACGGCAACGCCCACTACCAAAGATCGACCTGTCATCCTCGCGAACGGGGACAACGGTGCCAACACCGACGGCACGCCCAAGGTCGTGTCGGTGCCGGATGCGGGCGACAGCGGCATCTATCTCCGCGGCAGCAGCAAAAGCCAGGTCAATATCTGGTGCTGGCCCATCGGCTCGGGCGAGGTCTATGGCTTCCGGACGGATGCCACAATGCCGCAGGAAGTTCGAGCGGGCGTGACACCCAAGGCGCGAGCGGACAATCCTATCGGCGCGTGGAATCGCTTCCACATCACCATGAAGGGCGACCGCCTGACGGTAAACCTGAACGGCGTTGTGGTGATCGATCAGGCCCGACTCCCCGGAGTCGCGGTCGAAGGGCCAATTGCTCTGCAGAACCATGGTGATCCGGTGCAGTTTGCAAATATTTTCATCCGGGAACTGCCTCCCACCGAATGAATCGGCTGAATGTGCAAAGTCCCCCTTCCGACCGACGACACCCTTGCTTTGGAGACCTTTAAAATGAACCGTCGCCAGATGATCGCCGCAGCCCCTGTCTCGCTCTTGGCCGCCGCGGCCCTTGCGCAGCCGCAGGATCCTTTCAAGCCCACCGCCATTTCCAACCCTGTCAAGCCTCTTGAATTGGGCGGTTGGGATGCTGACAACTCGGTGTACAAGTTGCCGTCGCTTCCGTATGACAAAGCCGCGCTCGAACCGCACATCGATGCCCAGACGATGGAGATCCATCATGGCAAGCACCACAAGGGGTATGTGGACGGCGCAAACAAGGCCCTCGCCGAACTCCGCAATGTCCGGGATGGCGGGGGCGACGTGAACCTGGTGAAGCACTGGAGCCGCGAACTGAGTTTTCACCTCTCCGGGCACATCAATCACTGCCTCTTCTGGGCATTGATGGCTCCCGCAGGCAAGGGCGGGGGCGGGTTGCCCACGGGTGATCTCGCGAAGGCGATCGACCGCGACTTCGGGTCGTTCGAGAAGTTTCTGGCACACTTCAAAGCCGCGGCACAACAGGTTGAAGGCGGGGGCTGGGCGTGGCTCGGCGTCGATCGGCTCTCGCGGCGGCTTATTGTCATCCAGCAGGAGAAGCAGCAGGACATGCTCCCCACCGCCGTCACGCCGGTCCTTGGCGTTGATGTGTGGGAGCACGCGTACTACTTGAAGTATCAGAACAAACGGGCGGATTATGTGTCGGCGTTCGTGAACGTCATCAATTGGAAGAACGTTGCGACGCTCTTTGATGCAACCCAGCGATAGGCTATTCCGGCGGCTTCCACAGGTGCCGGGGCGGGTTGAGGACGACGTCGAGGGGGAGGACGGCGGTCGTCGCATCTGAGGTGTGGAAGTTGCGCAGACGGTCGTAGGCGCCTTGGTCGTCGGCGCCGTTGCTGCCATAGGAATAGAGGATGTAGTTGCGCCCGAATTCGTCGGGGGTTGCGAGCCGTATGTAGCCGAACGGGGTCCCGGTGAAGGCGTCGGTGGGAACGGCGGGAATGAATTCCGGGGCGAGTGCATCGAGCGAGGCCGGGTAGCCGTCGTTTTTTGCCCGGTAGAGTTCGATGACCAGCATCAGGCGCGTGCCATCGATGAGCGGCGCGAGCGTGGAATCGGCT
>Ga0163144_10027222_pt1 | contig 11080 bp, 8 predicted proteins | sample OliLak19BULKMAT1_FD_123175 | JGI IMG/M metagenome (GOLD analysis project Ga0163144, IMG submission 123175) | Freshwater microbial mat bacterial communities from Lake Vanda, McMurdo Dry Valleys, Antarctica - Oligotrophic Lake LV.19.BULKMAT1 | ecosystem: Environmental > Aquatic > Freshwater > Lake... | reverse complement strand
TGGCAGCATCAACGAGAAACAGACGTTGCTGGCGGTCTTCGCGCAGGACGAGGTGGCGCTGCACGATGACCTGTCGCTCACGGCGGGCGTGCGTAACGACGATTTCGATACGTTCGGCCGCGCCACCACCGGACGGGCCACCATCGCGTGGCGAGTGGTGCCGCGTCGGCTGAAGTTGCGGGCGAGTTACGGGACGGCGTTTCGTTCGCCGAGCTTTCTCGATCTGTACGGCCAGAGCGCGTTTTATTCCGGCAATCCGAATCTCCGCCCGGAGCGCGCGCGAGGCTGGGACGCCGGCGTTGATTATTATCTGGCCCGGGAGCGAGGAACGCTCAGCGCGACGTGGTTCGAGACGGACTTCACGAACCTGATCGCGAGTACGCCGGACTTTCGCAGCGTGGCAAACATCCAGCGCGCCCGGACGCGGGGAGTGGAGTTGTCGGCGAAGACCGTGCTCGGCGCCGGGACCCACGTCGCGGCGAGCTACACGTTGCTTGAAGCGGAGAATCTCACGTCGGGCACGCGGCTGCTGCGGCGTCCCCGCCATCGCGTGAGTGCGGATGTGTCGCATGATTTCACGCGGCGTTTGGTGGCTGGCGTCGGCGCAGCGTGGACCGCTCAGCGGGAAGACGTCCACGCGCGGACGTTTGCGCGCGTGGATGGCGAGGACTTCACGGTGGTTCGCGCGTATGGCACGTGGCAGGCGAATGACCGCCTCGCGCTGAAGGTGCGCCTCGAGAATCTGCTGAACGAGCGCTTCGAAGAGGTGAACGGGTATCCGGCCCTTGGATTCGGCGCGTTTGCCGGGGTGGAGTGGCGGTATTGAGCGAAGCGGAAGGGGACGTGTTCTGGTATCGGGTCGGTCGAAACGGATACGCGACGGCGGAGGAGGCCACGAGCAAGCTCGGGCCCTACGTTGCCGTTCCTACGTTGCCGGCGTAGGGCCCGAGCTTGCTCGTGGCTTCCTCCGCGCAATCGCTACGGCGTAGTCGTCGTCTCCGTCACCGGCACGAGCCGGGCAATGCGCCCGGGGTTGTTGAACGCCACGTAGATGTATCCACCCGGGCCGGTCACCACATCGCGGACGCGGCCTTCGTTCTTGATCAGGATTTCCTGATGGGTAACGCGATCTCCGTCGGTTTCGATCCGACGGAGTTCCTGGTGGGCGAGCGACGCGAGAAAGAGATGGTTCTTCCAGCGCGGAAAACGATCGCCGGTGTAGAAGTTGAGTGCGCCGGCGGCGATGGCGGGCGTCCAGTGCACGATTGGCTGCTCCATTCCGGGATACTCGGTGCCGTGGATGGTTTCACCGATCTGCGATTTGCCGTAGGAAATGACGGGCCAGCCGTAATTGCGGCCGGGCTCAATGCGGTTGAGTTCATCGCCGCCGCGAGGGCCGTGTTCGGTCGCCCAGAGCCGTCCGGTTTGCGGGTGAAAGGCGAGACCTTGCACGTGGCGGTTGCCGTAGCTCCAGATCGTTCCGAGCGCGCCGGTTTGAAACAGCAACGGATTATCCGGGGCGGGACGACCGTCATCGCGCACGCGGTGAATTTTACCGAACGGCGTGGAAATATCCTGCGCCAGATAGGGCTTTCCGCGATCACCGAAGGTGTAGAAAAGGTTCTCATTTTGGTCCCACAGAAAACGGCAGCCGAAGTGCGAGTTATTCGCCCAAAACATTTCAGGTGACGGGCGGAAGATGTCCTGCTGATCGACCCACTCGCCGTCCTTGATCCGCCCGCGGACCACCACGGTCATCGACGTTTCCGGTTGCACGCCGGCTTCGCTAAACGCGAGGTAGATCCAGCCGTTTTCAGCATAGCGGGGATGAATGGTCACATCGAGCAAGCCACCATCCTGCTTCACCCAGATCTTGGGTAGCCCGCGAATCGGCTCGGCCACCAGCCTGCCGTTTTCAATCACGCGCAGGCGTCCAGCGCGCTCGGTCACCAGCATCCGATTTTCATAACCCGGAAGAAACTCAATGCCCCACGGCGTATCCAAACCATCCACCAGCGTCTCCACCTTGAACGTATGCAGTTCGCTGCGACGCGGGCCTTCGGACGGCGGTAACGGGGCGGGGATCTGGCCAAAACGAAAGGCGCTGGTCTGCCGCCGGATGTAAGCGACGACCGAACTGAGTTCAGCTTCCGACATCAAATGACCGAATGCGGGCATCCCGCTGAGAGGCCAGCCGTCGCGGATGCTGCGCGTTACGCTTTCGTCGTCTGTTCCGTGATTGGAAAGGGTGTCGAGCAGATTGGGAGCGACGTTCCCGGTGAGATACGGGCCGTGGCAGTTGGCGCAGAATTCGGCGACGAGGCGCACGGGCTCGCGCGGCGGCAGGGTGACGTCGACACCTTGCGAGTTCCCCGTCGACCAGCAGCTGGCGAATAGAAAAACCAAAAAGAGCCGGGAGAAACAAGGGGGCATGGGAAAGCAGGCATGTCAGCCACGCGGGGTGGAGTTCGCAAATAGGATTTTGCGGCAGCGGGGACGTGAAGGACGTTCGCCTCCGACAACTTTAACCGCGGGGTTGTGCGTTCAATTGCTTGAAACCGGGCGCCAGGGTGCCTTGTCTCGGCCGCCATGAATGCGCTTTCGATCCTTATCGCCGAAGACGATGAGAGCGTTCGCGCCGTTCTCCAAGGATGCGTTGCCACCGTTGGTCATACCGCGACCTGCGTGTCGAACGGACGAGAGGCGCGTGAGGCCTTGCAGCAGCCTTTCGATCTGGTGATAACGGACATTCTGATGCCGGAATCCGATGGGCTGGATGTCATCGCTTATTGCAAGCAGATGCAGCCGGGGGCGCGCATTCTCGCCATATCCGGAGGCGGGCGGATCATCGATGCCGATGACTGCGTTAAACTTGCCCGGGGATTGGGCGCGCACGGGGCGCTCTTGAAGCCGTTCAGCTGCCAAGAACTACTTGCCGGCATCGCGCAAGCGATGAAGCCGCAGCGCGAGCACTGGCTCTGACGCGGCTGAACGTCGCTCTCGTCGGATGCGGCCGGGGGGGCTGCGGTCTCATAGGCATTAACTTAACGCCTTACACTCCTGTTTGTCTTTGCGAGGGAGTCTTGGCGACCGCGGCAATCCAGATGGATCGCCACGCCCTCGTTCCTCGGGCTCGCGATGACAATCGGGTGAGTAAATGGATTAGGTTAACGCATAGGTTCCGCGGTCCCAGGGAAAAACAGGCCCCGCCGCAACGGGGCGGAAACTAGACTTTCCAGCCGCCGTGGTACTTGTCGCGAGTCAGCCATTTATTGCTGCCGCCGCTGCCAACCCGATTGCGCTTGGGATCCCACTTGGCGTTGGCGCCGTAGCGGTACGCGAAGTTCATCACGTGACACGCGATGACGGAACTGGCGCCGATTTCGACGTCGCAGATCGGCCGCTTGCGCGAGGCAATGCTGTCCATGAAGTCCTGGAAATGGCTCTTCGGGGCCGGCAGTTTCACCTTCGCATCCACCAGATATTTGCGGTCGGCCAGCGTGACTTCGCGCTCGAGGGACGTGGTCTTGTCGACTTCCTTGTCCCAGAATTTATTCACCGTCTTCCCGTCCATGATCAGCTCGAACTTACCGCGGTTCACATGCAGTTCGCCCTCGGTGCCGTAGAATGATACCCCTTTGCCGCGAACATGAGTCAGAACGGTGCCGTCGGCGTAAATGAGTTGGGCGCCACGCTTCGCGGTTTCCCAGTTCTGCGGGGCCCGCACTTCAATGGGGCCACTCCCATCGAAGCCGAGCGCCCATTGCGCGATGTCGATGTGGTGGGCGCCCCAATCGGTGATCATGCCGCCGCCAAATTCCCAGGTCTTCCGCCAATGCGGGAAGTTGTCATGTACGCCGCGTGGGCAGAGGAACGGACTGTAGTCAACGAGTGGGCCGGGACCGCACCACATTTTCCAATCGAGTCCGGGTTCCATCGTCGCGGCGGGCTCGCGGTAAGGCGCCGCGGGATCACCAAACGAAACATGCACGGCACTGATTTTCCCCAACACGCCGTTTCGAATCAACTCAGCGGAGGTGCGAAATTCTTTCGAGGAACGCTGTTGCGATCCCGTCTGGAAAACGCGGTCCGTCTTGCGAACCGCTTTCACCAGTTCGACGGCCTCATGGATGCTATAGGTTAGCGGCTTTTCGCAATATACATCCTTTCCGGCCTGAACCGCGGCAATCGCGATGTACGCATGCCAGTGGTCGGGCGTGGCGATGAGGATCGCATCAATATCTTTTCGAGCGAGCACTTCGCGGAAATCGGTGTAGGCTTTGCAGCCTTTGTAGGCGGTTCCGGCTTTTGCGGTGTAGGCTTCCTCGACGCGTTTCAACGCGGCCTCCCGGCGAGTGGTGTCCACATCGCAAACGGCGAGCACTTCAATATCGTCGCGATTGATCAGCGCCCCGAGATGTCCCTTCATCTGTTTGCCCATGCCGATGCAGCCGAAGGTCACGCGCTTGCCCGGAGCCGTTTGCTGCGACCAGACGCGGTTCGGAAGAATCAAGGGCGCGGCCGCCAGGAGGGCGGAATTTTGGAGAAAACGGCGTCGGGTGGTAGGAGGTAGCGACATGGGATTAAAAGCTGGGGTTGGGTCTGAGTTGAAACGCCTTTTTCGAGAGGGTGTCACGCTTCTTCGACTCGGCGGAATGGGCGAACCGGACTGCATTCTTTTTCGGTTGCGGGGCCATGGCCTGATCAAGGCAATGCCCTGGTTGGCGCCGTCTTTATCAACGGCGCGGGTGTAGTCACGTACGATAATTTCCAAACAACCTTGAATTTACTTTGCCGCCTCTGCCGGGGCCGCTATTGTCGAACCATATGTTGCCCGGATCCTTCCGATGCTACTGAACGATTATCCCAACCAAAGATGCCTAAATACGTAATCGAACGTGAAATTCCGGGTGCGGGTCAGATCCCGCCCGCTCAGCTCCAGGCGATCGCGCAAAAGTCGTGCTCGGTCCTGCGTAATCTCGGGCCCCAGATTCAGTGGGTGCAGAGTTATGTGACGACGGACAAGATCTACTGTGTCTATATAGCGCCGAATGCGGAGCTCATTCGCCAGCATGCGCGCGAAGGCGGATTTCCCGCGAATGCAGTTAGTGAAGTGAAGACCGTAATCGATCCGACGACGGCTGACGTTTAAGTGCGACGGTCCGGGTCCGAGGTGGAGCGGCTTGTCCCTAAGCCGCTGTTTGGAAAGGTCGAACGGAAGAGGCTCCCGGCGGTCGCAGCGCGTTGGGGACAACACGCTCCACCACGATCCCGGACCCGCGTCCTCCCTCAGCTAAGCCGCCTGGCGCGGTCCGCCGCCGTGGACCGCAGCATAGAACGGATCGCCGGGTTGAATCGAACCGGAGCGGACGGCGGCGCCGGTGAAGGCGCTCTTGTAGATCGCGCTGAGCAATTCCAAGGTGCGCCGTGCCTCCTGGCCGGAGGTGAGGGGCCGGGTGCCTTCGTCAAGATTGCGGACGAATTCGTTCAACTGCGCACCGTGAGTTGAGCCCACATCGGGCGGGAAGTTTTGCCAGGCTTGCAACAAGCCGTCGTCTTGCGCCGGTGGCGCCAGGGTAAGTTTCCAGTTGTCGCGGGTGTAGCTGTAGAGATGAGTGAGCTCCACGGTGGCTTTCTGGTAATCGAGCCGAAGATACGTCTCCTGCCGCGGACTCAGCGCGCTGTTCACAATCGACGTCATTGCGCCATTGGTGAACCGCACCAGGGCCATGGATACGTCTTCGACTTCGATGGCCCGATCGAGGGTGCCGGCCATCGCGCGAACTTCCTCCCAATCGCCCAAGAGCTGGAGGAAATGATCCATGGCATGGATGCCGAGGCCCATGGTGGGACCGCCGAGCTCGGTGTCCCAACGACCGCGCCAAGGCGCCGCATAGTACGCGGCGTCGCGGTACCACAGGGTATTGCAGACTCCCACCAGTGGCCGGCCCAGAATGCCGCTCTCGGAGAGGCGCCGGAGGTGGAGTGACGACGAAGCGAATCGCATTTGGAAAACGCAGGCGGTGAACCGTCCGGTGCGTTTCTCCACCGCACTGATCTGGTCGAACTCTGCCAGGGAACCGCAGAGGGGCTTTTCGCACAGCACCCACGCCCCGGCATCCATCGCCGCGATACTCATGGACACGTGCTGCGCGGGAGGCGTGGCGACGAGCACGATGTCGGGCTGGACGGTTCGCAGCATGGTACTGTAGTCCGTGAACGTTTGGGTAACGTTGTTTTTGCGGCCGAATTCGCCGATCCGCTTCGCATCGATGTCCATCGCGGCGACGAGTTGCACTCGTCCGTTGGTTGCCTCGATGGCGCGGACGTGAGCGTCAGCGATTGAGCCGGTGCCCGCCAGGACGGCGCGGTAAATTTTACTCATGGGCGATAAGGAAGTGATTTCGAAAGCCGCAGACGTTAGGCCTGATCCGGGCGCGGGGTGAATACCGTGAGTCCAAGCAGCGATTGGGCGGGAGGGCGGAAGAAGTAGCTGCCCACGTATCCAAAGACCAAGCACGCAAAAATTGAGAACGTCGGGTAGAGCACCGGCGTGACCATTTCGCGCTGCCAGAGAACGAAGGTGATGATGAGGCTGGCGACCACCCCAACCACGGCGCCCTGCCAGTTGGCGCGGCGCGTGAACATGCCCAGGCCATAGCATCCGGCGAAGCCGCCACCGAGCACAGCCTGCAGGGCAAACCAGGCGTCGAACGCCGACTTGATGTCGAAAAGTGCCAGCAGCACCGCGGTGCCCACGCCGATGACGCCGGCGATCACGGTCATCCACTCGGCCAGTCGCATGCTCTTGGCGGGCGTGGCGCTCTTGGAAAAACGCTCGTAGAAATCGACCGAGATCAGCGTCGCCACGCTGTTCATGCAGCTGGATAGCGTCGACATCGAGGCGGCGAAAATGCCGGCGATGATCAGTCCGGTGACGCCCACCGGGAGTTCAGCCGCGATGAAGAGCGGAAACGTCGCATCGACGGACAGCAACGGATTCAGCCGCTCCGGGTGCTGGCGGTAAAATACGTAGAGCGCGGTGCCGATTGCGAAAAAGGTGACGCTGCCCGGCACGACGATCGCGCCGAGAGTCCACATGGACCAGCCGGCTTCCTTGGCCGACTTCGTCGAAAGTGCGCGCTGCATCATGACTTGGTCTTTTGGATACGTTATCAATTCGATGATGGCGAAAAACATGAACCCCCAGACGGTCGCTTGCGTCAGGTTGAAGGTCCAGTCGAAGGTCTTCATCTTGTTATCCGCCATTGCCACGCGCATGAACTCAGGGAACCCGCCCTCCACGCTGTAGATGACATAGCCGATAGCGAAGAAGGCGCCGCCGAGCATGACGACAACCTGTAGCACATCGGTCCAGATTACCGCCTTCATTCCTCCCAGCAGCGTGTAGACAATCGTCACCGCGCCCATCAGCAGAATGCTCCAAATCACGCCCATGCCAGTGACGGCCGAGAGCGCCAGTGCGGGAAGGTACAGCACTACGCTCATCCGGCCGCCGAGCTGAATCAGGATATTGAGCCCGCTGGCGAGAACGCGGATCGACGGGTGAAACCGCATTTCCAGGTACTCGTAGACCGAGGTGAGGTTCAGACGGCGGATCAGCGGCACGATGAAGACGGCGACAAAGCCGATGGTGAAAAGGCCGACCACGTTTTGCGCGAGGATCTGCCAGTTCGTGGCGAAGGACTTTGCCGGGATTCCGATAAAAGAAATCGCGCTGGTTCCGGTGGCGTAGAGACTCAGGCCCGCGGCCCACCAGGGAATTTTCCGGCCACCGAGAAAAAATTCCTCATTAGTCTGTTTCTTCTGTCGGAGATACACGTAGAGCCCAATTCCCGCGGATCCGCCGAGGTAAATAATTATTACGGCCCAATCCAGCGGTTGCAGGAGCCGCTTGCTCGTGATCAGTTCGATGCGCGCGAGATCGGCCACGCCCTGCATCTCAACTAGAAATCCCGCCGGGGCGGGCCGCAGTGAAACGGGTTCGCCCGGCAGGGTGACTTGGCCAAACGGTGCCCACGTATCCGTGATGGAGTGATACGCCAGGATACTCAGTTCGCGTTCGCCGCTGCGTACCGCTCCCAGCAGGTGCGCCTGGCCGCTCCGCACCAGCGTGTCGCCAAAAAGTGGAGACGGCGGGCTGGCTTTCGGCAAATCGGCTGCGGCGACGGGCGCAGGCGCCACGAGTGCACTCGCCGCCGCGGGCGACACGGTGGTGACAGTGAGCGCCGTGATTTCAGCTGCAGGCGTAGCCGCCAGGCTAAGCAGCCAGCAAGCAAACAGAGTGGAGAAGCGCAACGGGTGGAGGGGCATGCGGGGTTGGGGACGAAAGCGGACGCGGGGAGAGCTTTCTCGTGGCGACGCTGTGGGGAAGGAAAAACTTCGCAATCAATAGCAAAGGGGCTCGAAACACCCGCTCGGGGACGGAGCAGATGGCGAGCGGGCCAGCGGCCGCCCTGCTGGCGTTCTCCGGCGCGCGTCCAATGAGGTGAATTAACTTAACGCGAGGAGGCGAGTCGCTGGATTTTTTCGCCGGTCAATCGTTGCTCCGGCGGCAACGAATGCGGCGTTTTTCCGCCGTATTTTTCAGCCATCCGCTTGAACCGATCCTGGGTTGCCCTGACGAACTGATCGACGGGCGAGGTCTCACCGAAGAGCGCCATGATCTCCGGCAGCCAGCGATGACCGTAGCGCACGTGGTTCTGTTCATCGTTGCGGTCGAAGGCGAGCAGCGTGTCGGCTTCGAAGTCGTTCAATTCCCGGATCCGGTCCATCACCAGCGCCTTGGTCGGGAAACTGCCGGCTTCGAATTCCATCGTCATCATCGCATATCGCTCGTGGGGCGGCATCTGCACGAGGATGTTGTAGAGGTCCAACGAGTGCTCCACGGTCATCAAATCGACGCCAAGTTTTGGCAGTTGCCGATAGCCGAACTGGCTGTGACGCGATTCGTCCCAGAGGTGACGGGCCAGGTCGTAGTGAAGGTCGAAGGGCGCGTGCGGCGTATCGTAGAAAATGGTCGCGAGGTAATCGACTGCGTCCATTTCCATCATCAGCCACACGTAAACCATCAGTCGGATAACGCGGGCATCGGTTTTCGGATCCACCAGCCACGAGCGCACGATGGGAGTTTCCTGCGGGTCCTGGCTGAACACGCTCGAGCAAACCGGAAACGCGCCGCGATTACACGTGGGTGGATGGTGGTAAGCGCGTTGGTCGCTCTCCCAGCGATGGCCGATCGGCAGCGGAATGCGGACCGTTTCACCGAGGAAGCCGCCGAGATCAGCCACGGCGGCGGCAAGCTGGCGGCTCCCCGCGGCGGCGTGCTCAGTTTTTAAATACGAGGCAATCTCGCGCGCGTGGCGTTCCTCGTCCCGGATGAATTCCTCCACCAGTTTTTTCGAGGGCCAGTCCGCCAGGTGATCGGTGACGCTGAGATAGTGCCGATAAGCGGCGAGTAGCGCGGGTTTGAGCACAGTGTAGAACCCCGCGAGCGCGACGTAGCCGTCAGTCGGCATCACTGCCTCATTGAAAATGCGGCTGAGTGGTAGGCGCACGCCTTCGCCAGAACCAAACCCGCTCAGCTCCCGTCCGCGCTCGCGGAGAAATCGCGCGTGGCCGGCCGATTCCCAGACGTGCTGACAAAGCAGATACTTCAGCTCCGGTTCGCCGACACGATAGATCAGCGTGGTCGCGGAGCGGACGAACTCGCGTTCGACCTCGAACAGGATGCGCTGCAGCCGCGCCATTTCCTGCACGGCGGCCATGCGCCCGCCGGCACCGCCCGCGGTCGAAGACAAGACTGACGTGGCGACCATGGTTCCGGGACGCTCAGCGGCCGCTCCGTAGAGCGGAGCGGGATAGTGCGGCCGTGATGAATCCTCGCACTCGGCGTGGCTGCACCGATTCGGGGCGAAACGTTGCAGCGTAGAGCCCGGTCATGGATCCGCGGAGCGGCGTGAAGGCACTACGAAGCCGGTGGTTGAGCCCGACCTTGGAGCGAATGAAATCGAATGGCATGGCACACCTCTCAGCAGATGCGTCCGCGTTTGCCCGCGGTCGTGTGACCCGGCGGATTCGCTCCGATCCAGCGTTCGTCAATCGGTTCACTCGCGCGTTGGTAGCGCGAGTCGCTGGAGATACGGAGGCGGTTTTCAGTGCGGTTATCGAGTGACGCGTGGACCAGGAACATGCCAAAGGTGAGGAAATCGCCGGCTTGGAATTCGGTCGTGAGCCAGCGGCAGCCAAACTTGTTGCGGATTTGCGGAGGGTTGTGCGAGAGGGTGCCGCTGAACGACCACTTGCCGGACTTCGCCTTGGCGGCGTCTTCGGGTTTGTTTTCGCAGAACGTATCCACATCCCGGTATATGTATTTTTCGAGCAGATCCATGCGTTGGTGGGAACCCTCCAGCACCATGAGTCCCCCCAGCTCGAACGAGATATCGCCATAGGGCATCCAGCACGTCATGTGTTTGTGGGTACCTCGGCCCATGTACGGCAAATCGCAGTGAGGGTTGGTGCCCTTGCCCGGACCAATGGCGCGCAGCCAGGTAAAGTCATAGTGCCGGATCGGTTCACCGTAGAATTTTTCGTAGAATTCCACCAGCCGACCTGAGTAGAGCAGTTGTTGAACCGCCTCGTTACCCTGGGTGATCTCGGGTTTGAAGACGTAGCCGGAACCGGGTTTGCAGATGCCGTCCTGGTGCGGGTGCGCGGGGTCCAGCACGCCGGCTTCGGCGAGACGCTCCGTCAGGCTCGCGCGCGCGCCGAGCACCTCGTCCCGGTCGAGATAACCACGCATGTACAAGTAGCCATCCACGGCGAAACGACGGCGGAGCTCGGCGACGTCATCCGCGGCGTCGCTCGAATCCCGCAGCCAACCGACCTTGTCCTCTGCCATGTCGAGCGCGTGACCAAAGGAATGCAGCTGGGGTAGGGTAGTGAGGGTACTCATGCTTATAAGTTACACGGAGAGGGCCGGACAAAAAATGGTTGAAGTGGGATAAGGTATGTAAATTTTGGGAGGCATGCCTCCGATGTCTCTGCCTCGCGCGCAGCC
>Ga0163144_10027221_pt1 | contig 11080 bp, 9 predicted proteins | sample OliLak19BULKMAT1_FD_123175 | JGI IMG/M metagenome (GOLD analysis project Ga0163144, IMG submission 123175) | Freshwater microbial mat bacterial communities from Lake Vanda, McMurdo Dry Valleys, Antarctica - Oligotrophic Lake LV.19.BULKMAT1 | ecosystem: Environmental > Aquatic > Freshwater > Lake... | reverse complement strand
TGTAGGGTGCCAGGTAACGGATCGCCGAAAAGGAGGTAAATCGTGGAAAAGTAGGGCTGTTACAAAACGTTAGGAAGACTTAGGACTGGCTCGTGCTACAGTTCACAAGTCTCTGTGCGAGATGCTACAGTTCACAAGTCTCTGTGCGAGAAGAGAGTACCCACACCCAAGGTCTACCCACCCTACCCACCACTCCCCCAACAACGACATACACGGAAAAAATCCTTGGGGAGAGGAAGGAGAAGGGGTTAGGTCTGTGGTGGAGTATATCCATTGGTTGTTTTTTCGCCAGCCGACACGATCGCCAAATGCTTCCCAGATTTTGTCACCGGGATATTTGCCATCCAGTTTAGCACCACACTCCACATAGATCTTTTTCTGGACACTAAACCCAAACAGCCCGTTGCTATACTTCACCCACAGCCCATCAATGGCCCGTAGCTCCTCACAGGGGAAGTTCAGCAACTCTTTGCGGTCAAACCATTGCCCTTCTTCCTTGCCCACAGTGGTGATCATCAGCCGATAGGTTTCCTGGTCTGCTGCTTTCCAGTCTTGGGCTTGCAGATACGCTTCCAATTGTTGATAGCGCGGGGTTTGGACATTGATTGCTCTAAGTTCTCGCAATTCCGCATCCGTCAAATCGAGACGCTTTGAGGTCTCCTGGGAAATTTGATAGGCCAAGTCCACAGCGTTGCGGTTGAGCGCTTCCCGAATCAGGCGGCTAGGATTGACTAAATTGGCATAAAACAAAATAGTGGGCTTCCAAACATCTACATCGAAATACTCATAGAGAATACTTTCCTGTTGCAATCTCGCGACTTCCGAGGCTGCCAAAAACTCTTGAAAACTCAGGTGGGCAAACTCATAAATCCCCTTTTCTTTCTCCACCAACAGTTCACTGACTTGCACAATTTGGGTTAAAAAATCCTGGGGCAACACGTCTGGATCTCTCGCTAGCAGCGGTTGCACCATGAGGGCGAGTAAGTCCTGCTCTCGAATTTGCTTAAACCCCTCCCTATCCTGTGCGCTGTGTTGCATCATAGCGAGGGCCACAATTTGCAGCACTTCCTGCCGCTGGCTCAAAACCCTAAGCCAGAGCGCAATGCCCTTGGCTTTGGGTCGCCGCCCCAATTGCAGTTCGCAAATATCCTGATACAGTTCCACTTTGCGCTGGGGAAGCTCCATCCCCTGCTTATCTTGGTGAAACCGCGCCATCATATGCAGCAATAGCGCATTGCCCGCCACGGCCTTTAGCTCAGGACGGGCTTCCAGTTGGGCCAGCAGCGAGGCGGCATTTCGTTTAGCCTGTTGCTGGACATCTGGAGTGTTGCGGCCGCCTCGCCGATAGCGCTCCTGGCAGCCATACCACTGCTCTACAAAGCGTTGCCGTTGCTCATCATTAAAGTCTTCGATCCAGAAGCTGGCTTTGGGTCGCTGGGCAGTGTAGTCGTCTTTATAGGCTGTGGGTCGGGACGTAATCATGAAAACCGAGTTGGGATAATGGCGCATTTGCCGACTCAGCCACTCACTCACCGCTGGCCGTTCTGTGGGGGGCACTTCATCGAAGCCATCAAACATCACCAACGCCTTGCCCTGGTTCAGCAAATTGCGGGCCCAATTCGGCGGCACCTTCAGGTCTGCTGCTTGGGGTAGTTTGGGTAAGTGATACTCGGTCAAGAGCTTGGGCAAACTGGCTGGATCATCGGGGGGCAATGCCTGCAATTCCGGCAAGCAACGGGTGAGATAGAGCAAAAATGGCACCAGTTTGGGGGCGCGGTATTTACGATGGGCTTGTTTGGCGTAGGTATAGGTGACGTGCTTGAGCAGGGTGGTTTTGCCATAGCCACCCCAGGCCCGAATGGCAATTTGGCGGTAGCTAGACTCTGTTTGCACTCTTTGCAATAAATCCCAAATCAGCATAATGCGACAGGCTTCTGCCTCTGCTGCATCTTTGGGAGGCATCTTGTAGCCCGCTGATACCGAGTCAGGGGTGAGTCTGAGGGGCACAAAAACTTCTTGGAGGAGTGGGGTGAAAATACCATCTTCATGCTTGATGCCGTCGGGGTTATCGTCCTGGCAATCTAACCCTTGACAAATGAGATACCTGGCATCAAAACCGGAGAACTGCCACTTCACCGCTTCATTCAGGCTATCCATCCCCTTGTTGAGTGCAATAGCATCCTGTTTCCCCTTCTCGGCATAAATCTCTGACAGTCGCTCGATGAAGTTTTTGCTGTAAGCCGCCCATACTGCCGTCACAATGGTCACTGGAAAGGCCAGCATGACCTGGGCCCACTCTTGCTTCAGCAAAAAGCCGAAAAATAGAAACCCACTGCCACCCAAGGGCATCCATTGAATGAAGGATTGCACAGTCTGCTGCACAAAGCGCCGTTCTGGGCTGGGCTTGTCGGGTGCAGCGGGTGGCTCCGGGGAAGTCGGCGGGGCTGGAGGGGTGGGTGCGTCAGCCATGGGGTAAGGGTGGGGTTTTTCTCTATGATTATGGCTCAGGAAGAGATGAATGGCGATCGGGCTTCTCAGCTAGAAACCGGGGTTCTGCGTAAATTTGGGGGCGATCGAGTTAATCCTGGACAGAACCCCGGTTTCTCATGCCTTGCATCCCACAGCAGGATGGGGGCGATCGGGCTTGGGGGTTTGCCTATCCCTACTCAGACTTCCCTTTACATACTACACTCGTATTACAAGATCAAATTTGTAAAGAGAAAACCTATGTATACATTGACCCGAACGACCAATATGGAAGTCACCAGCATCCGACTGGAGCGCGAGTTGAAAGAAAAGTTAAAGGATTTGGCTGGCAATCAAGGCTACCAAGCCCTGATTCGCGATGTGCTTTGGCACTACGTCCAGCAAAAATCAGGAGACTACCAACCTGAGTTCTCAGTGAAAGATATTCGGGCCAGTGTCGCCGCCACCGCCCAGCATGACGAGCGTTGCGCCCTGACCGGAAAGGTGATTCGATCGCAGGAGCCAATGTTACTGGGGTTCACCACCGATGGAGTCATGGTGCCCTTAAGCATCGGCAGTCTTTCCCGATAGTTTTCCTGTAAACCTAAAACTTTCCACCACTCGCCCCGCCCCGCGCCACTGCCGATAGTAGGCTTGGCTGATGGGGTTCCCTTGGTCAGAGAGGCGATCGATCCCAATGCCATTTCGCCCCTGATCCCGCCCCGAACTGTGAATGTAAGTGCCCTCCCCCAGGTATAGCCCCACATGGGTCGCCTTAGCAGGGGAACCGAAAAATACCAAGTCCCCCGGCTGCAAATCTGCCTGGGCAATGGGTTGGACGAAAGCTTCCTGTTGATAGGCATCCCTGGGCAACCAAATGCCCACCGCCGCAAAGGCCGCTTGCATTAATCCAGAACAATCGTAATCAGGCGCAACCGTGCCGCCCCAGAGATAATGATTCGGGTGGGCCATGGCTGCATGGATAAAGCCGATCGCCTCTGGGATGCGGCGGCGAATCTCTGCCTCAGACACGAGGGGAGCTTCATAGGGAACTGTCGCTACCGCTAGCAAATGTCGGTCTTGCCCCGCCACCCATCCCGGATAGCCATCCTCGCACAAGCGCACCAGGAAGGGTGTAAAGTCTGGGAGGGAGGCTGAGTCGCTCTCTGTTCCTTCCGCAATCCACAGATAGCGCCCCGCTGCGGCTTGGGTGGCTAAGCTTTCACAAGCTGAGGAATCGTAGAGGTTCACGATGTCCCGACATTGATATTGTGTAGGTGAACAAGTTGCGGGTATAGGTTCAGTAGGCATCGATCGATCTGAGTAGGATTATCAAGCTATGTGCAATTTAAAGTCTGCCCTCATCCCCCAGCCCCTTCTCCCCAAGGGAGAAGGGGAGCCGACCCTGGTTTTAGCCCCTCTCCCCTTCTAGGAGAGGGGTTGGGGTGAGGGCGGTTCGGGAGAGCTGGACATTGCCTACTATCTACTAAATAGGGCAATTTGAGTATGGTTTTTTTTCGCAAAGATAACACCCTAGAAGCCGTGGGCGATCGGCTCTTGGCAGCAGTTTGGGCAGAATTTCCTGGACTGGCCCAAAACCAACTGGCCCTCACTTGGCTCGTTTACGACGCGCCCGTCCCCGTCAACACCGGGGGCGCGCTCAGCCCCGATGCCTTTTGGAGCCATGCCATTCGCGGGTTCAGTTACCGAGGGGTGGAGCGCATTTATCCCGCCAGTGTCGTCAAATTATTTTACTTGGTCGCCATCCATGAGTGGCTGGATAAAGGCATGGTGCCCCCCTCAGCCGAGTTGGAGCGGGCCATGCGAGACATGATTGTGGACTCCAGCAACGATGCGACCGGGTTGGTGGTGGATGTTCTAACCGGAACGACGAGCGGCCCAGAGCTACCCCCGGCTCCCTTTGAAACTTGGAAACAGCAGCGCAATTTGGTGAATCGCTACCTCCGATCGCTGCAATGGACAGAATTAGAAACCATCAATGTCAACCAAAAAACCTGGTGCGACGGCCCCTACGGACGGGAGCGGGCTTTTTTGGGAGAGACGATGGGAAATCGCAATATGCTCACCACCGACGCAGTAGCCCGATTGCTGCACAGCATCATCGGTGGGGTAGCAGTTTCAGCCCAGGCTTCCCAGTCCATGATGACGTTGTTGCGCCGATCGCTAGCCCCGGCTGACCTAGCGGCTGACCCCGAAAATCAGGTCACCGGATTTCTCGGCGGCGGCTTGCCCCCAGAGTCCAAGCTCTGGTCAAAGGCAGGCTTGATGAGCAGGGTGCGCCACGACAGCGCCTATGTTGAATTACCCAACCAGCCACCCTATCTATTAGTAGTGTTTACGGAAGGGAAGTCCCATAGCCAAAACGCAGCCATTCTCCCGTTCATCTCGCGGCAGATTGTGGAGTCGATCGCAGCCTTATAGCAAATACTAAGGTTGGGCTGAGCCTTGCGTAGCTTGCTTCCCGTCGGGTAATCCAACACCTAGAGATGTTGGGTTTCATGCTTCAACCCAATCTACACAGGTTATTTAATCCATGGTCTTTAACACCAATAGTTCGGACGTTTTTGCGATAGTTAGCCCTCATCCCCCAACCCCTTCTCCCAAAACGGGAGAAGGGGAGCCGGATTAAAGTCCCTCTCCCCTCTTGGGAGAGGGATTTAGGGTGAGGGTCTATACGGGCTGTACAACAGGGTTCCCAGCACCTCCACAAAAACTATCCGAAGTATTGTTAACCCAATGAGAACGACCTATTTAGTGATAAATTTAGTACGTTTGATTCAATCAATCTCAACATGAGTCGCATCCGCTTTGACCAACTCGCAAAGCAATACCTCGAACAATTCCTGGAACCCTTAGGACAGGTGCAACGCAACCTGGAAATCCCTGGAGAACCCAAATTCGTTGATGTCTGGTTTACCCCCGATCCCGCTGCCTCCCAGCCCAACAACGACTTGGGACTCCTGAGCCGTATTGCCACCACCGCCTGCCTCCTTGAACCCTTCCGCAACGCCCCCACCCGTACCGATCTCAGAACCTGCTTGCTCAAACTTCTCTGGGTGCAGGAAGACCAACGACGCAAAGCTGAACTCGCAGATAAATCATTTTCTGAAGCCGACCTTCCCCATCTGTGGATACTGGCTGCCACTGCCAGTAAACCCGTAATCACTGAATGTGGGGGACAAATCAATCGTGAGTGGGGACAGGGAATTTACTATATCCCAGAATTATTCAAGGCGGCGATCGTTGTCTTGCCTGAACTCCCGATCACCCAAGAGACTTTGTGGTTAAGAATATTGGGGCGAGATCAGGTGCAACAGCAAGCCATTAGCGAGTTACTTACCCTGCCTACAGACGACCCTAGGCGATCGAGCGTCTTGCAAATGTTGGTGAACTGGCGAGTTACACTGGAAATCAACGAACCGGAAGCAGCAGGGGAGGAAGGACTGATGGCAGCATTATCACAGGCGTATTTAGAGTGGGAACGACAGACAGAGCAGCGCGGCATGGAACGTGGCATGGAACGCGGCATGGAACGTGGCATGGAACGTGGCATGGAACGTGGCATGGAACGTGGCATGGAACGTGGCATGGAACAAGGGGAACGATCGCTCATTCTGCGTCTATTGAATCGTCGAGTGGGAGAAATCTCTGAGTCAGTCCGATCGCGCCTCAATGATTTGTCGCTAGAACAATTGGAAGCGCTGGGAGAAGCCCTGTTGGATTTTGGGACGATCGCGGATCTGGAAAGTTGGTTGCACGATCATCAGCCAGGATGAAGCCAATATCTTCCTAAAGGAGGTTGTCACACTATTCAAATATTGTTTGAAAAACGATCGCCGCATCTGTTAGAGTCTGGCCCAAAGTGGGGACTCTAAATGAAAATCATTGTGGCGGGTGAAATGCTCAGACTCTTATCATTGACGACTGCTCTGGCTGTAACCCTTGTGCTTTCACCGTTTCGAGGAATTGGGTTAGCCCAAGAGTCACAGGGTTGTTTTTTAATTAGTTCGTCTGGCAAAATGCTAAACCTCGATCGGGTCTGTGGAGGGAACGCCTCGTCACCACAAGTATCTGCTAAATCCAGTCCGCAATTCGTCGTCAAGCAAGCGCTGTTCCAAGCGGCAATCAAGCGCCGCGAAGGAGGAACGCCAGTGATTGACGTGGTTTTAAATGGACAACAAGCCTTTGAAATGATTGTCGATACTGGGGCCAGCGGGACAGTAATCACCCAGAAAATTGCCAAAGCGTTGGGAATTGTGCCTGTTTCCAGCGCCAGATTCGATACCGCCAGTGCTAGAGGGGTAGAAATGCCGATCGGTCGCCTCAGATCGGTGAATGTGAATGGGGCGGTCATGAAAGATTTGTTGGTGCCGATCGCTGGACCCGATTTAGACATTGGTTTGCTAGGGCATGACTTCTTTGGCGACTACGACATTACCATCAAAAAAGATGTGGTAGAGTTTCGAGTCCGACAGTAGCGCCATCTGCGTTGAGAAGCTATTTCGCCAGAATTATCCATGCGCGTTCTACAAATCGTTCCATCCATTTCATTGGTCTACGGCGGCCCAAGCCAGATGGTGTTGGGCCTTTCAGCGGCCTTGGCGACAGCGGGTGTTGATGTCACGATTTTGACAACGGACAGTAACGGCGACAGCGGGCAGCCGCCCCTGGATGTGCCCCTCGATCGCCCCGTGGAGCAGCAGGGCTATCAGGTACGCTATTTTCGCTGTTCTCCCTTTCGTCGCTACAAATTCTCTCTGCCCCTATTTAGCTGGCTCAGGCAAAATGCTTCTAGTTTTGACCTGGCCCACATCCATGCGCTGTTTTCCCCCGTTAGCACCGCAGCGGCAACGATCGCCCGCCAGCAGCATCTCCCCTACATCCTGCGTCCCCTCGGCACCCTTGATCCCGCTGACTTACAAAAAAAGCGCCGCCTGAAACAAGCCTATGCAGCCTTGCTAGAACGCCCCAACTTAGCGGGAGCCAGCGCGGTGCATTTCACCAGTGCCCAGGAAGCCAAGATATCAGAGCGATTTGGGGTTGTGACCCAGGACATGATCATTCCCTTGGGAGTTCAACCCCTCGCCGCTGTATCGCCTGAATTGGCCAGGACGACCCTAAACCTGCCGCCCGATCGCCCCCTGATTCTGTTCATGTCTCGCATTGACCCCAAAAAAGGGCTGGATTTGCTCCTTCCTGCCCTGATGGAACTGTTGGCTGAGGGACAAACCTTTCATTTTGTACTTGCCGGAGCGAATCCCCAAGACCCCAGCTATGAAGCCGAAATCCGCGCCCAAGTGGAAAATTCTCCCCTTGCCGCCTGCACAACAGTGACGGGATTTGTCTCAGGAGACCTCAAAGCGTCCCTCTTGCAAGCTGCGGATGTGTTTGTGTTGCCGTCCTACTACGAAAATTTTGGCATCGCAGTGGCTGAGGCGATGGTGGCGGGCACCCCAGTGGTGATTTCTGACCAAGTGCATATCTGGGAGGAGGTGCGGCAGGCAGAAGCGGGCTGGGTCAGCACCTGTGAGGTTGCGGCTGTGGCTGAAGCATTGCGATCGGCGCTACAAAGTTCCTCTGAACGAGAGCGCCGGGGAGCGCTGGCCAAAGCCTATGCCTTGGAACACTACAGTTGGCCAACGATCGCCCAGCAAATGATTCTGTCCTACGAGCAGATTCTGGCGACCCCATCACCACGCAAACCACAGCGGTAAAAACTGGAATGGAGTATAGAAATTCACCGCTAGCATTGCAGCCACAATAGAACAAACCATGGTGAATTGAATGGCTCTGGCGTGACGCGATGGGTCAACCACTTCACGCACAAACAAGGAAGCCGCCACACTCACGCTATAACTCAGGCACAGCAACAAAAGTTGCCATTTCTGCTGCCAATACCACGCCAGTGCCAAAACGACGACCAGAACCAACATCACGCCCTGAATGATCTGGGGTGGATTCGTCTCACTGACCCGAATTAGCGCGACTCTCCAAGATTGCAACCGTCTCATCGATCGCTCCTCCAATGATGCCTAGCCCAAATTTTATGCCAAATTTTATGGTCAACATCGGGACTCTATAAGATCTTAATTAACATTATTGCGCTTAGCCCTTCCGATCGTCTCCACCTTACTATGGGATGCAAGGTATGAGAAACCGGGGTTCTGTCCAGGATTAAATTCAGTGCCCCCAATTTACGCAGAACCCCGGTTTCTGGCTCAAGGCAAGCCCGATCGCCCACTCCTCAAAAGCCAGGTTTCATTAGTGGGATGCAGAGCATGAGAAACCGGGGTTCTGTCCAGGATTAACTCGATCGCCCCCCAATTTACGCAGAACCCCGGTTTCTGGCTGAGAAGCCCGATCGCTATTCATCGTGTCCTGAGTCATAATCAGAGAGAAAAACCCCACCCTTACCCCATGGCTGACGCACCCACCCCTCCAGCCCCACCGACTCCCCCGGAGCCACCCGCTGCCCCCGACAAGCCCAGCCCCGAACGCCGCTTTGTACAGAAGACTGTGCAATCCTTCATTCAGTGGATGCCCTTGGGTGGCAGTGGGTTTCTGTTCGCCAGCTTTTTGCTGAAGCAAGAGTGGGCCCAGGTCATGCTTGCCTTTCCGGTGACCATTGTGACGGCAGTGTGGGCGGCTTACAGCAAGAACTTTATCGAGCGACTGTCAGAGATTTATGCCGAGAAGGGGAAACAGGATGCCGATCGCCTCAACAAGGGGATGGATAGCCTGAATGAGGCGTTGAAGTGGCAGTTTTCCGGTTTTGATGCCAAGTATCTCAAGCTTCAGGCGAAACCGTGCCAGGAATATACCACCGAAGGCTTCAATCCAGACAAAACGACGATTCCGATGTTGGAAGAGGTATTTGTGCCCGTGGAGTTAAGCGGGTATTTCGAGGCAGATGAGCTTGCGATCGAAGAGAGAAAACGGCTAGCAAGGCATGACACATTGCCCCGGAATGACCACAGCATTTGGGATTTTATTCGGAGATCTCGCAGCCAGCCCACCTTTCGACAAATCGCCATTCAAGCCCAAGGCGGATTTGGCAAAACAACCCTGATGCGCCACATTGCTCTGATCTACGGACAGGGCAAACATCGCCGATACAACGCCCCCCAACTCATCCCATTTTTGCTGTACCTACGGGATTGGCGCAATGAGTTGGCGCAACCTGAACTACCCACCTTACCGAATTTGATCACCCAGCACTACCTGCCCAAGCTTTCCCAAAGTCAGCCCTTGCAGCCACCCCCCGGTTGGGTCGAGACGCTGTTACATCAGGGAAAGGCGCTGGTGATGCTGGATGGCTTTGATGAGTTGGCGGAAGGTCAGCGAGAGCGGGTCAGCCATTGGATTAGCCAACAAATGCAGGAGTACGATCGCACCACCTTTATCGTGACCTCTCGCCCGACTGGGTTTAAGGATTATGTCGCCAAGCGCCCCACCGCTCCCCTGTTTGTCAAAAAGTTTAGCCCTAAACAGCAGGCGCTGTTCATCAATCGGTGGTATCTCTGTCAAGAACACTGTGCCCGGAGCGAGAAGTATGCCCAGCAAGCCGCAGCAGCAGCAGAACGCAAGGCGCAACAGTTATTGACTCAATTGCAAGACCCCACGCGCCCTGAACTGCGCGAAATGGCCCAAAATCCGCTGCTGCTGACGATGCTGACCACCTTCCATCGCTTTGACCCAGGCACCGAACTGCCCAAGCGCCGCATTGAACTTTATAGGGGAATTTGCAAGCTGCAACTGGAAGACCGTCCCAAAGCGCGGGGAATCCCGATGTTGTTACCGTTGGAAAAAAGTCAACAGGTGTTGCAATCCCTGGCAATGGCGATGGTACAAGGCAATAGTCCTAACATCTCCTATCAATCGCTGCTCAGCTTTTTGCAAACCCACCCGACCCTAGAGCAAGAAGAGATTGCACCAGAGGACTTTCTGAAGCAAATGGTGCAGGTCAGTGAGCTATGGGTGGAACGGGAACCGGGAGAGTATGAGTTTCCCCACCTCAGTTTTCAGGGATATTTTGCGGCCAGCGCACTGGCTCAACAAACTAACGCAGAGGCGCTGGCTTTAATCCGTGAGAACTGGGACAAAGCTTGGTGGCGGGAAACCATTTTGCTCTACACTGCCCAACTTCCACCAAAACAGATGACCCATGTCCTTGGGCAAGCTTCTACCTTTGGCAGCGGTGCAGCACAACTGGCCTATGACTGTCTGCGGGAGTATCGCAACCCAGAAAAACTTGACCCCGTATGGGAACAGCAGCTAAAAGCGCTGACGAGTAATGTCCAGAACCTCCGCTATCAACAATTGGAAGCGTATCTGCAAGCCCAAGACTGGATAGCCGCAGACAAGGAAACCTATCGGCTGATGATCACCACGGTGGGCAAGGAAGAAGGGCAGTGGTTTAACTCAGAAGAATTGCTCAACTTTCCCTGCGAGGAGCTACTTGCCATTGATGGGCTGTGGGTGAAGTATAGCAACGGGCTGTTTGGGTTTAGTGTCCAGAAAAAGATCTATGTGGAGTGTGGTGCTAAACTGGATGGCAAATATCCCGGTGACAAAATTTGGGAAGCATTTGGCG
>Ga0163144_10027219_pt1 | contig 11080 bp, 11 predicted proteins | sample OliLak19BULKMAT1_FD_123175 | JGI IMG/M metagenome (GOLD analysis project Ga0163144, IMG submission 123175) | Freshwater microbial mat bacterial communities from Lake Vanda, McMurdo Dry Valleys, Antarctica - Oligotrophic Lake LV.19.BULKMAT1 | ecosystem: Environmental > Aquatic > Freshwater >... | reverse complement strand
CGGGCCTTACCGTCGCCCGGTTGACTGCGCGCAATGGGAAAAAGGTTGCTCTGGTCGAACGCGACCGCCCGGGGGGAGATTGCCTCTGGACCGGGTGCGTACCGACCAAGGCGCTCATCCATGCCGCCCATCTCGTCCATGGCGCGAAGAACAGCGCCCGTTTCGGAGTGATGGCTCATGATGTCACTGTCGACTTCGACGCTGTCCGGAGGCACGTGGCGGCTGCCCAGGCGGCCGCCGGCGCGATCGAAACGCCCGAGGCTATCGCCAGATACGGCGTCGACCTTGTGCACGGTGACGCGAAATTCACTGACGACCACACCGTTGTGGTTGGCGGCGAACGTTTGACGGCGGACTATTTCGTCATCGCCACCGGTAGCTCGCCGGTCGCGCCCCAGATACCCGGCCTTCATGATGCCGGTTTTGATACGAACGTCGAGGCCGTAGGCTGGGAGTCTGTCCCCGCCTCGCTATGCGTGATCGGGGGCGGTCCCATCGGTGTGGAGTTCGCCCAGGCAATGAACAGGTTCGGCGCCGCGACAACCCTCCTGGAGGTTGGCCCCCGTCTCCTTGACCGCGATGACCCACATGCCGCCGAGATTGTGCAACGGGTCATGACACGCGAAGGTGTGCGCATACGCACCGGCGTTCGGATCCTCAGTGTTGAACGGACGGATTCGGGGAAGCGGGTTCACTTCGAACACGAAGGCGATGTTCAGTCGATGGATGCGGAACGCCTGCTCGTGGCGACCGGCCGTCGCCCGAGGGTCGAGACGCTCGACCTCGCTTCGGCGGGAGTTGAGCACAGTGCGAAGGGAGTGGTGGTTGATTCGCAGCTTCGGACCTCGAAGAAGCAGATCTTCGCCATCGGAGACGTCGCCGGCGGGTACCAATTCACCCACGTGGCCGAGGCTCAGGGTCGACTCGTGGCGAACATCATCGCCGGGAAGCGCTTCCAGAAGTGGAGCGACCGCGTCGTGCCGAGCGTAACCTATACGTCTCCCGAGGTGGCATCCGTCGGTCTTCGCGAAGACCAGGCGCGCAAGGCAGGCAGCCGTGATGTGAAGACATGGGAAGTTCCGCTCAGTTCCGTCGATCGCGCCATCACCATGGGCGAGACCGACGGCTTCTTCAAAGTGATTACGGCGCGAGGTTGGAACCGCCTGGTGCCGGGCCTCCGTGGAGTGATGGGCGACGAAATCGTGGGGGCGTGCCTCGTCGCACCGAACGCGGGGGACCTGCTCATGCCCATCGTGATGGCTATGAGGGCTCACCTGCCGATGGGAATCGTCGCCTGGAACATGCAAGCATACCCGACTCTGGCGCTGGGCATCCGGCAGGTGACCGGCCTCCCGTTTGATTAGCAGCGAATTACCGCCCGCCGCTCGGACACGGCACCGCCTGAACCGCCAGGCGTCGTTGCGGCGAGGAGTGACCTCACGCAGGTGACGGTGGCCGCGCCCCGATCGCCAGCCCACGGCGACTCCCATAGGCCACCGCCCAACTAGACCGAGGTGACGACAATCCGGTGGTACCCGCTTGCGCCTTCCGGGTGGGGTGCACGGCGAGTCGCATCCTGGGTTTCGCCCTGGGAATCAAAGGCCCGGACGACAAGAGCGGTGTCGCCGGGCGGCAACGTCAGGTCGATAGCCCAGCGGCGCCATGCGAAAGGGCTAGCGGCCAGCTCGAGCATGGCACGTTGCCAGGTTTGACCGTCATCGGAGGAGACTTCGACAGCGCTGATTCCACGATTCCCCGCGTAGGCCAGCCCGGCCGCGGTCAGGGGAGACCTGACAGCGGCTCCTTGCCGCGGGAGATCGAATCGCGCTCCCGTCCGCATCACGGCCTGGCGGTCCCACCCGCGCTTCTCCCAGTATCCCTCGGTTCGTTCCGTGATCGCCTCAATGGAAGTCAACCACTTCACGCTGCGCATGCCATACCTCCCGGGGAAAATGACCCGTGCCGGGTAGCCGTGTTCAATGGGCAGGAGAATGTCCCCCAGGCGCACGCCCGTCCAGCGGGCATTACCGATGAGAGTCCCGCCCACCGGGTTCGAGATGCATTGCATCAGGATCGGCTGTTCGATGGTGGTCATGGACCGCAGATCGCCGAGCGAAAGGGTCAACGGAGATCTCACTGCGCCAGCAACCTTGAGGCGCCACGAAGAGGCCGAGAGGAACGGGTCGGTCAGGTCAATATCGACTACGTAATGGCTCGCCGTCGGGGTGATCCGCTGGCTCAAGCCGGGGATCGCGTCAAATCGCGGATCCGCCGGCTCCTCGACAGAGTGGTCCGCCCGTACGAGCCCGCGCACGCTCGTCCTGGCGAACGAGCGCAGAAGAGCCGTACCACCGAGACCACCAAAGCCGAGTGCCAGCACAGCGCCGGTGATTACACGGCGGCGCGAAAGACCCCGGCCGCTCACCCCTGTCATTGTGATTGTGAGCGGCGAAAGGGAGGCAGTGAGGACCGCCGCAGCCAGCGCCCCGATCGCGGCGGCCGCCAGCGATACAAAGAGCGGGGGACGTACCGGATCCAGGGCGAACGCGGCGAGCGATACAGCCAGTGCCGTGATGCCCATTGCCAACGCCCGCCGCCGGCCAGCCACGAAACCGAACACCAGCGCGCCCGCCACGGCTGCGAATGCGGCGAGATCCAGGGCGTGGTGGCCCAACGTCTCGATGGATTTCGTGGCCACTTCTCCCGGGATGAGCCGCACAACCCGATTGGCCAGGGAATATGGAGCGAACGGCGCCTCCGGCCTGATCTTCCGGACAAGCCACTGGGCGGCGAGCGCGGCGGCAGCAGCCGGAAGCCCCGGCCGCGAACGAATCGCAGCCAGGGCTCCAAGGAAGATTCGCGGCGCCGTGTTAACCGGGACCTTGAAGGAGGGCGCCTACCATTCCCGAGGTTCGGTGATATTTGCAAAAGAACACAAGCGAATCGACCGTGATCGATTTGCCAGCCTGTACGTCCAGGTCAATGTCCTGGTCCGGGATCGAAAAGTTATGCAACGCGCTGCCCGTATTCTTCGTGACCACCGTCACCTTGCCCCCGGGGACCTGCGTGGCGCAAGTCGGAGCGAAGAATGAGTCGCCGGCCTCGAGAGAGACAGAACTTCCGGGCGCTTTGACACTCCCGTGATCCTTCGCGCCGTCCGGCAGTCCCGCCGAAGCCGGGCACTTCGCGGCCGCGCCCGCCGGGCTGGCGATGACCGTACGAGTTTCCAGGGTGGGAGAGACGGGAGCTGCGCCCCCGCCACCACCGCAAGCGGCCGTTAACAGGCCAGCGAACGATGCCCCGGCGGCAATCCGCCAGGCCACCGCTTTCACTTGACCTTCACCTCTACCTTCGACGAAATTTCCGGGTTCGATTGGGGCATGCCCGTTGTCCAACAGCAGCGTGATGAGCGAGTGTGTCGAGCCCGAGGCTAGCCCTTCCGTGGACGCGTGGAAGACCGTCTCGCAACTCATCCCGGCCATGGTTCCCATTCCCATCATTGGGCCGGAGGTAGAGTCGAGATTCAGATGCCAGTGTCCGTATCCAGCGACCGCGGGTTTGCCGTAAAGGTCGCAACTGAGGTTGTAGTTCTTGATTTCAACGACGACGTCGAACTTTCCGCTGACGGTGTCCCCCGCCTTCGGCGATGTGATTCTGATGGAAGGCTTGCCAGCGGAGGTCGCGTCCTTAATTTCCGGTTTCGCACCCGTCGGCTGATAGTTGATCTCAATCGACGATTCGTTCTCGTGGACTTCGGCGTGGTCGTTCTGCGCGGGGAGAACGGTCAGGGTGTGCTTACCGGGCTTCACGTTCTGCAGCGATATTGATGCTTCGGGTGTGCAGTACATATTGACCAGGGACTTGTCGATCTCGACGTGGTAATGTCCTTTTCCCTCTTTCACGGGCTTCCCGGCGAGGTCGCAGGCGAGGTCGTACCCGGTCGCCGAGACTTTCAGCACGACTTCATTCCCGGTGACGGTCGCGCCATTTGCGGGAGAGGTGACGGACACCTTCATCTTTTCCGCCCCGGGCTGCATCGGCATCGCCGCTGCATCGCCAGAATTGGCCGTCGTTGCCGCCTGCTTCGGGGCGCGGCATCGTCGTCGCCACATGCCGCGACAATCAACAGAACCGCTGCCGCGATTCCGAACACCATGCTAAATCGACTGTTTTTCAAGCCACCACGCTCCAGGCCGCATTGTTTTGGCGGATGAGCCCAGATGCACTGCTGCAGGGGCATCACGCCGCGACCTCCGACAAGGTAGTTCGCCCGTGAGTGTAGCTCAGTGCCGCGGATCACATGAGTTTTGTGTCGGTGATCACAGATGAAGGTCCTGTTGCTACTCCGGTTGGGCTTCGGCACTTTCGTGATCTCCTGCGCAGGCCCGTGCCGATTGACTCGCGCCCCGAATTACCCCCGCGATCCGGCCGACCGAGCGGAAAGAATGCGCTCCACGCTGGGCCTATCAGCTGGCTCTGTGCTTCGAAAAGCGAATACGAGGCGACCGGACGGGTCAACGAGGAAATCCCCTCCGAGTTGCAGCGTGTCACCGGTCGGGCGGTGCAACTTTTTTCTTCGGAATGCCGCGCGCAGGTAGTACCCCACGGTGCGCGGCGAGAGCCAGGCCCTTGCAAACGACGTTCGCTCCAGTCCGTAGCGAGCGTAAATCTCATGCTCTTCGTCGGCGAGAACTGGCCAGCCAAACTCGGTCTCGTCCGCGTACTGCAAGACGCGTTCCAGGGGTTCGAACGAAACCAGCAGGACATCGAGGTCGAGAGAAGCCAGCTCTTGTCGGCGGCGCCACAACTGTGACGCATGGTCGCGACAGGGTAGTCACGTGAAGTGGCGAAGAAAAACGAGCAGCAGCCATCTCCCCCCATAGTCGGCCAGGCTGCGGGATGACCCGTCCGAGACCCGACCGCGGAACTCCGGCGCCAACTGACCGACGACGGGTTTCGTCACGTAGCCTCCTCTCGTTGTTCGAATCCTTTACCGCCCCACGTTAACGCATCGGCCGTCGCCAGCCAGTGATCACCGTCACGCATCGGGGCGTTCGCCGGACCACGACTGTCCATTTCCGTCGAGGCGACGTAGGTGAACGTCGTCCAGGCCGAATGGCGGCGTGTGATGTAGATCACTGCGCCGCTCTGCTTCGATGCCCCACCGTCATGGTTCGATGAACGAGAGTAAGTTGTGGCGCCGCCCGGTGTCGCGGCGCACGGCCGTTGGGGCGGGACTCGTGGCGGCGTCCACGGTCACAGGGGCCTGGTGGTGGCGGGGTTCGGCATCGCCCACGACGATGGGTCCACTGGAGAATCAACGTGCCGCGGTCGGCGAGCGCGCTCCCAGGTTTGTGCTCGAAGAGGTTCGGACAGGCAGATCCGTCTCCCTCCCGGCGCACGGGATGCCCGCGCTGCTGAGCTTTTCGGCGACCTGGTGTCTGACCTGCGTTGCCGAACTGAGGAACCTGCAGATCGTCCAGGGAACGTTTCGCGGCAAAGCAACGATCGCCGTCGTAGACTTCCAGCAAACACGGGACTCAGTCCTCAATCTGATTGATCGGCTGAATGTCCCCGACGTGACCGTCCTGCTCGATAGCGATGGGTCGGTGACCCGCGCCTACCGGGTCAATTCGCTGCCGGCGATGGCATTGATTGACAACGCTGGAGTAGTCCAGGAACTCGGGAACGTATTCCTCTCGCCCGAAGTCATCGTTGAGCGCCTTGGACGGGTTGTTCGGCCCCAGGGGTAGTTAGTTGCACCACCGCGACCAACACCATCCCACGAAGCGTGATGCAGAGCGTAAGAGAATCCGCGGGGGCCGGTCAGCGCGCGTTGGCAAGGATTGTCCGGAGTTCTGTCCGTAGCGTGTCAGCGTCGAGGGCGCCCGGGCCGAACTTGCGGACTACTCCGGAGGCATCCAGGAGATACGTGGATGGCATCCCCCGGACCCCATAGCGCCGCGCCACCTCTCCGTTCGTATCAAGGACCGCCGGGAACGTCGCGCCAGTGTCTCTCAAGATTCCCAGCGCCGACGCAGGCGACTCCTGGGCGTTCACCGCCAGGATCACCACGCGGTCCGAGAACTCGTGGGAGACAATTTCGAAGTCTGGCAGTTCCTGGCGGCATGGACCGCACCACGACGCATAGAAATTGACGACAACCGCCTTGCCGCGCAGGTCGGAGAGGCGGATGACCTTGCGCTCATCCCGCACGGAGACAAGCTCGAAGTCGGGCGCTGGTTCGTCGAGTGCGAGTTGGCGTTGGTCCAGGAGGCCGGTTCGGCTCTTCCCGGTTTCCGAGGCCGGCTCCGACGATGCCGTCCAGGTGCTGAAGACGGCGGCCGCGCTGAAGGCGAGTGCAGCAACGGCGACGAGCACCCAGGTAGAACTTCTCTTGGACACCGTATGCCCCCTACAGACCCTGATTGAAATCGACGAAGCCGAAGTACTCATTGAGGGCGGTCAGTCTGCCACTGATCAACAGAATTCCAAGACCGACCATCATGACGGCGCTGGCCACTTCGAAGGCGGGCAGGTAGCGATTGATTCGCTTGAGGCCGCGTGAAACATCGCTCACTGCCAGGCCGGTGATGAGGAATGGGAGGCTGAATCCGGCCGAGTAGGCGACCAGCAGGTACGTGCCCGTCACGACATCCTGGGATGCCGCGGCGAGTGTGAGGATGCCGCCGAGGATGGGGCCAACGCAAGGGGTCCATCCTGTCGCGAACGCGCCACCAACGAGTGCGGAACGCCCGTAGGAGATCGGCTTTCCCGCTCCGGGATTGAACTGCACGGTCCGCTGGAAGACGTTGAGCTGAAGGAGCCCAGTGAATCTGAGCCAGAGGACGAACAATCCGGCCCCCAGCAACATTGCTCGGACTGGGGAGTCCTGGAGTCGCGCCAACTCCACGAGCACAAGGAAAATGGCTACAAGCCCGGCCAACATCGCGAGCGCGACGGGCGTCGTTCGACGCGTGTGCGCCGGGATGAGCAGCGCGCCCATGGCCAGCAACAACAATCCCGACCCCTGTTCAAGGTTGCGTTGATGCTGCAATACGAATGAACCCCCAAGACCAGCGCTGGCGCCGAGGGCAACAAAGACCGCGGAGAGGCCCGCGACGAAGGCGAGGGCGTGCACGAAGGTCTTGCTTCTTGGCGCCGCAGCCGCGCCGCGTTCCACCGAAGTCCCGGCAAGGTGGGTGATATAGATAGGCACGAGCGGGAGCACGCACGGCGAAAGAAAAGAAAGGACGCCCGCCGAGAACGCTACCATGGGGCCGCCCGCGCCGCCGAGGGCAATCCCGTCCGCGCTCACTCCGATGACGACGAACATCACGACGGGCACAGCGATGCCGAGGACCAACAGGAAATAACCGACTCGCCTCGGGTCTCGCCAGGCGGGCTGCGCCATCGTCTGGCCCGTCATCGTGCTTCGTCCTCGTGATTCAGGGCCATGCTCGATTTCGCCTGCGGTGCGAGGATGGCCGCGCGCACATTCCTTGCGGTAACGCCGCCGTGGCTCGCGTTCCAGGTGGGGACTGCATCGCGGAGGACGATCACCTGTGGCGAGGCGTGCCTCACACCGGTCCGGCGTTCGACTTCGGCGCTGAGCTGGCGTTGTTTCGAAACGTCTATCGTCGCGACCTCCGTCCCCATCTGTTCCATTTCGCGAAACGCGCGTGCACCGATGGGACACCACGGATCGTGAAGGAAGACCGCCGTCGGGGCGTTCATGGAGGCGTCGATGACGGCAGCAAGCTGGCCTTCCGTTTCAAGGAAGCGGAACGTGGTTGCCGGGATAGGTGACTCGGTCGCGGGGATTTCCGTGGCTCCGTTGGCGCCGGGCTTTCCGAAGAGCCGTGACACCCATGATCGCGAGGAAGCAGACTTCGCGAGAACCGGAAGGGGGCGGAGCGCGGGGCGAGAGACTTCGCCTTCGGCGGCAATCAGGCCATAACGGGTGAGTTCCGCGGTCAAGGCGGCCGCGGTGCGGAATCCAGATAACGCTCCAACCTTCCGGCCATCCCTGTAGAAATGCAGAGTCGGCACTTCCCGAACCCGCGAACGCTGCGCCAGATCCGGCACCGCGTCGATGTCCACTTTCAAGACGCGGAGCGCACCGGGATGGGCGGCGGCAACCCGTTCGATGTTCGGAGCAAGCGCCTTGCATGGTCCGCACCAGGTTGCGTAGTAGTCCACCAACACCGGTTCGCGCGCGCTGATGATTTCCTGGAACTGTTCGATTGAGTCTATTTCGACGATCGCGTTCTTTTTCATGTTGTTCTTTCCTCGGCCCACAGGATCGGCCTTAACGTAAGCTTGGGAGCCCGCGCCATTCAGTGATGCGGATCACCGGGCGGCTCCGCAGGTCTCGGAAGGAAGTTCACCTTAACCGGTGACGAGCATCACTGAATCCGGCTCGCAACGGGTGTTTGCTTGTGGTAGCAGTTCGCCAAAACAAAACAAGGAGTTAGAAATGAACGCTATCGCATCAACCGGAACCGCCAACGTTCCACTGTCGAGGAGTCTCGTTTGGGGCGCATTCGGCGGCCTAATAGGTGGCGTGGCCATGGCCATGTTCTCAATGTTCGTGGCAATTTCCGAAGACGGATTCTGGGCCCCCGTCCGGGGTATCACCAGCGTCGTCTTTGGAGACGAGCACTACGGTGGGGGCTTCGCATTCGGGTCCGTGGTGGTGGGCGCCATGGGCCACATGATGAATTCGTTGGTCCTGGGCGCCGTCTTTGCGCTGATCGTGACGTTACTGCTTGCAAGAGCGAGCAGCGCGGTCGTTCTTGGCGCGGGCATGGTGTTCGGCCTGATGGTCTGGCTCGTGATGGTGCCGGGCCTGGCTGCCGAGGCCCAGTCTAGCGAGCTTTTCGTCGATGCCGTGCCAGCCTGGGCATGGATCGTCGGCCACGTCATGTTCGGTGTGGTCACCGCAGCCGTCTTCATCACGGGCCGCCAACGCGAATAGCCGCGTGCCCGCACAACGCCGAGCGAAGGGGGGACGCCTAATGAGCGTCCCTCTTTGTGTGGACGAAACGATCTCTACCCGCTCGCCTCAGCGGCCTCCGTGAGCGCGGCCCGATCGAGTAGCCTGATGCACCGGCGGTCGATACCGACCCATCCTGCGGACTTGAATTCGACGAGCGCCCGAGAGACGGTTTCCCGGGATGCTCCGAGCATCTCTGCGAGTTCCTGGTGGCTGTGGCCCGCCACTTCCGAATTCGCTTCGAGGTCCAGGAGCAAGCGGGCGAGGCGAGTGTGGACCGGTGCGAACGCCATCTGTTCGAGCCGGCTCTCTGCCTCGCGGAGCCGCCCGGAGAACAGTTGGATGAGGTGGATTGCGACGCGCGGATGTTCGAGGACAATCTGTTCGATATCCACGCGGCTCATGATGCAGATCGTGCAAGCCTCCGTCGCCTCCGCGAAGGATCCGGTCATCGACTGCCCGAGGACAGACATGTCCCCGAACGCGGTCCCGGGTGCGAGCGTCGCCAGGACGAGCTTCCGGCCATCGGGCGTAATCCGATAGAGCCGAATGTGTCCAGACTTCAGGATGAAGAGTGCTTCGCCCGTTTCGCCAGGCTCGTAAATCAGCTGTCCAGCGCGGCAAGTCGCCATTGGGAGGCGCTGGGCAATGTCCCCCATCTCCTCGACGTTGAGGCCCGCGAACAGTTCGTTTTCCAGCAGGAGTGTCGCCCGCACGCGGTCCGCCTCCGGGCCGATGCTTCGGGCGAGATGCGAAGCTGGACGCGCCCCGAGACGGTTCAAGAATCTCACGCGCCACCCCCATTTTCCACCCGAGAACGTGTGATGAGCATGATACGCTTGAACAAGTCTACGCAGTCCGGGGTGCCCAGGCTGATGATTTTCCCCTGGAATACGACGGCGGGGCCGCCAACGACCGACAGCGGAGGCCTTTCGCGCGGGTCGCCCAAACGTCGCACGCAGACCGAAACGATAGCGTTGAGCCGCTCGCACATGGCGAGGACCTTTATGGTTCGGCCACATACCGCACAGTCGTCCGTGACCCATACGTCGAGGGGAGGTAGTTCTGTCACTCCTTGTTGCTTATCCTCGCGCAAGAGATCACTCAGTGACATTGATCACCAAGTGTCACGCGGTCCATCACGGATGATTCACGAGCTGGGAGGATTCCATGCAACAGCAACCACGGCCCCGCGTCCCGGTTGAGCCGGGGCAATCGGAACCGCCCGATTCTTGTTGTGCGGGCCACGAGGCGACGGCCCGTTTCAGGTTTCTTCGGCACGGTGTTGTCGAACAAAAATGCCTCCGCCATGCGGTGGGCCATCGGTCGTTAGCGCGGACGGCGCTGGTGACTGCCCTGGTCGTCGGGACAGTGTTGACGGCGATCAACCAGGGGAATGTGTTGCTAGAAGGGAGCTTTCCCGCGCAACTGTTATGGAAGATTCCGCTCACCTACTGCGTGCCCTATTGCGTGGCGACCTTTTCGGCACTCCGGATATCCAGGTTGACGTAGCTGGATGTCCACCGCCCTGCCGCAAGGAAGTTCCTCTCGGGTCGTGACTCCGGGCTCGGGCGTCTCCCCGGCGGCACGGTCGGACGAAGCGATTTGTTAAGCCGGCGGACCCGGGACGAGTCGCTGCGGTTAACTCAGAGGATCCACACCTGGTAGCCCTCTTTGACGAGGGTCGCGACGCTCGGGTGGTTCATGTACTGGCTGGTTAGGGTTTGTCAGTAAATTAACGAAGCAGTAAGTATGGGGATGTGATTAATAGAGAGGCGATCCGCGCACGCTTCGTAGCGGTGGCGCCTCTCGTGGACGAACGCGCACGGAGGTTGTTTGCGGGGGCGGAAGCACTCGCCATTGGGCGAGGGGCCGTGTCGGCCGTAGCACTCGCGACGGGACTTTCACGAACGACCGTGCAGCGCGGCATGGCAGATGTGCGGGCGGGTGATGTCGGCCTCAAGGGGCGAGTACGGCGCGAAGGCGCCGGTCGACCGCGGGCAGTCGAACGGGATGCGACCCTGCGGAAGGACCTTGAAGCGTTGATCGAGCCGACCAGTCGCGGTGACCCGGAGTCTCCCT
>Ga0163144_10027218_pt1 | contig 11081 bp, 7 predicted proteins | sample OliLak19BULKMAT1_FD_123175 | JGI IMG/M metagenome (GOLD analysis project Ga0163144, IMG submission 123175) | Freshwater microbial mat bacterial communities from Lake Vanda, McMurdo Dry Valleys, Antarctica - Oligotrophic Lake LV.19.BULKMAT1 | ecosystem: Environmental > Aquatic > Freshwater > Lake... | reverse complement strand
GAGCACGTGGCCAAGGTGCTCGACGTCGGCCACTTTGAAGACGGCGCCGTGTACATGGTCATGGAGCACCTCGACGGCAGCGACCTCAGCGAGGTGCTGCGCGTCAGGGGCTCGCTGCCCGTCGACGAGGCCATCACCTACGTGCTCCAGGCCTGCGAAGCCATCTCCGAGGCCCACGCCGCCGGCTTCGTGCACCGCGATCTCAAGCCCGCAAACCTCTTCCTCACGTGGCGACCAAACGGCACCCCGTGCATCAAGGTGCTCGATTTCGGCATCGCGAAGCAGCGCGACTCCATCGAGCCCGAGCTCACGCTGTCGGGGGTCATGCTGGGCTCTCCGCGCTACATGTCCCCCGAACAGATGCGGCGCACCAAGACCGTCGACGCGCGGGGCGACGTCTGGTCCATGGGCGCCGTGCTCTACAAGCTGCTCACCGGCGTCGTGCCGTTCCGCGGCGAGAGCGTCCCCGAGATCATCTCGAGCGTGCTCTCCGAGGAGCCCGAGGCGCCGAGCAACCTTCGCTGCGAGCTGCCCACGAGCCTCGACGCCTTCCTCGCCTGCGCCCTCGAAAAGCAGCCCGAGCACCGCTTCCAGAGCATCGAGGAGTTCGCGACTGCGCTGAGCTACCTGCGCGACGAGATCAGCCAGCGGCTGAGCATCTCCGGGGCGACGCCCGCCCCTTCGCCGCGGCGCTCGCAGTCCCACTCGTCGGCTCACTCGCAGTCCCACTCGCCGGCTCACTCGCTGCACGCCTCGTCGATCCCGCCCGCACGCCGCTCGCAGCCCCACGACCACGCCAGCGTCATCCCGCCGCCGCGCCGCTCGCAGCCCCACGGCCACGCCATCCCGCCCGCGCGCCGCTCGCAGCCCCACGCGCAGCGCCCACCCGTCATCCCGCCCGCCCGCCGCTCGCACCCCGGTCAGGAACGCACCGCCGTCGTCCCTCGCATGCGGCACGTCCCGCACGAGCCTTCGTCGCGCTCTCAGGACGAAACGCGGGTCGACGGCACTCGCACGTTGAATACGCCCCTGCGCAGGAGCGCACGAACGAGGGGCATGGCCGCCGCCGTGGCCGCGATCGTCGTCGTCGCTTTCGGAAGCGCGTGGGTCGTCCGGGGCTGGAGGGGTCCAGGCGCCGCTGCCCTCGGCATCCTTGAAACGACGGCCAGTGCCGTCTCGACTGGCACTCAGCCGGCGCCCGAGGCGAGCCCGACCCTCGCCGCGTCCGCGGCGCCGTCCGAGCTCGCCCCGGCGGCGACCGCCGAGCCGGCGGCATTGGCGCCCACCGCGAGCAATTCTGCCACAGCCTCTTCGGCCGTCCCCGCCGCCGCGCCCGCACCGCGCGGCACCATCTCCTCGACCCGACCGCATCCGGCCAAGGCGCCGAACAAGGACATCCGCCCTCACCGCTGAACAATCTCGGGCGCCGCGGGCACTTTCTCGAACGCAGGCGTCAGGTCGTTGGCGGTTGTGTCGAATGGACCGGGACGCGGCATCGGCACGAACGCACTCCACGCTCATTGGAACCGATTTTGCTGTGCTCCATGGCTGTGGAGACCGTGGATCTTCACCAAAGAAAGACTACGCCACACCACGCGGCATTTTCGCCGCGAGCGGCCGGTCAGCGCCGGCCACGACATCCCGATTGCTCGAGGAGCGTTGCCATGTCTCGTTCAACTGCTGTCGCCCAGGCCATCGCTGCCACCATCGTTCTCGGCGCCCTCGCCGCGCCCTCACCCGCCCAGGCAGACTCGCCCCCGACCTCGGACGACAAGATCGTCGTCCGCGTGGGCAGCCTGCGCAACAACAAGGGGTCTGTCCGTTGCTCGCTCTACAACCGCGGCGATGGCTTCCCCATCGCGCAAAAGCACGTGATCGCCCGCGCCCGTTCGGTTCCGTCCGACAAGGGCGCGACCTGCACGTTCGATCGCCCAGCGCGTGGCCAGAAGTACGCCGTGGTGATTCACCACGACGAGAACGACGACGGCGTGTTCCAGCAGAATGTCCTCGGCATCCCGCTCGAGGGATATGGCTTCTCGAAGAACGTCCGTCCCGTGCTGTCGGCGCCCTCGTTCGAGTCGTGTCAGTTCGTGTTCACCGGCGGCAAGAGCGATCAGAACGTCACGGCCCGTTACTGACACCCTCGCTCGACCGCTCGATCTCCCCGCCCGCCCCGCCCCGCCCTGCGCGGCGCAACCGCGCTCACAAGAGGCGCAAGAACGCCGCCAGCGCGGCTCGCTCTTCGTTCGAGAGCCGTCCCGGCGCCGCGTCCACCGGCGCGCCATCGTGAAAGAACTGGCCCTCTCCGAAACGCACGCGGGCGAGCACCTCGCCGAGGCTGCTCGCAGCGCCGTTGGTGAAATACGGCTGCTTCTTGGAGAGCCTCCGCAACGAGGGCACCCGCGCTCCCTCGTCGTGCACGTACGGCACCACCCCCGTCTTCGCGTACCGCGTCCCCGCCCACACGATCGGCGCGGCCCCCGAGAAGACCTTCGCTTCCCACCCTTCGAGCGGCACCCGCGAGTCGGCCACGTCACTCGCCAGCCGCGCCTCGTGACAGCCCTCGCAGCGCTCGCGAAACAGCCTCGCGCCGCGCCTCTCGTCCTCGCTGAACGCCGCACGCCCCGCCGAGATCGCCGGCGGCCGGTGCGACAAGTCCATCAAGAAGGTCATGAACGCGCGCCGCAGCCCGACCGCCGTGAGGTCCTCGGCGGTCACGCCCATGCCCGCCACCCAGCCGCGCTCCCCCAGCTTCAGATCGAACACCGGATCGTGATCGCTCCGCGCCCCCGCCACCCGGAACTCGTTGTGCGCCACACTCGACAGGTCGGGATCCAGGGCTCGCGAGAAGTGCGGCCGGTTGTTGAAGAGCCCGAGCAGCGGCTTCGTCGTCGCCCGCACCTCGCCGCGCCCCGTCGCGTGGACGCGTCCGTCCCCGTACCCCTCGAAGTGGCACGTCTCGCACGTGAACCGTGACAGCGGCCCGTCCGACCGCGTCCACGGCGCGATCAACGTCGTGAAGATCAGCGCCTCGCCCAGCCGCGACGCCGGGCTCCGTTCCATGTCTCCCGGTCCGGAGACGCGCGCCATCGTCGCTGGTGCGCCCTCACTCCCCGTCAGGATCCAGGCATCCAGCAATGGATTGGCGATGACCATCGGCTCGCGGCCGGGGCGCTCTCCAGCGCGATGCGGTCCCTCCTCCACCCGCACGAACGCGTTCGTCCCCGGCGGCAGCGGGTACGAAACGACCTCGGGCTTCGCCCCCGGCGCAGCGGCCAGCCAGATCTCCGCGAACGCCTCGCCGCCGTACCCCGTCACCGTGATCGCCGAGCCGGCCTCTCCCCGCCTCAGCTCCCCGCGCCGCAGCTCGATCGCCTTCGGCACGATGACCCCGTGCTCCGACACGTTCACCGCGGCCACCTCGGCGACCTCCGCCGCACCTGCGCCGCGCCCGTCCCCGCCCCACACCACCCGGTGCACATACACGAACGAATCGATGTTCTCGAACGACCCGTGCGTCCGATCGAGCCGCCGATTTTCCACGCCCCCCGACGCCACCATCAACCCGCCCGCCTCCTCGCTCGCCGAGAACGACCACAGCGGCCCATCGTTCGTGATGATCGCCGGCTGGCCCTGCGGTCGCCCCCGAGCGTCCACCCGGTACGCCGCGATCGTGTGCGCGAGCAAACATCCCACGACCACCGCGCTCGCCGTCCGCACCACCCGGAACGCGCCGGCTCCCACCACCGTCGTCACGACCTCGTAGCCGCCCGCCGCGCCCACTTTCGGCACCAGCGTGAACAGCCTCCCCTCGTCCTCCTCCACCGCGTACAGCACGCCGCCCGGCCCCGCGGTCACGTCCCGCAGGGCCCGCGCCCCGCCCAGCGCCATCCCCCCACGCGCCGTCAGCCCGTCGCGCCCCACGCGATACTCGCGCACCTCCGCCGACCGCTCTCCCACCACGAACGCCCGATCACCGCTCAGCGCAAGCCCCGAAGGCGACCCCGGCGCCTCGACGCGCGCCACCTCCCGCAGCGCCCCGTCGAGCAGCACCACCGCGCCCGTCCCTCGCAAAATCCCGACAAACCGATCCGCGCTCAGCCGCCGCACCACGTACGGATCCGCCCCCAATCGCCGATCCGACGACGGCATGCTGGCAAAGTCCGCGGCCGCCCTCCTGCCCGCCTCGAAGCGCCGCAGCTCCGCCAGCAACCGCTCGTCTTCCGACGGCGCGGCCGAAGCCCGCTCGCCGTTGCCCGCTCCCCCACACCCCGAGCCACCCGCCCACGCCAACGTCACGAGCGCCGCGAGCCCGATCGCCAGCCACCTCGGGCGCGCGCCCCACGTCCGCGCCCGCACGGCGACCGCTACCAGCCGCCGGTTCCGGTCGCGGCGGCGCTGGCCTTGGCCGTGGCGGCGGCGGCCGTGCCCGACGCGGCGGGCTTCGCGTCACTCTTGCTCTCCCCACAACCGGCGAGAGCGAACACTGCGGCAACGACCACGAGAACGCTGGCGAGCTTCATGCGACGACACTCCTGCTGCGCGCGACTTTGCGCGGGCGCAGCACGTTATCAGAGCGCCCCCCGCTTTCCGCAGCTACGGTCACCTTCCGCGTTCGTTTTGACCCTGGTCCCCTCCGGGCCCTATCCTGGCAAGAGGCATCATGGCGGAGTTCGTTTGGGAAGCGCGTGGCCGGGCGGGCGAAGTGAAGCGCGGCACCATGGAGGCCGAGAACGAGACAGCCGTTCAGACGCGCCTCCGCGCCCAGCAGCTCAACCCGACCAAGGTCAAGAAGAAGGGCGCCGGCTTCACCTTCAGCTTCAAGGTCGGCTCCGGCGTCGACACAAAGGATCTGGTCAAGTTCACGCGCCAGTTCGCCACCATGATCGACGCCGGCCTGCCCCTCGTGCAGTGCCTCGAGATCCTGTCGAACCAGGAGCCCAACAAGATCTTCCAGGCCGCCCTCCGCGACATCAAGTCCACCGTCGAGCAGGGCGCCACCTTCAGCGACGCCCTCCGCCGCCAGCCAAAAATCTTCGACGACCTGTTCGTCAACCTGGTCCAGGCCGGTGAGGTCGGCGGCATCCTCGACACCATCCTGAACCGCCTCGCCGTCTACATCGAGAAGCGCGTCAAGCTCGCGCGCCAGGTGAAGGGCGCCCTCAGCTACCCCATCGCCGTCATCTGCATCCTCGTGATCGTCATGGTCGTGCTGATGACCTTCGTCATCCCGGCCTTCGAGAACATGTTCGCCGAGTTCGGCGCCAAGGACGCGCTGCCGGCGCTGACCAAGGGCGTCATCGCCCTCTCCAAAGGCTTCATCACCTACCTCCCGCTCACCATCGCGCTCAGCATCGGCGCGGCGGTCGGCGCCGTCTACGGCTACCGCAGCCCGCGCGGCAAGCGCCTCGTCCACGGCGCCATGCTCAAGCTCCCGATCATGGGACCGGTGCTCCAGAAGATCGCCGTCGCGCGCTTCACCCGCACCCTCGGCACCCTCCTCGCGTCCGGCGTCCCCATCCTCGACGCCCTCGACATCGTCGCCAAGACCTCCGGCAACGTCGTCATCGAAGAGGGCCTGCTCTACGCCAGGGCCCGCATTTCCGAAGGCAAGAACATGGCGGACCCGCTCGGCGAGCTGAAGGTCTTCCCCGGCATGGTCGTGCAGATGGTCGCGGTCGGCGAGCAGACCGGCGCGCTCGACACCATGCTGAACAAGATCGCCGACTTCTACGAAGAAGAGGTCGACGTCGCCGTGTCGTCGCTGACCTCCCTCATCGAGCCCCTGCTCATGGTCGTCGTCGGCACCATGGTCGGCATCGTCCTCGTCTCGATGTACCTCCCGATCTTCGAGCTCGCCGGCAAGATCCGCGCGGACTGACCTCACCTCGCCGCGATCCCGATCATGGAGCTCGGCATCAACCCCAGCGCAGACAGCCCGCTCTCGACGCGGCTGACCATGCTCACCGCGCTGCGCCTCCTGGTCCTGACGGTCTTCCTCGGCGTCACCGCCACGCTCTATCTCGGCGGCCTCCCGGCCGGCGGCTTCTCCAGCCGCGTCGCCGTCTTCGCCGTCGCCGCCGCCTACGGCGCCGCCCTCGTCTACGCCGTCCTCCTTCGCCGCGGCCGCCGCCTCCCCGCCGTCGCCGTCGCCCAGCTCATCACCGATCAGCTCACCTGGACCGCGTTCGTCTACATCACCGGCGGCGCCTCCAGCGGCGGCACCTCGCTCTACGGCCTGACGTGCCTCTCCGGCGCCATCCTCCTCGGCCTCCGCGGGGCCATCGTCGCCGCCGTCGCCGGCGCCAGCGCCTACGCCCTCCTCGTCACCGGCTTCGTCACCGGCTTCCTCCCGCCGCCCATCGATCAGCCGCGCGAGGCCTACGTCATCCACTGGGGCGACGTCCGCTACCCGCTCATCATCAACCTCCTCGCCATCGCCGTCGTGACGCTCCTCGCGAGCTACCTCGCGGAGCGCCTCCGCGCGACAGGCGGCCGCCTCGCTCAGGCCACCGCCCGCGCCGAAGAGGCCGAGCGCCTCGCCGCTCTCGGCCGCCTCGCGGCCGCCCTCGCCCACGAGATCCGCAATCCCCTCGGCTCCATCGCCGGCTCCATCGAGCTGCTCCGCACCGGCGGCACCCTCTCCGCGCAAGACCAGGAGCTCTGCGGCATCATCCAGCGCGAGACCGCCCGCCTCAACGATCTCATCGAGGACATGCTCGACCTCTCGCGCCCCCGCACCCCCGCCAAGGAACGCTTCGACATCGCCCGCCTCGCCCGCGACGTCGTCGCCCTCGCCAGCCGCTCCGGCCGCGGCTCCGACGTCATCGTCCGCTACGACGGCCCCGAGCGCATCGAGGTCCTCGCCGACCCCGCCCAGATGCGCCAGGTCGTGTGGAACCTCCTGCGCAACGCCGTCCAGGCCAGCTCCGCCGGCGACGCCGTCACCGTCCGCATCACGCGCCACGACGGCACCCTCCTGCTCGCCATCGCCGACCACGGCCCCGGCATCGCCCCCGAGGCCCGCGACAGCCTCTTCGACGCCTTCTTCACCACCCGCTCGCACGGCGTCGGCATCGGCCTCGCCGTCGTCAAGCGCATCCTCGACGACCACGGCTTCACCGTCGAGGTCGACACCGACACCGAGCACGGCACCACCTTCTGCGTCGCGATCCCCTTGCCGCCGGAGGAGCGCGTCTCGCTGCTCACGGCGGCTCCGCTCGCGGAGGCTCCAGCCGATCGAGCGTGAGCGACCCGTCGAATCACGGCGGCTCCGCGCGCGGAGGCTCCAGCGGATCGAGCGTCAGCGACCCGTCGTACAGCTCGATCGCGCCCGCATCGATGTAGATCTTCGGACCGTCTGCGATCGCCGGAGCCACGCTGCTGCTCGGCGGCGGAGCGGGCGGCGACATCCACCCGAGCCCGCGCGCGACCGCCAGACCCAGCCCAAAACAGCCCGCCGCAAACAGCAGCAGCGCCAGCGCGCGCCTCGCCTTCACCCCGTCATGCTGCCTCGCCCCGCCGCCCGGGCAAAGCCCTGTGAACGCCGGTGCTCACCCCTGAACGGACACGACCCCATCGTGAATATCCCGATACGCCTCCCCGTCCCTACCTCTGTGCCCGCGCAAAACCCCTGCATTCAGGGCACATCTCAACCCAGCCGAGCCCCCACGAATCGAGGCGGGCTTCTTGCTCGAAACGCGCGGCAGCGCTATCGAACGAGCCCTTGAGGAGACCCGAACTGTGAAAGCCACGATGAGAAAGCTTCTGACCACCGCGGCGGCCGCGCTCTTCGTATCCCTTGCCAGCGCTGCCTTCGCCGGCCCCGCCACCGACGTCGTCAAGGCCAAGCAGACCGCCCTGTTCGACCTGATCAAGCAGGCAGCGCCGGCCAACGACAAGAAGATCGCCGCCATCTTCGACGAGATGCTCGACTACTCCGCCCTCGCCGAGGCGTCGCTCGGCAGCGAGTGGGCCGGGCGCACCGACGCCGAGAAAAAAGAGTTCACGGACCTCCTCAAGCAGCTCGTCAGCAAGGCGTACGAAAAGAACCTCAAGAAGACCCTCGGCTACAACATCGAGTACCTCTCCGAAGAGGAGAAGGACGGCGGGTTCCTGGTCAAGACAAAGGCCAAGAGCAAGACCGACGCCCGCGAAGAGCCCATCGAGATCATCTTCAAGATGGCGCAAAAAGACAGCAAGTGGCGGATCCGCGACATCACGACCGAGGGCGTCAGCCTGGTCTCCAGCTACAAGTCGCAGTTCACCAAGATCATCAAAAAAGACGGCTTCGCGGTCCTCGTCACCAAGATGAAGGACAAGATCGCGAAGGGCGACATCTGACCCCCTCAGCCGCTCTCCTCGGCTAGAACGCAGGCACGAGCCGGCTCTCCCGCAGCAAAAAATTTGGGCGTGCTCGGCCTTCGATGCGCAGCGAGTCGCCTCTCTCCCTCCCCCGACCCTCACAAGTCCATCGACGCCGGCCGACTTCGTCTGCCCGGATGACGCAGAATTCCGGGTCGCGCGTCGGCCGTGAAGCCTTCCCACGAGGCCGTCATCTTCGCGCTGCCCGGTTGACGCAGAATTCCGGGTCGCGCGTCGGGCTTTGCTACGATCGCCCCGCGCATGGTGGCGGCCCTCTCTCGTCCAGCTCGAACCGGCGGCACCGGCGCGCCCGCCGCGCGCGACGTCGAGCCGGCCGATTTGGCCGATGCCCCGCGGCTGCGGCTCGCGGCGGCACGCGGGACGCTCGGGCTCGAGCTGGATGCGCCGTTCCCCCTGCGACCCCTGCGTCTTTTGGCCCTGTCGCTGACGTTTCCGAACATTCGGTTTCCCATCGACCTGTCGGGCGGCGTCGCCCGCTTCCGCCACCGGCGCGGGGAGCTGGCGCGGCTGGCGATCGACGCCGCGCCGGCCGAGCTTGCCGCCTGGGCTGCGCCACGGCTTCGAGGTTTGCTGCGCGACGGAACGCCCGAGATGTGGATCGCGCCCATCGAAGGTGGCCTCGCGGTGGGGCTGGCCGACGGCGAGGCTGCCCTCGCGTTCGACGTGCTGGTGCTGCCCGCCGACGCGGGCCTCACGCTCGTCGCCGAGCGCGCCCGCGGCATCGGGCTCGGCGCGCCGCCGCAAGCTCTGGCGCTGAGGGCGCTCGCGGCCGCGCTCCGAACCGTCGCGCAGATTCACGGCGGCGGGCTCGCGCTGCCGGAAGCCGCCGGCCTGCTGCTGCGCGCGGCGCTGCCGGCAGCGGGAGCGCGCGCCCCGTCGGCCGCGGGCGCGCGGTGGGGCGTGGCTCACCTCGACGGCGATCGGCTGCGCCTCGAAGCCCTGATCGACGCGGCGCCGCCTGCCCTGCCCGACCGCCTCGTGCGCGCGGCAGAGACCCTGCTGCTGACCGCCGAAGCCGAGGACGCCGCGTACCGTGGCGACAGCGAGCGCGCCCGCGACCTGTACCTCTTGGCGCTCGAACGCGCCCCGCGCCACCCCGAGATCTCCGAGCGCCTGGCGTGGCTCGACGCAATCGTCGGCGAGCGCCCCGAGGCCGCCCTGTCGACGCTCATCGACGTCGTCCCCGCCGTCGACGCCGGCCTGCTCGGCGCCGAGCTCCTCGCCGCGGTCGGCGACTCCGACGGAGCCCGAGGAGCGCTGGCGCGCGCCGCCCGCGTCGAGCCGTTTGGCCCCCTCGCGGCGCGGGCGTGGCTGCGCGCGGCGGCGTTGGCCGACGATCTGCGCGAGCGCCTCTCCGCGCTCGACGAGGCCGTGGCGCGCGCCCCCGCCCTGGCCGACGCACGCTGGGCACGGCTCGCCGCACGCCTCACCGCCGCCGATCCGAGCGGCGCGCTGGCCGACGCCGAGCACCTCGAAGCCGCCGCGCGCGGCGCCCGCGCCCGTCACGAAATCGCCCGGCGCGCCGCCCGCTCGTTCCTGACCGAGGGCTTCTCGACCGAGGCCCACCGCCTCTTCGAGCGCGCCCTCCGCTACGCCCCCGACGACGCCGAGGCCGTCGCCGGGCTCGCCCGCGCCCTCGCCGCCCAGGGCGCCACCCGGCGCGCGCTCGACCTCTATGCCCGCGCCCTCGGCCTCGCCGAGCGCGCCGGCTCCCCCACCTCCGCCGTCGCCATCGACCTCGCCAAGGCCCTCGTGGACGTCGCCTCCGACCGCCCCGCCGCCATCGCCCGGGTCCGCGCCATCCCGGCCGGCGCCCTCGAAGCCGCCGAAGCCCGCCTCCTCGAAGCCCGCTGGCGCGCCGAGCTGGGCGACCTCGCCGGCGCCGGCCTCGCCATCGGCCGCCTCCGCGACCACGCCGAACGCGAGCCGTTGCTCGCCACCACCGGCGCAGGTGCGCCCCCCGGCAGCGCCGCCGACGCGCGCGCCTCGGCGATGGCCGCCCTGCTCGCCGAGGCCGCCGCCATCGACGAGCGTTTCCGTGACGACCTCGCCGGGGCCCAGCGCGACCTCGGCCTCGCGCTCCGCCTCCTCCCGCGCGACGCCCGCCTCCAGGCGGCCTTCCGCCGCGTGGCGCGCGAGCACGCGCGCCGCGCCGGCGGAATGCCGCCCCGCACCCCGATCGGTGCGCCCGCGATGCCGCCGCCGCCGCGACGCGCGGCGGCAGCGCTCCGCGGCCGCCCCTCCCCCGACCTCGTCCCCGACGACCGCGACGACCTCCTATCGGAGCCGGCCCACGCACCCGTCGCCCCCGTGAGCGAGCAGCCCGCGCGACGTCCGCCACCTGGCGGCGTTCCCATCGCCGCACCTGCACCGCCGCCCGACGACGCCCCCGCCGACACCGGTGCCCCCGACAGCAGCGCCGAGGCCGACCGCGACGAAGCTCTCGCCGAGCGCCTCTCCGAGCGCATGCGCGGCAACCCGCGCGACCGGGCCACCGTCCTCGCGCTGTGCGACGTCCTCGAGCGTCTCGGCCGCGATCTCGAGCTGTTCGCGCTCGTCTCCGCCCGCATGGACGAAGGCGACGAAGACGAGCGCGCCATCCTCGCGCCACGCAAACGCGCCGTGCTCGCGCGCCTCTCGGAGCGCGCCCGCGCCTCCGGGAACCCCTCCGAAGCAGAGCTCTACGAGATGATGCT
>Ga0163144_10027217_pt1 | contig 11081 bp, 4 predicted proteins | sample OliLak19BULKMAT1_FD_123175 | JGI IMG/M metagenome (GOLD analysis project Ga0163144, IMG submission 123175) | Freshwater microbial mat bacterial communities from Lake Vanda, McMurdo Dry Valleys, Antarctica - Oligotrophic Lake LV.19.BULKMAT1 | ecosystem: Environmental > Aquatic > Freshwater > Lake... | reverse complement strand
ATCCTGATATACATCTGAAGAAACCCGCGTGTAAGGATCAATTCCAGAAAGATCACCCTGCATCCGCAAGTAAAGGGAAGTAGAAGATTTAGGAAAATCTGAACCCACCCTGGGCTGAAGTATACCATATCCATCCGTTACACGCCTTTTTTGAGGGTTAAATACTGCATGATTGAGTGGATGCGCCATCGTTGCAATAAATTTCCATGCAGCTTCACGTGGAAGCTGTGTATCAGAATCAAGAGTAATAACATATTTCACATTAGTCAGTATCTGGCAATTACCGATGACTAAAGAAAATTTATCACTCCCCCGCCCTCGTATAAATGCGTTTAGTGCAGATAATTTTCCTCTTTTGCGTTCATAACCCATCCATTTCTGCTCTTTGGGATTCCAAGTCCTTGGACGATGAAAGAGAAAAAAGGTATCTTCTTCAGACTGTTTATACTTTTGATTCAATTCCTTAATACAATTGCTGGCTAATTCCAGTAATCCCTCATCTTCCGGCATGGATTCTGAGTTTGCATCAATAAAATCGGTCAATAAACCAAAATGCAGATTAGCTTCCTTATTGGCCAGAAAACGTACTTCCAAGGCTTCAATAAGTTCTTCAATATAAGCCTTACCGGAAAGCATGGTAGGAACTATTACAAGCGTGCGGAATTCAACAGGAATACCTTTGGAAAAATCCATTCTGGGCAGCAATTTGGGGCTTACCCAAATAGTACATATCCAGTTCACTAGCGAAACTGCGAGTTGGGCTGATCCTGATAACGATAACAAGCCAACCAAAGATAGCATCAACCAGCCATGAATACTGTAAGCATATGCCAGATAAAACATCCCTATGGAGGATATCAATGTTAAGAAAGCAATTGAAAATAAATAAAGAAATACAGGCATTTTATTGGCAAAACAAAGCAATTCTTGCTTATAGGTATACTTCATACCCGAAGCCTTCTCTGCCAACTTAAGTCCCTTATCAATCAGAAAATAGCCAACATGTTCATGCCTTGCAGATTTGTGATCAAAATCTTTATGTTTTCCTGTTAACTCAAGCACCTTCTGTGCCACTTCTGTTTCGGATAAAGGGGAAGCTTTGGATATAGATTCCACCACATGTCGGTATCTGTCTCGCGTAGCAAAATCCATCAGAGGATAGGTACCTGTTATATCCTGACGTAATACCTGTTCAATGCCACTAAGTGTTTCAACAAATTCTTTCCAGTCTGTAGCACCAAGGAAACGCAATGTACCGATATTATTACGCACAGATACCTGATTGACAGCTTGTTTTTGATTTTCCTGAAGTACAAGGTCATTGCTGTTTATACCTACCCCCGACAATTGCTGCTCCATCCAACTTAGCGGTAAGGCCAAAGCAGGACCCTTGCCTTGCAGTTCCCGTGTAAACCCGGCCACAAATGGACCATCTAATACAGGTTTTGACCGTGCCATATCGGCAATAACCAAAATTAAATTGCCTGGTTCCTCTTGTACAGTTACCATCATTCTATCGGCCCAGTAATCTGCAAGGTTATGATCGATCATGTCTAACGCTATTTTTGCAGAAATCCTACGCAGGTTTTCAATAACAGCCAAACGGAGCATAATCGGTATTGCCCATAATTCACCAAGAGTAAGCACAGTGCATGTTTGATATGATGCGATAAAACTACTGAGGCTTTTTACATCTACCCGCCCATCGCTATGAGAAATTATTTCCAATACAATATCATAAACGCGAGGCATTCCGGATGAAATACCATTTGCCAAATAAGGTAGCCCTTCGCTATATCCTTTGGGCAGATGTTTTCTGGCTATTACAACCTGTTCTTCTATTAGGTAGAAATTATCAAGTAGCCAGTCGGCGCTTGGAGTAATGGTTTTGCCAGATTTGATGCTTTCAACCAGTAGGTTTCGTACTTCAAGCAATGTTTTTTCATTATCATCCAGCCTTTTAAGCAACTGATCAGAAGATCGTCCTTTTTGTAATTTGTGTGAATGGGCAACTACTTTGCCATGAGAGTCCATCTGGTCTGAACTGTAGAGCTCAGAGCGAAATGGCTCTTCATTATCGTAATTACGAATAGCATTTATTCCCTGAAAGTAATCGCGCAAACGCGATAAAATATCAAAAACTGTACTGGTTATAACCTTCATAATAAAAAAGATGCTTGAAAAAAATCGAATTTAAAAAGTACAAGTCCTGATCAGCTTAACATTGACTATTTGAGGACTTTTAGATTTAGGAGAAAAAGCCAGTTAATTAATAAACAGATTCATACTTCCCATATTCATAGTTTGATCTAATTTCTTTTACTGAAGTATCATTTTTGAAAACGCAGTAATATTTAAATAAATTATTCATTTTAATGTTTTGCATGGTTATAATAGTTAATCTTAAGTATCACCTTATCAGGAAGCTAGTAATGCCTAAGTGGAGATTACGGATTAACACGATAGAGATTTTAGGTTATATTTAATTAACTTGTTTATTGCTACTCTGTATTTTGGACAGACATATCCAATAATCATGCCTAGAAACAGGGCACCTATTTACATGTTATCGGTATTATTTTTGTACTAATACCTTTTCAGGATATTATGAAATCAAAATGAGCCGATTCCTGAATTATTATTTTTAATCAACAATTTTAAAACCTCTTTTTAATGTTTGCATCAAAACAACCGGAGCAATACTGGTAGCAATTATTATCAACCACATAGTAGTATTGAGCGTTTGAAGGGCAAGTATTTCTTTTAGCGGGTTAACCCAATAAAAAACTAAAATGATTATGATACATAATAGCAAAGCGGCCCAAACAAATTTATTACGGGTAATCTCATTTTTTATGAAAGAGATTTTACGTGAAGAAAGATTGAACACATGCCAAAGTTGAGATAGAGCTAGACTAAAGAAAGTTATATTGTTGCAAATTTTCGGATCAAATTTTAAATAATAACTACAATACCAAGTTACAGCCATGATGGGCATTGCTAATAATAAAGCATAGACCACTATATTGACCCAATCTTTTTTAACCGCAATAGGCTCCTTTGGATTTCGGGGCGGATTTTTCATTATTAACTTATTGCCTTTGCCCATGCCCAAAGCAAGGGCCGGAAAAATATCAGTAACGAGGTTTAGAAAGAGAATTTGTAGCGGAAGAATCGAAAACGGGAAGTTTAATAACCCATAAAGAAAAACGATGAAAATCTCACTGAGGTTACAAGATAACAAGTACACTAAAAATCTTTTAATATTTTGAAAAATTATCCGTCCCTGCTCTATAGCAGCTACAATAGATTTAAAAGAATCGTTTTTCAAAACCATGGCAGCTGTTTCTTTGGCTACCTGAGTACCTCTTAATCCCATTGCAATTCCGATGTCCGCTTTTTTTAAGGCCGGTGCATCATTTATACCATCACCCGTCATTGCAACAATATCTCCCCTTTTCTGATAAAGGCTTACCATGTCCAGCTTCTGTTTAGGGCTGACCCTGGCAAATATTGTAGCGCTAAATAATTTTTTATTCGATTGATGTCTATCTAATTCTTTACCTGAAATCACTATGTTCGTGTTATCCGATAATTTTATTTTTTGAGCAATATTAAGCGCAGTAGCTGGGTGATCACCAGTTATCATAATCACCTTAATTCCGGCATCTCTGCAAGATTGCAATGCTCCGATAACATCCAGCCTTGGGGGATCTAAAAATCCAATAAAACCTGCCAGAGTTAAATCTTTTAAAAAATCTTTTTTATCAATCTTGCCATCTTCCTTAAAAGCAAATGCCAAGACGCGAGAGCCTTGCCCCTGAATTTCTTCCGCTTTTTTTAAAAATATCCTTTTTTCTGATTCTGTGAAAGGTGCTATCTTATTTTCATTATAAAAAAAACTGCATTTGAGTATTAATTCCTCTACGGCCCCCTTAGCGGCTACAAAATGTGAAGTACCTTTTTTATGTAAGGTGCCCATTAATTTTGTTTCCGAGCTAAATGCTTCTTCAGCCACTCGAGGATAATCTTTATTTATTTTATTAGCATTAACTTTGTTGAAGGCCACAAATTGCAGTAATGCAATTTCAATGGGGTCGCCAATTAATTTTTGGTGATTCCCTGTACCTTTGGCAACCGCATTATTACACAAAGTTGAAATAAGCAACAGATTGCCTAGGCCAGACATGTTTGTTTTTGTGTTTGTATTGCTGGTATCAATTTTATTTTTATCAACCAAAACAACTTCATCAAAAAATGAAAGGCTACTCACCTCTATTTTATTTTCTGTAAGCGTGCCCGTTTTATCTGTAAAAATTGTATTGATACCACCCAATGTTTCCACTGCAGCAAGTCTTTTTATAAGCACATTTTTTTTTGCCATCCTAATCATTCCATAGGTTAGCGCAATCGTAGAAACAACAGGAAGCCCTTCAGGAATAGCTGCCACCGCAAGGGCGATGGCAGTTTCAACAATCAGGTAAAGGTCTTTACCCTGAAGAATGCCGGAAGCGATAAAAATAGTGGCAAAACCAGCCGTGATCCACATGAGCTTCTTTGTTAGACCCTGCAACTTCTTTTCGAGCGGAGTCACAACCGTTTCCGAACTTTCTACGAGCGAAGTGATTTTGCCTAGTTCGGTATGAAGCCCTGTTCCGGTTATGATGGCTTTGGCATTTCCTTTTACAATGGAAGTGCCTTTAAATACCATATTAGCCTGATCAGCCAAATCAGTATGTTTTTTAAGGGTTTCCAAAGTCTTTGTTACAGGCAATGATTCTCCTGTCAATGCAGATTCATCGACTTCAAATTGGTTTAATTCAAATAAACGTCCATCAGCCTGGACTATATCACCCGCTTCTAATATTAAAATATCAGAGGGTACTATTCTTTCAGATGGAATTTCTTTCAATGCATTATTCCTCCAGACTTTTGAAACATTCACATCCATTTTTTTCAAAGCATCCATTGATTTTCGGGCCTGCAATTCCATAAAAAAACCTAGTGCTGCTGTAATAAATATCACTCCAATGATAGAAATTCCTTCAATCCAGTGCTGAAAGAAAAAAGAAAATCCAGCAGCCAACACAAGCAGTGCGATGATGGGACTTTTGAACTGTTCTATAAGTAATAGAAAAATACTTTTTTTCTTTTGTTCTTTATAGCTGTTTAAGCCATACAATGCAATCCTTTTATCAACTTCGTCCTCGCCTAATCCATTTTGCTGATTTGCTTGAAGAAGGCTTGCAATGTTTTCACTAGCTATTGAATGGGCATATTCGATGGGATAGTTTTTAGTTTTTATCGTTGTCATATCTATATTTTTCACTATTAAAATTTCAATAAGATCTTTCGGTAAAAAGCGTAAAGGAAAATCATACGATAAGATTATAAAGTGATTTTGGGCTTTCACGAGTTTGGATGCAGCACAGCCAAATTAAATTAAGGTAAACAGGCATTCTGGTTAATAAATAGGCTAGCCATTGTATCGGATTGATTTTAATGCGATTGGAGGTACAAAAACAAAGAGTACAACAATCGAGCCCAGAATCCACCTTCCTGAGATCCGGCAAACATTAATTTTTACAGAGAATTGTAATAGGACTTATAAAATGTTAGTCCAGTTTCTTGTTTACTAATTTCCATTAAAGAAAATTAACAATAGCAATTGGAATAATTGGACACCTATTTATCCAAACTCGGGACCACAAATCAAAAACTGTTTTTCCCTTAGTCCCGGGAAAGGGTTTTCATTCTGATACATCCTTATAAAATGACGTTGTTTAGTAAATCCTATTGAAAATAACCACTCAATCAAATCTTCCTTATCATTAAGTACATCCACTACAATCGGCTTGTTCTTAAGTTTTTTCAAAGCTTTTGAAATTAGAATTTTAGCGTCAATCAATGTTGACGCATTGAGGGGACCGATTTGATTGTATTTGCTTCCATCCCTTCCCAAAACTATCCCTGAAACACAATTATTTCGTTTCAATAACCATGCTTTTTGAGGGTATTCATTTATTAGCGATTGAATTAGTTGAGCTCTATTTGCACCGAATACATGTTCATCAAAAGCAATAACTTCATTTATATCCTTTAACAGAATTGGCTCTAATAATTTATCATCATCAATGGATGATAAATTTATCACGGAAGGAATTGTCATCCTTGTAATTAGGTATTCTTCTTTAAAGCTGAACTTTTTATACACCTGATGCCCCTCAGGAGTGGCATCAAGTTTAATTGATTTACAGGATTTTAACTTTTTAAAAATATTTTCAAGGAGTAATTTGCTTAAGCCTTGCCCACGATATTCTATATCCACCAGTACCATACCTATCCAGGCAACATTGTCGGAGTAATTAATGGCAGTACTAGTCCCTACAATTTTATTGTCGCATTCAGCAAGCAAGCAAACATTTTGAGGGCTTTCAATTAATATTTCCCAATCCTTTTCTGTCTGGTTCCAACCTTGGTCAGTTGATAACTTCATAGCTCCGGCAATATCACTCAATTGAATATGCCTTATTTTAAAAGCTGATTTTATCATTTGATTTTTTTGTGGACGAGAATTTTAAATATAATCCAAAAATAGGAATGTTGTATTTAGATGTCAATCAACTAATTCCAGACAATATCATTTTGTGAATAGATTGCAACTATTGGATTAAACTATTCCTGAGAAAACCGATAACTCAATTAACGTTCTGGTTTTACTCAAAGCGGCGTATATTATTGAAAAATACAAGAAGATGCCCAACAGTATTTGCAAGGGTGATCTTTTTCCAATGAATTTAAATCAAAAATCATGCAGCTATTTTTAAGAGGTAGCAGATTTATGGGGAATTAAAAATAACCTAAATTTCACTTTGCCATGCAGACGTTTGCTACCTCAGTTATCCTTTCCAATGGTGTTCCCATTGAAACGGTCAGTAATGTGTTTGGACCTACTACCATCCGGACTATACAGATTTAAGCAAAGTTAGTGGAGCAAAAAGTATTTCAGAATATTACTAAACTTCAATATCTCTTGGACAAAAGAGAATAAAAAACACAATGGTTACACATATCACAAAAGTATCATGACCACAAAACAAGTATTTGTACCGGACGAAATTGTAATCAGTAAGATTTACATAATCAGAAACCAAAAAGTAATGATAGACAGTGACCTCGCAGAACTATATGGAATTGAGACCAAACGGTTAAATGAACAAGTCATCAGGAATATTGACCGTTTCCCAGATGACTTTATGTTCCGGCTGAATGAAGATGAGTATCAAATCTTGAAGTCGCAATTTGCGACTTCAAGACATGGGGGCAAGAGAAAATTACCTCTTGTATTCACAGAACATGGAGTTTTAATGCTTTCCAGCGTGCTAAACAGTACACAGGCCATTCAGGTAAACATTCAAGTTATGCGTATTTTTACTAGGGTTCGCAAAATGATTACTGATAATACCGAGATCCGATTGGAGGTTGAAAAAATCAAAAGCAAGCTCGACAATCAAGATAAAAATATGGAAATTGTGTTTCGATATCTTGATGAATTGCTTGAAAAGCAAGAAAAACCCACCCAACTAAGGAAAAGGATTGGTTATAAACCAGATGAACTCTAAACTTCGATAGTTCAAGCAGATTCCCAAACTTCTTTTTATGAGAAACCCCGATCAAGTTGAATAAAGGGTCCTTCAAAGGTAAAATAATCAATTCTTCTTCATTATATAAGCAAATATATCCCTAATCTCCTGATCTTTTAGGCGATCCAATATGCGTTCGGGCATAATGGATACCGGTATGGCTTTCATTTCTTTAATTTGTTTTAAAGAAAGTATGATCTCTTTACCTGACTGAGTCTGGATGGTATGTGTATCTCCATTGCTGGCTGTAATTTTACCTTCTATGGTCCGTCCATCGCTTGTAATAAACCGGTGAAGTCCATAACCTTCCCTGATATCGGCATTTGGATCTATGATATTAAGTAAAAAGTAGTTTACATTGCTGCGTTCATAGCCAGTAAGATCGGGACCAATATTTCCACCTTCATTAAACAGTCGGTGGCAGTACCCACAATTGGCCAAGTAGAGTATTCTGCCATTTTTTATATCTGCGGAGCCTGATTTAATTAATTTTGAATATTTAGCAAGAGCATCGTTTTTTTCTGATGAACTTAAAAGTTTCACATTAGGCCAAAAACGGTCGGCCAAAGCAGAAATTTTGGTATCACTTAGAAGCTTCAATCTTCGAGCGAGCTGATCTGATACATCATCCTTGCTTATCCTTTTTGTTTCTCCAATCGCAATAAATAATTGATTAGCCCAAACTGTCCTAGTAGCAAATAGTTCCAGTGCTGCATTTCGAACACCAACATCTCCCCTGAATTGAGGATATGCCTTAACCACCCTTAAACCAATTTCATCTACATTATAGCGTTGCAGGGCTTGTAAGGCTGCTTCCTTCATTGCACCGGTAGACTTACTATTTTCAATAATATTTAATAAAACAGGAATGGATTCAGGGTGATTTGTCTGACCTAAAATCACGATATAAGATAAACGATGCTCAAAATCAGCATTCTCATCAACAATAATCGCCAATGCCTTTTTAACTGAATTCGCATTTCCTTGCCGTATAGACAATACCAGAGGAGCACCAAAAAGTTCAGATTGAAAAGGTTGAATTGCTCTGGTCAATTCCGCTGATAAACCAATCACATCTTTACCACGAAGCCCTTCACGTAAGCCACTAATTAATATTTTAGCGTAATTTTTTGAAGGTGCCAGTTGGATTAATTTGGAGGCTGCACTATAATTTGCATCCCCTGCAGCCATGATGTAGCGCTGCATTAAGCGTTTCAAAAAGACATCTTGAACAAGCTTTTTCTGCCATATTTCCTTATCCTCAAAAATGGAGATTAAGGCATCTCTGTACGACTCTGATTTTGCTTCCATAGCCCACCATATCATTAATGGGATATCAGGATCATTTGAATCATCGTGATTTTTGATCAAATTCTTAAGTATCGGAATAGCAATTGGTCCGGCTAACCTTTTTGCTGTAGCGGCCAGCTGACTTCTAACTGCCGGACTATTTTCATTTATCGCAAGAACAGCCAGCTTAGCTGCTATCGTAGGAGAAACTTTTCTTCTGTCTCCTAGTAAACGTACTCCCCATTCTCGCACATACTGATCTTGGTGATTCAAGGCGATACCGGCTAATTCATCGTTGAATCCATTACTTACATTAATTGCCCATAGTGCTTCTAATGCCAGATTCGGATCGCCTGTTTTTAAAATATCAGTTAATCTGGGAACTATTGACTTATCTCTCCTATTAGCGAACTGTAGCAATGCTTGCTGACGGAACCATTTATTTTTATTATCAAGCTGCATAATCAACTGAGCATTTGTTAGTTTACTCAAATCAAAATTCTCAAAGGCCGATTTAGAACCTTTCGCACGTAGCCGGTAGATCCTCCCTGAGCTCTTATGCCAAGTGTCTCGGGGATCAACATGCGACAGTCTGCTATCATACCAGTCGGCAATATAAACTGCACCATCCGGCCCTGCCTTAATATTCACTGGCCTGAACCAATGATCATCTGTTTCTACAATCTTTCTTTCATCCACATTCCTAAAAGTTGAACCCTTCGGTTCAAAGCGGCTCAGCTGAACATAATTTAATAATGGATTAATGGCAATCATCTTGCCTTCATAAGCTGCAGGCAATCTGCCTCCCTCATACTTGATTAAGGAATGAGTAAAGCGTACTTTTTCTCCCTCCAACTCCATATTATCCAGATTACCAAAGGTATAGGGGTTTGTATATGGACCATGTTTACCTAAACTTCTTGGATAATATCCGCCTTGCTTGTAGTAAGGCCCTCGGTCGGAGCCATTATTTCCAGAGTAGAGCCTTCCCTTGCTGTCAAACTCTACATTAAAGGTATTACCACCTCCTTCTGCAAAAACCTCAAACACTTTAGAATCTATATTATATCTCCAAATCACCTGTCCCGAAAAAGCAATATTTTTCGAAACTGAAGAACTGATATTGGCGGTCGTGGTGCTTCCCTGTGCGCCATAAAGCCAACCATCCGGCCCCCATCTTAAACTGTTGGCAACCGCATGAGTATCTTCAAGCCCAAAACCACTTAATTGAACTTCCGGTTCTCCATTGGGTATCCCATCGGCATCCAGATCATTGTATGAAAGCAGGTAAGGTGGATTCAACACCCAAATTTTTCCTCTTCCAGTCAGCACACTTGTTGCAATATTGAGTCCTTTAATTACATCAATAGATTTATCATAGGTCCCATTTCCATCAGTATCCTCAAAAACACTAATCTTATCCGCTCCCTTAAGTCCACCTGGAGGAGCAGGAGGCACTTTATCAAAATGAACCCGTAAAAAATTATCGACGCTAGTCACTTTCAGCCCTAGTGGATATGGATATTGATGATATTGTACCACCCAAAGCCGACCTCGATGATCGAAGCTTAGTTCAACTGGTTGAACTATATCGGGTTCTGATAAAACCAGATCCATGCTAAGGTCATCTGGGTATCGAAAATTGCTGAGTGCCTTCTGAGCCAAGGTTGGCTTGGTTGAATCAGTAAGCGCTCCTAGTCCTTTGAAGGCCTCCATATAGCGTGCAACGTCTTCATTGTCAGCAATATCTTTTATTTCAGGAGCTTTAACTTGTTTGTCGCTATTACAGGCCTGAAGCCCGCTAAACAGAAAAAGAATAGTGTATATCAGATTATTCTTAAGATTCATAGTATTCTATACATAATTTGACAAATCATTCTCTTGATCATTAAGAAGATAAATTACCCTTTTAAGCACTATGGTAGTCATTTGTAGCTTTTGTCGCGATTCTCAAATTCATTAGTTTGGTAATGCTCATTAAATCAAAACTCATGAAAACCTGAAACTAGTTTAAATATAGACTCTAATATTATTTAAGTTTATTGAATATTCCAAGCGAAATATTCTCTTTCACCACAGCACCCTTGGCTTCATTAGTTATTTCAGCAAGTTTCCCTTTGCCTACACTATTATCCTGTACCAGAGTAT
>Ga0163144_10027216_pt1 | contig 11081 bp, 7 predicted proteins | sample OliLak19BULKMAT1_FD_123175 | JGI IMG/M metagenome (GOLD analysis project Ga0163144, IMG submission 123175) | Freshwater microbial mat bacterial communities from Lake Vanda, McMurdo Dry Valleys, Antarctica - Oligotrophic Lake LV.19.BULKMAT1 | ecosystem: Environmental > Aquatic > Freshwater > Lake... | reverse complement strand
GATCCCCGGCAGGCGAATGAGCAACTCACCCGCGCTGTCGTTGGGCAGGTTCCCCAACGCATCGAGCGCGACGACGTGGCGCACGTTGGGAGAATTCCGCTGCCGCGTGATGGAGGCCGCATTTCCTTCGCGCTCACCGCTCACCGTGAATTGTTCAAGCTGATACACCTGCGAGGTGAGATCGAAGTTCACGGCCTTGCGCTGACCACCGACGACGTTCACCGTCTGGCGTTGGGGATCGAGTCCCGTGTAGCGGACAACGAGTTCATGACTACCGGCCGGGACGCCGTTCAGAACATACTCACCGATATTGTTGGTCAGGGCCTGAACTCCCAGTGAGGGAATTTCCACCAGGGCGCCCTGCAGCAGGGCGTCGGTAGCGGCGTTGCTAACTTGTCCCGACAGCGTACCCGCAGCGGTCTGCGCCGCCACTTCGACGGGGGAAAAAATCAACGCGGTGCCCGAAAAAGCTGCGAAGGAAAAGGCAAATCGCCCGAGACAGACCCGTAGATTCAAATTACGTGATTTCATGGTGGCGGGGGTTGGTGAGATTCTGCCGGCAGAGCGTTACCTCTTGGACCGACAGCTGAAAACGAACGCTACACCGAGAAAGCTAAATCGATTTAGGCGCAAGTGGAAAAAGACTGAGCGGTACAGAAATTCCACAAGTTTGCTTGATTCGCGGATTTACTAATGAGGGAAATTTTTCAGCGCCCTTGCATCACGGGAGTCAGTTCATGGCGATCCGGCACTTCCGGGAATCTTCGCGGGTTTCGGCGATCCCCGTCGCGAACGGCAGCGACAGGCTGAAGACAACGACTTCCCACTGCTGGTGAAGGCTCGTGCCGGCAGCGCCAGGAAGCTGATGTTGCTGAATATAGGTCCCCAGAATCGAAAGTCCCGTGAGCCAGCCCGACAGACAGCCTTCCACCGCCGTGAAGCCGGCGACCAAGCGACTGCGACGCCAGAAGGAAAAACCCACGGCCAGCATTGCGGGGAAATAACCAATCAGGACCACGCGGACGAGCGTGGTGAAATGGCTGGTGGTGATACATGGGGTGATCCCAACGTCCCGTGATATTTGGACTGTCATTGCGAGAAGCGAAGCGACGAAGCAATCGAGCTGGATCGTCCCGGCGCGCTTCGCGCACCTCGTGTGACAATCGTCTACGTTATATGGGCGATTGGTATAACAGAATCCTTCAGAGTGTGGAGAGTTTCGGCATGATAAAAGAGCCCGGCGGACGATGGATCCGTGCGGCCTGACGGTACGCGGCCAGATAGGCAGCCCGCGAACCACGAACTACGGTTTGGTCGCCGGAGCAGCCTGGGCGAGGGCACGATCAAGGTGGGACGCCACCTGCCGGGCAAGCTCAGCGGAGCCTTCCGGAGTGCAATGCACATCAGCGGGCGCGCGAAACTTCTCCGGCGGCATCGCCGCCGTCAACGCGTGGAGGTCGTCGACCAGCACGCCATGGCGGGCCATGATGCCGGCGGCGACCTGGTTGTAATTGATCTCGTCGCCGGCAATACGCCCGAGTTCGCCCTCCGGCACCACCGTGGTCGTGGCCCAAATCAGGGTGGCCCCGGTGGCTTTCAGGCGCACCACCAGCTGCTCGAGGTTCCGAGCATACTCTGCCAAAGGCACCGCCAGCGTGCCCTTCACTTTGTCGCGGTTGCCGTGATTCAGCGAGGCCGGATCGCGATAGCAGAGATCCCAGAGGCCCCAGTTGAAGTGGATCACGCTCCAATGATGACCGGCCAGCCAAGCGTCGAGGCCGGCGAGGCCCATGCGAGTATCCCCTCCATTGCCCGGCTGGCGGCCGTCAGCTGACATCGCGCGGTAGATGTTGGCCCGCCCTTTTAGCAATGTCCGCACCGGCCGGGTGTAGGCGATCGAGATTGAGTCCCCAAGCAAGAGCACGTCTGGCAACGAAGGATCGGGAACAAAGGCCCAGGCTCCGGCAAGATCCTCCGCCGGAGTGAAGGGTAAACCCGCGACGGCAGCCGACGTGGGTCTACTGGTCGCAAGCAGAAACAAGCCAATAATGGTGGCGGCAACCGGACGCATGCTCAAAACTCGAAGGCGGCCGTCAGCATGATGAGTCGCGGATCAATGATCCGGTAGGTGTGCAGTGTGCCATCGGGGAGTGCGCCGACGGGCTGCAGCCGACCGTTCTCGAAGAGATTGCGGGCGTTAAGCTGCACTCGCAGGCGAATCTTGTCGGCGAAAACCCTCGTGGTGTAACCCACCCCAAAATCAAAGTAGGCTCGCGCTTTGTCATAGATGGGCCGATTGGGGTCGTAAGAGGTGGGGTCATTGGCTTGGGCATAATAACCGATGGAGGCCTTATCCTCCCAGCGGATGGCACCACTGAGGGAAACGTTCTTCAGCCAGCGGTGATCGGTGACGCCGGCCAATCGGTAAGTACTCAGGGCGTTGACCCTCCACTCCCTCACTTGGGAACGAGGTTTCCCTTCATTGGCCTGGGCCAGCTTTATCGGCTCATAGACCTGTTGCGTCAGGAATATTTCTGGCGTCGGCCGGCTCCCGCCGTAATCCGTCGTATACCACGGCGTGCCGCGGATCGGATCGATGATGCTCTTCCAGACCGGCAGGCGAGCCGCGAGATAGTTTACCAGGTTGTCCGAGATACCGTCATCGATCGCCTTCTGCTGCGCGATGGCCATCTTCATCGTCCAGAAGCTGGTCGGGTTATAGTTGATCTCGATCTCCTTGCCCTTCGCGACGACATTGGAGGTGTCGCTGATGGTATAGGCCCCGAGGCGTTGCACCTGACCGAGCGGCATGCCCATAACCCTGGCGATCGCAATTTCGCGCTGGTCGGCGCTGATGCCGGGATTGGCCGTGTTCACCCAGGTGGTGGCCAAGCCATATAGATTCAGCGGATCGTTGTTGCCGTTGTAGTTGACCTCCACCCGCGCCACCCGCGATGCAATGATGCCATTCTCCGATGAGCGGGAATTGATCTGGTTCGTCTCATACTGGTTGTAGCGGAGCACGAACTTGCTCCCAAGGTTGATGGAGATGCCGTAGTCCTTGCCCTTGCCCGTCGGGTTCGGCAATAGCTCCGTGAAGAGACTCTGGGCCAAGACATCAGGCAGGAAGCTGTCGGACTCATTGTAATGCAGGTTAACGGAGCTGAGTACCTCCGCCACCCTACCCTTCGCGCCACCCGCCTGGGCCATACGTTCCAGCGCCCGCATGCCGCGCAGCGGCTTTACCACGATTCCGTTGGTCGTCGTTCGGCCTTCGCTCTCGATCCAGTCACTCGGCCATTCGTCATCATTGTTCGTGACGCGGGAATAGCCATCGGCAGCCAGATTGGTGGGCCCGGTTCGGTTATAGCTCTGGTCTTTGCGCACGCCGAGGGTCACCACGATGCGATCCTGCAGGAGATGACCCTGCCAGGTGCCACCGGCAGTCTTGATAAGGGCATCCGTCCGGCGGTTGTTCTGGTTGGGCACGGCCCAGAGGGCCTCGCCCACCGTGACGGACTCGTTCACCCACTGTCCCGTGGCGCCATTGAACCAACGGAATGTCTGGGCGCCCAGTGGTCCATTCAGGCTGCCTGAGCCATAATCGACATTATTCCCTTGGGCATCTCCGACGTAAAACCGGTAGTAGCCCTTGCCCACCGTGGCGCCATTGGCCCGGTCGGCGCCTGCCGCCAGCCATGAGTGATTGGAGATGACGGCGTCCTTGTAGCGGTAATTGGCCGTGAAGGTCCGGCTGTTTTCAACGTAACCCGAAAAGCTGTTGTCTCCCAACCAATGCAGCCATCCCTTCTCCTCGGACAACTTGAGCTGATAGGCCAGCTGCCCGCGGAAAATGTCGCGCTCGAACGGCTGCCGGTAGTTGATGGGCTCGCGTGCCTCGAGATAGGGGCGCAAGAAATAGGGATTGGCTGTGCCATCCAACAGACGTTCGTTCACATCAATATAGACAACCATCGGGCTGACCCCGCTGTTGCCGAGAAAATCACGCCGGTAACGATCAGCCTTTTCGTGATACCAGCCCCCCTGAAAGGCGAGCAGCTGCCGCGGAGTGTTGAGGAAAAACTGCTCCAACTCGATCGTCGCATTGTCATCCTTGTTCTGCGTCAGATTGGCCGAGAGCAGATTGATTGAACTCCAGTCATAGATCGCCCGGTCCGTCACGCTGCGGTAGAGGGTGCCTAGCGGAATCTGCGGGGGGGTGCCCGTTTGGACAAAGCGAGCATTGCTCGTGAAACTCTGTGGTGTGCTCGCATTGCCAAGGCGACCCGGCATATAAACGCCGACCGAACCATCCGGGTTGATGAAAATGTTGGGGCGGGTGTAGACGTTGGAACCACCCGAGGACAAGCCCGCTCCCAGGAGGTTCGACTCGGTGGCTTGGTTGCTGTTGAAGGGCACCACGGTGGAGGTGCCGTTGCGGTGAACCGTCCAGGTCACCGGATCCCACGTCGGACTCCCATTGTCCCTCCAGTAGGAAATTCCGTCCGACGGCATGATGCTATTCGGCAGTCGGGCGAAATTCTCATAATGTTCGAACGAAGCCCGGAGGGTGGTCGACTTGAACGGCTTGTAGGTTAGCATGCCGTTGTAACGCTTGGTACGACTGACGGACGGCTGCCGCTCGAATCCCTCCTCCTGAAACACCGCCGTGCCACGCAAAGCCAGCACACCCGGGAGCAATGGCTGATTGTGGTCCAGGGCGACGCGATTGCCGCCGTAACTGTCGGTCTGGAGTTCCACCTTGGTCCGCCGCTTCTGCAGGTTGGCCCGCGTAGGAATCATGTTGACCGTGCCCGAGGCATTGCCGAGGCCGAAGATGCTTGAATTTGGCCCGCGGCTGATTTCGACCGAATCGATAGTGATCGGGTCGATGGGCACGCGCCCACTGGTGGCGAAGTTGCCCTTGGCGATGTTGGCCTGGCCGATGCCACGGATGCGATTGGAACCCACCGCCCCGGTGGTGGCGTTGTCCTGCGCCAGGCCGCCAGTGGTGTTGTCAACCACCACGCCGGCCCGATCCACCGTGAAATTCGTGTAGTTGCCCGTACCCTCGGTGTTCGCCTCGTAGAGGAAGATGTCGTTGATGTTCTGCAACGAAAAATCCTCCATCTGCTGCTTGGTCACGACGGTGATCGACGCACCCAAGTCCTCGAGCTTTGAATTCAGCCTGGTGCCGGACAGGGTGTTGGAAGCATAGTAGCCATTCGTCTCTCCCTTTACTTCAAAGGGCGACAACTGCAGCACGACTTCGTCAGTTTCCTTTTTGGCGGGTGCGTCCGCCGCATTGTTCCGCGTCGTCGTTTGCGCCGCGGCTGAAGTCAGCGCAAGCCAGGGAAGGAGCGTCTTGGTCAGACACCGGGGCAACGCATGCCAGGGAAACCTAGGGTGGTGGATCATTTGAATATTCGGGGTTTGGGATTTCCTAACGAATTTGAGCCCAGGAGCCGAGAGACGGAGCAGGGAAAGCAGGATAGGCATATAATATGGTCAACGTGGCCATTTATGCCCAGGAATTTAATTGGTTTCAATCATGCCGATTTATACCAATCGCCGTATAATTTAGACGATTGTCCTTACGAGGAGCGCGAAACGCGCCGGGGCGATCCAGCTCGATTGCTTCGTCGCTTCGCTTCTCGCGATGACCGTCCAGAAATCACGGGCGATTGGTATTAATAATTAGAAACGTATATTCACGAGAACGAAATTTAATATTTATGTGCAAATTTGCTCATGGACCTATCATAGACCCATATACTTCCGTCTGAATATCTCTGCCCGCTTATTTTTCCCCGATCCGGTAAAGTGGGTTGATTTCAGTAGGAATCGGAGCACCGGTGGAATTACGCCAGGCAGCCAATCGGGCGCGCAACTCAGCTGCTTTCCCCCGGTTCATCTCCGCCAGGTTGCGCCGCTCCCCAATGTCGTCGCGCAGGTTGAATAACTCCAAACCACCGGCCTCGTAATATTCGATCAGCTTCCAGTCACCGACGCGAACGGCGCTGGCCGGAGTGCCCCGCCATACGCCATCGCGCGAATCGTCACCCTGCCGCTGCGGCCGGCTCTCGAGATAAACCGGACTATGCCAGAAAATCGCCTCCCGCTTCCAATCGGCGCTGCGTCCGGCGAGCAGTGGCAACAAGCTTATCCCGTCGAGGGTCCGCGAGGAACTGGCGCCGGAAAGCGCAAGAAATGTGGGAAGGAAATCCGTGCCGATCACCGGAATCGCGCAGCTTGTGTCGGCGGCAATCTTGCCCGGCCAGCGGATGAAAAGTGGCACGCGAATGCCTCCTTCGTAAAGCATGCCCTTGCTCCCGCGCAAAGGACGCATGCTGGTGACCTCGCCATAGCCACCGTTGTCGGAAAAAAAGACTACCAGCGTTTCTTCCCCAAAACCCGCCCGATCCAAGGCCGCCATGAGCCGGCCAACGTTGGTATCGGCATTTTCCAACATGGCCGCATAGACCGGATCACCGTGTTCCGTGGGCCGGCCCACCGCTGCGTTCGCCGCAAGCTTCGCCTCATATTTGGCGATCAATTCGGCCTTGGCTTCACGGGGCAGGTGCACGTCGTAATAGGAGATATACGCGAAGAACGGCGCCGTGCGCGGCTCAACCATGAAGTCGATGACCTTGCTCGTGATGTAATCGCAAAGGTGGGTGCCGGGAGGCGCGTCACCCAGTTGCTCGTCGTGCCAGGGCGCGAAGTAACTGGATGGCTTGCCCGAGTCATTACCTCCCACATTCATATCGAAACCCTGCGCCTCGGGTCCCATCGCCCCCTCGCCCAGATTCCACTTGCCGCCGAGGAAGGTCTGGTAGCCGCCGCGCCGCAGGGCTTCCGCCATGGTCTCGAAGGCCGGAGTCAGCGCGGGAGCATTGGCAATTGGAATCAGCTTCCGCTGCTCGGGCCGGCCGCGCTCGGAGCTGCCAACGGTGTAGATACCATGGCGCGGCGAATAAAGACCGGTCATCAAACAGGCGCGCGAGGGCGAGCAGTTCGGGGCGTTGGCGTAGGCGTCCGTAGAGGCCATGCTCTCGTGGCGCAAGCGATCGATACGGGGCGTTTCGTAGAAGTCGCTGCCGAGGACCCCCGCGTCGGTCCACCCCATGTCATCCATTAAGATGAAAAGGATGTTGGGCCGCGTGCCCTCCCAACCGGTGGGTGAGGGATCCCCCGCGAACGATATTACGGGACCCAATATGGCCCAGCCGAGCAAACACCAGCCAGCGAGCAAAGGTCGTTTCATCGGGGTTTCGCGGCCAGCGGGCATTTCACTTCGAGAGGCTGCCCCGGGGGAACTGCTTTTCGAGCCGCCGGCGGAGCCGTTCAATGGTGGCAGCGGCCGCCGGATCAGCCGCCAGATTGACGTTCTCAATCGGATCCGTGTCATGATCGTAGAACTCGGTTCCCAAGGTACGCCCCGTTTTCCATTCGCGCCACTCGGTGTAGCGATGGCGTGCGTCGCGCACGGAATAGCCCATGGCGTCCGCCTCGCTGCCGCTGACCGGTGGCGTCATCGCCCACGGACGCGGATGCTCCGTGAACGCCGCGGTCTGGACGACCGCGAACGGATCCGCCACCGCCGGACAAAGACTCACACCGTCGAGGTCCGCCGGGGGAGTCAGGCCACCCATCTCGGCGATTGTGGGATAGAGATCGAGCAGCTCCGCCAGCGCAAGGGTGCGCGTCGCTGGGTGAGTTCCGCCCGGCGGCACGATGATCAGAGGCACGCGCGCGTCGAGTTCGAAGCAGCTCGTCTTCCCCCACATGCTGTGTTCGCCGAGCATGAAACCGTGGTCCGACCAAAAGACGATAATCGTGTTGTCGCCCAGCCCGAGCCGGTCGAGTTCATCCACCACGCGGCCGACCTGCGCATCAAGGTAGCTTGTGGCGGCATAGTAGCCCCACCGCAGCGTCCGCCGCGCTTCCGGCGATTCCGCGGCCGCCTTCACGAGGTCGGGCAATTGCGACTCCAGTGCCAGGGCCGGCACATTGGAGGCGGCGGTGAAGGGCACCGGATCGGGAATATCCTCTGGGCGGTAGAGATCCCAGTAGCGCTTGGGCGGATTGAACGGGCGGTGCGGCTTCCAGAAACCGACGGCGAGAAAAAAAGGTTCTCCCTTTTGCTTCAAATCCTGCAGCGCCGCGATCGCCGTCGCCGCCACCCGGCCGTCGATATACGCTTCGTCCGGCACAGCACGCATCTCGGTGCTGTGCACGTCTGACAGGTTGGGCGGCACCGGCACCCCCGCCGGCATCACGGCCACATCCTTGCCGTGCGAACCCCAGTGCAGGACCGCCGGCACGCTCCATGACGGCCCATCATCATCATTCTTCACCGTGAAGTTATGGTTCACCTTGCCGATGCTCCGGGTGAAATAGCCGGCCTGCTTGAACAATTGCGGCAGCGTCACCACATCCGGCACAAGGTCGCGAAAATGCGTGCCCAGGTTCCACAGCCGCAGGGTGCCGGGTCGTTTGCCGGTCATAACGGAGGACCGCGAGGGATTGCAGATCGTCTGCTGGGCATAGGCGCGCTCGAACAGCACGCCGCGGGCGGCGAGCCCGTCGAGATGCGGCGTGTGCGCGACCGGATCGCCGTAGCAACCGAGGTTGGTGCGCAAATCGTCGGCCACGATGAAAAGCACATTGGGCCGTGCCACGGCGGCCAGCAGTGAACCCGCGCCCAGCAAGCCCGGCAGGAAGAAACAAATGAAGCGGAGAGGTTTCATGACGCGGGTGGATTGACCGATTACGGCGATTCGACCGCTGGCATCGGCCGCGACTTGAGCTGCGCTGGATCGAGGACCACATGGCGAGGCACAGGCTCAATCAACCGTCCGAGCGGCGGTAATATTGTCTTCACGGATTTCTTGCCCGAGCGGCCAGGGCGCTGGCGCTGGCATCGACATTGCTTTCCCAGGCAGCCAGCGCCGCGCGCATGGCTTCGACCTGCTGCGGATGGGCTGCCGCCACGTTGCTTTGTTCACCCGGATCCTCCGTCAGATTGTAGAGTTCCAGGCCCGGCTGATCGACCACGAGCTTCCACGGTCCCCGGCGCACCGCCCGGCCCGATCCTTTGCGCCAAAACAAGGTCCGGGCGGCCAGGGGTTGCTGGCGGAACACCAGCGGCGCCAGATCGACCCCGTCGCTCGCCTCCTGTCCCTGGGGCAACGGGCATCCGGCGAGCGGCAGGAATGTGGGCAGGAGGTCCATGGTCATGACGGTGGAGTCACTCACCTGCCCCGGTGCAATGCGACCCGGCCACCAGACGATGCCAGGCACGCGGTGCCCCCCCTCGTAGTTCTGGCTCTTCTGGCCGCGCCACGGATGGTTGTCGGACACGGCGACGTAGCCGCCGCGGTCAATCGCGTAGCCGCCGTTGTCCGACGCGAAGACCACAAGGGTGTTTTCCCCGAGGTGCAACTCGCGCAACTTGGCAGTGATCCGGCCAACACTCGCATCGAGCGCCTCCACCATTTCGTGGAAGGCCGCGTGCTTGTCCGCCCGGCTGCCGAACTTGCCCAGCCCTTCATAGCTGCCGCCGCCCACCTCGCGGTCGGCCGAATCCTGCGGGCCCTGCCACGGGAAGTGCACCGCCAGGTGCGCCATATATAGAAAGAACGGCCGGTCGCGGTGCCGTTCGATGAAGTCCAGGGAGTGACCGGTAATGAGATCGGTGGCGTAGCCCGTCTCCACCAAAGGCTCATCCCCGGCCCACCAGTCCGCCCGACCAGCGCGGCTGACGTGCGAGTGGTGATCGCCGTCACCGGTGAGCACGCCGATGAACTCGTCGAAACCGTGATGGACGGGCGTGAAAGGCGGGCTCATTCCCAGATGCCACTTGCCGAACATGCCCGTGACATAGCCGCCGGCCCGCAGCAGTTCCGGCAGCGTCGCGAGTTCCTGCGCCAGGCCCTCGCCAGGTTTCTCGCCGTAAACCGTGTCGATCCCCGCGCGCTGCTGATAGCGCCCGGTGAGCAGCGCCGCTCGGGTGGGCGAACATACGCTGCCGTTGGTGTGAAAATCGGTGAAGCGCAGGCCTTCGCGCGCCAGCGCATCGATATTGGGCGTGCGATGCCGGGTTCCACCATAGCAGGCGACATCCGCGTAACCGAGATCGTCTGCCAGGATAATGACAATATTGGGGCGGCGCGGCGGAGTTGGTTCCGCCGCCAGGCTGCCTCCAACGGCCAGCAGCATGAAACCCAGCCGGGCGATGGGATGTGGCGTCGGGAATTTCATCGGAGATTAAACGTGATCGGACCGAACCGGCCCACGGCGCACGATGAGCGAAACGAGTGCAGCCAGCAGGAGGAAGACGCCGGCCACCAAGCCCTGGGCTACCGTGATCTGAACATAGTGCACGGTCCGTGCGATGGCCGCGGCCACGGCAAGCCACAGCAACAGAAGCATGCTGCCCCGCACTGCCGTGGCGGTCGACGCTGTAAGACTGCCAGCCGCCACGCGGCCGCCACCGGAACACCCACCAGCAGGCTCCAGCGAAGAATCACCCAGGACGGATGCCACTCGCCGAAGAAACCGGTCACATCCTGGACGAAAGCCGCGATCGTCACAGTCAGCGCCACCTGCCAGGCTAAACAAGCGGCGACGAGGATCGCGGCCAAGAGGGCTGCGCCGGTCACCGACACCACCGGGCCCGCGAAGCCGGTGTGAAACATTTCCGGCCGCGAGACGAATTGCACGGTTTGGCCGTACGTCTCGTGACCGCCAAATCCCACGCTGATGGCGCCGAAGGCCGCGACCTGCGCCGCCCGACGGCCGGATTCCCCCACGAGAAAGCACAACGCTAGCGCGATGAGGGCACCCGGAATCATCGCGCCGAGCGAACTCCCGTCGATGAACCCGCGCAGGCCCCATCCTACCGACAGGATCACCCCCGGCAGCAAAACCCACGAAGCGAGGGCGGGGCGAGAGGTGTTGTCGTTCATGACCGCGATGCGTCGATGGCGGGCCCGTGACGCTAAACGTAATGGGTGTGCCACGAACTAAAATACGGAAGCGGCTAAATCGATTTAGTGACAAGGCAAAAATAACGG
>Ga0163144_10027215_pt1 | contig 11081 bp, 11 predicted proteins | sample OliLak19BULKMAT1_FD_123175 | JGI IMG/M metagenome (GOLD analysis project Ga0163144, IMG submission 123175) | Freshwater microbial mat bacterial communities from Lake Vanda, McMurdo Dry Valleys, Antarctica - Oligotrophic Lake LV.19.BULKMAT1 | ecosystem: Environmental > Aquatic > Freshwater >... | reverse complement strand
GCGGTCGGCGACGGCGAGTTGGCCGGTGCGCCAGAGGTATTCGAGTGCGGCTTTGGCAGGTTTCCAGTTCCACCACCCCCCCCCGCCGCCGGGCTTGGGTTTGGCAGCGGACGACCGGGGGGGATCGAAGTGGCGGGAGAGGAGGGGGCCGTCGCAGTCGATTCGGGAGAGCACGGCGGCGATGGTGGCGTCGGCGTCTTTGCCGAGGCGGCGGAGGTGCCAGCCACGGGACTTGAACTCCTCGAAGCGGCCGTGCCAGTGTGGGAAGAACTCGGCTGGGACGAGGGAGGCGTCGTGGGTCCAATGTTCGAAAAGCTTGCGTGAGCGGAGGAGGCGGAAGACGTCGCCGGGGCGGTAGGCGTCGGAGCGGGTGTGGAGGATTAGCTCATGGGCCCGCTCGACGGAGTTGATCGAATCGAGCTGTAGGAAGCCGAGGTGGCGGACGAGCTTGAGGGGGGTGGGTGAGGCGGCGGGATTGTGGAGGAGGGCGGCGCCGGCGAGGAGGAGGCGACGGGCTTGGGCGGGGGTGACGGGAAGGTGGAGCGGCGTGTGCAAGGTGGTGGAGAAGTTAGCCGGGAAGGCGGAGGGAGGCACGAAAGGGGGGGAAGTTGGAAGGCGGGCGAAGTTGGAAGGAGTTTAGGGGTGAGTTGGAAGGTATTTGGGGGGGGTCGTATGCTGGGGGGAGGTTCGCAGAAGTGGCGGAATTGGCAGACGCGCTGGTCTTAGGAGCCAGTACCGAAAGGTGTAGGGGTTCAAGTCCCCTCTTCTGCATGATGTAAAGTAAAGGAGCTGATGACGTTGAAGAGGCGGACATGGGCGGCGGCTGTCGCGGCGGTGCTAGGGGTAATGGGTGGGGCGCGCGCCGACACGTTGTGGGTGGGGAGTGGCAGCGGAGCGGGGTTGGAGCTTAAGGATGTGAGGGTGTTGCGGATTGAGGGGGGAAGGGTGGTGTTTCGGACGGGTGGGGGTGGAGGTGCGGGGGAATCGAGTCGGGACGTGGGGCAGGTTTTAAGGATGGCGTTGGACGATGAGCCGGGGTTGACGTCGGCTGAGACGGCGTTTGTGGGTGGGCAGTTTGACAAGGCGACGGACGAGTATTTGCGTGTGTCTCGGAGCACGAGCAAGGCGTGGTTGAAGCAGTGGGTGGGGCTGAGGCTGATGAAGGCGGCGACGAAGGCGAACCGTTTCGAGGCGGCGGTGGCGGCGTATGTGGAGCTGGTGGGGACTGACGCGCGGTTGGCGCAGGAGTACAGGCCGGCGCTGGTTGAGGGGAGCTTGCCGAAGGCGGGTGTGTTGGAGGCGGCTGGGGGGGAGCTGGAGAAGGCGCTGGAGAGGGGGACCAAGCTGTCGGGGGAACAGCGGCAGGCGTTGCAGCAGTTGTTGCTGGAGATTTACCGTGCGCGGGGCGAGCAGGGGAAGGCTGGAAAGTTGCTGGAACAGATGGCGGGGGGAGCGGGGACGGGAACGAGCGGAGATGCGGTTGCGAAGAAGGCGTTGGCGGATTTGAGGCTCGGCGCGGCGAGGGTGGCGTTGGACGGGAAGGACTTTGCAAAGGCGGCGGCGGCGATCGAGGAGAATCGGGGTGTGTTCACCGAGCCGAGGCAGCAGGCGGAGGCGTTGTGGGTGCTGGCTGCGGCGCGCGAGGGTGAGGCGCGGGCGGAGAAGGACACTATCAAGCTCAAGGACGCGGCACTGGCGTACATGCGGGTGGTGGCGAACTTCCGCGGGATCGCGGGGGCGGAGCTTCGGTTGGGTGCGTCGCTGCTTAAGACGGGGGAAATCCTGGAGGAACTGGGGGAGAAGGCGGAAGCGCGTGCGGTGTACAGGGAGCTGGCGGAGGGTTCGGAGGCGGGTGTGAAGGAAGCGGCGCGGCGGGGGCTGGAGCGACTGAAGTAGTGTGTTTGAAATAGGTACAACTAGGCACTGGAAGATTAAAAAAGAGAACAATGGCGATTATTTCCGACAGGTCGAAAAAGTGGGTTCTGGTGGGTGTGATGTCGCTGCTGATGGTGGCGTTTACCCTGCCGAGCTGGATAGGAAGCGGGCAGGGGGGCGGAGGGAAGGACTTTTCGGTGGGGACGACGACGGGGGGGAAGAAGCTGATGACCAGCGAGATCGAGCTGGCGAAGTACGAGTGGCAGGAACTGTTGGAGATTCCGATCGAGGTGCAGGTTGTGGGTCGGACGGGGATTTCGCAGTCGGGGAGGATTCCGGTGGCGTCGCTGTTGTTTGTGGAGGGGGAGCAGCTGGGCCGGCTGGACGAGCAGTCGCTGCGGATTTTGGAGGTGATGCTGTCGGAGTATCGTAAGCGTCCCGAGTTGTACGCGCTGCTGAAGCGGGAGGCGCGGGAGGCGGGGATTCGGCCGAACCGGGATCGACTGGAGTCGCTGATGGTGAACAACGTCAACGCGGGGATTCAGGCGGACCCGCGTCGGTCGATATTGATGCGGCAGGCATTGGGGAATTTGCTGGCGGTGGACGAGATGTCCGAGCAGGCGGCGTTGGCGGTGAAGGTGACGCGTCCCGAGATCCGGGCGGAGCTGGCGCGGCGTTCGCAGGCGCTGGACCTGACGGCGGTGGTGTTTGAGGCGTCGGAGTTCAAGGAAAAGATTTCGGCGCCGACGGACGAGGCGGCACGGGAGCTGTTCGCGCGTTTCGGGTCGCGGGTAAAGGGGGATACGGACGTCGCCGGCAATGCGTTCGGGTTCGGGTACCGGCAGGGGGACCGGATTCGCCTGGAAACGATTGTGGTTCCGCTGACGGAGCTTCGGCGTGCGGTGCGGGCAACGAGGGAGGATTACGACTGGGAGGTTGAGGCGAACAAGTATTATCTTGCGAACAAGGCGGAGTTCAGGGTGACTGACCTGTCGCTGGACGCGGCGGTTCCTGCGGCGGCGGGGGAGGAGAAGTTTGAGTCGTTTGAGGAGGTTCGAAAGTCGATCGAGACGCAACTGGTGGACGCCAGGGCGGCGCAGTTGGCGCAGGTAGTGCAGCGGAAGTTGACGTCGCTGCTGGCGGTGGACTACAGGGCGTTTGCGGGTTCGGTGGCGAAGAAGCTCCCACCGCCAGCGAGCAGCGTGGGCCCGGCGTTTGACACCTTCGAGTATTTGTCGGCGCTTGCGGCTCGGATTGAGGGCGAGACGAAAGTTCGGCCTTCGGTGACGACTTTCGGGGAGAAGTTTTTGGACGCCGAGGCGCTGGGGATGGCGGAGGGGGTGGGGATGGCGGTGGCGGAGGTGTCGGCTGGGCGGCCGATCATGATGGCGCAGTTTTTGTTGTCGCGTGCGAAGCTGTTTTTTGCGACGTCGGGCGCGGCCCGCGAGCCGGGGGCGACTGCGCTGGAGATGTTCGAGCCGACGCCTGTGTTCCGGACGCTCGACGGCGGACTGACGATCGCGCGGGTGCTGGACGCGAAGGAGAACCGGGTTCCGATGTTCGAGGAGGTTGCCGAAGCGGTAAGGGCGGACGCGCTGACGCTGGCACTCGGAGAGGCGGCGAGGGCAGCCGCGACGGAACTGTCGGCGACGGGAAAGGAGCAGCTCCTCAGCGGTGTGGCGAAGGTCAGAGGTCGCACGCCGGTGGAGGTGCCGGGGCTGATGGACGGTACCCCCCTGCCGCTGTCGCTGGGGAGCATCGGGGGACTGGGGCGGCAACTGGTGACACAGGCTGCTTTTGACCTTCTGCGTCAGCCGGAGTCGACCGACGGTTCGAGCGCCCGCCCTCGGGCGGTCGTGGCGCTGCCGCGGGACGGGAAGGTGGTGGTGCTCGAGCTGCAGGACATCGTGTCGCTCGCGCCAGACTCGCAGAGGACGAGGTTCGAGATCGGAATGGGCCAGCAGTTGCGATCGCTTCGAACGGGCGGGTTCCTGTTCGACTACTTCCAGCGTGAGTCAGTGACGCAGCGGTCGGGGTTCAAGGCGGACCGGCCGGAGATGCTCGAAGAAAAAACGTCTGGGATGTAGTTTGGCCGGGCCTTGACGGTGTTCGGGGGAGCCTGTTGGGCGCTTGACCGAAGTCGGGTGCGGACTATCATCCCAGCCAAGCCATGCCCAAGCACGGCGCACGCGTCATTAGCTCAATTGGCAGAGCAGCTGACTCTTAATCAGCGGGTTATAGGTTCAAGTCCTATATGGCGCATGTTTGTACGGCCCCGGAAGATCTCCGGGGCCGGTTTTGTTTCACGGGGGACGGGTGGAGAGAGGTTTGGGCGTGGGGGAGGTGGTGATAGACTCGGGTGGGGCGTTGATTTCGGGAGAGCACACGTTGAAGCTGATACTTGCGAGCGGGTCACCTCGGCGACAGAGCTTGTTGAAGGAGGCGGGGTATGTGTTTGAGGTTTCGCCGGCGGGGATAGACGAGGAGGAGTACCCGCGGGCGCTTTTACCGCCGGCTGTCGCGGAGCACTTGGCGTGGGCGAAGGCGGAGGCGGTGGCGGAGCGGTTTCCGGGGGAGGTCGTGTTGGGGGCGGACACGGTGGTGGCGTTCGGGGATCAGTTGCTCGGGAAGGCGCGGGATGCGGAGGATGCGCGGCGGATACTGGAACTGCTGTCCGGGACGACGCACCTGGTGATCACGGGGGTGGCGGTCGTGAGGCGGGGCGGAAGTCATGGGGCGTTCGGGCGGAGGACGCGGGTACTCTCGGCTGTGCGGATGCGCGAAATGGGTCGGGAGGCGATCGACAAATATATCGCAACGGGGGATTGGATCGGGAAGGCGGGGGCGTACGGGATTCAGGACTCGGACCCGTTCGTGTCTCGGCTGACGGGGAGTCATACGAACATCGTGGGTTTGCCGATGGGGGTGACCAAGCGCATGCTGGAGGACGCGGGGATCAGGCCGCTGGGTCCGGGGGCGGGAGGGGAGTAGAATTCCGGACAGAGGCTTACGAAAGAGGAGAAGCGGTGAAGACACGCAGTGGCGGATATCGGGGGATGGAGATTGCGGCGGTGGTGGCGGCGGGTTTGGCGCTGACCCTTGCGGGGGGATGCGAGGGGTACAAGTCGCCGGGGAACCTGCCGACGGTGAGTATGCAAATCGGGACGGGGAAGTACACGATCGAGATCGCCAAGACCGACGCGCACCGGCAGCGGGGGCTGATGGAAAGGGACTCCATGCCGGAAAACTGGGGGATGATCTTTGTGTTTCCCGACGAGGCGGTGCGGGGGTTTTGGATGAAAAATACACGCATACCGCTGGATATTGCGTATCTCGACGCGGGAGGGAAAGTGGTGAGCATTCACCAGATGAAGCCCTACGAACAGACGAGCACGGCCAGCAAAGGGCCGGCGAAGTACGCGATCGAGCTCAACGTGGGGCAGGCGGCGAGGGTGGGATTGAAGGAAGGGGATGTAGTGGTCATACCGGTGGAAGCGAAGGAAACGGATCGGTAGAAGGGGGAGTGGGGGTAATTGCGTGGGGAAAGGGGGAAGCGTGTGAAGTGGCAGGTGGGGAGTGTCGACGGGTATTGGAGGAGTGTGGCGCGGGCCGGTTTGCTCGGCTTGCGAGGGTGAGCCGCATAAAGACGGAGCACGCTATTTATCGGACGGAATCCAAGTCGGACGGGAAAGACGGCGGGCAAGGCGAAGGTGCGCCGCACCTTCGGCTGGTGCGGGAAGAGGATTGTGACGCGGTGGCTCCAACGGCGGGGTTCGGAAGCGCGGGCCCGGGCGTGATTGCCGGGCGGCGTGGGGAGGGGAAGCAGCTTACGGCGATCAGGACGGGGGATCTCGCGGAAGTGGCGAAACAAATTGAGGAGCTGACGGCGGAGAACGCGATGCTGCGGGCGGAGGTGCACCACCTTCGGCGGCGGGACGACACCGTGCGGTACACGATGACGCGGATCGATGAAGAGCTGCGCCTGGCGGCGAAGTTGCAGCGGGACTTCATGCCCCGGGACCTTCCGGCGCTGGGGAGGGTGCGGTTTCATTCGCTGTTCCGGCCGGCGGGGTATGTGTCGGGGGACTTGTACGATGTGACGCGGTTGGACGAGAGGCATGTGGGGTTTTTCGTCGCCGACGCGGTGGGGCACGGGATGCCCGCTGCGCTGCTGACGATGTTCATGCGGCAGGCGTTGCAGACGAAGGAGATTTCCAAAAGCTCGTATCGGTTGCTGCGGCCGGGGGAAACGCTGTCGCGGCTTAATGCGGTGATGGTGGAGCAGGACTTGAGTCAGGCGACGTTTGCGACGGCGGTGTGCGGGGTGATCAACGTCGAGACGGGGGCGATGATGGTGGCGTCGGCGGGGCACCCCAGGGCGCTGCTGATTCCGCGGAACGGGCCGGCGCGGGAGCTGATGACCGACGGGTCGCTACTGGGGATCTTTCCCGAAAGCACCTTCGAGGACGTTTCGGTGGTGCTTCAGCCGGGGGACCGACTGGTGCTATACACGGACGGGGTGGAGGTCGCGTTTCCGAAGACCGAAGCCGACGGGGACGACCAATTGCACTTCGACGGAGACAAGTGGCGCGAGGTGCTGCTGGGGATGAACGGGGAGTCGGCTGAGTCCATGCTGCTGGGGTTGTCGGCGGAGATCGATGCGCAGGTGGGGAGTCTTTCGCCGGGGGATGACTTGACGCTGATTCTTCTGGAGATGGTGGAGTGAGGGTGCTTGCCATCGGAGTGCGACGGACCTAGGAACGTTGCAGATGGCGAAGTCGGCGCAAAATCCGTCGCGGGAGCCGCAGACTGCGGGCGAGGCGATTGCGCAGCAGATCGAGGACATTCCGGCGTCCGAAGGGGCGAACGTGCTGGAGGAGATGTCGCCCAACCGCGCGGCGGACGTCGCCGAGGCGCTGGACCCCCGCACGGCGGCCGACATTTTGTCGGAGATGGAGCCGGGGGCGGCGGCGCAGGTGATCGAGGAGATGGCGGGGCCGGAAGCGTCGGTGGTGCTGTCCGCCATGGACCCCGACGACCGGATGGACGTGCTGCAGGGGGTGGAGCGGGAACGGCGGGATGAACTTGTCGCCGACCTTCCGCACGAGGACGCGGACGAGGTGCGGCGGCTGGCGTCGTACCCGCCGGACACGGCGGGCGGCCTGATGACGACGGACGTGACGGCGTTGCACGAGGACCTGACGGTGCAGGAGGCGATCGGGGAGCTGCGGCGGCTGCGGGAGCGTTATGAGCAGATGTTTTACAGCTACGTGGTGGACGGTCGGAGGCACTTGCTGGGTGTGCTGTCGATGCGGGACTTGATTCTGGCGAACCCGGAACGGCGCGTGGGCGACATCATGATCCAGGGGGTGCGTGCGCTTCCGGCGACGCTGGACCAGCACGAGGTGGCGAGGCTGTTTCAGAAGCTGAACTACCTCGCCATGCCGGTGGTGGACGAGCGGCACCGGCTGCTGGGGCTCGTGACGGTGGACGACGTGGTGGACGTGATCGAGCGGGAGACGACGGAGGACTTCCAGAAGTTCTTCGGGGCGGGAGCGGAGGAGCGGCTGTCGACGCCGTGGCAGTATTCCTTTCGCACGCGGACGGGGTGGCTGGTGGTGAACCTCGCCACTGCGTTTTTGGCGGGGTGGGTGGTGTCGCTGTTCGACTCGACGATCGCGGCGATGACGGTGCTGGCGGTGTACATGCCGATCGTGGCGGGGATGGGGGGCAACGCGTCGGCGCAGGCGATGGCGGTGGCGATCCGGGGGATCGCGGTGGGGGAATCGGGGCTGCATCTCGTACGGAAGGTTCTGATGCGCGAGGCGATGGTGGGGGTGCTGACGGGGCTGGTGTGCGGGGCGATCACGGCGGCGGTGGCGGTGCTGTGGCAGGGGAACTGGGCGCTGGGGGCGGTGGTATGGCTGGCGCTGGTCATAAACCACACGCTGGCGTGCATTTCCGGGGCGGGGATTCCGTTTGTGATGAAACGGCTGGGGTACGACCCGGCGCAGAGCGCGACGATTTTCGCGACGACGGTGACGGACGTGGCGGGGTTTTTCGGGTTCCTGGGACTGGCGTACTTGTTCTTACCGTGGCTTAAGGGATGAGGTGATTCATCGCGTTCGTGCGACGATGGTGAGGAAGTGGCAGAACTGGGCGGGGGTGACGAGGGCGGAAAGGGTGGAGTGGTCAAGGGGGGTGGCTTTGAGTGTCTCGGAGACGTCTATAGTCGTCTTGAAGGCGACCGGCGCGGAATTTCATGGCGACGAGGTCGTGGGGTTCGGCAATGCGGAGGAACTTTTCGCCAACGGTTCGATGGGCGGCTCGCCAAATGGTGCCGTCGACGAACTCGCCCTCCCAGAGGTCGATTTCCATTCCGGAGGCGTGGTGGAGTTTGCAGGTGTAGGTGGGGTCGAAGCGGTGGGACCGCATGACTTCGGGGCGAGCTTCGAAAGCGGCTTGGTGGCCGGATTGGACGACGAAGTCGATGTCTTCCCTGAACCGCGCACGGCCGTAATACATGGCCGCGACCCCGCCGATGAATGCCGTACCCGAGCTCCAGCGAGGAAAATAGAGCCAGTGCATCGGCGAGGGTCTCGTCGAACGGCGATGTGGGGTTCGACCCGCCCATGAAGGGACTTCTCGCCGCCGACCCCCGGTCGCACTTTCGGAGGCATGCGAGAGAGTCGCCGGTGGTTGTGGGCACTACGCTCAAAGTCTACCGACGGTGCGGGGGACGTGCCGATTACTTCTTCGACTTAAGTCCGGCGCTCTTGGCCAGGGCGGGGGCGATGTCGATTTTCTCCCAGGAGAAGCTCCCGTCCTTGCCGGGTTCGCGGCCGAAGTGGCCGTGACGGGCGGTCGGGCGGTAGATCGGCTTGAGCAGGTCGAGGTGGCGGATGATGCCGCGCGGGGTGAGGGGGAAGTGCTTGACGACGAGCTCGGCGATTTGGTCCTCGGGGATGACCGAGGTGCCTTCGGTGCTGACGGTGACCGAGACGGGGTTGGCGACGCCGATGGCGTAGGCGAGCTGAACCTCGGCGCGTTGGGCCAAGCCGGCTGCGACGACGTTCTTGGCGATGTAGCGGCCTATGTAGCAGGCGGAACGGTCGACCTTGGAGGGGTCCTTGCCGGAGAACGCGCCGCCACCGTGGCGACCGCGGCCGCCATAGGTGTCGACGATGATCTTCCGCCCGGTCAACCCGGAGTCGCCGTGCGGGCCGCCGATCACGAACTTACCCGTGGGGTTAATGTGGAAGATGATGTCGTCGTTCCAGTACTTCCTGGGAATCACGGGCTTGACGGCGAGGTCGATGATCTGCTGCTTGGCCTTCTTGGAGAACTCGTCGTTTTTGTCGAGCACGGAGGTGTCGTGCTGGGTGGAAACGACGATGGTGTGCACGCCGACGGGGCGTTCGTTCTCGTAGGCCACGGTCACCTGGCTCTTGGCGTCGGGGCGCAACCACGGCAGCGTACCCTTCTGGCGGAGCATGGCGAGCCGCTCGACGATGCGGTGCGAAAGGTGGATGGGCAGCGGCATGAGCACGTCGGTTTCGTCGCAGGCGAAACCGAACATCAGGCCCTGGTCGCCGGCGCCCATTTCCTTGTCGCTCTCCGATGCGTGGTCGACGCCGCGGGCGATGTCGGCGGACTGGGAGTGCAGCGCGACAAGCACGCCGCAGGAGTCGGCGTCGAATCCGATGTCGGGATGGGTGTAGCCGATTTCGCGGATCATCTGGCGTGCGATGTCGGCGGCTTCGATATAGACGTTCGTGCGGATTTCACCGGCGAGGATGACCTGCCCGGTGGTGACGAGGGTTTCGCAGGCGACGCGGGTGTTCCAGAGGGAGTTTCCGGCTTTGAGCTCGGCGGTGAAGATTGCGTCGACGATGGCGTCGGAGATTTGGTCCGCGACCTTGTCGGGATGCCCCATGGAAACGGATTCGGAGGTGAACAGGTGGTTGCTGCGACGGAAGTTGTCGGACACTTTTTGTAATCTCCCAAAGGTTTGGTTGCTCCGGCTGTATGGCGGGCCGGGAGGGAAAAGCTAGGTCAAAAGGGTGCGTGGGGCAAGTTACTTGGGCTCGGACTTCTTCTCGTTTTTTTCCTTCTTGCCACCGAGCCCTTGCAGGAGGCTGCCTAGAGCTTCTTGCACGGGGGTGGGTGCCTGCTGGGTCGAGGCGGCACCTGGGGCGGCCGGTGGCGCGGGGCTACCGCCGCGTTGCCCGCCGAGCAGTCCGGGAAGGATGCCGCCGGCTTGGTCCCTGATCCACTGCTGGATGCCCTTGGCGAGGTCGAGCCTTGGCTGTGACACCGTGCCGGTGATGACGAAGACGGGGTCGGCGAGTTGAATGCCCTCGCGGATGAGGGGAATGCGGTTGCGGAGCAACGCGCTGCCCACGCGAACCTGCAGCGGGACGAGTCGCTGCGGCGGGGCAAGTTCGATGTTGCCGGAGAAGCGGATATCGGCTGTGACGCCCTTGCCCAGGGCGATGGGCAGCTCCTGACTGACGACGCCGTTCTTTGCGACAAACCGGGCGTCTTTGACGTTTCCGACGAAGACCTGCCCGAGGCCGCCAATGTCGCGAACGATGGACCCCGCGAACCCGCCGAGCAGTTCGAGGTCGACGATGTTGAGAGTCACCTCGGCGAAGCCGTCGTTGGCCGGGCCGCGATCGTTCATCAGTTCGCCGAGGGGAAAGCGGGTGCACTTGACGAAGGTGACCCGCAGCTGCCCGGTCGCTTTGTCGGTGTTGACGAAAAGGGGGCCGAGGAATTTGCCGAGCTTGTCGGCGACGACTTTGTTGATCGCGATGTTGTCGATCATCACGAGATTGTCGGGGGTGGATAGGCGGGGCGTGGTTTCGCCGAGATTCACCGCTGCGCCGGAAAGGTTCAGGGTTCCTCCGTTAAGCCCAGCCGGTGAGGCCATGGAGAGCGTCGCGATCCCGTCCTTCAACACAACACCGGGTTCGAACTTGGAGAGGTCGAGCCCGTACGCGGGGATGCGGGCGGAGGCGACTCCCAAGCCTCCGGTCACGGACAGCGTGCGGATGGCCACTTCGGGGGCGACGGTGGCGGGGTAGCTGCCGGTGATGACAAACTCGCGGTCGTACTTGCCGGAAACAACTGCCCCAGCCATCGACGCACGGGTCTCAGGGGAAAGCATGGGCACAATCAGGGGGAAGAGCTTGTCAAGGTCG
>Ga0163144_10027213_pt1 | contig 11083 bp, 6 predicted proteins | sample OliLak19BULKMAT1_FD_123175 | JGI IMG/M metagenome (GOLD analysis project Ga0163144, IMG submission 123175) | Freshwater microbial mat bacterial communities from Lake Vanda, McMurdo Dry Valleys, Antarctica - Oligotrophic Lake LV.19.BULKMAT1 | ecosystem: Environmental > Aquatic > Freshwater > Lake... | reverse complement strand
GGCTCGCTCGGATGCCCGCGGTAGGGGCGGTTTTCCGCAACCGCCTTCATTGCACCTGCGCCCGCCAAAACAGCGCGCATACCCAACATCCAGCCTCAATCCGTTCAACCACTGATCTTCACTGATCAGCACTGATTCCTAATCCGGATCAAATAGATCCAGATCGATGGGATAGAAATTCCCCTTCACTTACCGGGTAAACGTCCTCGATCGAGAAACACTGTTTGCATCCGTGGTCATCAGTGAAAATCAGTGGTTAAAACTCCGTTTTTTAGATTCAGAGCGGCCGGGGGCGGCCGCGGTCCCAGGGAATCGCTTCGTCGGCGATTTCACCCGGATTTGCGTCGTGGCCCGCTATCCGCAAGGTGGTGCGAGAAAATGGAATGGATGCATCAACTGGCCGCGGTGTGGCACTATCTCTTTTTGGCGCTCACCGTGTTGCTGGCTGTCTTCGGTTCGGCGCATGCGATTCTCTATAAGCGCGACACGCGCGCGGCCACCTTATGGGTCGGGTTCATGTGGTTTGTCCCGCTGCTGGGCGCGGTGCTCTATTTTACTTTCGGGATCAACCGCATCAAACGGCAAGCGGTGTTATTGCGCGCGAATCTGAAACGCTTTCGCGTCCGGCAAACGACGTCGGAGTGCGCGCCGGACGAACTGGCGGACTACTTGCCGGTGGAGAGTCGGCATCTGACGGCATTGACGTTTGCCACCGCGAAGGTGCTGCGCCGCTCGCTTTTGAGGGGGAATCGAGTTGAACCGTTGGTGAACGGAGACGAGGCCTATCCGGCGATGCTGGAAGGCATCGAGCAGGCACGGGATTCGATCACGCTGTCGTCGTATATCTTCGATCAGGATGCGACCGGGCTGATGTTTGTCCGTGCCCTCGGGGAAGCGGTGCAGCGGGGAGTGGAGGTGCGCGTGTTGATTGACGCGACGGGCGTCCGTTACTCGTGGCCCACGATCCTCGGGGCGCTGCGCCGCGCGGGCGTTCGCACGGCCCGGTTTCTGCCCACGTTTCCCCTGCCGCAGTTGAGGACGCTCAATCTGCGCAACCATCGAAAACTGCTGGTCGTGGATGGGCGGCTGGGTTTCACCGGCGGGATGAATATCCGCGTAGGGCACTGGTTGAGTCGCGCTCCGCGGCACCCCGTGCGCGATTTGCAGTTTCGGATTGAGGGCCCAGTGGTGGCGCACCTGCAGGAGGTGTTTGCGGATGATTGGTTCTTCACGACGCGCGAGGCGTTGCGCGGTGAAAAATGGTTTCCGCCGTTGGAACAGCGCGGACCAGTCATTGCGCGGGGAATCGCGGACGGTCCGGACGAGGACTTCGGGAAAACGCGTTGGACGATTCTCGGGGCGCTGGCCGCCGCGCAAACTTCCGTGCGCATCGCGACGCCGTATTTTCTGCCGGACCCGACGATTGTCGCCGCGCTGAACCTCGCCTCAATGCGCGGGGTGGCGGTGGATATCTTGCTGCCCGCGAAAAGCAATCTGCCGTATGTGCAATGGGCTTCGACTGCGCACTGGTGGCAGGTGATCGAGCGCGGGTGTCGCATCTGGTTGAGTCCACCCCCGTTCGACCATTCGAAAGTCTTCGTGGTCGATGACAGCTGGACGCTGGTGGGCTCCACCAATTGGGACCCGCGCAGCTTGCGGCTGAATTTCGAATTTAACCTGGAGTGTTATGATCCGGCGTTCGCGCGGACGCTGGCGCAGCGCTTCGACGCGCAGCTGCAGGAGAGCCGTTCCGTGACGTTGGCTGAGGTGGACGCCCGCAGTGTGCCGGTGCGGTTGCGGGATGGGATCGCACGTTTGTTCACGCCGTTTCTGTAGGGAGGCTGAAGGCGCCGGATGGGCGCTAATGAGCGCTGATCAGGCGGCGCTCGGGGGACGACTACGAAGCAGTCGGTTCGAACGGAGTGAGTCCTGGGGATCGATAACAGTGATCGATGGGACCGCGGTCGCCCCCGGGCCTCGGTTGGAAATAGCCACATCGCCGGCGCCTGACTTGGTCAATGGCACCGTGGGGTTTCAGTATCCGAAAGGATGTTACGCGACGTTCAGTCTGGACAGCGATCGGGCCGGAGTTCGTTGTCCGGGTCGTACTTGGATGAACTTCCTGTCTGACGATAAAACCACTGTCCTGGTATCAGCCATGGCGGCTCCGGCTGGGTGGGAGTGGCCGTTGACTGGTTTTGCATGACCGCGGTCATCTTCCAATTGCTCGGGGGCGTTGGGATGTTCCTGCTGGCGATGGTGCTGTTGACGGATGGTTTGAAGGCGTTTGCCGGGGAGGCGTTGCGACGGGCGCTGGTGCAGTTTACCGGAACGCCCGCCAAGGCCTTTGCTTCCGGTGCCTTGGTCACGGTGCTGGTGCAGTCATCCAGCGCCACGACCGTGACGGTGATCGGTTTCGTGAGTGCCGGTTTGCTGACGTTTCCGCAGGCGGTTGGCGTCGTGATGGGCGCGAGTCTCGGCACGACGGGAACGGGCTGGATGGTTTCGGCGTTGGGGCTAAAGGTCAGCGTGGCATTTTATGCCCTGCCGCTGGTCGGGATTGGCGCGTTCGTGAAGTTGCTCGGTCGCGGGCGGTGGCGCTCGCTCGGCCTCGCGTTGGCCGGCTTTGGATTGATTTTCATCGGCATCGATACGCTGCAGGACGCGATGCGCGAATTGTCGGGGGTGTTTAATCTGGCCCGATTGCCGTCCGGTAATTTTCTCGGGCACCTGCTGGCCATGGCCGTTGGAATCGTTCTCACCGTGGTGATGCAGTCGTCGAGTGCCGCGGTGGCGACCGCGCTCACGGCGCTGCACAGTGAGGCCATCAACTTTGAACAGGCCGCCCCGCTCGTCATCGGGGCGGCGGTGGGGACGACGGTGACCGGAGCATTGGCGGCGATCGGGGGCAATGTTTCCGCGAAGCGCACGGCGATGGCGCACGTGCTTTTCAATCTGGGCACGGGACTGATTGCCGTGGTTTTGCTCCCGTTCTTTTTTCAGCTCATTTTCTGGGCCCAACAGAATGCGGGGTTGGATCCCGGGGCGATGAGTCTCGCGGCATTTCATACTACGTTCATCGCGTTGGGCGTGGTGATCTTTCTGCCCGCCGTGGGACCTTTTTCGCGGATGATCGAGCGGCTGCTGCCAGAGCGGGAACCAAACCTGACGCGGCATCTCGACAAGACCGTGTTGCAAACGCCGGAGGTGGCGCTCGAGGCGACCCAGCGGGCGCTGCGCGAGGTGGCGGCGGAAACCTTTCTGGCGCTGCGCGGCTCGATCCTGAACCCGGGCGAGCCGGAGGATGCGGGCTTGGCCGCCGGGCGGTTGCGAAATGCCTTGGATCAGCTGCAGGAATTTTTCGCGCGGATCCCGACGTTACGCGGGGATGCACCGCTGTCGCAGGTCCGGCTCGCGCAGCTGCACGCGATCGATCACCTGACGCGGCTGCAGGCCCGATTTGAGCCGCCCGAAAGCGTACGGCGCGCGTTTAAGGACGGACGATTGAAGCCCGTTGCGACCTTGGCGGCGGAGCTGCTCGAACGCGCCGAAGCGGGGTTGCTCGGTCGTTTGGAGAAAGGTTGGCCGGCCGAGGTCGAGCGCCAGGCTATGGAACTCGACGGGGTGCGTCGCACGCAGCGTCCGCTGATTCTGGAGCAGACCGCGGCGAGTGCGTCGACGCCGGTCGAAGCACTGGAATTGCTGGATGCGATGCGCTGGCTCGATCGCCTCGGCTACCACACGTGGCGCATCTGCAACTACCTTTCGCGGGAGAACGGCCGCGGGCCGTTGCTGGTGGACGCGCGGGCGTCAGCGCACAGTTAGAAGGTAACGAGAGGCGACCGCCATAACCGTGAGACAGGCATTCCTGCCGGTACGTCAGGGACGGGCAGTTGCGCTACAGACAGGAATGTCTGCTTCACCAGCGACGAGCAGCTACGCTACAGACAGGAATATCTATTTCACTGGGGTGGAGCGGCGGCGCGCTTATTTGCGTTTCTTTTTGCCGCCCTCGTTGGCGGCCCCTTCTTTGGCAACGGGGGCGACGACTTTCAATTCCTGGGCTTTGAGCCACGTCTCGTAGCCCTTGTTGCGGCCGGCGATGTATTTGTAGGTGTCGAATATGGCGGCTTCGCCCAGGGCGCGGGGGTCGCCCTCGTCGCGGAGCATCTGCAACATCTGCTGCTGCATCGAATCGAGCAGCGCACGTTTGGTCGGATCGGCAGCGAGGTTGTTCACGCCGTGGGGGTCGATGCGCAGATCGTAGAGTTCGACCGCGGCGCGTTTACCCAAGCTTAGATCGTAGTAGTGCCCACCAAGCGATTTCAGTAGCTCCTTGGTGGGGCTGCCGTCGACGTTGCCAAAATCCGTCTCGGGGTTGCCGGCGGGCCAACGATCCGGGTGGAAATTCTGCACGAAAAGAAAGTCGCGGTTGCGCAGCGCGCGGACGGGATAACCGAGATCATTGGGGCGGCCGAGATCGTGCCGTTCCTTGCCGATCAGCATGGTGTCCCGGTTCTCAATCCAGCCGGAGGCGTCCGAACGGAGAATCTTGGCCAGGCTTTTGCCGGTCATCTGCGCGTGCGGCGCCACGCCTGCCACCTCGAGAAACGTCGGCGCGAAATCGCGCACGTTGATGAAATCCTCCACGACGCGACCCGCTTTGATCGAGCGACCCCAGCGCATCGCGAGTGGCAGCCGGAAACCATCTTCGTGAATCTGGCCCTTTACGTAGGGGAACGGCATGCCGTGATCGGAGGTCACGACCACCAAGGTGTTTTCGAGCAGGCCCGCGGCCTCAAGCGACGCGAGAGCTTTGCCGATGTGGGCGTCGGCGGATTCGACTTCGACGGCATAATCCAGCAGATCGCGGCGGACGATGTCGGTGTCGGGTAAATACGCGGGCACTTTCACGTCTTCGGTCTTCTTGCCGAGGCGCACCCCGGAATTCCATTCGTACCCGCGGTGCGGTTCGTTGAAGCCCATCCAGAACGAAAACGGCTTGGACTTGTCGCGTTGCTCGAGGAAGTGCTCGAAATTGCGCGAGTAGTCGTTTCGGCCAATGCCCGACGCGATGGGCTGCTGCGTGGTGTACGGGTTGAAATCAGGACCGGCCGGATTGCGCGTGCGCTGCGCGAGCGTGCGAAAATCGCCGGGGCCCCAACCTTTGCCGGTGAGGCCAACGGTGTAGCCGGCACGCTCGAGCAAGTCGGGGAAGACCTCGAAGTTCGCGGGAAAATAGCCGTTGTGTGAAACGGCTTCGCGGAGTTGCCAGGAGTTGCGGCCGGTGAGAATCGTGGCGCGGCAGGGGCTGCATTTCGGATTGGAGGTGAACGCGTTTTTGAACAGCACGCCTTCCCGCGCGACCCGATCGAAGTTCGGTGTCTTCACCCAGGTCGAACCGTAGGCACCCGCATCGCGCCAACCCCAGTCGTCGAAAATGATGAAGAGAACATTGGGACGATCGGTGGTCGCCGAACGCGCGGCCGGCGCGGTGGCGAGCCCGATCAGGGTGAGGGCGATGAACAGAGCAGAACGGAAGGGGTGAAGGCTCATGGATGAAGGGGTTCTGGGGACGTTGTTGGCGCACGAAGCGCCACGGGAAACGAGCAAGACGGCTCGGGCCGGGAAAAGAAGCGTCATTGTGAGCGCGTGAGTCCGTGGGTCAAGAAGCGCGGGTGACGGGCGCAGAGCGACGGCCGGCTCCGAGGGCGCATCTGCCGGTTGGCGGTTCCGAATCCGGCGCGGAGCGGAGTCCGCGCCCTACCTTTCTCGAAGGTCACGATGGATACGGCGGCCAGTCCGCGCCCTACCTTTCTCGAAGGTCGATTGGTAGGGCGGCGAGTCCCTTCGCCGCCTTTTTCGAAGGTCGCGATGGGTAGGGCGGCGGAGTCCGTGCCCTGCCTTTTTCAAAGGTTGTGAGGGGTAGGGCGGCGAGTCCCTTCGCCGCTGGAGGCAGTCAGTCCGACTAAGGACCACCGTCAGGCAACCGTGCCCGGGCGCATTCGGCGACAGGTTGCGAAACGGTGCCGGAACGAAACGGGTGTTGGGGCCAACCCGCGGCACTAAAAATTCGGATGCGGACGAAGGCGTCCGCGGTCCCTGGGAGTACCCGAGCGCCAGCGCGCCTGAACCCGAGTGCGGCGCGATCATAGTGAGCGTTAGCTGTTCCATAGGGTATTCATTCTTCAGCGCGTTCCACGGCGGGGCGGCCAGAATCGCTCTTGCTCCCGCCCCGCGTTCCGGTCTGCTTTTCCCTTTTCCCACGCTGCACATGCCACAAACGATCGCCGTCCTGGACTTCGGCTCGCAACTGACGCAGGTCATCGCGCGCCGTATTCGCGAGTGTCAGGTCTATTCCAAGATCTACCACTTCTCGACGCCGGCGGCGAAACTGCGCGAGGACAATGTGGCTGGCATCATTCTCTCGGGCGGTCCGCAAAGCGTTTATGCGAAGAAGGCACCGCATCCCGACGCGGCGATATTTGAACTCGGCGTTCCCGTGCTGGGCATCTGCTATGGGGTCCAGTTGATGGGACATTTCCTCGGCGGCGAGGTCGAGCACAGCAAGGCGCGGGAATACGGCCACGGCGTGCTTTCAATTCAGAAACCGGGCCGGCTCTTCGCCGACCTACCGAAAAAACTGCGGGTGTGGAATTCCCATGGGGACAAACTCACCGTTATGCCGCCGGGCTTCCGCGCGATTGGCACGACGGAGAATTCTCCGTTCGCGGCGATCGAGGACGCCAAGCGCAATTTCTACGGCATTCAGTTCCACCCCGAGGTCTTCCACACCGAGCGTGGGGCGGACATGATTCGCAATTTCCTCCTCGGAGTTTGCGGCGTAAAGCAGGAGTGGACGACGCGCGACTTTATCGCGCACACCGTGGAGAAGATCCGCGCGCAGGTTGGCAAGGGCCGCGTGTTGCTCGGACTTTCCGGGGGGGTTGACTCTTCCGTAGCGGCCGCGTTGTTGCACAAGGCAATTGGCAAACAACTCACGTGCGTGTTCGTGGACAACGGACTCCTGCGCAAAAACGAGCGCGAGACGGTTGAGAAACTTTACGGAGATCACTTCCAGATCGATCTTCGGGTAGTGGACGCGTCGAAGCTTTTCCTTCGCCGGCTCAAGGGCGTGACCGAGCCCGAACAGAAGCGGAAGATCATCGGCCGAACCTTCGTCGAAGTGTTTGAGAAGTCGCTCAAGTCCACGGGCCGCGCCGAGTTTCTAGGGCAGGGGACGCTCTATCCGGACGTGATTGAAAGCGTTTCGATTGACGGCAATCCCGCGGCGTTGATCAAGACGCACCATAACGTCGGCGGACTTCCCGAGCGGATGAAACTGAAGCTCGTGGAACCTTTGCGCGAATTATTCAAAGACGAGGTTCGGCGCGTGGGCGAGGCCCTGGGATTGCCCCGCGAGGTCGTGTGGCGGCAGCCGTTCCCGGGACCGGGTTTGGGTGTGCGGGTGATGGGCGCCATCACGGCGGCCAATCTGGAAATCCTGCGCAATGCCGATGCGGTTTTGCAGGACGAGATGATGAAGAGCGGCTACTATTATAAAGTGTGGCAGTCGTTTTGCGTGTTCCTTCCGGTCCAGACCGTCGGGGTTTTCGGCGATGAACGGACGTACGATTACGTGATTGCGCTGCGCATTGTGGAAAGCACCGATGCGATGACGGCGGACTGGGCCAAGTTGCCTCACGAAGTCCTGCAGAAAATCTCCAGCCGAATCACTAATGAGGTGCGTGGCGTAGGTCGGGTGGTTTACGACGTTAGTTCGAAACCTCCGGCCACGATCGAGTGGGAATGAGGCGTCGGTAAGCGGGTCGGCTTTAGTTCTGGTCCGTGGGTAGGGGCGGTTTTCCGCAACCGCCCTGGTTTCGGATCAGCCGGGCGCATCTGCCGGTTGGAGGTTCCGGCTCCGGCGCGGAGCGGAGTCGGCGCCCTACCTTTTTAAAGATCACGATGGTAGGGCGGCGAGTCCCTTCGCCGCCGCAGCGCGTTGGGTACAACCCGCTCGACCTCGGGCCTTTTTCCGACTGGCGGCCGATCTTATACGGTCGGGTTCCCAAGGTGGCAGGCGTGTTTCCTTCGCCGCGCGCTTCCCACCGGCGAATTTTTGCGCTAAGTTGCGGGCATGATTACTTTTGCTCCGTGGGGGATGGCCTTGGTTCGAGCGGCGTTGGTCAGCGCTGCGGTGATAGCGACAGCCGGCGCGGCCGAATTGCCAGTCATCGCCAAAGCCCGGGCTCATATCGCGCCGGAGGCCGGGTTGAACGCGATCACGTCCGTCCGCTATGTGGGCACCTTGATCACCGCCGATCCAGCGGATCCAAAGAAGGAAACGCGGGCGACGATGGAGATCATCTTCCAACAACCCGAGCAACAGCGGATCACGGCGACCACCACGAGCACGGTAGAAGTCACCGCGCTGGATGGCTATGAAGGCTGGCAGCGGATTCACGAGATCGCGAATCCGAGCAAGTGGAAGCAGACGTTGATGCAGCCTGACCAAATCAAGCGGCTGAGGGCGAACACGTGGGAGAACCTGGCATTTTTCCGTGGGATCGAGGCGCGGGGCGGGCGCGTCGAGGACCGGGGAACAGCCCCGGTTGACGGCCGGACGTGCCAGAAACTCGCGTTCATTCACAGCCCCTCGGTGATTTTCATTCGTTATTTCGATGTGGCGACCGGCCGCCTGATGCTGACCGAAACTGAATCCGGCGGGACGATCCGGGAGCGCGGGGAGTTGCAGGTGCAAGGCGTGCGTTTCCCGCGGAGTATCATCACTTCCACGAAGAACGCGAAAGGCGAAGAGCAGAAGGTAACGATTGAGTTCGAATCCATTTACGTGAACGAAACGTATCCGGCGTCGTATTTCGCGGTGCCGCTGCCGAAAGCTGGTTGAGGGTGGAGAGTGTGTTTCCAACGCGCTTGGTTCGGGTGGGACCGCGGCCGCCCCCGGCCGCAGCTTGAACGGAGGCGGACGAGGGCGTCCGCGGTCACAGGTAAATTCCGGCTCATATCCGGTGTACTTCCCAAGGTATTAGACAGAAAAGCCTCGCGAGCGGGGAGCGTCCGTTCTACATGCGGTAACGTTCCATGCGCACGATCCATCACGCTTCGAAGACATTTGCGGACGACCTTGCGACATTTTGCCGCAGCGCCGTCGCTCCGAAGGAGATCGCCGATTCCGTCGCACTGATCCTCGCGGATGTGCGGCATCGCGGTGATGAAGCCGTGTCTTATTTTGCGGCCAAGTTCGATGGAGCGAAGCTCCGGGCGCGCGAATTCCGGGTGTCCGTCAACGACATCGCCGCCGCGGTCAAGCGTCTGCCGCCCGCCGACATGCGTGCGTTGCTGGCCGTGAAGCAAAACGTGCTGGACTATAATCAGCGCAATCTCCCGAAGCCGTGGATTGCGAAGAACAAGCATGGCGCGGAAGTGGGAGAGAAATTCGACCCGATTCGGCGCGTCGGCATTTATGTTCCCGGGGGCGAAGTGCCGCTGGTGTCCACGGTTTTGATGACGACCACGCTGGCCAAGATCGCCGGCTGCCCGGAGATCACGGTGTTCACGCCGTCCAATGCCGACGGCAAAGTTTCCGATGGCATTCTAGCGGCGCTGAACGTGATGGGCATCGAGGAAATTTATCGCGTCGGCGGCGTTCAGGCGATCGGAGCGATGGCGTTTGGCACCACGACCATTCCGGCAGTCGACAAGATTTTCGGGCCCGGCAACGCGTATGTCTGTGAGGCGAAGCGGCAGGTTTTCGGCACGGTTGGCGTCGACTCTCTTCCCGGTCCCAGCGAGGTGATGATCATCGCGGACGAAACCGCGAAGATTTCCTACGTGGCCGCGGATCTGGTGGCCCAAGCGGAGCACGGGTCCGGTCGGGAAAAAATCTATCTGATCGCGACCTCGGCGGAAATCATCGCCGCGGTGCATTCGGAACTCCGCACGCAATTGCAGTTGGTGTCCCGGGCGGAGAAAGCTCAACGCGTGCTGCAAAGCGGCTTTTTGGCCATTGAGGTGAAGACGCTGGGCCAAGCCGCCGGCATCGCGAACTACGTCGCCCCCGAGCATCTCGAAATCATGGTCGAGCCCACCGAAGAAAAGAAACTGGTCGCCGCGGTCACGACGGCTGGGGCGATCATGTTGGGCAAGTACACGCCGACGGCTTTGGGCGATTTTGTCGCGGGTCCGAGCCACGTGTTGCCGACCGCGCGGGCCGGACGTTTTTCGAGCGGCCTCCGGGTCGACGATTTTCTCCGCCGTACCAGCCTCATTCGTTACGATCGGCCCAGCGTCAAGAAAGCGGAGCCGACGGTCGCAGCCTTCGCGGCGATGGAAAAGCTCGACGCGCACGGGCGCTCGGTGCGGATTCGGACGCTGTAAGGAGATGGGAGCCAGGGGGGGATGGAATTTCAGATTTGAGATTTCGGATGTGACGCTCAGTCGCCATCGGCAGTAGGGCCCGAGCATCGGCAGTAGGGCCCGAGCTTGCTCGTGGCCGATTCGTTTTCGCACTTGTCGGAGGCCACGACCAAGGTCGGGCCCTACGAGGTTTTCTCGCCTTGATTGGTGAACTCGGCGTAATCCGCGCTGACATGTCTGCGTCCTCTTCTCTCGCACTCCCGCACATTGCGAAGCTTCACGCCTACACGCCGGGTATTCAGCCGACCGAAGCGGGCTGGGTGAAGTTGAATACCAACGAGTGTCCGTATCCGCCCAGTCCGCGGGTCGCGGAGGCGCTTCGCCGCGAGCTGGCAGACGAGGGCGCGGCCCTCCGTTTGTACCCCAATCCGAAAAGCAGTGGTTTGCGCGCGGCCGTCGCGGCGTTGCACGCGCGCGATCACGCGGCCCTCACGGCGGCGAATGTCTGCATCGGCAATGGCTCCGACGATATTCTCAATTTGCTGATCCGGGCGTACGTTTCGAACGACGCCGCGGCGGGCTTCACGCTGCCGAGTTACTCGTTGTATCCGGTGCTCGTGGAGATCCAGAACGGTCGCACCAACGTGATCGAATTTGACCGCAGTCTGCGCCTGCCGGTTGACCGCATCACGGCCTCGACGGC